>JAESGW010000417.1_pt1 | contig 46180 bp, 38 predicted proteins | sample 9269791 | NCBI WGS metagenome assembly JAESGW01 (sample SAMN16773120, study PRJNA677053) | algae metagenome | isolation source: Aphanocapsa lilacina HA4352-LM1 and co-occurring heterotrophs from near cave... | place: USA: Maniniholo cave, near Haena, Kauai, HI | collected 2009-07-28
CCCTGGGCACCATCAGGCCCGACTTGGCGCGCTTCTACAAGCAAAGCCCGTCAAAATCCGATATCCGCTGCTGCGCAGCCTGACGATAGCTATTCTTGCTCAGTCTCTTCGCTCCATCCGGGCTACGCGCTTTCGCTCGCAATGACGGCTAAATCCGTGCCAGCACCCAGTTGCCGAGCAGCAACCCGAGCGCTGCGACGACGGCCGTCAGCGCCGCGCCCCAGGCCATGTCCACCATCACCACCGGCCACGTCCAGTGCTTCAGCAGCGACATGGCGGTGAGTTCGAACGTCGCGTAGCAGACGAGGCCGAACAGCGCGCCGAATAAAGCTGCGGATTGCCAGGTGGTGCCGGGCGCGCCGTTCACGAACAGGACGATGCCGCCGACATAGATCAGGTAGAACAGGATCGCCGGGGATAAGCGCACTTCGCCCAGCATGTCGCCAACCTGCGAATTGAAGAAGCCCTTGGCGACGAAGCCGAGGAACAGCAGGTCGAGCGGCAGCATGACCAGCGCCGTGGCGAGGTAGAGGACGAGGTAGCGTTTCACGCGACGTCTCCGGATTCATTGCAGTGCGAACGGCGTCGCACAGCGCTGTCCCCTCTCCCCGTCGGGGAGAGGGTTAGGGTGAGGGGCCGTGGCGCCGTTCGTGGAACGCAGCACAACACGCGTCCGCGATCAGTAAGGCGGCCCGAGCGTCTCGCTTCACCACTGACTCCGGTGCCCCTCACCCCAGCCCTCTCCCCAACGGGGAGAGGGGGCGTTCAGAGCTCGTGGAGACCTCATCGCTTCCGGAAAGTACGTTTGAGTATGCCCGGCGGTTTCGCGCGACGACGACCCCCGCCTACGCCGCCTTCATATTGTCGAGGAAGCGGTCGACTTCGGACTTCAGGTGCAGGCTCTCGCCGGACAGCGCCTGGGCGGAGCGGAGCATTTCGTCGGAGGCCTGGCCGGTTTCGCCGGCGTCGCGGGCGACGTGGCCGGTGTTGCTGGCGACCTCGCTGGTCCATTTCGATGCCGCCTGCACGCTCTGGGCGATGTTCTGTGTCGCCGCGCCCTGCTCCTCGACCGCGGCCGAGATGTGCGTGGCGATCTCGCTGATGCGCCCGATGGTGAGGCCGATCGCCTTGATGGCGTCGACCGACTCCTGCGTTGCCAGCTGCATGTGGGCGATCTGGCTGGAGATCTCCTCGGTCGCCTTGGCGGTCTGCCCGGCCAGCGCCTTGACCTCCTGCGCGACCACGGCAAATCCCCTGCCCGCGTCGCCGGCGCGCGCGGCTTCGATCGTGGCGTTGAGCGCCAGCAGGTTGGTCTGCTCGGCAATCGAGGTGATGAGCTTGACCACGTCGCCGATGCGGGCGCCCGCCTCGGACAGGTCGTTCATCCGCTGGTTGGTCGCCGTGGCCTGCCGCACGGCATCGGAGGCGATGTTGTTGGATTCGTGCACGCGGCGGCTGATCTCGCCGATCGACGAGGCGAGCTGCTCGGAGGCGGCCGCCGCGCTGTGCACATGCTGCGAGGCCTGCTCGGAGGCGTCGGCCGATTTGCCCGAGAGGCTCGCGGTCGAGCGCGCGGTCTCGGTCAGCCGCCCGGCGACCTGCTCGAACTGTCGCGACGAGCCCATCAGCTTGTCGATCACACCACCGACCGCCGCCTGGAATTCGGCGACGAAACGGCCGAGCTCGGCCTTGCGCTGCTCGGCCATCCTGGCCTCGTTGCCGGTCTTCTCGTCCTCGAGCTGCTTGCGCTCGATGGCGTTGTTGCGGAACACGCGGATGGTGCGGGCGATGGCGCCGATCTCGTCATGGCGCTCGTGGTGAAACACTCGGCCGTCGAGATCGCCGTTGGCGATGGCGGTGACCGAGTCGGTGACCGACCTGAGCGGCTTGGTGATGCGCGACACGATCCACATGGTCACGGCCAGGATCAGCAACGCGGCAAAGCAGGCCGCGATCGCCATCATCGAAATCGCGTGCGACAGCATGCCGTCGAGCTGCGCCATGGGAATGCCGACGAACAGCAAGCCGATGGTTTTGCCGGCGCCGTCGTAGATCGGGTAATAGGCCGTGTAGTAGCGCTGGCTGAACAGCATCGCCGGCCCCTTGTAGGCCTCGCCCTTGCGGACCACCGCCTGCGCGGGGTGATCCGCGGCCAGCTGCGTGCCGACGGCGCGGTCACCATTCTCCTTCTTCAGGTTCGTGGTGCGGCGGACGAACTGTTTCGACGCATCGTCATAGACGAACAGCGTGGCCACGCCGCCGACGAAAGCCGTGGTGCGGTCGACGATCTTGTGATCCTTGAATTCGGGCATGGCTCGAATTTCGGCGCGCGCGATGTCGCCGTCCTTCAGCGTGACCTTCATGTCCGGCATCGCTTCGGCGAAGGCGAGCCCGAGTGTGCGCAGGTTGATCTCGATATCGGCGCGGGCGCGGGCGGCAAACTCGTTTGTCAGCGCCCAGTAGCCCGCGCCGACGACGAGCGCGGTGTTGGCCGCGATCAGGATCGCCGCGCAGATGAGCGCCTTGGTGCCGAGCTTCAGCTTCAGCGAAGGAAATTTCAGCGGGAAAGCCATTGGTGATGCTCCGTAAAACACCGTAAAAATGCGGGGATTAGATTACCCTTTTGTTAAGGATGACCTCCCCGTGGAACTTTTGCCCAAATCCGTGGCACGCGGCGGTTGTGCGAAGCGCTACGGAGTCGCACAGCGTGTTGGATGGATGTGAGTGACGGTGTCGAACCCCTCTCCCGTCATCGTCTGGTTTCGCGACGACCTCCGCCTGTCGGACAACCCGGCGCTGTCGGAAGCCGCTGCGACCGGTGCGCCGCTGATCTGTCTCTACGTGTTCGACGAGACGGCCGGCGCGCGTCCGCCAGGCGCCGCGTCGCGCTGGTGGCTTGCGCAATCGCTGCGCGCGCTCGACGCCGACCTCCACAAGGCCGGAAGCGCGCTGGTCCTGCGTAAAGGCACCGCGGCCAGGACGATCGCACAGGTCGCTCGCACCTCCGGCGCATCCGCGGTGTTCTGGAACAGAATTCATTCGAAGAGCGAAGCCGCTTCCGCCGACGAGCTCGCAAAGTCGTTGAAGCAGTTGAACGTCGCTGCACGGGAGTCGTATGGCGACCTGCTGGTCGAGCCGGCGCGCATTCGCGGATCAAGCGGCGGCGGCATGCGGGTGTTCACGCCGTTCTGGAAGCGCGTGCTGGCGCTCGGCGATCCGCCAAAGCCCTTGCCCGCGCCGAAGCAACTTCCTGCCGCACCGAAGATCAAAGGCGACCGCCTGGAGGACTGGAAGCTGGAGCCGACGGCGCCGGACTGGGCCGGCGGCCTGCGTCAGACGTGGAAGCCTGGCGAGGCCGGTGCCTACACGCGGCTGAAGGAGTTTCTCGATGAGAAGGCGCTCGGCTACGCGAGCAACCGCGGCCGGCCGGATCGGGACGCAACATCGCACCTGTCACCGCACCTGCGCTTCGGCGAGATCAGTCCACGGCAGGTCTGGTACGCCGCGCGCTTTTCCGCTGCGCGGACCCCGAAGCTCGCGAGCGACATCGACAAGTTCCTGAGCGAGCTCGGCTGGCGCGAGTTCTGCCGGCATCTGCTGTTCGACCATCCGGACATGCATCGACGCAACCTGCAATCGTCGTTCGATGCGTTCCCTTGGGCGAGCGACGCCGCGGCGTTGCGCGCCTGGCAAAAGGGCCGCACCGGCTATCCGATCGTCGATGCCGGCATGCGCGAGCTGTGGCGCACGGGCGTGATGCACAACCGCGTGCGCATGATCGTCGCCTCGTTTCTCGTCAAGCACCTTTTGATCGACTGGCGCGTGGGCGAAGCTTGGTTCTGGGACACGCTGGTCGATGCTGACCCGGGCAACAATCCGGCGAATTGGCAATGGGTGGCCGGGTCCGGTGCAGACGCAGCCCCCTATTTCCGGATATTCAATCCGATCCTGCAAGGCGAGAAGTTCGATCCCAACGGTGACTATGTGCGGCGATGGGTGGGCGAAATCGCCAAGCTGCCGGACAGCCTCATTCACAAGCCCTGGACGGCAACGCCGCTCGAGCTTGCAAGCGCAGGCGTGACGCTGGGCGAGACCTATCCGCAGCCGATCGTCGATCACAAGGCCGCGCGCGAGGGCGCGCTTGCGGCTTATGCGAAGACCAGGAAATAGCCCGGCTATTTTGCCGGCCGATTCACGAGCACGACGCCGGCGGCGCAAACCACCATACCCGTGATGGCAAGCGCATCGAGACGTTCGTCGAACAGCACCCAGGCCATCAGCGCGGTGACGCCGGGCACCAGGTAAAACAGGCTTGCGACTTGAGTGGCCGCCGAATGGCGGATCAGCCAGTAGAGCAGCGCGATCGTGCCGACCGACAGCACCACGGAGAGCCAGGCGGTGGCCAGCACGAAGGTCGGCGTCCAGTGAACAATGCGCGTCTCGAACAGGAGCGCGCCGATGGCGAAGAAGATCGTCACCGCAATGAACTGGATCAGGTTGCCGGCGCGCCAGTCGATGTGGCTGCAGAACCGCTTCTGATACAGCGTGCCGACGGTGATGCTGACGAGCGAAACGCCGGAGGCCGCCCAGCCGATCAGGGATTGCCCCTCGAAATTGCGGTTGTGCAGCACCAGCACCACACCGGAGAGGCCAAGCAGCAGACCGATCCATTGCAGTCGCGTGACGCGCTCGCCGAGAAAACGATTCGCCAGCGTCGAGGTCAGCACCGGCTGCAGGCCGGGGATCAGCGCCGAGAGGCCGGCCGGCACCGAGTGCGCGATCGCCACCGCCGTGCCGCCGAGATAGATCCCATGCACCAGAATGCTGGCGATGATGCTGTGCATAACGCCCGCGCGGTCCGGCCAGACAGGCCGCATCAGGGCTGCGCCGACACCCAGCAGGATCACGACGAGGCTCATGCGCAGCGCCTGCATCGTCAGGGGCTCGGCGCCCTCGAGCGCGTATTTCGTGCCGATGAAACCCGTGCTCCACAACAGCACGAACAGCGCGGGCGCGGCCCGCGCCGCAAAACTGTCAAATCGTTTGGTCATTTGCGGCGCTGCTAGCGCGAACGTATGATGGCGCGCAATCGCCAATTATCGACCCGCCTGCATGCCTGCAGCGCGGCTTTCTAAGGAGTGAATCATGGACGTACTTGCCGCCGTCGCTTTTGCCGCCGGAAAGCCGCTGGAGATCGCGACCGTCAAGCTCGAAGGACCGAAGGCCGGCGAAGTGCTGGTCGAGATCAAGGCGACGGGCATCTGTCATACCGACGAGTTCACGCTGTCGGGCGCTGACCCGGAAGGGATCTTCCCGGCGATCCTCGGCCACGAGGGCGCGGGCGTCGTGGTCGACATCGGGCCGGGCGTGACGAGCTTGAAAAAAGGCGACCATGTCATCCCGCTGTACACGCCGGAATGCCGCGAGTGCCCCTCCTGCCGCTCGCGCAAGACCAACCTCTGCACCAAGATCCGCGCCACCCAGGGCCAGGGCCTGATGCCGGACGGCACCTCGCGCTTCTCCTGTGACGGGGCGATGGTGCACCACTACATGGGCACCTCGACGTTTGCGAACTACACCGTGTTGCCGGAGATCGCGGTGGCGAAAATCCGCGAGGACGCGCCGTTCGACAAGGTCTGCTACATCGGCTGCGGCGTCACCACCGGCATCGGCGCGGTGCTGAACACGGCAAAGGTCGAGGTCGGCGCCAAGGCGATCGTGTTCGGCCTCGGCGGCATCGGGCTGAACGTGATCCAGGGGCTAAAGCTTGCCGGCGCCGACATGATCATCGGCGTCGACATCAACAACGACCGCAAGGCCTGGGGCGAGCGCTTCGGCATGACGCACTTCGTCAACCCGAAGGACGCGGGCAAAGACCTGGTGCCGCACCTCGTCAACATGACGAAATCCGGCGACGACCAGATCGGCGGCGCCGACTACACGTTTGATTGCACCGGCAACGTCACGGTCATGCGGCAGGCGCTGGAAGCCTGCCACCGCGGCTGGGGACAATCGATCATCATCGGTGTCGCTGCGGCTGGCGCCGAGATCGCCACCCGGCCGTTCCAGCTGGTGACCGGGCGGACGTGGAAAGGCACCGCGTTCGGCGGCGCGCGCGGCCGCACCGACGTGCCGAAGATTGTCGACTGGTACATGGAGGGAAAGATCCAGATCGACCCGATGATCACGCACGTGATGCCGCTCGCCGACATCAACAAGGCCTTCGATCTGATGCATGAGGGCAAGTCGATCAGGAGTGTGGTGACGTTTTAGAGGCCCGTCATTGCAATGACGTAGCAAGGAGGCGCATATGCTGAACATCGACTGGGTAAACTTCACACCCGGCACCGCCCTGCTGGGCGGCCTGTTGATCGGCGTCGGGGCTGCCGCGATGCTGCTCCTGCACGGCCGCATCCTCGGCGTCAGCGGAATTGCCGGCGGCCTGTTGCAGCCGCGCGCCGGCGATACCCGCTGGCGGCTCTGGTTCATCGCCGGGCTTCTCGTTCCGCCGCTGCTGCTCGGGCTTTCGCGCACGATGGAGGCGCCTGAGTTTGCCGGCAGCCTCTGGATCATCGCGCTCGCCGGGCTGCTTGTCGGTTTCGGCTCGCGCATGGGCTCCGGCTGCACCAGCGGGCACGGCATCTGCGGCATGGCACGGCTGTCGAAGCGCTCCATCGTCGCGACGGGGTGTTTCATGCTGACGGGATTTCTGACCGTCTATCTCGTGCGACACGTGTTGTGAGGGGAGCGCCATGAAGAACCTCTCGGTGTTCCTGATCGGTTGCGTGTTCTCGCTCGGCCTGTGCATCTCCGGCCTGGTCGCGCCGCTCAAGGTGCTGGCCTTTCTCGACCTGTTCGGCGCCTGGGACCCTTCCCTGATGTTTACGATGGGTGGCGGCCTGCTCGTTGCCGGCGTGTCCTATCTCGCCACGCGCAATCGCCGCGCGAGCGTGCTCGGCGATCCGATGCAAATCCCTTCGAACACGACGCTCGACGCCCGCCTTATCGGCGGCAGCCTGCTGTTCGGGATTGGCTGGGGCCTGGCCGGCGTGTGCCCCGGACCGGCGCTGGTCAACCTTGGATTCCTGAGCCTGCCGGCGGCGGTGTTCGTCGCCGCGATGTTTGGCGGAATGGCGCTGCATGAAGTTGCCAATCGAACCCGCGACGCGCGACCGTCCGTAACGGTCGACGCCTGAACCTCGCTTGCTTCTGCGATATCCGTCGCAGCCGATCGGCTGTATAGTCGAAACAGCGGGGGGCTGTGCTGCATTGCATCAAGTACACCTGTACTCCAGCAACGGAGATCCGCCATGAAAGTCAAAGACGTGATGCACAAGGGCGCCGACTGGGTCAGCCCCAACACCCCTGTCGCCGACATCGCGAAATTGATGCGGGAGCATGACATCGGCTGCATTCCGATCGGGGAGGACGACCGACTGATCGGGATGGTGACCGACCGCGACATCGTCTGCAAAGGGCTTACGAGCAACGACTTCGATGCCGGCCGCACGATGGCGCGCGATGTGATGACCGAAGGCATCCATTGTTGCCGCGAGGACGATGACCTCGCAAAGGCCATGCATCACATGGAGAAGCTGAAAGTCCGCAGGCTGCCGGTGATCAACAAGAGCAAGCGATTGGTCGGCATCATCAGTTTGGGTGACGTCGGCCACTCCACGTCCGGCGATTTGCTGTCCGGATACGTCAAGAGCGTTTCGGCCCATCACTGAAGACGCTGGCGCTGCTCTCGCAATCGTTCGTTCTCCAGGCGAACGGCGCCGCGAGCCGCGACGGTCGACGTGTGAATCCCGGTCAGGGTTCTAGAATTCTTCCGGACAGGGATTGGCGATCTTCCACAGCTCTGCACCGTTTCGCATCCGCTTCATGTCGGCGGTGAGGCCGCCGCGGCGCTTGAGCCAGTCCCTGACCTCGTCGGGGTAATAGGCCATCAGCTCGGAGGTCCCCTCCTCGCTCGCGACCTTGATGCCGAAGGTGTAGCTCGTGTCGTAATAGGCCTGATGGAAGCCGAGGCTCGCGCGCGGCGTCACGCAGATGCGGTTGCGCGGCACGATGCCGAGCACCATGGTGCAGGCCGAGTTACACACGCCGTCGATGACAACACGGCCGCCGCGGTCGCGGACGGCTTCGTACTTCGCCCTGTAGGTCTCGACATAGCCGCCGGTGTCGCGCGTGATGCGCAAATCGGCCTGAGCTGCCGTGGCGACGAAAAACGAAACGAAGACAACAAGCAAACGCATGGGGCTCGTGGCAATTGCGGAGTGCTGCGGCTGGACTTTGGCCTGACTGTGTTGGAATTTCGTTAAGTGCCCGCGCCTTTTCAGCTTCACCTTTGAAGGCGTTGAAAAGACTCAATAAAAATCCACCACCACGATTTTCCAGCCTCTGGCATTCTCCGGCCCGATGGTTATTGTGGCCACCAACGCACTCGTAGCTCAGCTGGATAGAGCATCGGATTTCGATTCCGAGGGTCGGGAGTTCGAATCTCTCCGAGTGCGCCAGTTCGGCACAAATACGTACGCGAAAAAACCCGCCGCCTTGCGCTTGAAGCGGCGACGAGCAAGTGAGGAAATTCGGCGAAGGAGAGCGGCTATGACGCGACGTCGTGCATTTCTTTGTCTCGCCTTCGCCATCGCGGCGTCATTGCTGCCCTACAAGGCGACACGTGCCCAGGAATATCCATCGCAGCCGATCAGGATCATCGTGCCAACGCCAGCTGGCGGCGTCGCCGATATCGCAGGACGAGTTCTTGCACAGAGGCTGACCGACCTTGGGAAAACGGCCGTCGTCGAGAACCGCACAGGCGGCGGCGGGTCCATTGCCGCCGATTCAGTGGCGAAATCGGCAGCCGACGGATACACCATCTACGTGGGATTCCACGCCACGCAGGCGATCCTGCCCCATCTTCAGCAACTGCCTTACGATCCGGAAAGGGATTTCGCGCCCGTCACGATCGCCGTGAAATCCGCCAACATCCTTGTGGTCCACCCCGCCGTCCCCGCTCAATCATTCCAAGAACTGATCGCCTATGCGAAGGTAAATCCGGGAAAGCTGACGTATGCCTCACAAGGGAACGGTAGTTCCGGACACATCGTGGCAGAGCAACTGAAGCAGATTTCGGGCATCGACGTTGTCCACGTTCCTTATCGTGGCGCCGCGCCAGCGGTGCAGGACCTTATCGCCGGTCATGTTTCGATGAGTTTCGATATCCTGACTCTCGCCCTGCCGCAGGTCCGAGCGGAGAAGGTACGGGCGCTTGCGATCACGTCGACGCAACGAGATTCCTTGTTTCCCGGCGTCCCGACGACGGCGGAAGTCGGTTATCCGCAGCTTGAGGGGGGTCCATGGTTCGGCTTCTTCGTTCCCGCAAAGACGCCGCGCCCAATCATCGATTGGCTGAATGCGCAGGCGAAGCAAGCCTTTTCGGCGCCGGAGAACCGCGAGCGATTCGCCCAACAGGGCTTGACCACACTGCTGGGCACGCCCGAGGAGACGGCGGCGTTCGTAGCAGCCGAATCGAAACGCTGGGGCGACGTTATCAAGCGCGCCAACATTCGTTTGCAGTGATGGCGTGGCCACACTACCGGTGAGAACGATCCGGCAGAATACGCCAATAGCCAGTGACCTTGGCTCGCTAGCTCAGTCCCTTGTCACAGCGGTCAGATTCATCGTTAGCCGCACGTCGGGCTTCGGCAGTTCGCGTACACCTATCACGGTCCGTGCTGGGCGGTGTGATCCCATCATCTCGATGTAAGCCGCATTCATGGCTTCAAAATCCGACATCTCGCGCAGGAAGATGTTGATGTGCACCGTATGGTCGAGATCGGAATTGACGGAGGCGAGCATCGTTTTGAACGATGCAAGAATTTGCCTCGTCTGCGATGCGATGTCGGCCCCTGCGAGCTCACCGGTGGCCGGGTCAAATCCCGCCACGCCGCCGATGGTGATGAACGATCCCACCTTGGCAATATGGCTGTAAGGGCCGATAGGCGTCGGTGTGTCAGGCGGCGTCGAAGTTTCCACGTCCGGCATGGGTCGCCCTCGGCAGTTGCTAGGATGACAACAAAGTACCAGAGGGAGCCTATTCCAGCTATGCCCGGCGACGATAGATTGGTCGAAGCATCACATCGACCGGATATCCGGGCTACTGGGGGAGTTCATGAGACAGGTTACGCGTGCCCTGGTGATGAAAAAATGGCACTGCCAGTCGGATTCGAACCGATCATCTCCTGCTCCACAAACAGGCGCTCTGACCCTTGAACTATGGCGGCACGGTTTGGTGGCGCGTCCCGGTGACGATCCGGGCTGGTGGCCTTATGAGAGCCACGTCCTCTCCAGCGAGGTCGCGCCGTGAATGAAGATGAAACGGATGGAAGCGGGTGAAGGACTCGAACCTTCGTGATCGCGCTCAAAACGCGACGTCCTGGCCGCTGAACGAACCCGCTAAGGCGTGATGAGGCTGGTTGGCAAGACCATTGCAAATTTTCAGAGTCGTCCCCGCGCAGGCGGGGACCCAGTATTCCAGAGCGTCTGAGCTCCTATTGCAGAGACTGCGGCGTACTGGATGCCCGCCTGCGCGGGCATGACGACGGATGGGTCAACCTGAACTCATCAGACTCTGGTGGCACGCCCCGCCGGTGCTGCCCCGGCTTCCGCGCGATGAAAGCGCGCGATCCTAGCTGATAGACGAAGGGCGCAAATGGTTCCGTGGTCGATGAAGATGGGCGCTGTTCCTTCGCAGTTCCCCTAGTGACGCTGCAGCGCGCCCTTTTATCGCCGCCATCATGATTGATGAAGCCGCAGGGGGCGGGGCAGTCCTGAAGGTCCTGCGTGATCAACCGACATTTGCTGCAGCATGAGGCGATGGTGTCCCGCCGCGCGCTCCTGCGCGGGCTTGCGTCCGGAGCCAGCGTGCTCGCGCTCGGCGGGTGCGCCGGCTTGGCCGCGACCGGCACAAGCTTCGACGCTTCGTCGCTCTCATCAGAATCTACACTACTCGTCGCAACCACGCGCAAGCGTGTGAACGGCGGCCGCGCGAAGCCCTGGTTCGGGCCCGAGCGGGCTTCTGCGATGACCGTCGCCCGGGCGAAGCTGGTGCGGCCGGACGACGGCCGCTTCACTCTCGCCGCAGCCGGACTTGCCGATTGGCGTCTTGATGGGGTCGAACCGGTGTCGGGAGAGGTCAGCGATCTTCTCGCACAGGCCGGCGGCGGACCAGGCAGCGGACCAGACGTCCTGATCTACGTGCACGGCTTCAAACAGACGTTCGAGACAGCGGCGCTTGATGCCGCGCACCTCTCCGATGGCATCAAGTTCCAGGGCCGGACGATGGTATTCTCCTGGCCGTCCAAGGCGGGATTTCTCGACTACGCCTATGACCGCGACAGTGCGATGTGGTCCCGCGATGACTTCGAACGCGTGCTCCATTCCATCGTGGCAACCCCGGGCGCCGGCCGCGTCCACATCATCGCGCACAGCATGGGAACCATGCTGACGCTCGAAAGCCTGCGCCAGCTCCATGCGCGATATGGCGACACCATTGCGGACCGGATCGGGGCCGTGGTGTTCGCCGCGCCGGACATCGACATGGACGTGTTCTCATCGACGATCAACCGGATCGGCCCGCTCGCGCGCAAGATCACCGTCATCGCCGCGACGAACGACCGCGCGCTGGCGCTGTCGGCGCGGATCGCTGGTGGAATGAGACGGGTCGGCGCCGCCGAGAAGGCCGCCATCGAACAGCTTGGGGTGCGCGTGATCGATGCCTCCGATGCAGGCTGGGGGATCATCAACCACGATCTGTTCCTGTCGAATGCGGAGGTACGGAAGGTGATCCGCCGCTCGATCGATACCGCGGCCGCGTGAACTCGGCTTTGCCGATTGCTCCCGTTTCCGAAAAGGTATTCTCGCCAGAGTCTTTGGCGCGAATTTCGTCAGCCAGTTCCGAATAATCGGCGTCGCGCCTGGTTCACCGCAGAGGGATCAACCGCGTCTTCTCGTTTCGCTCGATAATAGGTCTTGTACCGCTCAAGCTCGTAGAACAGCGTTCCGTGAATCCCGAGAGCGTCCTGCTTGCGGATCGGTCGCTGCCATATCCAGCCAAGGGCGGCTTCAACCTCCTCTTGCCGCGGCAAAAGCGCCAAGTCCTCAGCGTATTGGATATCCTGTCGAGGCTCAGGAAACAGCAGCGCAAACTCTTCCTCTGTCGCCTGGAAGACGCTGAAGGTACAGTTCAAGCCTCCGTCAATAACCTGAATGTTCTTCATTTCGCCTGCCGCTGAGGGGTCGCAGAAGCATTCAATGCCGAAGCCCACTTCGAGGTCGATCAGTCTTGCCAGAATGGCCTGCGGGATTTCGTCTCCGAAGTATCCGTCCCCCAGGAATTGGAGGATTAAACAGGTCTTGCCGCCTGTCGATCTCAGTTCTTTGAGAAATGCCTTGTGCGGCTCGATGCAGTCGATCAACTCCGCAATCTTGCCGACAAACCATTGGTCTGGGGTTTCGTGGCGGCGGCTATATCTCCATCGCGTGTCTTGATACGTGCCTGACAGCAGTGTGCCGTTCGGTGTCTTCCTTTGCTCTCCGACACGATGTGCAAATTTCGCGTCCAATCCAAGCGCCATACTAATTTCTAGAGGATCCAGGGTCGGATGGACGATGAACAACTCAACATCGAACCGCTTCGACGCATTTGCCTCAACCTCAGTTTCGTCGTGCTCCTTCAACCTAATCTCCTTTGTCACCGAGTGCGCATCGCAATCGGCATGCCGTCGCTGATGCTGTTTTGTGCCAACCCAGGCCAGCGATATACCCACATCAACTCTCCAGGCGTTGTCGCGGGCATGGATTAAGCCGTGCGCGCGATACAATGATAATACAAGAAAACCCCATACTGGCGCTCCCGGCACGATTCGAACGTGCGACCTCTCGCTTAGAAGGCGTTTGCTCTGTCCACTGAGCTACGGGAGCAGAAAGTTGGAGATCGGAGCCGGAATCGAACCGGCATGCGCGCTTTTGCAGAACGCTGCGTAACCACTCCGCCATCCGATCGAAACTGAGCGGGGCGCGTGCGCCCCGCCCGACTGTTTACCTCGCAAAGTCCGCCATGACGGCCGGCGCCGCCGCATCGAAGCCGACGACGTCGAGCATGCCGCCGTCGTTCGGATCGGCGATCGAGAAGCCGGTCGAGGTCATGCCGACCACGATCAGCTTCGCCGCAATGCCGGTCTTCTTGCGGTAGGCCTTGAGCGCCTCGACCGGATGCACCGAACCGGCCCAAGTCTCGTTGTCGGTGATGACCGTGAAGACATCGACCTTGATGCGCTTCTCCAGGGCGTACAGCATCGGCAGCGCGCAATCGGTGCCGCCGAACGGCAGATCGGTGACGACCTTGATCGCATCCGTCAGCCGCTGCCGGGGCGAGATTGCAAGCGGCGTCAGCGCAGACTGACCACCGCCCCACTTGCCGCCGAAGAGCCGCGAGGCATGACCGGCCGAGGTGAAGCCCGCGACATGCACCCGCTCCTCAACCGCCATCGTCACCAGCGCCAGCGCGGCCGACGCATCGCGCGCCGACAGAACGGAGCCGATGTACGCTTCGCCCATCGAACCCGAGACATCGAGGCCGATGAGGTGGCGCTTGCCGGTCGGGACCACGTTGGCGAACGCCTTGTAGAAGGCGGCATCCAGCGCATCGAGCACCGGCTGCGACGGCGTCCAGACGTTCGCGCCGCGAACGGCGCGGCCCGCCGCATAGACCCGCATCGCCTGCAGGATGGCGAACGGATGCAGCCGAGACTTCCGAATGGCCGCCTCGTCGTTCAGCCGCGCCACAACCAGCCGCTCCGCGGACGAGAGCGGACCGATCGCACCGATGCGGGTCATGTTGCCGAGGTTGCGCACCAGGGCCGTCAGACCAAGCGTCGGAAGCATCGCTGCCCAGACGTCCGGATCGGTGTTGGCCTCGGTGGGCAACGCCTCCCACGGCAGGCGGTTCGCCTTGATCAGCTCAAGGCTCTCCTGCTTGCCGACGTCCGGCGACATGACGCGCAGGTGAGCCTGGACAATTGCCGGCAGCTCACCCTGCGGCGCGAGACCGCGCATCCAGCGATAGAGCGCGACACGCGCCGGCGCATCGACCGCGGCCGGATGCGCCGCCTGAAGCAGCCGCTTGTGCGAATAGCCCTCGCGCTCGCGGTACTTCACAGCCTGGTACGCTACGTCGTCGATCGACATCGTGTTGTACCAGTTGGCGATCGCCGTCTTCATCGACCGGCCCCAGCCGCGGCCGAGGCTGCGCGCAGCCTTGACGAACTGGAACAGATGCGTCGCGGTGCGGCACACCTTTGGCAGCGCGGCAAGCGCGAGCTGACGCACCTTCTGGTCGGCGTGAGCTGCGCCCAGCGCCAGCACGAAGATGGCCGGATCGTTCTTCGGAGCGCGGCCGGCGTCCGAGATCTCGACCGCCCGCGCGATCGTGCGCGGCGCATCGGCGGCAAGGCACCGCTCGACGCACTTGGCATTCTCGCGCGTCAGCGCCCGCGCCGCCTGATAGTAGGTCGCCGCATCGTTGCCGAGGATCAGGAACCGGTCGAGCCGCGCCCAGTCGTCGATCGCGAAAACGAAACCACCGGCATTGTTCATGACCTGGCGCTCATCGAGCGCCTCGGTCTGCGGTGCCGGCTCCCGCATGATGTCAGCGTACTTCATGAGTGCCTCCACGGCGGTTGCGCCGGAAGCCCATCAGCCAGAACGAACGTGAAGAGCGGACATCGGGTTGGAGTCCAGTGTGTGATGGATAACCGAAGTCCAGGGGCTCGTTCTGGCTGATGGGCCTTCCGACAGACGACAGACTGGTTGGCCGAACCGAGCGTGAGGTTTGAGGATCGCAACACGGCTCATTTTTGTTTGGGCATGATCTGATCCGAAAACCGGTATCCACTTTTCGGGATCATGCCCTGACGGCCGCGGCGGGAATCGAACCCCGCGTCACCAGATAAGCGAACCTCCGGGGCTCGGCCCGGCCAACCAGTCTGACTGGGAAGATGCCGCACGAACGTCAGGGCGAAGATCGGGTTTTGGTGCTCTATCCACTGAGCTACGTCGCCACGGCAGCGACGGCTGGATTCGAACCAGCGACCTCTCGTTGCAGGGATAACCAATCTTCAGGGGCTCGTGCGACGATGCCTCGGCGAGCAGCCAAGGCAACGGCAGAGCGAGGCGCGTACGCCTCGCTTAATCTTTAAAGGGATCGAACTCGCCCTCGCCGGCCATGGCGACGGCGAATGGCCGCAGCGTGTGCAGCACCTTCACCGTGCCGGCGTGCTCGGCGAGCACCTCCGGCAGCCGACGATAGGCCATCGGGCTCTCGTCGAGATCGGCGCCGACCAGCGTGACGCCACGCGCGCTCAGCCACCGGTCCATCTCCGCACGCGTGAACCGCCGCTTGGCCTCGTTGCGGCCGAACAGACGGCCGGCACCGTGCACGGTCGAATGGAGCGAGGCCTTCGCCTCGGGGCTGTCGACACCCTCGAGGATGACGGCATCATCGCCCATCGACCCGCCGACGAAACCGCGCTGGCCGGGGAACGCTGGAGTTGCGCCCTTGCGGACGACCCAGAGATCCTTGCCACCGTGGTTCTCGCGCCAGGCGTAGTTATGGTGATTGTGCACCATATCGGTGACGTTGCCGCCGATGATCCGGCGCACGCGCTCGACCACCCACTCGCGCCCGGCGTAGGCGTAACGCCCGGCCAGCTCCATTGCGGCGATGTAGCGCTGCCCGAGCTCGCTGTCCTCGTCGACGACCGCAGGCGGGACATTCATCCCGTCCTTGCCGCCGGCCGCCTTGAGGTAGCGCGTGGCACTGGTGTGGCCGAGACCACGCGAGCCGAAGTGCACACCGATCCAGACCATCCCGTCCTGATCGCGCATCAGGTCGACATAGTGGTTACCGGAGCCGACGGTGCCGAGCTGGCTCACCGCCTTCTGCCGATAGCCCTCCATGTCGCTCGTGCGCCAGGCATCGGCATCGTCGAACAGCGCGTGCTCGGCACGCTCGTTGTTCGCGCGGCCGACGCCGAACGAGATCACGCTGGCGACGTCGCGGATGATCGCCCCGACGCGGTGTTCGATCGCCGTGAACGGCGTATCGAGCCGCACCGCCATGTTGCCGCAACCGATATCGAAGCCGACGCCGGAGATGCTGATCTGCTTCTCATAGGCGATCACGCCGCCGACCGGCTGCGCATAGCCGAGGTGGCCGTCGGCGCAGACGACACCGGCGACGACGTTGCCGACCGCCATGCAGTTGCGCATCTGCCCAATCGTCGTGCCCTCGTGCTGGCCAAACACCTTGAGCGGAGCATTCTTGAACCGCTCATCCTGCGGACGCAGGTGGGCAACGCCCGCAGCGGCGGCTGCGTCGATCTCGCGCGCGAGCTGCTCCTTGCGGGCGGCGTCCCGGTAGAGGCACCAGGCCGGCTGGCCGCGCCCCTCGCCGACGCGCGAGTCCGGGTCGATGCCCGCAGCGAGGCAAAGCTCGCGCGCGCGCTGCTGGTAAGGGTCGGGTCGCATGGTGCCTCCTTTTATCATGTCTGCGGGGGTTAAGTGGTCCAGGTGGCTGGATTCGAACCAGTGATCTCTTGCTTCCAAGGCAAGCGGGGACGGCCAGGCTCCCCTACACCTAGTAGATAGTGATGGCGTCCCAGCGCCGATGAAACTGATGGGACTGCGTTTCCGTCGCGCGGCTACGAAGCCGTTCGCTACGATTTCAGAAAATAGCCGTCATCACGAAGCGCCCCTTCCGCGCGGCGCGCCTCATGACGTCCGATGCCGAACGGGCTTCAGGACAACGCATCCGCCAGGACATCGAACACCAACCGGATGCGACGACTGGTGTGGAGCTCGCGATGGGCGACGAGCCAGACAGGGACCGGGAACGAGGCGAGGCCGGGCAGTACGAGTTCAATCCCCGGCGTCGACGCGGCGACCTCGCGCGCCATCACGCCGATGCCGAATCCCTGCTTTATGAGCTCCCAGGCGACGACGATGCTTCCTGTACGCCATTTGAGATTCCGCTCGGTCAGCGGAAGACCGCGCGCATTCAGCTCGGCGAGAAATCGCGTTGTATCGGTCAGCCCGACAAATTCGGCGCGGGCGAGATCGCTCACGCGGTTCGGCCGGCCATGCCGATCGAGATAGGACGTCGCTGCGTAGAGATGCGACGTCGTGCTTGCGCATTGCCGTGCGACGAGGTCCGGCTGATCGGGGCGGACATGCCGGATCGCGATATCGGCCTCACGGCGCGCCAGATCGCTCACATCGTTGGACACTACGACTTCGATATCGATCCCCGGCGCAGTCTCCTGAAGCCGCTTCAGTATCGGCGGCAAGATGTAGGCCGACATCACATCGCTGGCGGTGACCCGCACGAGACCATCGACGGCTTGCGACTGGCCGGATGCGATCAGCGCGATGTGGTGGGCCGCCTCGCCCATTGCCCTGACGTGCGCGAGCAGCGCGCGCCCTGGCTCGGTGAGCGAAAGGGACCGGCCGACGCGCTCAAACAGCATCACCCCGAGTTCGGCTTCGAGCGCGGCAACCTGGCGGCTCAGCGTCGGCTGGGTCGACCGCAGCGCCCGCGCCGCTGCTGACAGGGAACCGGTTTCGACGGTCGCGAGAAACGCCCGCACCTGGTTCCAATCGAAGGAAACGGCCTGCCAATTCATACATATACGTATATATGGGCTGCAAATTTCAGCAATTTCCTTGTCATCCTTGAATATGTAGCTCTGTGCGTGTCCAGATCTGGGGACGCGAGGGTGACAATGAATCGAGAAAGCGGATTCTGGGACCAGGCTGCCGACCGCTATTCCAGGCAGCCTGTCGCCGATGAAGATGCCTACCGGACCAAGCTCGAGGCGACCCGCAGCTACTTCCGGCCGGATATGGAGGTCCTGGAGTTCGGCTGCGGAACGGGCTCGACGGCCCTGGTCCACGCGCCCTTCGTCAAGCATATCAAGGCCATCGACTTCTCCGCGAAGATGATCGAGATCGCCCGGGAACGGGCGGAAGCTGAAGGCGTCGGCAACGTAACCTTCGCCCAAGGCGACATCACAACGCTCGATGCGCCGGACCAGAGCTATGACGCGGTCCTCGGCCTGAACATCCTTCACCTGCTGAAGGAAACGGACGCGGTCATCGCCAACGTTTTCCGCATGCTCAAGCCCGGCGGCGTCTTCGTCACCAGCACAGCCTGCCTCGGCGACAGGATGTGGATGCTGATGAAGATCGCCGAGCGCATCATCGTCCCCGCCGGCAGGCTGGTCGGCCTGCTGCCTCAGCTCAAGGTGCTGTCCACCAGCGAACTGATGGGAAGCCTGACCGGTGCGGGCTTCGAGATCGCCCACAACTGGCAGCCGGGCAAGTGGCAGGCCGTGTTTATCATCGCCAGGAAGCCCCGCTGAGACGATCAGACCGGCCTGCACAGGCGAGCGAAGCGACACCGTTCTTCGAACGGCCATAGGCCAGCGAAGCGACGCCGTTCTTTGAACGGCTATGCGGGCCGCGGATTGGAAATTGGCGCGCACGGCGGGACTCGAACCTGCATGCCTTCACATTCGTAATGTGCTGCTCATCCAGTTGAGCTACGTGCGCGTATCGCTTGGCACCGCCAACCGGATTCGAACCGGTGTTGCCTGGTTGAGAACCAGGCGTCCTGACCACTAGACGATGGCGGCATGATCTGGCTCCCGCAGCACGATTCGAACGTGCCTTCGCCGGTTAACAGCCGGCCGCCCTCACCGAGATGGCTCTGCGGGAATGAACTGGTGGAGACAGTCGGTAACGCTCCGACCGTGGCGATCTTGCAAGGATCACCTGCACCCTTGTGCTGTCCCCGGACTGGTGCCTGAGTCTCGTTACGCTCGAGATCCTCCGCGTTTTCAGCGCGGCGCTTCTACTAAGTTAGCTTCTCAGGCGAATTGGTGCGGATGTGGGTAATCGAAACCCAGTCTTCTGAGTGGCGCTCAGGTGCTCGACCTTCCAGCTACACCCGCATGTGTTGGTGGGTAACCGCGGACTCGAACCGCGCATGCGCTTAAGGCGCGGGTTTTACAGACCCGCTCAGTCACCCGACTTTGCGTTACCCGAATTGGTTGTGGACCAGCGACTCGAACGCTGCTGTCACGGCTTATGAGACCGAACGGGTCACCCGACCTTTATCCGCAAAATGGTGCCGACGCTTCCAACTCGTCGACGGCGATCGCAGTACATCCGTGCGGATCGCGAAATGGCGGAGAGCTGAGGAATCGAACCCCCATCCCGTAAAGGAGCGACGGTTTTCGAAACCGCTGGCGGACCATTCCGCCTGAACTCTCCGTATTGGCTTCCCCTGCCCGACTCGAACGGGCGACCTCGACCTTCGGAGGATCGCGCTCTACTCCACTGAGCTAAGGGGAACTATCAGGCCTCGAGCTCAGCATCCCAGTAGAGATAATCGAGCCAGGTCTCGTGCATGAAGTTCGGCGGGAACAGCTTCGAGGCCGCGCGCAGCTGGTGCACGGAAGGCTGAAGCGGCGCCCGCAGCGGCTTGACGATCCGCTTGTCCTTCTTCGTGTTGCACGGCGAGCATGCCGCGACGATGTTCTCCCAGCACGTCTTGCCACCGCGCGCCCGCGGCAGAACATGGTCGAACGTCAGCTCCGAAGCCCGGTGCCGGTCACCGCAATACTGGCACTTGAAGTGGTCGCGCAGGAACACGTTGAAGCGCGTGAAGGCCACGCGCGCCGGCGGCCGGACATAATCGCGCAGCGCGATTACAGACGGCAGCCGCATGGTCGTCGACGGGCTGCGCACGACCTGATCGTACTCAGCCACGACAACATGGGAGCCCTTCACCACCGACCGCACCGCATCTTCCCAGTTGAAGAGCGACAGCGGGAAATAGCTCAGCGGCTGGAAGTCCGCGTTCAGCACCAACGCGGGATTGTTGGCGAACATCGTCATCTCCTGCGTTGCTTATATAATAGTCCCGCCGGGAATCGAACAGCGGATGCGACTGCCGGAACCGGCAAAATGGCACCCCTGAAGGGACTCGAACCCTCCTCGACCGATAGACAGTCGGCCCGCCTCACCCGATGCGTACAGGAGCATTGATTCTCGCGAAGAGATGATGACGGCTTCCGCCGTCGCGAAGCGTGGCACACCAGGTCGGACTCGAACCGACGAAGGCCATAGGCCAGCAGATTAAGAGTCTGCTCCCTTTGCCGCTCGGGGCACTGGTGTATTGGCGGATTCCGGTGGTTACGATCCACTTGAGCACGGGTTAAAAGTCCGCTCCCTCTCCATTCGGGTTGAACTCTCAGAATCCGTGATGCTGGCCTGCCAAGCCGTAGCTGGCGAAGTCAGCGAAGGCTGGTGCACGCTGTTGGAGTCGAACCAACTGCCACTCGCTTATCAGGCGAGGCCCTCACCGATCGGACTAACGTGCATGATTGGTGCGTTCGGCAGGTGCTGCCCCTGCGGCCTCCGCCATGTCAGAGCGGCGATCTGCTGTTGATCTACGAACGCTTGAACTGGTGCATCTTCCGTAGATCGAACACGGTCATGACCGGATGTAAGCCGGTTGCCTTCCCATCTGGCACAAGATGCATGGTGCGAGCGGAGGGATTTGAACCCACACTCCGAAGAACTGGTTTCTAAGACCAGCGCGTCTGCCGTTCCGCCACGCTCGCAGAAATTGGTGCTCTCTACAGGCTATGATCCTGTCTTTCCGCCTTACCAAAGCGGCGTCCTGCCGAATGAACGAAGAGAGCACTAGAGTCTGATTCAACTTCGTTGAATCAGACTCGTCGCTCATCTTTTTGTTTGGGCATGATCTTATCCGAAAACCGGTATCCACTTTTCGGGATCATGCCATGGTTGTAAAATCGGCGAAGCGTGGTGCCGGCGGCAGGACTTGAACCTGCGACCTCTCGTCTACGAAACGCTTGCACTTCCGCTGTGCTACGCCGGCATGCTTCGCACTTTCCGTCGAAACGACGGATTGCAAATTGACAAAGCACAGACGGCGCGCAGTGAAGCCGCTTTTGTCTGCCCACTCCCGCCGGTCGTCCCTCTCGTCGAGGGGCCGGGCACTGGTTTGCGGGAAAAAACTCAAGTTCATTTCATCCATGCTCAAGCAGCGCGCCGTTCGCACGGCGTGTCAGAGCGATTGATGAAGTCCAGATATCGTTTTCGAGCTTCGGCCAGCGATTGGCCGCCGGCGACAGCGCGACGGACGAACGCAAGCGCGCACGGCGAGGAGAAAAACCTCGCAGGCGTACGATTTTCGGCTGTAATCCTGGTGGTCTGTTGGGCCATCGCACCCTCCTGCCTGTTCGGCGGAGGGGATGCCCTGCGCCGTCGTTACGCTCTTGGTATCGGGTTCAGCCCTGTTTCGGGCCGCACCAGATAGTTCGGACCTTTCGCCACGGACATGCACGACCAATCGCGCGACCGAATAAACGGTCGGACGCCGGCGGCGGTCCTTGCGATATGTGAGCGTAAGCTCGACATGACGGTCCTCAAAAATGCGGGACTATTCCCGCGACGATGCTCGTTGGTGTAGCTAAGCGCAGAACGCGTTCAATGCGTCAAATGTTTTTCGACGCGCGCGGGCCAGATTGCGCAAATTCGCAATTTTCGGATTCTCCGCAGCGGCAGCCGCGAAATAAAAATTGCTACCCGCCCGTTAACGGCTGGCGCTTGCCCATGTCTTCGCTGACTACTCCGGTTCGGTGCCGAGCGCGTTCCGGCGCAGTTCGTCCACAAGCACCGTGATGTTGTCGGCATAATCCACCGGCACCTCCACCAGGTGCACGCCGCCACCACGGAATGCCGCATCGAGGGTGGTCAGCAGCCCGCCAGACGAAGTCACGAGTGAACCTTTCGCACCGTAGCTCTCCGCATAGCGCACGAAGTCAGGATTGCCGAAGGTCATGCCAAAGTCAGCGAAGCCGTCCACGGCCTGCTTCCAGCGGATCATCCCATAGGCGTCATCTCTCAGCACGACCACCACGAGATTGAGGCCGAGGCGCACGGCCGTCTCCAGCTCCTGCGAATTCATCATGAAGCCGCCGTCGCCGCACACGGCCATGACGCGTTTCTGCGGATTGAGGATGGCCGCCATCATGGCCGAGGGCAGACCAGCCCCCATGGTGGCGAGCGCATTGTCCAGCAGCAGCGTGTTCGCCACCCGGGTCCGGTAGTGACGCGCGAACCAGATCTTGTACATGCCGTTGTCGAGGCAAACGATGCCGTCGTCGGGCATCACCTCACGCACGTCGTGCACGATCCTCTGTGGCGTCAGGGGAAACCGCGCGTCATCTGAGCGCGCGTTCAGCCGGTCGAGGATGGTCCGCCGCAACTCCATCAGCTCTGGACTGGGCGTGAGCTTGCCTTCGAGCCGGTCGGCGAGCGCCGTGACGGTGGCGCCGATGTCTCCGATCACCTCGGCGTCGGGATGGAAAACCTCTTCCACATCGGCCGAGAGAAAGCCGATATGCACCACCTTCGGACCGCCGTGGGCCTTCATGAAGAAAGGCGGCTTCTCCACTGTGTCGTGACCGATCGAGACGATCAGATCGGCGCGGTCGATGGCCTGTTGCACATAGTCCCGCTCCGAGAGCGCCGCCGTGCCGAGATAGAGATCGGGCTCGCCTGTGACCGCGCCCTTCCCCATCTGCGTGTTGAAGAACGGCAGATTGGCCCGTCGCACGAAGGCCGAGAGCGCCTCCACCAGACGCGGCCGGTTGCCGGCAGCGCCGATCATGATCAAGGGCCGCTCGGCGGCGAGGATCATGGCTGCCGCGCGGGCGAGCGCACCCTCCGACGCCACCGGGCGCTCCAGCGCATGCAGGGGGACGAGATAGGCATCGTCCGTCTCCGCCCCGGCCACGTCCTCGGGCAGTTCCAGATGCACCGGCCCGGGGCGCTCCTCCATGGCGACGCGGAAGGCGTCGCGGACCACGGTGGGAATTGAGCCGGGGCTCACGATCTGGCGTGTGAGCTTGGTCAGCGGCCGCATCGATGCCACCACATCCACGATCTGGAATCGGGCCTGCTGGCGGCTCATGATCGGCTTCTGGCCGGTGAGCATGAGCATGGGCATGGCGCCGAGGTGGGCGTAAGCAGCGCCGGTGGAGAAGTTCAGAGCGCCCGGCCCAAGCGTGGAAATGCAGACACCCGGACGCCCTGTCAGTCGGCCATGGGTGGCGGCCATGAACGCCGCAGCCTGCTCATGCCGCGTGATCACCAGCTCGATACGCGATCCCCGCAGCGATTCCACCACATCGAGATTTTCCTCGCCGGGAATCCCGAAGATGCGGTCCACCCCTTCGTTCTCAAGCGCTGCTACCAGCAGATCGGATCCCTTGGGCATTTCATCTCCTTAATCAGCGAGATGCCTCAGCGCTCCACCACGGTCGAGCTCACCCCGCCGCGCGCTGCTGGCCCTGCCCGCGTGCCTGCGGCCGCAGCGCGGCAAGGCGGTCAATCTCGCGCCAGAAGCCTGCGATCGTGTCGTCGATGATCTGGCGCACCGGCTTGATCTCGTGGATCAGGCCGGCGCTTTCGCCGGCGGAGCCAGAGGTGTTTTCGACGTCGCCGGCGACATAGAGCAGATCGAGCGTCGCCCTTCCCTGATGCCGCTCGCGCGTGCCGTCCTTGACGGCCTCCGCGTACGGTGTGCGCAAGCCGCGCGAGCGGGCGCGCGGCGGATTGTCGGTCAGCATCGTGCCGGTGATCGACGCATCGACGATGGCGTTCTTGTAGTTCTGGTGCACCGGGCTTTCGAGCGAGGCGACGAAGCGCGTGCCCATGGTGACGCCCTCAGCGCCGAGCGCGAAGGCCGCCGCCATGCCGCGGCCGTCGACGATGCCGCCGGCGGCGACGATCGGCACATCCACCGCTTCGCGCACCGCCTGCAGCAGCGCGAACGCATGTACCTCGTCGGGATTGCGCAGGCCCGCGCTCTCGGCGCCCTCGACGATCAGCCCGTCGACGCCGGCGTCGACCGCCTTCTGGGCGCCGCGCAGGGTGGCGGTGGCGTGATAGACGATCACGCCCGCATCCTTCAGAAGCTTGGCGTAGCGGGACGGATCGCCCGCCGAGGTGGTGACGAAATGGATGCCCTGGGAGAGCAGCCAGTCGATGATCTTCCTCTCCATTTCCTGATTCGCCTGCAGGTAGCGCACCGGCAGGTTGACCCCGAACGGCTGGTTGGTGGCAGCGCGAATCGCCGCGAACTCGCGGGTCGTCACCGACAGGTCGGCGATCGAGTTTTCCAGCAGCCCCATGCCACCGGCGGCCGAGACCGCCGAAACCAGCGGGGCGCGGGCGATCCAGGTCATCGGCGACTGGAAGATCGGGTAACGGGAGCGTGTATGGCCGACGACGCGGTTACCTTCAAACATGCTTCCCCCTGCTCGCCGCTGCTTTCGGCCAGTTAAATCCGCCCCGAAAGGGCAATTCAACATACGAATGGGCTGCTTGGAAGCATAGGAGACGCCCGGACGAAAGGGTTCCAAGCATATTGATCCAAAGGCGTTCGCCGGGCATGATCCGCCCAGCCGGATTGATTTGCTTTTTTGACTGCAGGACCAAGACTTACAATGAAAAAGCCCGTGGTGGGGGTGATCGGCAACGCCCATCGTGTCGAGAACAAATTTGCCACTCAGATGGTCGGCGAGCGCAACCTCCGCGCCATCGCCGATGTCGCCGGCGCCCTGCCGCTGATGTTCGCAGGGTGCTCGGAAATCACCGACGTCGGGGCGCTGCTGGACGTGGTCGACGGGGTGCTCCTGACCGGCGCCCGCGCCAACGTTCACCCCTCGCATTTCGGCACCGAGCCGAACCCCAAGCACGAGCCCTATGACGAGCAGCGCGACAGCGTCTCGCTGGAGCTCGCGAAAGCCTGCGTCGCCCGCGGCATCCCCGTCTTCGGCATCTGCCGCGGCCTGCAGGAGATGAACGTCGCCTTCGGCGGCTCGCTGCATCCGGAAATCCGCGAAATCCCGGGGCGGATGAACCACCGCATGCCGCGGCTGGAGACCGGCGAAATCCACCCCGACCCACTGGTCGTGTTCGCCGACCGCCACGACGTCAGCCTGACGCCCGGCGGCACGTTCGCGCAGCTGCTCGGCTGCGAGACGATCCGCGTCAACTCCCTGCACGGTCAGGGCATCCTCGAGCCTGGCAAACGCGTCGTCATCGAAGGCGTGGCGGAAGACGGTACCTTCGAGGCGATTCGCATTGCCGATGCGCCGGCGTTCGCGCTCGGCGTGCAGTGGCACGCGGAGTACGACCCGCAGAAGAACCCGATCAACCGCAAGCTGTTTGAGGCTTTCGGCGAGGCGCTGCTTGCCCACAGGCGCGCCGCCTGACGGTCGGTTCCACGTTCCGTCGCAGCGTTGACCTTATGGCGTCGAACGTCCACGGTCGCCGCGCATGAGTCAGGCTCCCGACCGCGACGCGCCCGCATCCGACAGCATCGTCGCGCCCCTGCGATTTGCCGTGTTCCGGCGCATCTGGATCGCAGGTCTCCTGTCCAACCTTGGGCTGCTGATCCAGGGCGTCGGCGCGGCCTGGCAGATGACGTTGATGACGTCGTCGGCCGACATGGTGGCGCTGGTGCAGACCGCGGGGTTGATGCCCACGCTGCTGATCTCGATCGCAGCCGGCGCGATCGCCGACATGCACGACCGCCGCATCGTCGCGCTGGTGGGCCTGTCGATCTCGCTCACCGCGGCTGCGACGCTGTCAGTGCTGGCGTATCTCGGGCTGCTCTCGCCCTATGTGCTGCTCGGCTTCTCGTTTCTGATCGGCACCGGCATGGCGCTGTTCCAGCCGGCGTGGCAGGCCTCGGTCAACGAGCAGGTGCCGCCCGAGACGCTGCCGCAGGCGGTGGCCCTGAACGGCATCAGCTTCAACATCGCGCGCAGTTTTGGTCCGGCGATCGGCGGCGTGATCGTTGCGGCCGCGGGTGCAGTGGCGTCGTTCGTGGTCAACGCCCTGCTCTACATTCCGCTGATGATCGTGCTGCTGCTCTGGAAGCGGGAGATCGAGCCAAGCAGGCTCCCGCCGGAGCGGCTCTCCCGCGCCATCGTCTCCGGCGTGCGCTATGTGATCCACTCGCCGCACCTGCGCACGGTGCTGACGCGGACACTGCTGTTCGGCGTGATCGGCAGCGCGGTGCCAGCGCTGATGCCGCTGCTTGCGCGCGACCTGCTCGGCGGCGGCGCGCGCCTCTACGGCATCATGCTCGGCGCGTTCGGCCTCGGCGCGGTGATCGGCGCGCTCAATGTCTCGACCGTGCGACGCAAGTTCGAAGCCGAGTTTTCCGTACGCATCTGCACGTTCATCATGGGCGTGGCCATCATCGTCATCGCGCTCAGCCGCTGGCCGGTGCTGACCGCGGCGATGCTGGTCGTCGCCGGCGCCGCATGGATGCTGGCGATCGCGCTGTTCAACATCGGCGTGCAGCTCTCCGCGCCGCGCTGGGTCGCGGGCCGCGCGCTCGCCGCCTTCCAGGCGGCCATCGCCGGCGGCGTGGCGCTCGGAAGCTGGGGCTGGGGCCTGGTCGCCAACGCAACCAGCGTCAGCGAAACCTTCCTGATCTGCGGCGGCGTGATGCTCGCCTCACCCCTGATCGGCTTCTGGCTGACCATGCCGGTGGTCCCGACCCCAAGCGACGACGCCGAAGCGCTTGCCGATCCGGAAGTGCATCTGTCGATTACTGCGCGCAGCGGCCCCGTCGTGATCGAGATCGAGTACCGGGTCGAGCAGAAACGCGCGCGCGCATTCCACAACCTGATGCAGCAGGTGCAGCTCTCGCGTCAGCGCAACGGCGCATATGGCTGGTCGATCGCGCGCGACATCTCCGATCCGGAGTTGTGGACCGAGCGCTACCACTGCCCGACCTGGCTCGACTACCTGCGCCAGCGCAACCGGCCGACGCAGTCGGAGCGCGCGCTCACGCTGAGCGCGCAGGAATTCCACATCGGCGACGAGCCGGTGCGGATCCGCCGCATGCTGGAGCGTCCGTTCGGATCGGTGCGCTGGAAAGAAGACACGCCGGATCGTGCCGCGAAAGATGTGCCGATCCAGGTCGATCCGACCAGCACGGCATAGTGAGCTGGCTCGGCTGGTGCCTCTACAACGGCTGCGGTAAGCTGACGCCAATCATATATCCGTTCCGCGCTGAGGACCGAGACCCAGCTCCAGCCATCGTCCAATAACAACAACCAGAGAGACATTTTCGTGCAGCTTCTTCTTGCAAAAACCGCGCTCGCGCGGATCGAACCGCGCCTCAAGGCCCTGGCCCCCAACCTCGAGCTCACGCTCATCACCCCTGAAGGAAAATTCGAGCGCAACGGCAAGGAGATTGCCGCCGATCAGGTCGATCCCGAGATCGTCTGGATTTCGCTCGACGCCATGCGCGACGGCTACTTTCCGGCGTTCCTGCAACGCGTCGCCAACACCACGCGGACCAAATGGGTGCAGTCGTTCCTCGCCGGTCTCGACCAACCCGCGTTCAAGCAGATCATCGGCAAGGGCGTCAGCCTTTCCAAGAGCAGCGCGCAGGCGATTCCGATCGCCGAGTACGTGACCGCACACGCGTTCAGCCTGCTTGTCCCGATCGAGCAGCAGCGCGCCGCGCAAAACCAGACGGAATGGACGCGCACACCCTATCGCGAGATCGGCGAGAGCCGCTGGACCGTCATCGGTTTCGGCTCGATCGGACCGGAGATCGCCAAGCGCGTGAAGCCCTATGGCGTGCACCTCACCGTGGTGCGGCGCCAGTCCGACGATCGCGGACTGGCCGATGCGGTGATCCCGCTGGCGGATGTCGGCAAGGTGCTGGGCGAGACCGATGTGGTCGTGCTCGCCTGCGCGCTGAACGACGAGACCCGACATCTCGCCAATGACGCCTTCTTCGAGAAGATGAAGAAAGGCGCCGTCCTGATCAACATCGCGCGTGGCGCGCTGATCAATTCGGACGCACTGAAGCGCGGCCTCGATCGCGACCAACCGCGCCAGGCGGTGCTCGACGTGTTCGAGCAGGAGCCGCTGCCGGCGGACAACTGGATGTGGAAGCACCCCAAGATCCGCGTCAGCGCGCACACCTCGCCGCACGGCTCCGGCACCATGCGCCGCGGCGACGAGCTGTTCCTGGAGAACCTGAAGCGCTTTCTCGCGGGCGAGAAGGTGCTGAACGAGGCGACGAAGGCGGAGGTCGGGCTGTAGCCCGGATTCTCCGCCGCCGATCATTTCAAGGTCAAAACCGGAATCTTGGCCTTGTTGATGACCTTGTGCGTCACGCTGCCGACGAACAGGTCGTGCACGCCGCCGCGGCTGTGTGTTCCCATCACGATCAGGTCGCACCCCTTCTTCGCGGCGACGTCGAGGATGGCATGGTCCGCATAGTCGTCGGTCTTGTGCAATCCCTCGAACGAGACACCCGCCTCCTTCGCCTTCTGCTCGATGAAGCCGAGGTATTCGGAAGCGGCCTTCTCGATCATCGCCTCATGCTCGGCCGGCTGCGCAAGGCCGACCGGCAAGTGATTGCGGTAGACGATCGGCGTTGCCGGCGGTGCAGCAAAAAAGCCGGTGACCTTGGCGCCGACGGCCTTGGCGAGCGCAACGCCATGCGCCGCCGCTCCTTGCGAAACCTCCGAACCGTCGGTCGGGATCAGGATGTTCTTGTACATGGTCGATCCTCCTCAATTCGAATACGGCAAGACCCAGATCAGCATGCCGAGCACATAGCAAACGAACGAGCTGACAACGCAGAACACCAGGCTCCAGGACAGGAACTCCTTGAGCGAGACCTTGCGATCCTCCTCCTTCTCGGCGATCCGCAACGCGACGTAGAGTGCCGGTGCGCCGGCGACCGTCAGGTTGCTGCCGAGGGTCCCGGACCACAGCACCATCCACCACAGCGGCCAGGTCGGCACGCCCTCGGCGCCGAGATCCTTGATCATGTAGAGGAAGGTCAGGATGTAGGCGTCGTGCTCGACGAGACCGACGATCGGGATCGTCACCCAGTAGAGTAGCGACGCACCGAGCGCGAAGTTCGTCGTGAACAATGGCTTCATGGCATTCGCCATCATGTCGAGAATGTGCGTCTTCTCGAGTCCGCCGACCAGCGCGAACAGCGCGATGTAGAAGAACACCGCACGCCAGTCGAGCTCCTGCACGATGTGCTCGAAGCTCGGCGCTTCCTTGAGCTTGTCGCCCAGGATCTCGATGATCAGCACCAGGATGATCGCCCCGGTCAGCGCAATGAAGCCGAGCTTCACGCCGAACACCTCGCGGAACGCCATCGCCAGCACCGTCAGAAGGAACATGCCGACGGTGATGAAGGCGAACAGCGGATCGGGAATGTCCGCCTTGATGCTGGCGGCGCCCTCGGGCGAGACCCGGCCAATCCTGCGGAAGCCGTAGAGGTACATGAAGGCCAGCGTGATGACGAAGGTCACCATCAGGATCGGGAACGACGACGGCCGGCCCTGCAGCCAGATGAAGTCGAAGAACTCAGCACCGGCCACGCTGTGCAGCATCTGCGGCGGCAGATCGCCGAGCAGCAGCGCCGTGCCCATGAAGTTTGCGGAGAAGCCGATCATCAGCACCAGCGGTGTCGCCGGGATGCCCAGCGCCCGCGCCAGCGGCAGCGCCACCGGCGCCATCATCAGGATGCAGACGACGTTGTCGATGAACATCGACAGGATGCCGGTCAGCATCGACAGCACAAGAACCAGGATCCCCGGCCGGCCGCCGGACAGTTTCAGCGATTGCACCGACAGCCAGCTCGGCACGCCGGTCCGGCCGAAGTAGCCGGCGATGATCCAGATGCCGATCAGGATCGCCATGACGTTCCAGTCGACGAGCTGTGCGGCCTCGACCTCGGTCATGGTGCCCATCCAGACCATAACGCCGACGCCGAGCAGCGCCGCGACGGTCGCGTCGAGCTTGTTGACGACGATAGCGGCGATCGTCACCGCGAATACGGCGAGCGTTGCCCACTGCAGCAAAGTCAAAGACATCACGCGTTCCCCATAGTGACGTGAGTGGCAGGCACGACCTGTCGTCGCGTTTTGTGATGGAAGAGCGCGACACCGAGCAGCGTCAGCGCGAACATGAAGTCGACGGAAATGCAGAGCGCATGGATCTGCGCGGCAGCCGGCAACGCGGCCAGAGCATACGCCGCAACGGCCAGGCCAACGGCACGCGCAAGAATGCTCGGCTGCCATGGGCCTGAGGCCTGACGATCAGTTTGACGACGGAAAACTCCGCAGTCACGCGGACTGCAGGACCAAAGGCTCACGGGGCCACTCCTTGTTGAGGACTCCAGTCCGACATCGCAGCCTGCTGGCTGCCAGAGGGGCCCGGCCTGGCAAAGACGATGTTATTGCTGCATCAGCACCTGCATCCGCTGCTCATGCCTCAGTGTTCGGTCCGGCTCTCGACCAGCCACACCAGTTGATCCGGATCGATCGTCGCTGCGGCAAAGAACCCAATCAGTGTGAGCGCGCCGGCGGCGTCCGCGTACGTGATGCCTGCCGCGTCCTCGCCCCGGTGGCGCCAGGCGACAAGGCCGAGCACACAGGCAAGTGCTAGGAAGAGAGTGGCGACGATCGGCATCGTCATGTCGGAGGGCAGTATCGCTCGCGAGACGCCCCATGCGCCAAGACAGGCAAGAGTGGCAGCAAGAAAGCCGGCCTCGGGGCCGGACAAGGAGCCCAACTTGTCCCAGAGTGTCCACGGAGACCCTGTCGGATTGTTTTTCCGCCCTGCCATTTCAGCAGCCTACTGAAACAAGTGAAATGTACTTTGTTATGTGATAGTTTAGTTCTTATGAAACTCGCGTCAAGCCTGCAGAACCGCAAGCGAGCGGGCCTATGGCTCAGGGGGTTGAGGGAGGAGGCCGGGCTGACGCAGCTGGAACTCGCCCGCCGCCTCCACATCAAATATTACGCCTTCGTCTCGCAGGTGGAGACCGGGCTCAGCCGCGTGCCGACCGACAAACTGGAGGCGTGGGCGCAAACACTCGACGTCGATCCAACAGACTTCGCCAAGCGGCTGATTTCATTCTATGAACCAGAGTTGCACCGGCTTCTCTACGAGGCAAGATCGCGCCGCGCCCATCCATCGAAGAAGCGCTCGCGCGAGTATGCACGCCAAGGCTGATGACGCGCCGCAGCGACAACAGATGAGATGGGGTTAGCCCGTCAGCAGCCGGGAATAGCGCTCGCGTCGCCATTCCTGCTGCAGCTGCCGGGACAGGCGCCAGATGTCCTCGGGATCGTCAGAAGCCAACTCAGCGAGAGGCTCTTGGGGCCGAATCGCCGTCGCCGGCTTCGCGTCGGTTTCACGATCCGCGCTGCCGCGAAAAACCAGGCCGGCGCTTTGATGCTCGAGTGCCATGAGTCCCTCCAGCGATTTGACTGAAGGTGGCACTTCCCTCGATGCGAAAACAGTTTCGCGACAGCTAAACTATGACACTGCTGTCACTGCCGCGGGGCTCGCGCCTACCCCGCCCCCATCTCGAACACGCTGCCATCGTAGCCGGCCTCTGCGGGAATGCGCAGCTGCCGGCTGTTCTCGCCGCGAACGATCTCGGGGCACACGGTGACGACACGCTCCTTGCGCGCTGCATCGAGCGAGGCGGCGGTCGCGTTCTGCTTGCCGAGCTTGATCAGATTGCGCTCGGTGGCAAACACCAGCTTGAACTTGCCGGTCTTCGCCCCCTCCACGGCCGCGTTCGGACCGACCCAGATCGAATCCACCGACTCGTGGCCGTCATGGGCGCCAACCTGATCGGCCGGCGCGACGGCGAGGTAGAAGTGCGTGTCGAAGCGCTTCGGCATGCCGAGCGGCGTGATCCAGTGCGCGAACGGCACCAGCAGATCGAGCGCCGGGACGATGCCTTCCGTTTTCAGGATTTCGGAGAAGGTCCGTTCGCCCTTGTTGAGGGCCTCGCGATGCTTCGCCTCGATCTCGCCGGCGCGCGTGGCCGAGACGAGTTCATTCGAGCCCTTCGGACGCGCCAGCAGGATGCCGCACTCTTCAAAAGTCTCGCGCACCGCGCCGACGCGAAACGCGAGTGCCGCGGCGTCAAGACCGCCGCTCGCGCCGTGAAGGGCGGAATCCTTTGCGACCTCATGGTCGTCCGCATCGACGCTGCCGCCGGGAAACACCAGCGCGCCTGACGCGAAGTCGATCTGGTGGTGACGCACCACCATGAACACCTCCATGCCGTCGGCGCCGTCGCGCAGCAGCAGCATGGTGGACGCGGGACGAACGGCGGCAGGTTCCTTGCTCATCTTGTCCTCACGCGACATTCAGACGGGTAGCGAGATCAGCGCGCTTGTCCTTGCGCGCCAGCCGCGACAGCAGATAGTCGACTTCAGCGCGCGCCGCGGCGGTGAGTGACGACGCGGGCTTGCGCTGCGCGTCGCTGGCGATCATGCCGCGCCGCTTCATCACATACTTGCGGACGGCAAGGCCTACGCCCTGCTGCTGCTCGTAGCGGATCAACGGCAGGTGCGCGTCGAACAGGTCGTGCGCGGCCTCGCGCTGGCCGGCCTTCGACAACCGCACCACGTCGACCAGCATGTCCGGGAAGGCGTAGCCGGTCATGGCGCCGTCGGCACCGCGCTCCATCTCGAAGTCGAGGAACACGCCGCCATTGCCCGTGAGGATCGACAGCGGTCGCAGCGAGCCGTCTTTTTGGAAACCGCGCAGCGCGCTGATCTTCTCAAGACCCGGCCAGTCCTCGTGCTTGAGCATCACGCAGGATGGGCTGTCCATGACGATGCGGCGGATCACCTGCGGCGTCATCACCACCGTCAGCGTTAGCGGGTAATCCTGCAAGACCCAGGGAATGTCGGTGCCGATCGCCTCGACCGCCTGCTTGAAGTAGGTGGTGATCTGGTCGTCGGTGCGAAGCTGCGGCACCGGTGCGATCATGACGCCGGCTGCGCCCGCGTCCATCACGCTGCGCGCCAGCGAACGCATCGCGGCAAAGCCCGGCGCCGAAACGCCGACGATGATCTGCATGTCCTTCGCCCGGCGGATGAAGCGGGTTGCGACGTCTACGGCCTCCTGGCCGTCAAGCTTCGGCGCCTCGCCCATGATGCCGAGCACGGTGATACCGTTGCAGCCGGCTTCGCGATAGAAATCCGTCAGGCGGTCGATCGAAGCCTCGTCGATCCGCCCGTCGTCATGGAACGGCGTCGGCGCGATGGCAAAAGTTCCGGAGGCTTCGTGGGTCAGCAGCATAGCGGGTCCTTCAAGGTGTTATCCGGACCCTTATAGCCCTCAAACGACCTTCGCGTCCTCCTTGAAAAACACCTTGTCCGCGTGCTTGGCGAGGTCCTGGGCGGTCCAGGGGCCCGTCGGCATCCAGCCGTCGGCCATGAAGATCTTCATCTCGCGCACGCCGCGGGCGGCGGAGACGGCGAGGATCTTGTTGGTCTGGTCGCCGGACAGATCGCTGACCATGTAGAGCACGCCCGGCGCGATCATGTCGGGCTTCCAGGGTGCGTAGCTCGCACCGCGGCGCTCCTGCAGGTCCTCGGTCATGCGCGTCAGCGCACCCGGCGACAGCGTCCAGACGCGGATGTTGTACTTGCGGCCCTCGATCGACAGCACGCGGGTGAAGCCCGCGATACCCGCTTTCGCCGCGCCGTAGTTGGTCTGGCCGAAATTGCCGATCAGGCCGGAGCCCGACGACGTGTTCACTATCACGCCGCCGCCGTTGTCCTTCATGAACTTGAACACCGGCAGCGTCGCGCAGAAGGTGCCTTTCAGGTGGACCTTGACCACAGAATCCCACTGGTTCTCGGTCATCTTGGCGAAGGTGCCGTCACGCAGGATGCCGGCGTTGTTAACGAGGATATCGACCTTGCCGAATGCCTTGATCGCGTCATTGAACAGCGTCTCGCCGCCTTCGATGGTCGAGACGTCGGAGCCATTGGCGATCGCCTTGCCGCCGTCCTTCTTGATCGCCGCGACGACCTTCTCGGCCATCGTCGCGTCCTTGCCGCTGCCATCGCGCGGCCCGCCGAGATCGTTGACGACGACGGAAGCGCCCTCCGCCGCAAACAGTTTCGCGTAGGCCTCGCCGAGACCGCCACCGGCGCCAGTGATGATGGCAACCTTCTTGTCCAGCAAACCCATGCGCGATCCTCCCGGAGTTTTTGGCTAAGTTTTCTTAGGCGAGCTCGGTGCGCCCGTTCTTCACCACCGTCACGTTGCGCGCCTTGATGTGTCCCTCGAACGAGACGACGTTGCCGTCCTTCCACAGGTTGAAGGTGAGTGTCTCCCCCGGAAACACCGGTGACGAGAACCGCACCGCGTGGCGCTTGAAGGCGGCCGGATCGTAATCCGCATAGGTCTGCAGCACGGCGCGGCACGAGAGGCCATAGGTGCACATGCCGTGCAGGATCGGCACCTTGAAGCCGGCGCGGCTGGCAAACTCCGGATCCGAGTGCAGCGGATTGCGGTCGCCGGACAAGCGGTAGATCAGCGCCTGATCCGGCCGCGTCGAGATATCGACCGTGAGGTCGGGCGAACGCTTCGGCACGTTGTGTGGCTCGGGCTGGCCTTCGGTCGGCCCGCCGAACCCGCCATCGCCGCGCGCAAAGGTGGACGCGCGGATGGTGACGAGCTTCTCGCCGGAGGCTGCGTCCTTGACCACGGTCTGGCGCGAAATGACCGCGCCTTTGTCCTTGCCCTTGTCGAACACGCCGGCAACGGTCGAATCCGCCGTCACCTTTCCGGTCACCGGCAGCGGCGCGTGGAAGGAGATATCGCGCTCTGCATCCACCACCATCACGCGGTTGAGGTCGATCTGCCCGGGGTTGGCGCCCCAGACACAGACGGAGGCGAATGTCGGCACGACCTTCAAGGGTTTCTTGGTGAAGTAGCCCTCGTTGACGAACAACAGCTCCTTCTCGTTCATCGGGTCATTGCCCATGCCGATGCCGAGCGCATACAGCATCACTTCGCGATCGGACCAGGCGTATGGAACGCCTTCGGTCTTCAGGCTCATCACCTCGGGATATTTGATCGGCATCGTTCGCCCCCTACCCTGTCAAACCACTCGATTTCAGACGCCGATCAGCCGCGCGTAACGCTCGCGATGATAGGCGGAAGAGCCGAACGCCGCTTCCAGCACCCGCGCGCGCTTGAGGTAGAAGCCAGCGTCGTGCGCATCGGTCATGCCGATGCCGCCGTGCAGCTGGATCATCTCGCGCGTGGCGTAGTTGACGAAGTCGTTCGCCGTGGCCTTGGCGAGCGAAACCAGCTCCGGCACCTCGGCACGATCCTCGTCGATCGCCTGCAGCGCCTCGTCGACCGTCGGACGCGCAAGCTGCATCGCCGTGAACAGGTAAGCCGCACGGTGCTGCAGCGCCTGGAACGAGCCGATCAGCTGACCGAACTGCACGCGGGTCTTCATGTAGTCGATCGTCGTGTCGAAGGCCTGCTGCGCGAGCCCCATCTGCTCGGCGGCGACCGCCGCGGCGGCACGGTCGAGCACCTTGTCGAGCAGGCCCTTGCCGGCATCGGCCTTGCCGATCACCGCGTCCGCACCAACCTCGACGTCCTTGAACGTTAAATCAGCATAACCGCGTGAATCGATCAGCGAGCGACGCTTGCGGCTAAGGCCTTTCGCATCCGCGGGCACGAGAAACAGGGTCACGCCCTTCTCGTCACCGGCTTTGCCGCTGGTGCGCGCTGCAACCACGAACACGTCGGCGGCCATGCCTTCCATGACAAAGGTCTTGTTGCCGGACAGCGAATAGCCGCTGCCCTTCTTGGTGGCGGCAAGCGCGATCTTCTCCGGCGCATAGCGCGGGCCTTCGTCGATCGCGAGGGCGGCAATCGTCTTGCCTTCGGCGATCTTCGGCAGCCAGGCCTTCTTCTGCGCGTCGGTTCCACCGAGGATCAGCGCGCTGGCGGCGCCCACGGCCGAGCCGATCAGGGGCGCGGCGACGACGTTACGGCCGAGCTCTTCCAGCACGACGCCGATGCTGCGGTAGCCGAACTCCGATCCGCCATAGGCTTCCGGGATCACGACGCCGGTCCAGCCCATCTCGGCGATGCTCTTGAACGTCGCTTCGTCAAACCCCCTCGGGTTTTCGCTGTCGCGCATTTTCCGGAATGCGATGACGGGTGAATTCGTCTTCACCCAGCCCCGCGCGCTGTCGCGGAGCATGATCTGTTCTTCGGTCAACAATGACATGATGCTCTCCCGCGCCTTTTCTTATTGGTGATCCAGCAGGCCGAGCATGCGCTTGGCGATGATGTTGTTCTGCACTTCGGTGGTGCCGGAGAAGATCGTCATGGCCTTGTTGGAGAAGAACGCCCGTGTGGTGTCGATCTCTTCCTGCTTGAACTGATCGCCGGCAGCGCCCCAGCCGAGACCCTGCTGGCCGAAGATCTCGACCAGCAGCTCCTCGCGCTCCTGCTGAATGCGGGCGCGCGCATTCTTGGCGACCGACGTGAATTCGCTCGGGCCCTGCCCCGCCTTGGTCTCGTCCAGCATGCGCTGCTGCATCAGCTTCAGCGAGCGGAGCTCCATCATGTGCTTGACGATCCGCTGGCGCAGATCAGGATCGGCGATCCGGCCCTTCTCGTCGACGCCGATATACTCCTTGGCGATCACATCCAGGGAGCGGGTATCGCCTGCCAGCTGGCGGCGGGCGGTGTTGGTCGCGTTGCGCTCGAACTGCAGCAGGCGCTTGGCGATGGTCCAGCCCTTGTTGAGCTTGCCGACCAGGTTTCCCTTCGGAACCTTGACGTCGGTGAAGAACACTTCCGAGAACGGCGATTCACCGGAGATGGTCCTGATCGGACGAACCTCGACGCCGGGGGTCTTCATGTCGATCAGGAGGAAGCTGATGCCGTCCTGCTTGACCTTGGGATCGGTGCGCACGAGGCAGAAGCACCAGTCGGCGAACCGGCTGCCGGAGGTCCAGATCTTCTGGCCATTGACCAGATAGTGGTCGCCCTTATCCTCGGCCTTGGTCTGCAACCCGGCGAGGTCCGAACCCGCGCCCGGCTCGGAATAGCCCTGGCACCACCGCACCTCGCCGCGTGAAACCCGGGTCAGGTGCAGCTTCTTCTGTTCCTCGCTGCCGTATTCGAGCAACGTCGGGCCGAGCAGCGAGGTGCCCATGCCGATCATCGGGTTGAAGGAGCCGCAATCCGTGTAGGCCTGCAGCACGATCCGTGCCTCGGGCGTGGGCAGCCCGCCGCCGCCATAGTCCTTCGGCCAGCCGGGCGTGCCCCAGCCCTTGTCACGCACGCGCTCCTTCCAGAGCGCCCAATCCGGGCCATCCGGATAGCGCGGCATGTTCTGGTAGTATTCTTCCAGCTTGGTCTTCAGCGATTCAGGGAAGTTGGCCTTGATCCAGGCCTGCGCTTCCTCCCGGAAGGCGTCCAGCCGGCGCGTATCCTCGACGTCTGCCAGTACGTTCATGCTGCTTCTCCCTGACCGGTCATTTCTGGAAACGATTCAAATACAAGACGTGACGTTGCGGCGGCAAAGCGAACGAGCGCAGCACCGACTGTGTCCAAATAGTGCATGGTGCGATGCAACAAGCTGTCATTCGCGCGTCGGGCGCATGACGATGTGCTGGCGCCCCTTCTCCCTGGCCGTACGGTCTTGCTTCTCAGTCTATCGCGCGGCTTGCGGTGCGCAACACACGGAGCCCTTTGTCATTTCTAAGCACCAAGCCCTGCTTTGCCGCAACCACGCAATTTTCATTGGACGTATTCTCGGATGCAGGGCGGCCCCGGCGACAACGCGACACATACTTGCAATTCGGTTTCGTCGATTGCCTTGTCTGCGGGGATTTGCTTTGGCTTCATCGTCGATCCGACGCATGGCCGACAAATTTCCAATCGACAAATAACGACATTCGAGACGACGAGAGAGGAACGCCGATGGACGCCGCGGTCACCAGCAATCCGACCACGAAGTGGGAACCAGCACCGAGCGCGAGCGACATCGTCAAGAGCATCCATGCGATGCTGCATCCTCGCAACATCGTCGTGGTTGGCGCGACCGACAAGCCCGGCAACTACGCCGAGCGGATCTGGAACAACCTCGTCAAGTACAAGTACGAAGGCGGCATGTATCCGATCAACGCCCGCCGCGAGACGATCTGGGGCGTGAAGTGCTACAAGGATTTCAACGACCTCCCCGACAAGCCGGACCATGTGCTGGTGCTGGTGCCGGCACGCTTCGCAGTGCAGGTGATCCGCGATGCCTCGGCCGCAGGCGCCCGCAGCGCGACCATCGTCACCTCCGGCTTCAGTGAGCTGCAGGACGAGGAAAGCCAGCGGCTTGCCGTCGAGCTCAAGCAGGCGATTGACGAAACCGGTATCGCCGTGACCGGACCGAATTGCCTCGGCAACCTCTCCTCCGGCGAGCGCATCTTCACCAATATCGACGAGCGGCCGGTGCAAATGGTCGCAGGCCCGGTGGCGGTCGCAGGCCAATCCGGCGCGGTGGTGATGCAGATCCGCCAGGCGCTGGAGGATCGCGGCATCGACGTCGGCTACATGGTCACGACCGGCAACGAGGCCGGGCTCGAGACGCCGGACTTCATGGCCTACTTCGCCGCCGACCCGAGCATTCGCGTAATCGTCGTCTATCTGGAAGGCGTGCGGAACACGAAGTCATTCCGTGACGCCTGCAAGGCCGCCCGCGCCGCGGGCAAGCCGATCATCGCGCTGAAGCTCGGCGCCTCCGAGGGCGGCCGCGCAGCGGCGATGGCGCACACCGGCGCGCTCGCCGGCTCAATCGAGACGTTCGATGCGATTTCGACGCGCGAAGGCGTGATCCGCGTGCGCGGCCTCGACGAGTTGATCGAGACCACCGAGTGCTTCGTGCATGTGAAGCCACCGAAGAACGACCGCCTCGCGGCTGTCACCCTCTCCGGCGGCAAGCGCGGGCTGATGATCGACGCGTTCTCCTCGGCCGGCCTGAACTTCAAGCCGCTGAGCCAGGGCCTGCAGGAGAAGCTCGGTCAGATGCTTGGCCCGGGCAGCATCGTCGGCAATCCTCTCGATGCGGGCTTCGCCGCAGTCGTGGATCCGACGGTCTACATCAAGTCTGTCCAGCTGATGATCGAGGATCCGGACACCGACATCGTCATGATCGATGCCGAATTCCCGAAGGCGCCGCACGAACTGCGCGAGCGCAACATCCGCCTGATCAACGACCTGGCCGGCGCGGCTTCGAAGCCTGTGGTCTACATCAGCGCACTCTCGGTGGGCTTCACCGAGTTCACCAAGCAACTGCGCAAGTCCGTGCCGAACGTCGCCGTGATGCAGGGCACCGACCGCGCCGTCAGCGCCCTCAGGCAGCTCATCAACTATTCCCGGCTGCGCAAGAACGTACCGGACGTGAAGTCGTCGTCGGCCTCATCGGCCAAGGCCGCGCTCGAGAAGGCGCTGAAGTCGGCCAAGGGTGCCGCGCTCGACGAGGTCGCTTCGAAGAAGCTCTTGAAGGCCTACGGCATCCCGGTGTCGAAGGAAGAGATCGCCACCACCGCCAACGATGCCGCGAAAATCGCCAAGAAGATCGGCTTCCCGGTGGTCGCCAAGGTGGTCAGCGAGCAGATCCTGCACAAGTCCGACGTCGGCGGCGTGGTGCTCAACCTGAAGACCGCCGCGGAAGTGAAGAAGGCGTTCAACGACATCATGGGCCGGATGAAGAAGATCAAGGGCAAGCCCGTGATCGAGGGCATTCTGATCGCGCAGATGGTCAAGGCCGAGCTCGAGCTCGTGATCGGCGGATCGCTCGACGCGGAGATGGGCCCGGTGGTGCTGTTCGGCACCGGCGGCGTCGACATCGAGCTGCTGAAGGACGTGGCGCTCGCCGGCGCGCCGCTCGATGCGGACGACGCGAAGGAGCTGATCAACCGCACCAAGGCCGGCGTGAAGCTGAAAGGCTATCGCGGCAAGCCCGCCCTGCACGAGCCATCAGTGGTGAAGGCGCTGGTCGGGCTGTCGAACCTGATGGCGGACGCGAACGGACGGATTGCATCGATCGACGTCAACCCGTTCCTGATCAACACCAAGACCGGCGTGGCGGTGGACGGGCTGATCGTGCTGAACAACGAGGCGGCGAAGAAGAGTGCGGCGGGGCATTAGGCCTCGCCGTCGTTGCTGCGAGCGATCTTCTCCCCTCCCACCCGCTCGCGAAGCGAGTGGCGAGGAGGGTGAAGAGCGCGTGCGACAGCGCCTCACATATTCAATTGTCAAACAGCCCGACGCACGGCAGTCCCGGATTTCGCTTCGCTCCATCCGGGCTACGGACGCGCGTCATCGCCCCGTGTTTCGTCCGGCCCCAGGGCTTGCCGGTCTTTCTCTCGCATCCCTGTAAAGAGGGCGTGCGGAACACAGGGCGAAAGGCCGCGCCCGCGGCTCCCGTATGCTTGTCGCATCCGGGCAATCCGTATGCCGACGCGTGGCACACGGCGATGGTCCAGCCCAAACGCTTGAGCTGAACCGGACCACAAACGAAGCCTTCGCCTGCGTTCCGCACGCGCCGGATTAACGGCTTGCCGGATTCCAGCGGAGCCAGGCCCGGCTCACTTGACCAAATACGGAAGACCTCACCGTATTGCTGGACCGCTTGGGCCGTCCGCCCTCGGCGCCGGTCGTCATCCCTTTCGGCGCCGTGGCTCATCACCGCGACACAAATTGGGCCGGCACCGCGACGGACCCGTCGCATCCCGCCCCGAGACGCTGACGATTAGCGCACTCGCTCTCCCATCGGGGCGGAACCAGGACTGTATATTCCTATCCAGAAGGAATAGCCATTTCTGATTCAGCGAAATCGGAAGACTGCTGACAGAATCTGGTTGGCGTGATTTTGCGAGCCGTAGCCCGGATGCAGCGAAGCGAAATCCGGGATTCTTATCGCGGACTCAGCCCCGGATTGCGCTTCGCTCCATCCGGGCTACGGCGCTGACGACTATTCCGCCGCGATCGACGGGGCGGCCAAAAGCGGTGGGTTGGCGAGGTCTTTCAGCAGGCCGGCGCGCTTCGCCCTCGCCTGCTCGACGGACTTCTCCTTCACCGGGCCGTAGCCGCGGATGTCTTCCGGCAGCGACAGCAGCGCGAGCGCAATCGGCGCGGTCTGATCCGACAGCTTGCCCAGCACCGCCCGCACGTCGTTCTCGTAATCGGCGATCAGTTCGCGCTCCATCCGACGGTCCTTGGCGTAGCCGAACGGATCGAACGGCGTGCCGCGCAGGCCCTTCAGCTTCGCCAGGACCTTAAAGCCGTTGATCATCCAGGGGCCAAAAGTCTTCTTCTTCGGCCGCCCTGTCCCGTCGTCCTTCGCCGGCAGCAGCGGCGGCGCGAGGTGGTAGCTGAGCTTGAAGTTGCCGTCGAACTGCTCGCGCAGCTCCTTCTCGAACGATCCGTCGGTGTAGAGCCGCGCCACCTCATACTCGTCCTTGTAGGCGAGCAGCTTTGCGTAGCCGAGCGCGGCCGCACGCGTGAGGGTTTCGCTCAAATCCTGCGCCTCGACGGCAGCCGCCACCTCCCCGACCAGCTTGCGGTAGCGATCGGCCAGCGAGGCATTCTGATAGGCGATGAGATGCTTGGCGCGGTGGGCAATCAGCTCGTCGAGCGACATCTCGCCCTGCGTCTTCGCCGGCGTCGTCTCCTCGTGCAGCATCGCGGCGACCCGCGCCGGATCGATGGCGGCGACCCGGCCCAACCGGAACGCTTCGGTGTTCATCTTCACCGAGACGCCGTTGACGGCAATCGCCTGCTCAATCGCTTCGGCGCCAACCGGCAGCAGCCCGCGCTGATAGGCGTAGCCCATCATCATCATGTTGGTGGCGATGCTGTCGCCCAAAAGGGATTCGGCGACATGGGTGAAGTCGAAGAAGGCCGAGCCCTGCTTGAGCGAGGCCTCCAGCACATGATTGACCTTGCCGCGCTGGAAATCAAAATCCCGATTGTGGATGAAGTCCGCAATCGGGATCAGGTGGGTGTTGATGACGCCAACGGTGCGGTGAGAGTCGCAAAGCGTGATCGCGTCCTTCGAGACGCCGACTATCTCGTCCGCGGCAAGAAGCATGTCCGCCGTGCCGGTGACGATGCGCGAGCAGGTCACCTCTTCGGTGTTCTGCGACAGCCGGACGTGGCTCAGCACCGCGCCGCCCTTCTGCGCCAGCCCCGACATATCTAGGATCATGCTGGCCTTGCCTTCGATATGCGCAGCCATGCCGAGCAGCGCACCGATGGTCAGCACACCGGTGCCGCCAACACCGGCGACGACGATGTTGTACGGCTTTTCCAGCGACGGCATCGAGGCCGGCTGCGCGATCTCGCCGAGGTCACCGAGATCGGCCGGGGCGCGCTTGCGCAGCACGCCGCCCTCGATCGAAACGAATGACGGGCAAAAGCCCTTCACGCAGGAATAGTCCTTGTTGCAATTCGACTGGTTGATCGTGCGTTTGCGGCCAAACTCGGTCTCAAGCGGCTCGACCGAGATGCAGTTCGACTGCACCGAGCAGTCGCCACAGCCCTCGCAGACCGCGGCATTGATCATCACCCGGCGTGACGGGTCGTCCATCAGGCCGCGCTTGCGGCGGCGGCGCTTCTCGGCCGCGCAGGTCTGGACAAACACGATCGCCGAGCAGCCGGGCGTGTCGCGCAACGTACGCATCACTTCGTCGAGCTGGTCGCGATGCGCGAGTTTTACGCCCGGCGCAATCGTGTTGGCAGGATAAGCGTCCGGGCTTTCCGAGACGAGATAGATCTCGCGAAGGCCTTCGGCGTGCAGCTGGAAGGTGATCTGCTGCGGCGAGAGCTCGCCGTCCACATGCTGGCCGCCGGTCATGGCGACGGCGTCGTTATAAAGAATTTTGTAGGTGATGTTCGCCTTCGAGGCGAGCGCCTGGCGGATCGCGAGGCTTCCCGAGTGGAAATAGGTGCCATCACCGAGGTTGGCGAAGATGTGTTTTTCATTGGTGAACGGCGCGATGCCGACCCACGGCACGCCCTCGCCCCCCATGTGGGTGTAGGTTTCGGTGTTGCGGTCCATCCACAACGACATGAAGTGGCAGCCGATGCCGGCCAGCGCACGGCTGCCTTCCGGCACCTTGGTCGAGGTGTTGTGCGGGCAGCCCGAACAGAAGTAAGGCGTCCGGACGACGGGAGCCGTGGCCTGCACCTGCGACGCTTCGCGACCGTTGAACCAGTCGGCCTTCGCCCGCAGCATGTCGGCGATCTCGGGATTGAGATTGAGCCGCAGCAGCCGCTCGGTCAGCGAGACCGCAAGCGATCCGACGCTGATCTCGGCCTCGAACGGGAGAAACCGCTTGTCGCGCTCGTCCATCTTGCCGACGATGCGCGGACGCACGTCGTCGCGCCAGTTGAACAGCTCCTGCTTGACCTGGTTCTCGACGATCTCGCGCCGTTCCTCGACGATGAAGATCTCCTCGAGCCCGACGGCAAATTCACGCACGCCTTCGGGCTCCAGCGGCCACGGCATGCCTATCTTGTAAAGCCGAAGCCCAATGCGGGCGGCGACCTCGGGCGTAATTCCAAGCTCGCGCAGCGCCTGCCGCATATCCTCGTAGCTCTTGCCCGAGGCCATGATGCCGAACCGCGCGTTCGGCGAATCCATGGTGATGCGGTTGACCTTGTTGGCGCGCGCAAAGGCGATCGCGGCAAAACCCTTGTACTCCTGCAGCCGGCGATCCTGCTCGACGCGGTCGTCCGGCCAGCGCAGGTTCAGCCCGCCGGGCGGCATTTCGAAATCGGTTGGAATGATGAAGGGCTTCATCTCGTCGGTAAGGTCGATCTCCGCGGTCGTCTCGACCGTCTCGGTGATGACCTTCATGCCGACCCAGCAGCCGGAGTAGCGGGACATGGCGATGCCGAGCAGGCCCATCTCGATGATCTCGTGGATGCTCGACGGATAGAGATACGGCATCAGCGCCGAGATGAACGCGTGATCGGACTGATGCGGCACGGTGGAGGATTTCGCGCCATGATCGTCGCCGGCAAGACAGAGCACGCCGCCGAGTTTGGACGATCCGGCCGTGTTACCGTGGCGAAGCACGTCGCCGGAGCGATCGACGCCGGGACCCTTGCCATACCAGATGCCGACAACGCCATCGTGCTTTGCGCCCGGCGACAGGTTGAGCTGCTGCGATCCCCAGATCGCGGTTGCGGCGAGGTCCTCGTTCACGCCGGGCTGAAATTTGATGCCGTGCTCTTCGAGATGTTTGCGGGCGGCCATGAGCTGCTGGTCGTAACCGCCGAGCGGCGAGCCGCGATAGCCGGAAATGAAGCCCGCGGTCTTCAGCCCGTTGGCGCGATCGCGTCGCATCTGGGCCATCGGCAAGCGCACCAGCGCTTGCGTTCCAGTCATGAATACGTGGCCAGTTCGGGCGGTGTATTTCTGGTCGAGACTGATCGGGCCTTGGTTGATTCCCATGTCCGCCTCTGAATTGGAGCGGCGTTGAACGGCGCCGCATCGCTTCCTTTGAACCAATCTAAGTATGTTTCAAAAGCAAAAGCATCAAGAATCTGAGAGCGATACAAGGCGTCGCGGACCGGGCAATTTCGTGCCTTTGTGATGCCCGCTCGCGCAGCCTTATGCCGGAAATCGAAGCAGCTTCGACCGAAAGCTGCGCAGTCTCTGATGCGCCGCAACAGGACGAGCGCGGCCGGCCGGACCGTTCAATTCCAATCCCGGGAGTAGACGAATTTCGGCATCTCCCAGCGATAGCGAATCGCCAGCAGCCGAAATGCTATGCCGATGATGAAGGCTGCAAGCGTCACCAGCTCCGGATTGAGGCCGGCGCGAAGGCCAGCGACATAGAGCGCGCCGGTCACAACCGACACGCTGGCATACAGTTCGCTGCGAAACAGCAGCGGCACTTCGTTGCAAAGAATGTCGCGCAGCACGCCGCCGACGCAGCCGGTGATCATGCCGGCGACGATGACGATCAACAGCGGCTGGTTCATCTGCAGCGCCACCTCGCAGCCGGCGATGGTGAAGACCACGAGGCCGATCGCATCGAGCACGAGGAACGCGCCGCGGAGGTGATGGACGATTTGCGCCAGCGCGATGGTGCTCGCGGCAGCCGCGGCGGTCAGCAACAGCAGCCACGGCTCCTTGATCCAGACCAGAGGATAATGACCGAGCAGCACATCGCGCACGGAGCCGCCGCCGAGCGCGACAACACTGCCGAGCATGCAGACACCCATCCAGTCCATGCTGCGCCGGCCTGCAGCCAGCGCAGCCGTCATTGCCTGCGCGACATAGGCGAGAATCGACAGCGCCAGCAGAAGCGTTTGTTCCAAAGGAATGATTTTGCCTGCCATGGCATTTTCTCCGCAGTGCGTCTCGATTCTGCGGCGGGAACCTTAGCCCAGGTTCCATCGGGAACAGCAAAAATTGCGGGAACCGGCGGGCGCAATCGCGATTGTCCCCGCAGCTAAATGGAGGACCGCTATGGCCTATCGACCCAACCCGAACGATCCGTTCATTACGCCGCCGCCGACGGACGATATTCCGCGCGGCACCGACCCAATGGCATACGATCGCTTTGACGATGCCGGCCCGGTCAGCGGCACCCGCGTCGCGCTCTACGCGGTCGCAGTCCTGGCACTGGTCGGCGCGCTGTTCTACGGCATGTCGACGGCGACCAATGATCAGGCCGCGAACCCGCCGGCGACCACCACCGCGGAACGTCCGACAACGGCGCCTCCGCCTGCGCGCGATGTGACGCCGCGCCCGAACATGGGATCCGGCACGACCACGGGCACCGCGCCTTCGCAGTCGGCGCCTGCGGATCAGCCGAAGCAGTAAGCGTTACTGAAAAGGAAGCGGCGGACATCGAACTGATGTCCGCCGCTTTTCGTTGTGCGTAGCCCGGATGGAGCGAAGCGTAATCCGGGATTCCAAAATCGCGGACTCAGCCCCGGATTGCGCTACGAGACTGGGCAAGATTAGCTTGGGCTGCGAGTTGATGTACGATTCTGGTTATGACGAATCGGACATACAAGAGCGGCGAGAGTCGCGAGCAGGTTAGTCTTCTGCCGGCTCGGGTAGAGGACTATG
>JAESGW010000418.1_pt1 | contig 46041 bp, 36 predicted proteins | sample 9269791 | NCBI WGS metagenome assembly JAESGW01 (sample SAMN16773120, study PRJNA677053) | algae metagenome | isolation source: Aphanocapsa lilacina HA4352-LM1 and co-occurring heterotrophs from near cave... | place: USA: Maniniholo cave, near Haena, Kauai, HI | collected 2009-07-28
CGCGACGGCCGGCAGCAGCAACAGGACGATAGCAAGCGAGAGAACCACGAGTCGCGACATTTCCGAACCCTATAGCGTTTTCAAGCGAAAGCCTGCCCCGGACTTGATCCGGGGTGGGAACCGGTTCGCGTGAAGAAAACGCGTCAAAACAAGATCCTGGAGCTTCGGTTCTGATCCAATCAGAACCGAAGCTCTAGACGGTCGGCTGTCGGAAGACGATGCAAATATAAGTGCACAGCCGGTGTCTTGCCGACCCGCATCAGGCCGTTTCCAACCTGGCTGCGCTTCCGTTACCGATTACTGGTCGTCGTCGGGCTGCAACTGCATCGGGGCTTGCGGCCGCGCGCGGGCCTGCGGCGATTGACGCACCGGCACAGGTCTTGGTGCCGCTGCCGGCGGTATCGCAAGCGCCGATGCCGTCGATGCTCTGGGCCGCAGGTTCGGCTCGGCGACCTTGCTCTGCTCCGAAAGTTTGGCGATCAGGCGCATCATTTGCTCCTGGCTCGCCTTCAGCTCTTCGGTGGCCCTCGCGTTTTCGCGGGCGATCTGTTCCTGGTTCGCCTTGAGTTGCCCGATCCCCTGCTCGAGGTTTGCGAGATCCCGCGCCATCGTCTGCAGCATCTGCGCCAGTTCGGCCGTGCTCGGGGCTGCCGGCGCAGCGTCCTGCGTGGGGGTCGCAGCAGCCAGTTGAACGGTCGATGGACCCGGCTGCGCGGCCTCATCCGGTTTGTCGATCCAGGACGGCAAGGCCATGAGCTGCGGCGCCCACCTCGCAACGATCGACTTGGCAGCCTCGCCGTAGGAGGACTGCGAAACGAAAGCAATGCCAAAGACGCTTGCGGCCAACAGCAATCCGACGATGCCGCGCAGCGCCCGTCCGCCGCGCGACCGCCGGTGGCTCGTGACAGCCGCCGAAGGCTGGTGCTTTGGCTCCTGCTCCAGCCTGGCGAGCTGTTCGTTCAGGCGCGCGAGCTGTTCGTCGGCGCGCGCGATCTGGTCGTAGGCGTGCACAAGCCGTTCATCCGCTCGCGCGACCACGACATCGTCGGGTCCAGTTTCTTTCGTGGCCGTTATGGAATTCATGGGAACTCCTTTCTCCCAGCAAGCTTGACCGGACGTCGTCTTCCGACCGTCACGGCCATGTCGGCCGTGCCGCTACTCGACGACGTCAAGTTTGACCTTTGCGACACCGCCTCCAACCATTCCCAGTTCTTCGGCCGCAGCGTAGGAAACATCGACCACCCGACCGCGGACAAACGGACCGCGGTCATTGACGCGCACCGTCACGGATTGCCCGCTGCTGACATTCGTGACGCGCAGCTTGGTGCCGAACGGCAGCGTCGGATGGGCAGCGGTCAAGTCGTTCGTGTTGAACTTCTCGCCGGAAGCGGTCTTGGTTCCCTGCCAGTAGTAGCTGGCAATGCCGTGCGATGCGCCCTCTGTCGCGGCCGGCTTCCCACTCGATGCGGAAGGCGTGTGCTTTCTTGCGGCCGCCACGCGCCTGTGCGCGAGCGATGCGCCTCGACTGGTTTGCTGTGCTGCCTGGCGAGCTGGCGACACCATGTCGGATTTGTTGGCGGCAACATGGGTTTGCACGCAGCCCGCCAGCGAAGCCGCACCGAGAATGATGGCTAGTCGTTGCGCGAGGCGCCACGGAACGGAGCCCGAACTCAAAGCCGCGCGAATGCCAACGGGGCCGGCTTTGATATCGACGTACGAACTACTGGCACAGCTGCTGGAAAACATTTCGTCCCCCGCTTACCGAATCCGACACGTCAAGGGTCGCGATCCAATCGGGGCGGAACGAAGTCAGGCCATCGCCATTGCGGTTTTAATCACGCGATTTCGTGTCAGTGTTGTCGCTGAGCCACAGCCGGCGGGTGACGCCCAGCATAGTTCCACACCGTTGCAGACATATACCGGCCGGGAACTAGCGGCGGAGTTTCTTCGGCTTTGGCGATGCCGGCTGCGCCTGTGCGTTGGCATCGAGCGATGTCGACGCCATTGGCGTCTCGCCCTTGGCCCCATCGCGGCCTATTTCGCGTCGCGGCCAGGCAAAATCGTCGGCGCGCCCGGCGGGGGCCGGCAGCGGCTCGCCTTTGATCAAGAGCCGCGCGGCTTGCGCATCGATCGTCACCGTCCGCGCGCCGGAAGCACCGAGCAATTGGTCCGCGCTGACGGTAAAGCCCACGAGCGGAATGACCGGCCCGGCCAGCGGACGCGGCGCCGGCTGATCGGGCCGCGCACTGGCGTCGGGGATCGCCGGCTCCGTGGGCAGCACGATCGGCGCGGAACGCGCGGCCCATAGCCGGTTGAGTTCGCGCTCGACATAATGTGCGAGCTTGAGCGCGCCGGCTCTCGTGAAATACACGCCATCGGAGGAGCGCAGTTTTCGGATCTGCCCCTCGAAATCGGGGCCTTGCTGCAGAAAGCGCCCGCCCTCATCGACAAATCCGTCCCAGACATCGACATAGGTGATGCCCGCCCTGCCCGCCGCTTCGCGGTAGAGCGTATCCAGAAACGCCGTATCGGAGGTCGCCTTGGCGCCGCGCACCGCCGGCAGCCCCACCCACAGCACCGGCACCCCCTTGGCCTTGAGCACGCCGATCATCTCGTCGATCTTTTCCCGGTAAAGATCGTCCCAGCGTTTCTCGCGGAACTCACGCAGCCCACTCGCCGAGCTCGCGCTCTTTTCCTGCGCTGCGCCCGGCCGCGCGCCGTTGCTATCGATGGCCTCCTCCGGCGCCAGTTCGGAATCCACCTGTTTGACGGCGCCATCCGGCTTCGCCGCGGTCTTTTCGTCTGAAGGCTTGCCTTCGGGCTTGGCCTTGGCGTCCTTCTTCTCCACCGGCTTGTCGGTTTTTTCGACTGCGGACTCGCGGATCGCGACGCGGTCATCGAGCCCGAGCATGACGACGATCGCGTCGGCTTTTTCGGTGGCGAGAATGCCTTTGGCGGCGGTGGCCCAATCGGCCGGGCTGCCCTTCGGCTGATACTTGATCAGGCCGGAGCCTGTCTTGTGCTTGCGGATCACACCCATCTCGGGCTGGTCGGCATAAACGCCCTCGAGTCCATAGGCGAGCCAGTCCGCCATGGAGTCACCGAGCACAAGGATGTGGCGCTCGGGAACAGTGCTGCGCTTCTCCGGCGGCGGCGCCCTTGAAAAATCCTCGCGCGCCGGGGCTGCTTGCCGGCTATGCCGGGGCGGCGGCGCGTATGGCTGCTGGTAAAACGGGTCGCCGCCGAACCAGCCGCCACCGCGCTGTTCGTTGCCAAACCAGCCGCCGCCGCGCTGCGGCGCTTGCCGCTGCTGATATCCACCGAAATTGAAAAACTGCGCTGAGACAGGTCCTGCCATGCCCAGCACCAATCCCACCGCGACGGCAAGCGCAATCAGCCGACGTCGCTCGGGTGAGGGGCATTTCCTGTTTGGATCCTCGGGCATGCGCCTGGACCGCACATACGCAGAACTTGTCCTGCACAATAGCACAACCGCACTTGTGGCGTGTCTCAGTTTACCGTGAAGGGCGTTGTATCACTGCGGAACACCAAGCGACGCGCCAAGCAAGAACTCCGAACGACAGAGAGCTCTCGCAAACGCCGCGATGCCATGGGAATTATCCATCCCACGGAAACAAACGCCCCGCTTTTGCATGATGGCGTTGCCCTAATCCCTGCCCTGCCCGGTAGACTTTTGCAGGGGGTGACGGCATCCTCCCCCTCGAAATCTCACAAAAGACGTGCGCGGCGTCCCGCCGCCGAGGGAACAGAGGGCAGACATGAAGACGCGATTTACCGAACTCGTTGGCGTTGAGCACCCGATCGTCCAGGGCGGGATGCAATGGGTCGGGCGTGCCGAACTCGTAGCAGCCGTTGCCAATGCCGGCGCGCTTGGCCTGATCACCGCGCTGACGCAGCCGACGCCGGAAGATCTCACCAAGGAAATCGCGCGCTGCCGAGACATGACCGACAAGCCGTTCGGCGTCAATCTGACCATTCTGCCCGCGATCAAGCCGCCGCCCTACGCGGAATACCGCCAGGCCATCATCGAGGCCGGCATCAAGATCGTGGAGACCGCCGGCAACAAGCCGCAGGAACATGTCACCGAGTTCAAGAAGCACGGCATCAAGATCATCCACAAATGCACCAGCGTCCGTCACGGCCTCTCGGCGGAGCGGATGGGGGTCGATGCGATCTCGATCGACGGCTTCGAATGCGCCGGCCACCCCGGCGAGGACGACACGCCGGGCCTGATCCTGATCCCGGCCGCCGCCGACAAGATCAAGATCCCGATGATCGCCTCGGGCGGGTTCGGCGACGGCCGCGGCCTCGTTGCCGCGCTCGCACTCGGCGCCGAGGGCATCAACATGGGCACGCGCTTCATGTGCACCAGGGAGAGCCCGATCCATCAGCTGGTCAAGGAACGCATCGTCGCCAATGACGAGCGCGAGACCGAATTGATCTTCCGCACCATGCGCAACACCTCGCGCGTCGCCAGGAACGCGATCTCGACCAAGGTGGTGGCAATGGAGAAGGAAGGCGCCAAGTTCGAGGACGTGCGCGAACTCGTCGCCGGCGCCCGCGGCAAGATGGTCTATGCGTCAGGCGACGCCGACGAAGGCATCTGGTCGGCCGGCCAGGTCCAGGGCCTGATCCACGACATCCCGACCTGCGCCGAGCTGGTCTCGCGCATCATGCGCGACGCGGAAGCCATCATCCAGAGCCGGCTCGAAGCCATGGTGTCGGGCGCGCAACGCCAGGCCGCCGAATAGGCGGTTTGACTCCAGTATCAGACCCAGGCCGCCGAACAGGACGGCCTGCGCCTTGGACAACATCAAAGAGAAGCGCCCATGAAAGCCTATGTCTACGGCGCCAACGGCGCTGAAATCGCCGACGTCGCAAAGCCTTCGCCGAAGGGCACGCAGGTGCTGGTCAAGGTCCATGCCTGCGGCCTCAACCGCGCCGATCTCGGCATGACCAAGGGCCATGTGCATGGCAGCGCCGGGGGCGTCGGCACCGTGCTTGGCATGGAATGGGCGGGCGAAGTCGCCGAGCTCGGGCCTGATGCGAAGGGCGTCAAGGTCGGCGACAAGATCATGGGCTCGGGCGGATCGGCGTTTGCCGAGTATACTTTGGCCGACCACGGCCGGCTGTTCCGCGCGCCCTCCAACATGAATTTCGAGGAGGCCGCCACCCTCCCCGTCGCGCTCGCCACCATGCACAACGCGGTCGTGACCAACGGCGCCCTGCAGGCCGGCCAGACCGTGCTGATCCAGGGCGCAAGTTCCGGCGTCGGCCTAATGGCGATGCAGATCGCAAAATTCAAGGGCGCCAAACTCGTGATCGGCTCCTCGACGGATGCGATGCGCCGCGGCCGCCTGAAGGAATTCGGCGCCGATCTCGCGGTGGACTCAAAGGATCCCGGCTGGGTCGATCAGGTGCTGCGGGCGACCGGCGGCGAAGGCGTCGACCTGATCGTCGATCAGGTTTCGGGCCCGGTCGCGAACCAGAATCTGAAGGCCACCAAGGTCAAGGGCCGCATCGTCAATGTCGGCCGGCTCGGCGGCACCCATGGCGACTTCAATTTCGACCTGCATGCCGCGCGCCGCATCAACTATATCGGCGTCACCTTCCGCACCCGCACCATCGAGGAAGTCCGCGAGATTTTTGACGAAGTCCGCAAGGACATCTGGGGCGCGGTGGAATCGCGAAAGCTGCAGCTGCCGATCGACAAGGTCTATCCGTTTGTCGAGATCGGCAAGGCGTTCGAGCACATGGAAGCCAACAAGCACCTCGGCAAGATCGTGGTGGCGCTGTAGCTGCCGACCGCGTCCCGGACGCGGTGCCGCACCTGAGCGCGGCGCCGGGACCTGTCGGACCCGGCTCGACCTTGCCGCCCTCGCCTCAGAAGTTGAACGTCGTCGATAGTAGATAGGTTCGCGGAGCCCCGAGCGATACGGCGCTGCTTACTGTGCGATACGAATTCCAGTAAGCCTCATTGAAGACGTTCTCGACATTGGCGCGAACGATGATCGGCTTGCCGTTCCATGGTGAAAGGAACGTGTAGCGCGCACCGAGGTCTACCCGCGTCCATGCCGGCAGCTGCTGCGTATTCGCATCGTTGGCATAACTCTCGCTGGTATAGATAACCCTGCCCGTCAACGTTAGGCCGTTCACGAAGGGAGTGTCCCATTCGGCGCCAATATTGACATTGACCGCCGACACACCCACGGGTGTTTTACCGTTGTAGCTGATAATGGTTGGTCCAACCGATACGGCTTGCTTGACCACCTCGCCGTCGATCAATGTCACGCCGCCCAGGACCCGGAGCGTCGGCACCACCTCGCCAAAGACATACAGTTCCATGCCGCGATTGCGCTGCTCGCCGGCAAGTCGCCTTGCGGGCAGGACCTGTCCGGGCACAGCGACCGACATCGTGTTCGGGCTGGTGATATCGAACACGCTCGCCGTGGCGGTGATACGGCCCATGTCGACCTTGACGCCGACTTCCTTCTGCTTGGTCTGAGCGGGCGGAATTATTTCTCCGACGTTCGAATACGTCGTGGCTCCAGCAACGACCTCCGGTGCCTTGAGGCCTTCGATGTAGTTCGCGTAGAGCGAGATGTTCTCTGCCGGCTTCACGATTACTGCATAACCAGGACTCCAGGTCGGAACATCGACGCTCGATTTGGCTGACGTCAGGAGGTTTACACTATCCGCACCCGCCGTCTGTCGTCTGGCCCCAACGATGAACTGAAGCCTGTTGTTGAACATCGACATCGTGTCGGCGACGCCGACACTAGTGAGCTTCGTCTGGGTCTGCAGATTTTGGACAATGGTGGCGAAGTTTGGGAAAGGGATCGGGACCGGGTTGTACAGATTTGAGTTGACGGCCGCGCCTGCCCTGCCGAACGAACTGTAATCCCGCTCGAAGGCCGAGTAGTTGACGGTCAGTAGGTGGTTGACGGGCCCGGTGTCGACCGAGGCGCGAACGCCGACCTCACCCGCATAATTGTCGTAGACGTCACGCCCGTTGAAGGGAGCGGCCGTCCAATTGCCGTTGGCGTTTGTGATGCGCGGCGAAGGATAAATATAGTCGATCTCGCTCCTGTGGTATCCAACCGCTCCATAGGCAGTGACCGACTCGGTCAGATCGACTTCGCCGCGTGTCATCGCCCACGCATCTTTCGGTTTCCATGTCGCCCATTCGGGCATGTAGTTGGCGCCAGGCTTTGGCAAGGCTGGGACCGCAATGGTGGTGGCAAAAGGAGGGCTGGAGGTGAACGACAGAAACCGCAGCGGCGGATTGAGATTTTCGGCTTGATAACCGAGATCCGTGGAGAAGCGCACACGCTCGCCGCGGTAGTCGAGATTGAGCGCTGCGTTGCCGAACTCATCGGTCTGCCGATCAAACGCGGTCGATCCACCTCGTCCCACGCCATTGAATCGGATTCCCCATTCCTTGTTCTCCCCGTAGCGCCGGGCCACATCGGCTTGCAATCCAAACTGCGACTTCGATGCATAAAGTGCAGTCAGCTGCGTGACGTCGAAGTAGGGAGCGCTCTTCGTCACCAAATTGATGCTGCCTCCGATGGCACCGGCGGGCGGCATGCCGTTGAGCAGTACGCCCGGCCCTTTCAGAACTTCGACGCGCTCGAGGAAATTCGCGGATGTCGAATAGAACGGCGCCATTCCATAGAGGCCGTTCATGGCATAATCTCCGCTGTCGTAGTAAAAACCTCTGATGTAGAGGCCGTCGACGCCATTGCCGGCGGGCGTCTTGGTTCGCACCGAGGGATCGTTAAACAGAACGTCGCCGACCGTCCGCGCCTGCTGATTTGCAATCAGTTGCGCCGTGTAGCTGGTCTGGTTGAACGGCGTATCCATTACGCTCCGATTGCCGAGCAATCCCAGGCTGCCGCCGGTCGCCACTTGTCCGCCGGCATACGGCGCCGGAGGCGCGCCGAGCGTTCCGGTCGAAGGCGTCACATAAGGAACAGGCTCTACACGGCGAGGTGCCGGCGCAGTCGCGCGCCGTTGCACGCGCGAGGAGGATGTCTGCGATCGCTGCGCCGCCGGCCGCGCGCGTTGCTGGCTCGGCGCATCCACCGTGACCGGTGGGAGACTAGACTGCGCGAACGCCTTCTGATGGCTTGCAAGGCTCAGAGATAAAGCAAGGTAACTCACCGCACCCAACGAAACAGCGCGCACAGCATTCCCAGTCCTGGCAATCATGCTTTCACCCCAGCCCACGAGGTCGTTCTAGCTTCCAAGGTGGAATGGGCGAGTAGAAGTCATCTAAGGTGATGATGCATGCGCGCGACGGATTGCATCTGTGACAACTGCGCAACGATTCGATTGAGCAGCGAAACTCATCGATCTGCAAAATTGCAGATCTCAAATTATTCTAATTCTAAATAGTAGAACGTTCAGCAACAGCGCGTGATGATTTGACGCAGTGACCTCAATTTTATTGCGGGCGATCTGGAAACGATTCAAAAATGCGCGACCCGATTGCTTCAACCTAAGGTTTTTGAATCAAGTTGCTTTACATGACAAACGCAAAGAACACTGCCGTTACTTCCGGCACCGATCTGCCGAACAGGATCATTCAACTGGTAGCGAATGCGCCACATGCGTCGTTCGTCGTCCGGCGCGCTTCCGATCGAATCATGTTCCTTCCCGAGATTGTTTCGTTGCACACGAGGCGCGAGCTTTCAGAGATAGCCGGGCTGGGGCGGACGTCGATCGCCAGGATACAGGCCTGGCTGGCGCAGCATGGACGCAGGCTGCGAATGCCAGGCGAGAGCATCGACACCGTCATCTGCCATTTCGGCGTTCGGCCAAAAAACTTCCACCGTCATCGTCGGCCGAACGCATCGGCGGTTACTTCGCAATCCGGTCCGCGCCGCGCGAAGCGACCGATCGCAATGTCACCGCGCCTCGCCGGCGAACGCCTGCCTCAACACCATCAGCCGGTCGAGCGCGGCCTGCGGTAGCGGTCCTTTTTCCACGGCAGCGAGCGCGTCCTCGAACTGTTGCGGCGTCGCCATGCCGACCAGGATCGTACCCATCGCCGGGTGAGAGATTGCAAACCGCGTGGCGGCTTCGGTCAGGCTGGCGGCGAACCCCTCCTCCACAAGCGGTCGCAGACGACGCGCGCGTTCGATGTCGGCGTCATAACTCATGGCCGAGCCGATCGGCTCGGGCGGCGGACTGGCGATCGGGTGACGCTCGGCCGAGCCCGACAATGCGCCGCCGGCCAGCACGCGGATGCCGACCACGCCAACGCCGGCGGCCGTGGTCTTGTCGAACAGCCGTCCGTAATCCTGTGCCGGATAGTTCGGCGGCATCGCGTCGGCGGCGGACGGATTGAGCATGTTGTAGACAATCTGGGCGCTGTCGAAGACGCGTGCCTCGATCACCTGATGCAGTGCCGCCGTGTCGCCGACAGCGGTTACCCCGAGAAATCGAATCTTTCCCTGCTGACGCAGGCGCTCGAACGCCGGCACCACCTCGTCGAGCACCTGCCGGGCGCTCAGCGCCGATCCGCCGCCGCTTTCGGTAATGCTGTTGTGCAGATGAAGGATGTCGACCCGATCAAGGCGCAGTCGCGCGAGGCTGCCTTCGAGCGATATTCTTACGGCATCGTCGATGCGGCCGAACTCGCCGGGCGCCAACCGGACCTTGGTGCCGACCACGGCATTGGCCGGCTTCAGCTTCTGCAGGATCCGGCCAAGGTTGGTTTCCGATTCGCCATTGCCGTAGAGAACCGCGGTGTCGAAGTAATCGACCCCGGCCGCGATCGCCCGCGCGATGGTGCGCTCCTGGTCGGCAGGATCGCCGCGTACCATGATTCCACCCACGGCGCCGCAGCCAAAGCCCAGCACCGAGAGTTGCATTCCCGTTCGCCCAAAGGCCCGCATTTGCATCGCCGTTCTCCCGACTGGCTCGGAGATTATGCGATACCGGTCAGGCGTTGCTCAACCCTGTCTGCTGCCCGGCTTCGGTGGATCTGGACCCTCGCGCCTTCGCGGGCGGCGCCCGGCCATCGCGGAAATCAGGTGCTGGAACGTGAATGGCCGGATTGGCTGCGCGTCTTGCGGCTGCCATTGCGGCGATGGGCATATGAATAAGGGGCGCACAGCAGCATCTGGAAAAGCGCCCGGTTCGCCTGGTACCTGGCGGAGGCCCGTCGGCTTTCCGCCCCCTGCATGACGACCTGTCCTTCGGCCGTACAAACGCTCCATCGCCACGCGCGGCCACGCTTTTCCAACAGGGCTTCGAAGACAGGCAATCGATGCGGCATTGCTATCCTTACAATTTGCTCGGTGGTAATATGTCATCGGATCCCCTTGCGGGTTCAAAGATTTGAGCAACATTTTGCTTAAAACCGGCGATGACGGCCCTGAGGCCGCATGTTTCGCAAGGCGAAAACACAATTTGAGCCTTAAGTAATGGAATATAACTTGCTGCTGTGTTGCGCATGACGCGTGGCGCATGGCGTGTTGCTCGTGGAATGCCGTTGCAATCTAGGTTTCATTGTTCAAGTCAACCCAACCAGAGCTTGAGGCAAGAAGTCGCCTCGCTCCTGTTGGCAAACAAGGCGCTGGTCAACATCAATGTCGTTCCGACCCAATCACTTTGCGCTCTTCATCGACGGCGCCAACCTGCACGCAACCGCACGCACGCTCGGCTTCGACATTGACTACAAGCGCCTCCTCAGGGAGTTCGAAGGCCACGGCACCTTGCTGCGCGCGTTCTATTACACCGCAGTCCTCGAGGATCAGGAGTATTCGTCGCTCCGCCCGCTGACCGATTGGCTCAGCTACAACGGCTACACCGTGGTCACCAAGCCGGTGAAGGAGTTCATCGACGCCGGCGGTCGCCGCAAGGTGAAGGGAAGCATGGACGTCGAGCTTGCGGTCCACGCCATGGAGCTTGCCAATCAAATCGACCAGATGGTCCTGTTCTCGGGCGACGGCTCCTTCCGTCCCCTGGTCGCGGCAGTCCAGCGTCGCGGCGTCCGCGTGACGGTGGTTTCCTCGATATCGAGCCAGCCACCGATGATCGCCGACGAATTGCGGCGTCAGGCCGACGTCTTTCTGGACCTCATGGAGTTGCGATCCAGGCTCGGCCGCGAACCTGCCGTACGCACGGAAAGCCCGTCGCTTGTTCGTCGGCGGCAATCGGATTGATCGTATTGCAGGCGATCCGAAGGCTGATCGACGTTTCAGCCGAAAAAGCCCTTGGCGATCGCCTTTGCAAACACGGGCACGGAATCGACGAGCCGGCCGGCGAACAGCGCACGGTCCGCCAGCGAAAAAACAATGCAGAATACCGATGCTGCGACAATTGCCTTCATTGGCCAAGTTAAGCAGCGATGGCCTAACGATCGCTTAAGAGATTTCGGCGAGCACCATGCTGCTTCCGCCGGAGATCAGCTCACTTTTGAACAGTTCGCACACATGCGCGCTGCCAAAGAATCCCACCGGCGCGGCAGTCAGGCTCGCCGATGCCGGGCGCACCGGCACCGAAACACCTGACCACCGCCCGCGCACTACCGGAACATCAGCGACCAACACGGCCGGAGTTCATTCCCGCGCCATTGCTTCCGACGGCTTTGAAGCCCGGACCTGCAACGGCGTTCTTCGGTTTCTGATTGGCCTTGATCGCATCGCAGACGTGCTTCGGTGTTGGACCGCCTGCGAAACAGAACGGCGAACTGCCCGCGAATGCCGATCCCGAAGACGCGATGGCGACAAGTGCGACAGCGGTGAGGCCTGCTAGCTTCATGATATTGGACTTCATGGTGTTGCTCTCCTTTGGTTTGGACACCAAACCTCAGTCGCAGTTTCGAGCAGACACCGTTCAATGCAGGTGGTCATAGGCCTGCAGCGAGTGTGATCTTCGACACCCTGCCCGAGCCCCTCGGCTCGGGCAGGCAGACGGTTCATGCGGTATTCAGATTCGCAGCGATGACTGGCTCCATGGCGCAGTCAAAAAATCGGGGCCATGCGGTCACGATACCACATGTCCCCGATCGATACCGACGATTGTTGCAAGCCTAACGCAATCCCAGGAATGAAAGAATCACACCTATGACCACGATAAGCCCGATCAGATAGATGATACCGTTCATGACACCCTCCAGATGTTCGATGAACGGAAACGCTCCTCGCCAGAAACAGTTCCGCGCTCCTTCAATGGCCTCCGGCCTCGGCGGTCATGCCAAGAATGACAATCTCGCGGCTCAGGCGCCCTTCTCGCACTTCTTCATGAAACTGGTTTTCGCTGCGCCCGAAAGCGGCTTGCCATCCGCGCTCACGGCCTTGGTTGCGCACGCGTCGGCCATGCACTTCTTCATGAACGACGTCTTCGCTGCGCCGGCGAGCGGCTTGCCGTCCTTGCCGACCGCCTTGGTTTCGCAGGCGTCCTGCGCGAACGCTGTACCGCCGGCGAATGTCAGAACGAATGCCGCCAACATCAATTTCCTGAGCATGAGGCTTTCCTCTCTTCCAGTTCAGGGCACCGTTCGGCCCAGCCAAAAGATATCCATCGCGCTGCGATTGGGGCCATACAAAATTTACGGCATGCAATAACTTTAATTGTTGCCAAATGTTCCCGGCTCGATGGCCTCCTGCCGGAGACGATCGGCCGTCAAGCCGGCTGCTTCGCTCGAGATCAGGCGTCACCTCAACGACGAGAACGTCGCATTTAAACTCATAACAATTCGCAACAGACCCGCTCCTGCGAGTGAGTTGCGACTGCGCCTGTGCCGCTCGGCTTTAATCTTGACCGACGCCCTGCTAAACCGCCGCCCATGACGAACACTTCCTCCATCAAGACCAACGTCGCCGCGATCTCGATCTTCGCCAGCGCCAGCATGGCCGCGGCAAAATTCGCGGTCGGCATCGCGATCGGCTCGCTGGCGCTGATCTCGGAGGCGCTGCACTCCTCGGTCGACGTGATCGCGACCATCATCACCTGGCTGGTGGTGCGGGTGTCGGACCTGCCCGCCGACGACGAACATCATTACGGCCACGGCAAGTTCGAGAGCCTCTCGGCGCTGTTCGTCATCGCCCTGCTCTACGTGCTGGCCGGCGGCATCCTGGTCGAATCCTGGAGCCGCCTGCGCGAAGGCGCGCCCCCGCCGACGCTGTCAGCGATCGCCTTCGTGGTGCTGGCGATCGATATCGCAGTCAACTTCTGGCGCGCGCGGGCGCTGCATCGCACGGCGCGCGCGACGCAGAGCCAGGCGCTGGCGGCGGACGCGCTGCATTTCGCCTCCGACGTGCTCGGCTCGACCGCCGTCATCATCGGGCTGGTGCTGACCGGCCTCGGCTATGCCTGGGGCGACTCGGTCGCGGCCATCGCGGTTGCCGTCATGATATCGATCCTCGGCCTGCGGCTCGGACGCTCCACCATCGAGACGCTGCTCGATCGCGCGCCGGACGGCGTTTCGGAGAAGGCCGTGGTCGCCATCCGCAATGTGCCCGGCGTGGTCGACGTCGAGCGCCTGCGCGTTCGCATGGTCGGGCCGACCTATTTCATCGACGCCATCGCAAAGGTACCGCGCACCTACCCGATCGACCGCGTCGAGGCGATCAAGAAGACGGCGCAGCAAGCGGTTAGCGAGGCGCTCGGCGACGCCGACCTGACGTTCACCGCCGTGCCGGTCGCGCGCGACAATGAGAGCGTGCGCGAGCGCATCATGGTGATCGCCCGCAATTCCGGCCTCGCCGTCCACCACGTCACCGTGCACGACCTCGGCGGCAAGCTGACGGTCAGCATCGACCTCGAAGTCGACGGCGACATGGAACTCAACGCCGCGCACGACATCGCCCACGAGCTGGAGCGCAGCATCCGCGAGGATTTCGGCGAGGACGTCGAGGTCGACACCCATATCGAGCCGCTGGAGCCGGAACTGCCGCATGGCACCGACGCTGCGCCCGAACGCGTCGAGACCATCAAGGCCGCGCTGTCACGCTTTGCCGGCGACGGCGCGATTCATGACATCCACAACGTGCGGGTCCGCGACACCGACGCCGGCGAAATCGTCAACTTCCATTGCCGCGCCGCGCCGTCGATGAGCGTCATCAAGGTTCATGAGAAAGTCGACGAGATCGAGCGCGCGCTGCGTCGCGCGTTTCCGACCATCAAGCGCGTCATCAGTCACGCCGAGCCGCGGCGCATGTGATCTCGCGCTCCGTTCCCGTTTCGGACTCGCTTTCGGTGTATCAATTTCGCGTTGGACAAAATTTATTTCGCGTTAACAATTCGTTGACTCTCGACAGCCCCAAAAATCTGGATTCAAATCGCTATGATTCGGAAGACATGGGGTTCTTCCGGAAATTGTGTGCAAAGAGCCTTCGGCGGGGGTCTAGAGCATGACGCGCGCGCATGCGGCGAACGCGTGCGTCCAATCCGATTCAATCAAGGGATTGGCGCAGTCGATCGCGAAGCCTGCCTATCACCGGCTCCTCACCGCAGAGCCGGCGCTTCGCCGCGCCGTGCCGACGCTCATCATTGCTTTCCTGATCACCATCTGCCTCGGCGCATTCGTCCAGGTGATCGACCAGAGCCGGCAGAAGCGAGCCGCGATGAAGCGCGATGTCTCCGCCCTCACCGATCTATTGACCGAACGCCTCGACCGCCTCGCTTCCTCGCGGCAGGACCGCGCCGCCAGCTTCGAGCGGCTGCAGAGCCTTCTGCCGGACATGATTCCGGGCTGGGCCGTCGCCTCGGGCCGCCACGTCATTATCACCGGCGCCGACTACCGCGTGCTCGGCCGCCTCCCTGCCCCGAGCGGCGTCGGTGACAGCGAGAACGCGCTTGACGTGATCAGCATGGCGCAATTGCTGGCCGCGCCCGCACAGCAGGGTGTCGTCAACGACATCACGGTTCCGAACGGCAACGGCGCCATGGCGATCTCGCGGCTGATCAAGTCGCTGCCCGGCCTGGTCATCGTCGTCCAGGAAAAGAACGACCCGTTCTGGGGCTCGGATGCCGCGCTGTCGGTGACGCTTTCGGCAACCACCGGTTTCGTGGTGCTGATCCTCGGCTTCGCCTTCCACTGGCAATCGACCCGCGCCCGCGAGGGCGACCTCATCAACGACGCGGTGCGCGGCCGGATCGATACCGCGCTCAACCGCGGCCGCTGCGGATTGTGGGACTGGGACCTGTCGCGCGGCCGGATTTTCTGGTCGCAATCGATGTTCACCCTGCTCGGACTCGAATCCCGCAACGACCTCCTCACCTTCGGCGAGGTCAACGCGCTGGTGAAATCCGACGACATCGACCTGTTCGCGATCGCCGATCAGATGATCGAAGGCAAGATCGACCACATCGACCAGAGCTTCCGCATGCAGCACACCGGCGGCCACTGGATCTGGCTGCGCGTGCGCTGCGAACTCAGCCAGGCCATGGCCGACGGCAGCCTGCACCTGATCGGCATCGCCGTCGACGTCACCGAGCAGAAGAGCCTCGCCGAGAAGACCGTGGAAGCCGACCTGCGGCTGCGGGATGCGATCGAGACCATCCCGGAGGCCTTCGTGCTGTGGGATGCCGACGACCGCCTCGTCCTCTGCAACTCGCATTTCCAGCGCCTGCACAAGCTGCCGGATACGGCGGTGGCCCCCGGCACGTCCTACGAGACCGTGATCGAAGTCGGCAGCATGCCGGAAGTCCGCACCCGGCTGCAGGAGACCGGCGTGCAGACGCCGGGCGCACGCACCTTCGAAGCCCAGCTCGACGACGGCAGCTGGCTGCACATCAGCGAGCGCCGCACCAAGGACGGCGGCTACGTCTCGGTCGGCACCGACATCACCCGGATCAAGGCGCACGAGCAGAAGCTGATCGAGAACGACAGCCGCCTGCGCGCCAACGTGCTCGACCTCAAGCGTTCGCAGGCCGAGCTTGCCGACCTTGCGGAAAAATACTCGCAGGAAAAGAATCGCGCAGAGGAAGCCAACCAGGCCAAGTCGAAATTCCTGGCCAACATGAGCCACGAATTGCGCACGCCGCTCAACGCCATCATCGGCTTTTCCGAGATCATGGGCAGCGGCATGTTCGGCGTGCTGGGCTCCGACAAGTATCAGGAATACTGCCACGACATCCTGACATCGGGAAAATATCTGCTCGAAGTCATCAACGACATCCTCGACATGTCGAAGATCGAGGCCGGCCGCATGAAGCTCGACATGGAACCGCTCGACCTGTCGCAATTGCTGGCGGAGTCGCTGCGCGTGGTGTCCGGGCGCGCCGACGACAAGAACCTGACGCTGGATGCCGATATCGGCAGCACCATTTCCGTCCTCGCCGACCGCCGCGCGGTCAAGCAGATCTTCGTCAACCTGCTGTCGAACGCGGTGAAGTTCACCCCCGACGACGGCCGGGTCACCGTGCGCAGCCACGTGCTGCCGGATTCGATCGTTCTGATGATCGCCGATACCGGCATCGGCATCGCGCCGGATTCGCTGCGCCGGCTCGGCAAGCCGTTCGAACAGGTCGAGAGCCAGCTCACCAAGACCTATCAGGGTTCGGGACTGGGCCTTGCCATCGCGCGCTCGCTGACCAGCCTGCACGGCGGCACGATGCGGCTGCGCTCGAAGCTCGGAAGCGGCACCGTCGTGCGCATCACGCTGCCGCGCAGTCAGCAGGGCGAAAAGGCGAACCTCTCCGAAGCCGCCTGATCCCGGCCTATTCCAGACTGGGTGCGACTTCGCGCGCGACCCGCACCAGCGCCGCGATCAGGGGTGTCATCGGGTCGCGCTGGGTGATCACCAGTCCGACGCTGTAGTCAACGACGGGATCGACGATCGGAATGCTGCGGACAGCATCAGCCAGCCCCAGCGTTTCCGCAAGTTTCGCCGGCATCACGCTGGCCCAGCGCCCGGTCTTGACGTGCGTATAGAGCACCAGCAGCGAATTCGACGTCAGCGTCGGCGTCGCCTCCGCGCCGACCGAACGCAGCGCGCGGTCGATGATGCGCCGGTTCTGCATGTCCGGTGTCAGCAGGCACAGCGGCACCTGGCCCACTTCCTTCCAGGTCACCTGCTCGCGATCGCCGAACATGGCGTCGGGTGCCGTCAGCAACCGATAGCTCTCGTTATAGAGCGGAATGGTGCGGACCTTCCCGATCGGCTCGTTCTCGGTATAGGTCAGCCCCGCATCGACCTCGAGATTTTCCAGAAGCCCCAGCACCTCGGCCGAGGTGCAGGAGCGGATGCGAAACAGCACGTCGGGATAGCGCGCGCGGAACGGCGTCGTGAGCGACGCCACCATGCCGAGCGCCGTCGGGATCGCGGCAATTCTGATTTCGCCCGAGAGCTTGTCCTTGAGGCTGTTGATCTCCTGCTTCATCGCGCGCGTGTCGCCGACGATCCGCCGCGCCCAGTCGAGGGTGCGTTCGCCTTCCGGCGTAAAGCCCTGGAAGCGCGAGCCGCGCTGCACCAGCACGACGCCGAGGATTTCCTCGAGTTGTTTGAGGCTGGTCGACATCGTCGGCTGGGTCACGCCGCAGGCTTCCGCGGCCCTCCCGAAATGCCGCTCCTTGGCGAGCGCCAGCAGAAGTTCGAGCTTGTCGATCAACGAGGAAACCTCAGAAAACAGGACCTTGAGGGTCGGTCCGTTACCCACGAATAGCACGGCCGGACCCGCATCCATACTTCAAAAGCGGCGGCCGGCGCGGGCGATTTGAGGGAGCAATTCAATCTACGTATCGGTTCATTGCGGCCCCCCTATCGACACCTCCATCGCATGTGTTCAAGCCTCCTTCGCATAGCGCTTGAGCGACGCGCTGAGCATCTCCAGCATCTCATCCCTGACGAGATCGCGCGTGCCGCGGGCCCATGCCGCCGCAAGCGGCAGCCGGTTCATATCGGATGCCGCGAGCGGAATGTACCGAACGCCGCGCGCGACCATGCGCGACGTCCATCGCGGCACGATGGCAACGCCAAGCCCGGCCGCCACGAGATTGACGATGGTCTGCTTCTCATCGGCTAGCTGGACCACGCGTGCATGCAGGCCGGCTTGCGCAAACAGCTTCATGGTGAGGTCGTGGCTATGCGGCCGCGACCGGCGCTCGGGGACGATCAGCGGCTGTTCCGCGAGATCGGCAACGGTGACCCGTTTTCTCGACGCCAGCGGATGACGTTCGGAGACGGCGACCACCGCCGTCTCGTGTAGGAGAAACAGAAACTCGAGCCGCTTGTCCGGCTTTTCCGGAGGACGCACCAGGGCAATATCGAGCCGGCCCGAGAGTAGCCGTGGCAGCAGCCGGATTGTCTTGTCTTCCGTCAGTTTCACCCTGACCTCCGGCCTTCGCTTGCGAAAATCATGCAGCAGCACCGGCAGAAGCCCGGCGGCGGCGCTGTCGATCGCACCGACGCGGATGGTCGTTCCGTGCTTCCGGCCGCTGGCGTGAAATCTCGCTGCTAGGCTGTCCGCCTCTGCGAGCAGCGAGCGGGCCTCCTTGAGCAGGACAGCACCATCATCGGTTAGCGTCACGTTGCGCGTCGTTCGCGTCATCAGCATGGTCCCGAGATCGTCCTCGAGCAGCCGGATGTAACGCCCGAGCGCGGACGGCATCATCTCAAGCCGGTGCGCGGCGCGGCCGAAATGCAGTTCCTCGGCCGCGGCGACGAAACAGCGAAGCTGGTGCAGGTCCATGGAGCCTCCCTTCGGGCCGATTATATCAAATATTTGTATAATCGTATGCCAGTTGAAGGGCCGTGGCACTTGGCCGTAGCTTGGCCAGATTGCTGATCCCACGAACGGAGCAGCCAACCAGAAAATATCAGCAGGGAGCGACCAATGCAGTTCAACCGTCGCACGATCCTATCCGGCGCCATCGTCGCCGCAGCATCCATCCTGGCCTCAGGTTCAGCGATGGCGCAGGGCAACTTTCCTAACAAGCCGATCACAATCATCGTTCCGGCGGCGGCAGGCGGCCCGACCGATACCGTGGCGCGCCTCATCGGGGAATCGATGGGCCGAACGCTGGGTCAGACCATACTGGTCGAGAATGTCGGCGGCGCCGGCGGAACCATCGGCATGGCGCGCGCCTCGAAGTCCGCCCCTGACGGCTACACGCTCGCCATCTGGCACATCGCGCATGCGACCGCACCCGCGCTCTACGACTCCCTCAAATACGACGTTGTCAACGACTTCGATCACCTCGGCCGTATCACCGACGTGCCGATGACGCTGGTGTCGAAGCCCGCGCTGGCGGCCAACAACGTGACCGAGCTTCTGGCGTGGATCCGCAGCACTGGCGACAAGGCGGTCTATGGCCACGCGGGCATCGGCTCCGCCTCGCACCTGTGCATGTTGATGCTGATGAAGGACCTCGGCGTGCAGATGAATGGCGTTCCCTATCGCGGCACGGGACCGGCGATGAACGATCTGCTCAGCAACCAGTTCGACCTGATGTGCGACCAGACCACCAACACCACCAATCAGATCAAGGAAGGCAAGATCAAGGGATTTGCCGTCACCACCAAAACCAAGGTCCCGGCATTGCCCGATCTGCCCCCTCTCGATGCCGGCGCCGTCAAGGGCTTCGAGGCCTCGGCCTGGCACGCGATGTGGGCGCCGAAGGGATTGCCGAAGGATGTCACCGACAAGCTCGTCGCAGCGCTTCAGGCCGCGCTGAAAGATCCCAAGGTGATCGAGCGCTTTGCTAGCCTCGGTACCGAGCCGGTCCCTGCGGAACAGGCGACGCCGGCCGCGCTCAAGGCGCACCTGACCGCCGAGGTGCCGCGGTGGGGCGCGGTGATCAAGGCCGCAGGCGCCAAGGGAAACTGAACGGGAAACTGAACCGGAAACTGACCCGGAAAATGAACCATCCATCACCAACAGCGGCCAGACCCCTCTGGCCGGCACGCGACCATTTGCAATCCGGAGACCATCGATGAAGACATTCGCCATAGCTGCCATCCCGGGCGACGGCATCGGAACCGAAGTCGTTAACGCTGGCGTCGAGGTCCTGCACGCGCTGGCGCAGCGCGACGGCAACTTCAAATTCCAGGTCGATCATTTCGACTGGGGATCCCTGTACTACAAGAAGCACGGCATCATGATGCCGGAGGATGGCCGCGACCAGATCAGGAAGCACGACGCCATCCTGTTCGGCTCGGCCGGCGCGCCTGACGTCCCCGACCACATCACGCTGTGGGGCCTGCGGCTCGCGATCTGCCAGCCGTTCGACCAATACGCCAATGTGCGGCCGACGCGTATCCTGCCCGGCATCACCAGCCCCTTGCGCAATGTTCACGGCAAGGAACTCGACTGGGTGATCATTCGCGAAAACTCCGAAGGCGAATATGCCGGCGTCGGCGGCCGCGTGCACAAGGGATTGCCGCTCGAAGTCGCAACCGACGTATCGATCCTGACGCGCGCCGGCGTCGAGCGCATCATGCGCTTCGCGTTCAGGCTTGCCCAATCCCGGCCGCGAAAGCTGCTGACGGTCGTCACCAAATCCAACGCGCAGCGCCACGCCATGGTGATGTGGGACGAGATCGCCACCGAGATCGCGGCCGAGTTCAAGGACGTGACCTGGGACAAGATGCTGGTTGACGCCATGACGATGCGCATGGTCATGAAGCCGGAAAGCATCGATACCGTGGTCGCGACCAACCTTCACGCCGACGTCCTGTCGGATCTCGCCGCCGCCCTCGCCGGCTCGCTCGGCATTGCGCCGACGGCAAACCTTAATCCCGAGCGGACCTTCCCCTCGATGTTCGAGCCGATCCATGGCTCGGCCTTCGACATCATCGGCAAGGGCATCGCCAATCCGATCGGCACGTTCTGGTCATCCGTGATGATGCTGGAGCATCTCGGCGAGCCCGCCGCCGCAAAACGCCTGATGCAGGCGATCGAACGTGTCACCGCCGATCCGCGCTTTCACACGCCTGATCTCGGCGGCAAGGCCAGAACGACGGAAGTCACCTCCGCGGTCATCGACGCCATCCACGGCGCCAATGAATAGACCAGATCTGATTTTTCCGATACGCATCGATGTCATCCAGTTCAGGGAGACATCAATGCGGCGAGAAGTCGCCTCACACCGGCTTCGATAACACACGCCCGCCGCGGTGGCACTGGACTCGCGGAGACGCCCCTCACCCCGCCCCTCTGCCCGCAAGTGCGGGGCGAGGGAGAAGTGAGCGGCGCCTGCGCTCGTCTAGTTCAGGCTGAGTTACATTCCCATGATCGCGATATCTTTCACCGTGCCGCTGACGCCGGTGATTTTTGCGGCCTCGGTCGCTTTCCCGGTCGTGAGATCGACGCTGTAGAGCGTACCGCCCGCCATCAGCCAGGCTTCGTTCTTGCCGGCGCCGTCGGACCAGATGTCGAACGCCGCGACATCCGCCTTGATGCCGAGCTTGCCGATCGCGCCGAGCACGCCGTCGTTCGGCGGCGCCTGCTTGATCAGGCCGCCGATGGTGGCGTCGATATTGAACAACGCCGTCTCCTTGGCGCCTTTCACCGAATTGGTATAGGCGCCGGCGACGATGTTCGGCTTCTCGCCCTTGTGCATGTCGCTCTCGGCGTATTTGTGGTCGCCGTCCTTGGTCACCTTGCCGTCATCGACATTGGCGCGCAGGTTCATTCCATCGGCGCCCATCACGCGCAACCGGTCCGCCACCGGGTTGAAATCGACCGTCGCGGCCACGCCCTTGGCGAGCATGGTGTCGAGCTTGGACTTCGTCGTGGCCTTGCCGTCCGCCGCAATGGTCACGACGGTTCCGTCATCGACCAGCCCGTAGAGCATGCCGTCGGCCGGCCGCACGTCGATGCCGACCAGCGCGCCTGAAATGCCGGTGACCTTCACCGAGCCGGTCGCCTTCTTCTGCGCGGTATCGACCATGGCAATGGTGTCACCGCCTACCAGCGCGGCAACCTGCGCAGCGTTGGCGGCGGCCGACGACAGCAATACTGCCGCCGAAGCGGCCAAAATCGAACGAAAATTCATGGTGAGGCTCCCTCTGTTGCTGCGATCCTCTCGGGACCGACACAGCGGGTACCGGCGGCACGGCGAAACGGATGCAGCGTGCCGAAAATAATTCTGCGGCCGTGCATCCAAATGCCGCACCGCAGTGGTAGAGCAATTGTGCAAGGGCATAGACATGACCGGAAATGGCACGATCACGGCGCGCGACCCAGCCGTTCTCGATCAGGAGCGCGAGGCGCAGCTCGCCGCCGCCCTGGCCCGTTGCGCGGCCGGCGATCGTGCGGCGCTGCAGGTGATCTACAATAGCGAGGCGCCGCGCATGATCGGCGTCGCGCGCCGCATCCTGTTCCGGCAGGATCTCGCGGAAGAAGCGGTCCACGATGCCTTCATCCGGATCTGGCGCGGCGCCGCCGGCTTCGATCCGCATCGCGGCAGCGCGCGGGGCTGGCTCTATGCGGTGGTGCGCAACCGCGCGCTCAGCATCCATCGCAACGAACACCGTTATGATTCATCCAGCGAAGGCGCAGAGGATCTCGACTGCGAAATCACCCTGTCGCGGCTGCCGGAGACCAGCGCGCTGCGCCGATGTCTCGAGCAGATCGACCGCCCGCGCCGCGATGTCGTGGTGCTGGCCTACGTTCACGGCATGAGTCACGGCGAGTTGGCCGGAAGACTTAAAGTGCCGCTTGGCACGGTCAAGAGCTGGGTGCGCCGCAGCCTGTTTGCGTTGCAGGAGTGCATGGGATGAACCAGCCCGATGCCGATGACGCAATGGCCGCTGATTATGTGATGGGCCTGCTCGATGACGCCGAGTACGCCGCGGCCGAGCGGCGGATCGAGACCGACGACGGCTTTGCGCGGGCCGTAAGCGCGTGGCGGGAACGGCTTGCAGACCTCGATTCCACCGCCGAGGAAGCACCGCCCAGCCCGGCTCTGTGGCAGCGGATTTCCGATGCGACAAAAATTGCGCCGATCGATGCCCTGCCCTCCGCGCGCGCCGCGCTGCGCGGGGCCACGCTCTGGAACGACATCAAGTTCTGGCGCTTCGCCGGGATCGGCGGAGCGCTCGCCGCGCTGCTGTTTGCGACGATCATGGTCGGCGCGTTGACGACATCGCGCCACCTTCGCAACGACCTGATTGCGCTGGCGCAGAGCAAACCGGTCTACGTCGCCGTGCTGGTGAACGACACGACGAGAGAGGCCGGGGCCATCGTCAACGCATTCGCGAACGGCCGGGTCGAACTCGTCCCGCTGCGCCCGATCGAGGTCCCCCCAGGCCGCACGCTGCAGGTCTGGACGTTGTGGGATCGCGCCGTCGGCCCGAAGTCGATCGGCATCACCGGTCAGTCGCGCACGCTGCAGCTTAATCTGGAATCGTTGCCGGAGACGGTGCAGAACCAGCTGTTCGAGATCACGCTGGAGCCTGAAGGCGGCTCGCCGATCGGACGGCCGACCGGTCCGATCCTGTTCAAGGGCAACGCGGCGCGGACGTTGTAGTGCTCCTGTAGGATGGGTAGAGCGAAAGCGAAACCCATCAACCCTACCCCGGAAAGGATGATGGGTTTCGTTCGCTCTGCCCATCCTTCAAATTCAACCGTTAACCTCCGCCCACCAACGCCTGAAACACCCGCCGCACCTCGGCCTCTGTCTCGCGCACCCGTGCCTCCAGGGTCGAAAAATCAGGCGTGTCGCCGGCGCGCGCCATCACGCGCAACAAATTCTCTCCTGCCGTTTCCGGGTTGAATTTCTCGGTGACGCACAGCCTGATGATCTGAGTCAGGTCGTGATAGAGCCGCGCTGCCGAGCGCAGAATTTCGGCATCGGATTGCGGCAGCACGCCGAGACGCGCGGCGATGTCGAGCACCTGCAGCGTGGAGACGCTGAGGATTTCCGGCTTCGTCGAGGCATGAACGAGCTGCAGATACTGCGCGATGAAATCGATGTCGACCAGGCCGCCCGCGGCGAGCTTCAGGTCCCAGATATCATCTTCGCCCTTCTCCAGCGCGATCGCCCGGCGCATGTCGGCAACGTCGCCGGCGGTGCCGGCGGGATCGCGCGGTCGCGTCAGCACGCTGGCAATGACGTCCTCGATCTTCTTCCTGAACGCCGGCGAGGCGGAAATTACCCGCGCCCGCGTCAGCGCCATGTGCTCCCAGGTCCAGGCTTCGCGCTCCTGATAGTCGGCAAAGGAATCGATCCGCGACGCCACCGGTCCGGCGCGGCCCGACGGCCGCAGCCGCATGTCGACGTCGTAGAGCACACCGTAATTGGTCCGCGTCGTGAACGCAGAAATCAGCCGCTGCGTCAGTCGCGCAAAGTACTGTGCGCCGTGCAGCGACCGTTCGCCGTCGGAGTCGGGGCTGTCTTCTTCGAAGTCATAAAGCAGGATCAAATCGAGGTCGGAGGATGCCGTCATCTCGCGGCTGCCGAGCCGGCCCATCGCCAGGATCGCAGTCTCCTGCCCCTTGATGCGGCCGTACTGGGCCGCGAACTGCTCGGTGACGAGCCCGTGCACGGTATGCACGATGCCCTCTGCGACGTCGGCAAACGCCACGCTGGCCTGCTGGGCGGAAACCGTGCCGGAGAGAATTCGCGTGCCGATCAGGAACAGGCTCTCCTGCCCGAACAGCCGCAGGCGATCGAGGAAATCTTCATAGGAACTCGCGTCCTTCAGCGTCGCCGCCAGACGCGTGGAAAGTTCCTTCTGGTCCGGCATGGCGCCGAAGAAACGCGGATCGATCAGCCCGTCCATGATCTGTGGCTGGCGCGCCAGCATGTCGCCGAGCCGCGGCGCGGCCCCCAGAATTAGCGCCACCAATGCGACGAGATCGCGGTTCTCCCGCAAGAGCGAAATCAGCCGCCCGCCCCGCTGCAATGCGCCGAGAAATCGGTCGAACGCGGTGACGGCGTCGTCGGGGTCTTCGGCATGCGCGATGCCGTCGATCAGGCCGGGAATGAATTCGATGAAGGCTGCCTTGGTCGTTTCGTTGCGGAGCGCGCGGTAATTGCCTTCGACCCAGTGCTGCAGCGTTCCCGCCACCATCACCGGCTTCTTGAAGCCGAGTGTCGTCAGATGTTCGAGCAGGCGGGCATCGTCGGGTCCGCCGCCATAGTTGATCTCGGGCATTTTTTCCGAGCCGGTCGGATCGCCCTCGAACAGCTTGCTGTAGTGCCCCTGCACGATGTTCAGATGGCCCAGCAAATCCCCGGCGAAGGCGGCGCGATTCTCGTAGCCGAAGAAATTCGCAAAACGCTCGATGGCCTCGGCGTCGTCGGGCAGCGCATGGGTCTGTTCGTCCGCGATCATCTGCAGCCGGTGCTCGACCCGGCGCAGAAATTCGTAGGCTACCGTCAGTTCGTCGCGCGCCTGAAAGGTGATCCAGTTGCTGGCCGCGAGAATCTCGAGAGCCTGCAGCGTGGGGCGCACCCGCAACTGCGGATGACGGCCGCCGGCGATCAATTGCTGCGTCTGCGCGAAGAACTCGATCTCGCGGATGCCGCCGCGGCCGACCTTGACGTTATGGCCCTCGACTGCGATCTCGCTCTGGCCGCGATAGGTCTGCATCTGCCGCTTCATGTCGTGGACGTCGGCCAATGCCGCAAAATCCAGATGCTTGCGCCAGACGAACGGTGCGAGCTCGGCAACCAGCGCCTCGCCCGCTTTGGCGTCGCCGGCGCACGGCCGCGCCTTGATCATCGCCGCGCGTTCCCAGGTTCGCCCTTCGCGCTCGTAGTAGTGCAGCGCCGCGTCGGTCGAGATCGCCACCTGCGTCGAGGCCGGATCGGGCCGCAGGCGCAGATCGACGCGAAACACGTAGCCCTCGCCCGAGCGTTGCTGCAGCAAGCGCGCCAGCGCCTGCGTCACGCGCACGAAGAACGGCGCCGGCTCGATGTCGGCGACCAGCGAGGTAGCGGCGGGATCGAAAAAAACGATCAGATCGATGTCGCTGGAATAGTTCAGTTCGCCCGCGCCCATCTTGCCCATGGCCAGCACGATCAGGCCGGAGCCCTCCTCCGGCCTGTCCTCATTGGCCGCCGTCATCCGGCCGCGCGCCGCCTCCTGGCGCAACAGGAAGCGCAGCGCGGTCTGCACGGAGACGGTCGCAAGATCAGTCAGCGCCGCCGTCACCCGCATCACCGGCCAGACCCCGCCGATGTCGCATAGCGCGATCAAAAGCGCGGCTTCCGCCTTCATCCGGCGAAGCAGATGCATGACGTCGGCTTCGCCTGCGGCGGCCAGCACGTCACCCGAGGTCCTTTCGATCAGCGCAGCGAGATGCTGTTCCGGGTCGCACGCCAGCAATCGGCCCAGCCGTGCGGCATCGGCGCGGATCAGGTCGAACAGATAGGGCGAGAACTCGGCGATGCCGAGCAGAATGGCCCGGGCGAACGGGCGATCCAGCCACGCGCCGATGGCAGCCGACTGCTCGGGTTCAAGCTCGGCGAGCCATTCTCCCAGGCGCGCTTCGGCATTGCTGGCAGCGGTGATGTGCGGCCCGCTGACGAACCGCGCGGCCAATGCGGAGGAATTCATGCCACCTTCTGTGGCACATCCGGCGTTTGAGCCGCAAGCCTGTCACCGCCGGCCGCAATGGCCGGGATCGCCAGCGTGGCGGTCAGCCCCGGACGCGAATCGCCGAGCCTGAGTTCGCCGCCATGCAGCGTCGCAACCGCCGATGCCAGGCTGAGGCCGAGGCCGGAACCCGGCTGCGTCCGGCTCGCTTCGAGCCGCACGAAACGCTCCACAGCATGCTTGCGATCGGATTCGGGAATGCCGGGCCCATGGTCGGTGACGCTGAGCAGCACGGTGTCGCCCTCGCGCCGCGCCTCGATCAGGATTTCCCGGGTACGTGCGGCGGCGGTGGGATCCAGCGGCTGCACCACCGGCGAAGGCTTGCCGTATTTGATCGCGTTCTCGACCAGGTTGGCCAGCGCCTGGCCGATAAGCTCGCGGTTGCCGTGAAGCGTCGCGGGTGTAGCCTTGACGCGCAAGGCCATGCCGTCATCTTCGGCCAGCGGCTCGTAGAGTTCGTGAATGCTCCTGGCGACGTCGGCGGCGTCGAAATCGTCCATATTGCCGCGCGCCTGTCCGGACTCGGCACGCGCGATCATCAGCAGCGCGTTGAAGGTGCGGATCAGGCCGTCGGATTCCTCGATGGTCCGCTCCAGCGCCGCGCGATACTCCGCCTCGCTGCCGGAGCTCGCCAGCGCCTCCTCGGCGCGGTTGCGCAGGCGCGTCAGCGGCGTCTTCAGATCGTGGGCAATGTTGTCGGAAACTTCCTTCAGGCCCGTCATCAGGGCCTCGATCCGCTCCAGCATCGCATTGAGGTTCTCCGCCAATCGATCGAGTTCGTCGCCGCTGCGTCCCACCGGCAGCCGTCCGGAGAGGTCGCCGGCCATGATGCGCTGGGTGGTGCCGGTCATGGCATCAATGCGCTGCAGCACCCGGCGCGCGACGAAAATGCCGCCGCCGATGCCGAGAACGATGACGACCAGAAACGACCATTGTGCAGCGTGGGCGACGATGCCGAACAGCCGGCGGCGTTCTTCCAGATCGCGACCGACCAGCAGGCGGAAGCCGTTGGCGAGTTCGGTGACGTACACCAGGGCGCGATGATCCGCAGCGTCCTGCTCCTCCATCCGGCGATAGGCGGTCTCGGACCAGCCGGTCGAAGCCATCACGCCCGGCGACAGCGATCCGACATTGCCGCCGACAGCCACGCCTGCCGGCGTGGTGACGAGATAGAGATTGGCGCCCGGCCGCAGCGCGCGGCTGCCGAGCGTCCCGATGAGGCCGCGCAGGCCCCAGCGCGTATAGATGTCGTTGATCTCGGCGACTTCGACGTTGACCGTGGTGGTGATCTGCTCGGTGATCAGCCTTCGCGTATTCCAGGCAAAATAGCCGAGCAGCGACGCGGCAAACAGCGCAAACATGAACAGATAGACCAGCGTCAGGCGAAACGCGGTGGTCCGGATCAGTTTACCGAAGGCCGTCACGGATCATGTATCCGGCGCCGCGGATCGTATGCAGCAAGGGCCGGTCAAAGCCCTTGTCGATCTTCGAGCGCAGCCGTGAAATGTGCACGTCGATGACGTTGGTCTGCGGGTCGAAATGATAGTCCCAGACGTTTTCGAGCAGCATGGTGCGCGTCACCACCTGGCCGGCATGCTTCATCAAATATTCGAGCAAGCGGAATTCGCGCGGCTGCAGCGTCAACTCGTCCTTGCCGCGGGCAACCCGATGCGAAAGCCGGTCGAGTTCGAGATCGCCGACGCGGTAGGTGGTCTCTTCGGCCGGGCCGACATTGCGGCGCGACAGCACCTCGACGCGGGCCTGCAGTTCGGCGAACGAATAGGGCTTTGGCAGATAGTCGTCGCCACCAGCACGCAAGCCCTTGATGCGGTCGTCGACCTGGCCGAGCGCGGAGAGGATCAGGACCGGGGTCCGATTGCCCTTCTCACGCAGCGCACCGATCACGGACAGGCCGTCGCGCTTGGGCAGCATCCGGTCGACCACGAGCACGTCGTAGTCGCCACCGTCAGCCATCGACAGACCCTCCTCGCCATCGCTGGCGAGATCGGCCACATGGCCAACTTCGCGGAACGCCTTGACCAGATAGTCGGCGGACTCGCGGTCATCTTCGATGATCAACAGGCGCATTTGGGGGGCAGTTGCGGTCACGGGGTACATGCTTTCTCTCACCATGGCGCGGTCGCCCTGCACATGCAAGGCGACCGGCCATTCTCTCGCTCAAGTGAAAAAAGCGGGCGGTGAAGCTGGGGGACTCCACCGCCCTTAGACCCTTCCGACAGAGGGGGGCGTGTTCTATCGGAAGGTAGCCTGTGGGAGCGGGCTTTGGGCCCGCTCCCCGGAAGGAGCCGTCGGCGGGGGCGACGAATGCCGGCGAAACCCTCCATCTGGATTTAACCCTTGGCCAGCGGCACTGCCACGAAGCGCGACGAACCGCCGCTCTTCACGCGCATGAGAACGCTGTTCTTGTTGTCGGTGCGCGCCGCATCGATCGCTTCGCGGACTTCGCCGACATTGCCGACACTCTTGCCGGCGACTTCGAGAATGACGTCGCCTTCCTTGAAGCCGCGCTCGGCTGCCGCGCTCTTCGGGTCGACTTCGGTCACCACGACGCCTTCCTTGCCGGCACCCGCCACGCTGTTGGCGGGGGCGAGTGTCAGGCCGAGCTTGGGAACGCCGGTTCCCTTGCTGGCGCTACCCTTGTCGTCCTGGTCGGTGTTGGCCTTGGCCTCGATCGTGTTCGGCAATTGGCCGAGCGTGAGGTTGATGACCTTGTCCTGGCCCTTCTGCAGCACGTTGAGCTTCACGGCATTGCCGGGTGCCAGGCCGCCGATGGTGCGGGCAAGTTCGCGCGCGTCCTTGACCGGTTCGCCGTTCACCGCGGTGATGACGTCGCCCGACTGGATGCCGGCCTTGGCCGCCGGGCCATTGGCCTGCGGTTCCGCGACCAGCGCGCCTTCCGCCTTCTTCATGCCGAGGCTGTCGGCAATGTCGGCGGTCACCGGCTGGATCTGGACGCCGATCCAGCCGCGGCTGACCGTGCCCTTGTCCTTGAGCTGGGCGATCACGCTCTTCACCGTCGATGCCGGGATCGAGAACGCGATGCCGACGCTGCCGCCGGACGGCGAGTAGATCGCGGTGTTGACGCCCATGACTTCGCCGTTGGTGTCGAATGCCGGACCGCCGGAGTTACCCTTGTTCACGGGCGCGTCGATCTGGATGAAATCGTCATACGGACCGTTGCCGATGTCGCGGCCGGAAGCCGAGACGATGCCGGCGGTTACGGTGCCGCCGAGGCCGAACGGGTTACCAACCGCGAGCACCCAGTCGCCGATCCGCGGCTTGGAATCGGACAGCTTGGCGAACGGAAAATCAGTGCGGCCCGCGACCTTGATCAGCGCGAGGTCGGTGCGCGGATCGGACCCGATCACCTTCGCGGTGTAGGTCTTGCCGTCATCCATGGTGACTTCGACCTTGTCGGCGCCATCGACCACGTGGTTGTTGGTCACGGCAAACCCGTCAGCCGAGATGAAGAAGCCGGAACCCTGGCCGGTCACCGGACCACGGCCGCCGCGCGGACCGCCGCGCATGCCGGGGGGCATGCCATCGGGTCCGCCGAAACGCTTGAAGAAGCGCTCCATCGGGGAGCCCGGCTGGAACGGCGAGTCATCGTCCTTGTTGGCGCCGTCGTCATTCTTGGCGGTCTTCTCGGCGATGTTGATCTTGACCGAAATCACCGACGGTTTCACGCGCTCGACGATGTCGGCAAAGCCGACCGGGCGCTCGACCTGGCGAACTTCCTTGTTGACCTGCGCGTGCGCCGCGCTGGTGAAGACATCGACCGGACCCTGCGCAGGTGTGAAGCCGTAGACCGCGGCGCCGAGGCCGGCGACGACGGAGGCCATCAGCGCGAACTTGCGCGCCGAGAACAGCGAACGACGCGGTGCGCCGTTGGATGGAAGCGAGGACAGGTCGATGGGACGTTCGGTCATGTTTTTAAGGTCTCCAGAGCCAGAATTTCGGTGGTGCGAGGCGAGCACCTGACGCACCCAAGATGGGGTCTCGCGCCTTACCGCGCGCTGGCCAACGAATTAAACTTTTGTAATGGTGGAAGTTATGGATGCGGCAGTTTAGCGCAGCCAATCAATGGCTTAGCGCAGGCCGAAAAACGGCTTTCGGAGGGCGCAAAGCGTCCTTCTCGGCCGGGGAACCGGCCGGCGCGGTCACATCGGAAGCCTTCAGAACGGCCCCGGCGAGCGCCGGAAACCGCCTGCTTACTTCTTCATCTTCATCCGGCCCATGAAGTCCCGCTTTCCCAGGGGAACCCCGTTGGTGCGCAGGATGTCGTAGGCGGTGGTGGCGTGGAAATAGAAGTTGGGCAGCGAGAACGACATCAGGAAGCCCTCCGCCGTGAAGGGCAGCTTGTGCTCGCCGAGATTGAAGACGACGTCGCGGCCGCTGAGCGCCTCGACGGCCTCGGGCGTCCACGCCGACAGCGCCTCGCGGGTCTGCGCGACCAGCCCCTGCAGACTGGCGTAATCGTACGGCGTCTTGAACGATGGCGGACGGAATTCTCCGCCCTGGACGCCCTCGATGGCGCCGCGGGAATGCTGGGCGACGGAAATGATCTGGAAACGCAGCGGCAGCATGTCGGGCGCAAGCCGCGCCTCGACCATCGTTTCCGGATCGATGTTCTGTTCGCGAAAGTAAGTGAGGCCGCGCTCGAGGAACCCGCCGACGGCGCCAAGGGTCTGCAGGTAATTCGCCACGGTGGCGTCGTAGAGTGAAAGAGCCATGTCCGGTTTCCCCCTTTGGCGATGTTGTTCTTGTCGCCCGGAGTCATAGCTGAAACCGGCCCGCTTGCAATTGGAGGGACTAGCTACACCGGCTTTTCCGGCGGCGATTCCGCCGCGATCAGGCGCTCCAGCCGGGCCTCCTCCTCTTCGCTCAGTTTGAGCAAGGATGGATCGGCCTGGCCGGATGATTGCGAGCGGCGCCGGCTAAAGACCCATAGCGCCAGCCCGCCGCCGAGCAGTGCGAGCGGCGGCAACAGCCACAGCAGCAGCGTATGCGACGTGAGACGCGGCTTGAGCAGCACGAACTCGCCGTAGCGCGCCACCAGAAAATCGATCACCTGGCTGTCGCTGTCGCCGGATGCGATGCGCTCGCGCACCAGGAGCCGCAGGTCGCGTGCCAATGGCGCATCGGAATCGTCGATCGACTGGTTCTGGCACACCATGCAGCGCAGCTCGCGCGACAGGTCGCGCGCCCGCGCTTCCTTGGCCGCGTCGGCCATGATCTCGTCGGGCTGCACGGCGTGGGCAGCCGGGGCGGCAAGAACCGCAAGCAGCAGCACGGCCAAAGTTGCGATCAGCTTTCGCATCATTCTCCCCTCATCCTGAGGAGCATCCGAAGGATGCGTCTCGAAGGATGGCGTCAATCCGGGCCTCATCCTTCGAGACGCCGCTATCGCGGCTCCTCAGGATGAGGAAAAAACTACTCCGCCGGCTGCAGCACGCGCGCGCCTTTCGCAGGCTTCGGCGCGCCGACGCGCAGCCGCCGGTCCGAGAGCGACAGCAGGCCGCCGAACGCCATCAGCACAGGTCCCCACCAGATCAGCAGCACCAGCGGCTTGTGATAGATGCGCACCGCGATGGCGCCCTCGGCGTTGGTTTCGCCGAGCGAAACGTAGAGCTGGCTGGCGCCGCGCGTCAGCAGCGCGGCCTCGGTGGTCGATGAACCCCACGTGGTGAAATTGCGCTTCGACGGCGTCATCACGCGCAACTCCCTGCCGTCGAGGCTGACCGTGAACTGGGCGATCATCTCGCGAAAATTCGAGCCCTGTCGCTGCGAGACGCCGTCGAGCTTCAACTGGTAGCCGGCGACGTTGGCGACATCGTTCGGCTTCATCGTGCCGATATATTCGCTGTTCCAGGTAGTTTCGCAGACGATCCCGATCAGGGCCACGCCGACGCCGGCATGCGCAAACGCCGTCCCCCAGGTCGCGCGCGGCAATCCGCGCGCGCGGGCCATCGCAGTTGCCAGCGGCGCGCGGAACAGCGCTGTGCGTTCAGCAAGGTCGCTCAACGCCCCGACGATGACGAACACGGCCAGTCCGATCGCGAGCGGCGCGAGCGTGGGACCGCCCCAGGTCCACGCCCACAGCACGGCGATCGCAATCAGCGCCGCAATGCCCGCTGCCGTCAGCCGCTGTGCCGCACCGCGCAGATCGCCGCGCTTCCACGCCAGTAGCGGCGCGAACGGCATCGCGACCATCAGCGGCACAAACAAAGGGCCGAAGGTCAGGTTGAAGAACGGCGCGCCGACCGAAATCTTGTCCCCGGTCAACACCTCAAGCGCCAGCGGATACAGGGTACCGATGAAAACGGTCGCGCAGGCCGAAGTGAGGAACAGATTGTTCAGCACCAGCGCGCCTTCGCGCGAGATCGGCGCGAACAGCCCGCCCTGCTTCAGTGCCGACGCGCGCCAGGCGTACAGCGACAGGCTGCCGCCGATGAACAGGCAGAGGATGAGCAGGATGAACACGCCGCGCGCCGGATCGGTCGCAAACGCGTGCACCGAGGTGAGCACGCCCGAACGCACCAGGAAGGTGCCGAGCAGCGACAGCGAGAACGTCAGGATCGAAAGCAGGACGGTCCAGACCTTCAGCGCGTTGCGCTTCTCCATCACCACGGCGGAGTGCAGCAGCGCGGTGCCGGCGAGCCAGGGCATCAGCGAGGCGTTCTCGACCGGATCCCAGAACCACCAGCCGCCCCAGCCGAGCTCGTAATAGGCCCAGTACGATCCCATCGCGATGCCGAGCGTGAGGAAAATCCACGCCATCAGCGTCCATGGCCGCACCCAGCGCGCCCAGGCTGCATCGATCCGGCCCTCGATCAGCGCCGCGACGGCAAACGAAAACGAGATCGAGAAGCCGACATAGCCGAGATAGAGCATCGGCGGATGGACCGCGAGGCCGATGTCCTGCAGCACCGGATTGAGATCCCTGCCCTCGATCGGCGGGCTGGCGATGCGCAGGAACGGATTCGAGGTGACCAGAATGAACAGATAGAACGCGCTGGCGATCCAGCCCTGCACCGCCAGCACATGGGCGCGCAGCGACAGCGGCAGATTGTTGCCGAAGGCGGCGACCAGACCGCCGAACAGCGCCAGGATCGCGACCCACAGCAGCATCGATCCTTCGTGATTGCCCCACACGCCGGTGATTTTGTAGAGCAGCGGCTTCATCGAGTGCGAGTTCTCGAACACGTTGACGACGGAAAAATCCGACACGATGTACAGCGTCACCAGCGCCGCGAACGACGCGGCCACGAACACCAACTGCGCCAGCGCCGTCGAGCGCGCGACGTTCATCAGCGCATGATCGCCCCAGCGCGCACCGAGGACCGGCACCGTGGACTGGATCAGCGCCAGCGCCAGCGCCAGCACCAGCGCGTAATGCCCGGCTTCAGCGATCACCGTGAGGCCCCCTGAGTCGGCGCGGGGGCGGCAGCACTGCCCGGCTTCGCGCCGTAATCGTCCTTCCAATGGCCCTGCTTCTTCAGGGCGTCGGCGACGTCCTTGGGCATGTAGGTCTCGTCGTGCTTTGCCAGTACGGTGTCGGCCTTGAAGACCCCGGCGGCATCGAGCACGCCTTCGGCGACGACGCCCTGCCCTTCGCGAAACAGGTCGGGCAAAATTCCCTTGTAGGCGACCGGCAGCATGGCGCTGCCATCGGCGATGCTGAAATTGACCGCGAGGTTGTCGCCCCGCACCAGCGAGCCCGGCTGAACCAGTCCGCCGAGCCGAAAGCGCTTGCCGGGCGGGATCTGTTTCTCGGCCGCCATCGTCGGCGTGGAAAAGAACACGATGGAGTCGCGCATCGCGTTCAGCACCAGCGCCGCCGCAACCGCGAGCACCGCGAGCGAACCGCCGATCATGGTCAAACGCCGCTGCTTGCGGGTCATGAATATCCTCTGTCTTCGCCCTGGCCTCTGTCTTCGCCCTGGTCCTGGCGCATCCTGCCTATCCATCTAGCCCGAGATTCCTTGCGCCCTCATTGAGCTGGCGCAAGCGTTCGGCATCGTTGGCATTGGCCTGGCGAGCGTCACCGAGCGCGCTCGCCGCCTTGTCGCGTTCGCCCATGACCATATAGGCGCGCAAGAGCCGCAGCCATCCCTCGACATCGTCGCCGTTCTGCTTCAACCGCGTCGCCAGCCGATCGACCATGCCGCGGACCATCGCGCCGCGATCGTCTTCGCTCATGTCCTTGGCGGCGGCCACCGTGTCGTTGGAAAGCGCCGGCGGAGCCGGGCCGCCGACCCGCGCCAGCGCCGACTGCAGCAACGGCCGCCACGGCGCATCTGCGGGCGCCTTGGCGAGCATGCCGCGCCAGATCGAGGCAGCATCGGCCGCCCTGCCGTCCTGTTCGGCCGCCAGCCCGAGGAAATAGCCTGCCTTGGGATCGTCGGCGTTCTGCGCCACCGCGCGCTCGAACTCGGCCTTGGCCTCCGCCGTCACTACCCCGCCCGCAGCGCCTGCAAGGACTTCGCCGAGATCTGCGCGGCGCTCGGCGCTGTCGCCGGCATAATTGATGGAATTGCGATAGGCCCGGACGGCGTCATCGTAGCGGCCGAGCCGCGCCAGCACCGGCGCCAGCACGGTCCAGCCGCGCCCATCGGTGGGATTTTTCTCCAGATGCGCCTCGACCTGCGCCACCATGTTGTCGAGCGGCTGATTGGCATCCACGGCGCGGGTACGCGAGGCCAACGGGAAGTCGCCGAGTTGCGGCGTTCCGAGCGACAGATAGAACGTGACCGCTGCAACCGGCAGCGCCACCAGGGCCAGGACGGCCGATGCCCGGCGCAGGCTGAGGTTAGAGCGTACCGGCAGATCGCGCTCGGCATCCACGGCCGCCAGCAGGCGGCGGCCGATTTCGACCCGCGCTGCCTCGGCTTCCGATACCCCGATCAGCCCGGCTGCCGCATCCCGATCGATCTCTGCAAGCTGGTCCCTGTAGACGGCAGCCTCGTTACCGCCGGCCCTTGCCGCCGTGCTGCGGCTCAACGGCCAAAGCACGGCAAAGATCGCCGCGACCGTCATCAGCGCGAACACAAACCACAGCGTCATCAAGCAGTTCCCGGCCGAAACGACGCATTTAGAATAGGACTAAGCGCCGATGCGCCGCTTTACACCACCGGCGGCAACCCCGGCAATTGACAATTGCGGCAGGTGGGAACCGCGAGCCGGGACCAGCCAGCGGGCATGCCCCGAGCGGGGCTATTTGGCCTGACCGGCCCGGGTCGGCTTCCGCTCGCCGGTGACGGCATTTTCGGCCGCCCGGCTCATCAGGGACGCATAGTCCTGGCCGAACAGGACTTCGCAGAAGCGGATCGCCGCGTTGACCTGCGTCTGCCGGTACGCGCGCGCCCTTGTGTCGCCGCCACGCAGCGCCTGCACCAGCCCTTCGGTGGACTTCTCGACGTATTGCTGCAGATCGGAATAAGTCCGCAGCGTCACTTCGTTGATCGCCAGTTCGCTGGCATAGTTGCGGCACACCGCCACGAAGTCGATCAGGGCGACGGCGTCTTCGACTTCGGAAGGGTCGATCTTCGGCGCGGCAGCAATGTCCTTGTCGGCGCGCTGGCGCAGGATGCGGCGGACACGCCCCGGCACGCTCTCGATCTCCGCCTGCAGCGAGTTCGAGATATCGGCGCGGATCGACGTCAGTTGCCGGCCCCATGCAGAATCGTTGCGCAGGTCCAGCTCGGTACGCAGGCCGCGCACGCCGTCGTGCAGGATCTTCAACTGGTCGCCGACATTGTCGAGATGACTTCGCCTGATATCCGTACGCAGGCAAGCCGCGAGGTACGAAAGATCGTGCAGCGCGATCGTGACGGCGACGCCGTAGGGCGTGGCGGAAACGCGGATCTCGTCGTCCGACCCCGCCATCTTGATCGCGAGACGAATGATCTGCCACGGCGCCGCAAGCCGTTGCATGATCAGCGACAGCGCGAACGGCAGCATCTGCGGCGTCTGCAGCGTGGGAGCGTTGAGCGCGGCGGTCACCGTTGCGATCTGCGCATCCGCCAGGGTCCGCATCTGCCTGGGAAGCCGGCTGCCGAGCGTATCCATCGCCTCGCGCCCGCGCAGCACCGCGCCGATCAACAGCAGATCCTCGACGACATTGAGCGGACCGATCCGGGTCAGCGTCCGCTGCCTGTCGTCGCCCGCCGCCGGCGTGGCAACGGCTACGATCGCTTCGGCTACGGCGAGCTGGAATTTGCGGGTCGCAGCTTCGAGACCTGCGTTCGAACCGGTCAGCCGGATCTCGGCCAGCGCCCTTTCGAATGCGGCTGCGGCTTCAGGCACGGCATCGCGGCTCAGCCACTGCCAGACCGGCAGCAGCGAAGCACGCCGGATCTGCCCGGCCCGCACCGGAAAATTGCCCTCGACGAGAAACGGCTCGAGTGGACCGTACAACAGCCGCGCCGGATCGTCGGTCCGCGGGCGCGCATCGTCGTCTTCCTCGGCGCCACGGACGACCTTGCGCAACTGCTCGAGCACGAAGTTGGCGACGACGACGTCTTCCCCGCGCTCGATGGCGCGCTCGAACTCCCGCATCAGCAGCGCCTGCGCCTGTGGCGGGAGCTGGGCGAGATAGTCCCTCAGCCGCTCTGTCGATGTCTGGCTCATTCGCCCGGTGTGGATCTGGTAGTATCGCGCGGACAACACAACGCGCCCGCTTCCGATCTTAGAAGCGCGCGCGTTAAGAACCCGTTTAGGAATGACCAAATCGGGAGCAAGATGGCAGGTTCCAGCCCAACCGCGTGCCCTCAAACGCCCGGCAGCACCAGTTCCGCCCGCAAGCCGCCGATCGAGGCGTCGCCCAGCGACAGGCTGCCGCCGTAGAGGGCGGCAAGATCGACCACGATCGAGAGCCCGAGCCCGGAGCCCGGCTTGGATTCGTCGAGGCGCTGGCCGCGGCGCGAGACCTGCGCGCGCTCGGCGGCGGACAATCCGCGGCCATCGTCATCGACCACGATACGTAGCCGCGGGCCCGTACCGGGCTCGGCCGGCGGCTCCACCACCACCTCGATCAAGACCTGAGAGGAAGCCCATTTGCAGGCGTTGTCGACGAGATTGCCGGCCATCTCTTCCAGGTCCTGGCGTTCGCCACGGAACTTCGCCCGCGGATCGGCGTCCAATGCGACGGTGACGCCACGGTCGCGATGGATCTTTTCCATGGTCCGCCGCAGCGCCTCGAGGGCTGGAGCGACCTCGGTAACGGTGCCGACAATGGTGACGCGCGCGGCGATCCGCGCGCGCTCCAGATGATGCGCGACCTGGTCGCGCATCACGTCCGCCTGCTCCAGAACCTTGCTGGCAAAGGGATCGACCGCGTGGATGGCGGCCTCGTTGACGATGACGGACAATGGCGTCTTGATGGCATGGGCGAGATTGCCGACATGGGTGCGCGCGCGCTCGACGATCTCGCGGTTGGCGTCGATCAGCGCGTTGGTCTCGCGCGCCAGTGGCGCGATCTCTACCGGAAACTCGCCCTCGAGGCGTTCGGCGCGACCGGAGCGGATATCGGCGATCGATTCCGAGATGCGCTTGAGCGGCGCCAACCCGAAGCGGACCTGGAAGATCGTGGTCAGCAGCAGCACGATGCCGAGCGCCGAGAAGGTCCCGCCGAGGTAGTAGTCGAAGGCGCGAATCTCGTCGGAAATCTCGCTGGCGTCGCCGGCTATGCTGACCAGGAATTTGCCGTCGGCGCCGAGGTCGACCGGCCGCTCGACCACCCGCAGGCTTTGGCCCTCGGGACCGTCGACATAGCCGAGGCGAATGCCGGCGGCGGTCAGCTCCGCGCCCTGGTCTTCCAGTTTCGGCAGCGCCTTGTCCCACAGCGACCGCGAGGCCCGCGTCTCGCCTTTCTCGTCGGTGCGGACGACCTGCCAGTACCAGCCGGACAGCGGCAGTTCGAACAGCGGCTCGCCGAGCGATTGAAACTGACGGTCGGGCGGCTCGTCCGGCGTTGCGACTTCGGCAACCAGGGTACGGAGATAGAGATTGAGGCGGCGATCGAAGGCGCGCTCGGTCGCGTTGCGATAGACCGATGACAGCACGACGCCGGTGATCAACAGGATCACGACCACCCACGCGGTCGCCGAAAGGAACAACCGCGTGGCGAGCGAACTTCCGCGCATCAGAGCATGATCCCGAACGACCTATCCTTGGGCGCCGATCCGATCGATCGAAGCCGGTGTTCGGATAAGACCATGCTCAAGCAAAAGAGCAAGCGTATCAGGCTCCGGGCGATGGCGGCGTCAGCAGATAGCCAAGCCCGCGCACGGTCTGGATGATGTCGACGTCGAGCTTCTTGCGGATACGGCCGACGAACACCTCGATGGTGTTGGAGTCGCGATCGAAGTCCTGGTCGTAGAGATGCTCGACGAGTTCGGTGCGCGATACCACACGGCCCGTATGATGCATGAGATAGGACAGCAGCCGGTACTCGTGCGAGGTCATCTTGATTGGATTGCCGGACACGCTGACGCGGCCGGTCCGGGTATCGAGCGAGACCGGACCACAGGTCAGTTCAGACTGGGCGTGGCCGGCGGAACGGCGCAGCAGCGCGCGGATTCGCGCCAGCACCTCTTCGAGGTGAAACGGCTTGGCGACGTAGTCGTCGGCGCCGGCATCGAAGCCCTGCACCTTGTCGCTCCAGCGGTCGCGCGCGGTGAGGATCAGCACCGGCATCGCACGCCCGTTGCGGCGCCACGCCTCCAGCACCGAGATGCCATCCATCTTCGGCAGACCGATATCGAGTACGACGGCGTCATAGGGCTCGCTGTCGCCGAGAAAATGCCCCTCCTCGCCATCGAACGCGCGATCGACCACATAACCGGCATCCGTCAGCGCCGTCGTGAGCTGACGGTTGAGATCCGGATCGTCCTCAACAACAAGCAGGCGCAAGCTGGCCTCCAATGGTGAGCCTTACGAAATCAGATCTCATGATGAGGCTAACCGGCGTGAACGGGCCATGAACGGGGAACATGGCGCAATGTTACTTTTTCTTCATGCTGCCGGGCTGCGCGGGGCGAAACCCCTGCGGAACCGGCATAGACGCCTAGCATGCCGGGTCGGATGCCCCAAGGGGCCGAAAAGCGGCCACGCCGCAATAAACCGCTGCTTCGATGACGGCACCTGGATGAGCGACGTCGGTCCGGGACCAACGGATCGGGCGTAGGCCTGTCCGGCCAGCTCCCGCTCAGGTCCGGAAGAACACGAACCAGACGACGCCCAGGATCAGGATTGCGAGCCCGGTGGAAACCGTCAGCAGCGCCAATACGGACGGGCCGGGTTCGGCTTGCCGTGCCTCGGTCGCGGTTTCGATAATCTGGCCATGCCGTTTCGTTGCCATGGGGCCTCCGTTTGATTTAAGTGCCTGTAATGCCAGCGAATGCGTCGACACCGCCTGTCCGAAGCAACGCCCGATGCGAAATGATGTTCCGGATTTTCGGGCCATGCCATGGTGGCCAATGCGTCGCAGCAGCAGGTCCGATGCGGTTAACGCCGTTGCGGGATTCCCGCCTTCACCATGTTTCAGACGGGGCCCTTAAGTGTTATTCTTTCTCGATTGTCCGTTGCGTATTTTGGAGTAGCCCATGGCCCCCCGCGCCAATTGGAAGGGTTTTCTGCGCCTGTCTCTCGTGACCTGTCCCGTCGCCCTCTATCCGGCGACCTCGGATACCGAGAAGGTCTCCTTCAACCAGATCAACCGCAAGACCGGCCATCGCATCAAATATGCCAAGGTCGACGCCGATACCGGCGAGGAAGTCGCCAACGAAGACATCATGAAGGGCTACAAGGTCGACACCGACACCTACATCGAAGTGTCGAAAGACGAACTCGACGATATCGCGCTGGAATCGACCCGCACTATCGAGATCGACGAATTCGTTCCCAGATCCGATATCGACAGCCGCTATGTGATCCGCCCCTATTATCTCGTGCCCGACGGCAAGGTCGGCCACGACGCCTTCGCGGTGATCCGCGAAACCATCCGCGCCATGGACAAGGTCGCGATCGGGCGCGTGGTCCTGACCAACCGCGAGCACATCATCGCGCTGGAGCCGCTCGACAAGGGACTGATGGGAACGCTGCTGCGCTACCCCTACGAGGTCCGCAGCGAGAAGGAATATTTCGAGGATATCCAGGACGTGAAGATCACCAAGGATATGCTCGACCTCGCCAAGCATATCGTCGAGCAGAAATCCGGATCGTTCGAGCCCGAGCAATTCGAGGACCGCTACGAGCAGGCGCTGATCGACCTGATCAACCAGAAGCGTAGCGGCATTAGCACCACGGCCAAGGCCGCGCCGAAGAGCACCGGCAACGTCATCAACCTGATGGACGCGCTAAAGCGCAGCCTGGCCGGAGAAAAGCAGACCGCCCCTGCCGCCAAGGGCCAGGAGAAGGCTCAGGAAAAGTCCAAAGGCAAGAAGCCGCGCAAGGCTGCAGCCGGCCAGCGCGAGATGCTGCTGCCGATCAGCGGCAGCGGCAAGCGCGCCGCCAAGGAGACGGCAAAGGAACCGCCGAAAAAGGTCGAGAAGCCGGCGCGCACCGCCGCCCGGGCCAAGAAGGCTGGATGACTGCGCAGGCGTTCGCGAGGCGGGAGTTCGCGAGAGCGTGCCGTCTGGCACGCGACGCCTTGGTCAACTCCGTTCGATGAAGCTGTACTGGTTTGCTGCAGACGCAGGCTTGCGACAGTGCAGTAGGCTGCCGAGCGCTGGTTGATGGCCGCAATGTTCAATCACCGCAGCGAAGCGAAGGAGACATTCCTCGCTCCGTTGCGGCGCTGAACACGGTCCGGGCATTCGCCCGGACCCGGGGCATCGCTGTCAGAAGTTACGCTGCGCGCGAAGCTGGAGCAGGAACGTATCCTGATCCTTGAATTCGTACAGCGCGGTCGGCTTCGGAGCGGTCGCCGTGAACGTCGAACTTCCCGACATTTTCTGATCGAGGTGGAACCACTGGACTTCACCCGAGAACGTCAGGTTCTTGACCGGGGTCCAGCGCGTCACGACACCGAGCTGGGAGACGTTGAAGTCGGGGTTGCAGGTGTAATTGCCCGCGTTGTTCCCGACCAATGCCTGACCCGCGTGGCTGGTGGCGAAGGCGGCGCAATAGGCCCCCTTGGCGGAGGTGGCTCCAGCGCCAAGGAGGTTGTCGTTGGCGCCGCCATTATACCGCACGGCGGAGTAGCTGCCGAACAGGCTGGTCGACCAGTTCGGATTCCAGTTGTGATTGAACGCGCCGCGGACGCCCCAGGCCGTCGTCAGCTCGATGCCACCGGTACCGGCGGCACCAGGGAAATAGACGCCATCGGTGGTCGCGCCGAAACCGACACTCTGGTAGCCGAAGCCGCTGTCGCCGAACATCGCAAAGCTCGGCGAACTGCCGCTGGTGGCGATCACGTATTTCGTGGCCCCCTTTGCGTAGCTCGCGTCGATCTTGATGTCGTCGCCCGAGCCGGTCGGAATGTTCTTGATCTGCAACGCCGCCATCACGGCGCCGCCCCATTTGCTGTCGGGGTGGCCGCTGATTTCGGACGCGGCGGTCGGCACGGAGCCTGCGCCCAGCGTATTGTACGAGCCGCTGACCTCATGCAACGCCCCCGAAACCTGGAAGAGACCCCAGGCCTGATCGACCCGGATCCGGCCGACGATCTCCGGCGCGTGCGTGCCGGCGTAGGCGTTCGATCCGGTTCCGTTGGCGCCGATCGCTGCGGGGATGCTCAGGTTGTAGACGGAGGTGCGATTCCAGACGGTCGGATCGTCGAGACCGATCGACAGTGACACGCCGTTGCCGAGCTCGGCGGTGTACTGGATGTTGTTGACGCCGGTGTCGGTATTCTGGCCGCCCAACAGGTTCGAGTTGATGTTGCCCGGGAAACCCTGCCACGGTGTGGCGTAGGCGGAAGCGGATTTACCGAAGGTAAAGCCGGCAAACTGGATGAAAACGTATTCAACCGCGACATAGCCGCCGCCAGGGGTCGACAGCAGATTCGCATTGATCGTCGTCAGAGCTGCCGGATTGGAGGTGCTGCCGCCCACATTGTTGAACTGAAAATCGCCCTGACCGAAGGTGCGGACGACGCCGTACTCGGTTGCGGTACGGGTATCGATCGTCAGCGCCATGCGCGAGCGGGAAACGAAGTAATCGCGAAACCGGTTCCCCTGGCCGAGGTCACCGTTCCAGGCCGGGGTACCGTGGGCGCCGCCGTTGAAGGTGGTGTCGGCGCGCAGATAGCCGCCGATCTTGATGCAGGTGTCGGTACCCGGGATATAGAAGAAGCCCGCGCCGTAAAGCGAACAGATCCTCACATATTCGACCGCCTTGGCCTTGACCGGAAGGTCGGCCGCCTGTGCGCCGCCGCCCAGGGCGATCAAGCCTGCCGCCGAGCTGAGAATGAGTGTGCGCGCCGTTTTCATATTAACTAGGGCTCCTGTCCCGCGATTCATGCAGTTGCATGCCAGCCTACGTAATCCAAAATCGGGTATGTTGAATGACAACGCGGTGAAACGAATTCACATAGATCGCCCCTGTGATTTTTTGGCAACGCAACAGGATCAAGCCCGAATAAAACCAGCTCCTTTGGTTCGTCTGCGAGGCTTGCCAAGCAAGATCATTCTCCCGACCTGCCGCCCTTGGTTTTGCGAGCAGTTGCTTTAGGCGGCCAAACGCATAGCAGCACTTCCGCGCGCAGGCGCCGGCCGCGCTTTACCGGGCTGAGAAATCCTGTTCCTACTGTCGCAAATGGGGCCGGATCAACCGGGCCTGCATCGAGGGAGAGACCGTCATGAAGCTCGGCGCCGCCATCGCGGAAATCATGAAGCGCGAGGGCATCGAAATCCTCTGCGGCTACCCGGTCAACCACCTCATCGAATATGCCGCCGATGCCGATATCCGCCCGGTGATGGTGCGCCAGGAGCGCATCGGCGTTCACATGGCGGACGCGATCTCGCGCGTCACGTCGGGCCAGTCGATCGGCGCCTTCTGCATGCAGCATGGTCCCGGCGCGGAGAACGCGATGGGCGGCGTGGCGCAGTGCTACGGCGAATCCGTTCCCGTCCTGGTGCTGCCGATGGGCTATGCGCGCCGGCTTGCCAATATCGATCCCAACTTCAATTCCAGCCAGGCGATGAAGGCGTTCTCGAAATCCTCCGAGCCGATCAACATCGCCGCCGAGGTGTGCAACATCTTCCGGCGGGCATTCACGAAGCTGAAGAACGGCCGCGGCGGGCCGGTCATCGTCGAAATCCCGGCCGACATGTGGAACGAGGAAGTGCCGGAGCCGCTGAACTACACGCCGGTGCTGCGGACACGTTACGGCGCCGACCCGGTCCACGTGAAGGAGGCGGCCGCGATGCTGGTCGCCGCCAAGCGGCCGGTGATCTATGCCGGCCAGGGCGTGCATTACGCCAAGGCGTGGCCGCAGCTGAGGCGGCTGGCCGAGCGTCTCGCCATCCCGGTCACGACCAGCCTTGGCGGCAAGTCATCGTTCCCCGAGACGCACCCGCTGTCGCTGGGGTCGGGCGGCCTCGCGGTGCCGCGGGCGGTGCCGAAATTCCTGGGCGAAGCCGACGTGATCTTCGGAATCGGCTGCTCGTTCACCGAAACCTCGTTCGGCATCGCGATGCCGAAGGGCAAGACCATCATTCATTCGACGCTCGATCCGAACCATCTCAACAAGGACGTCGAGGCCAAAATCGGACTGGTCGGCGATGCCGGCCTGGTGCTCGACGCCCTGCTGGAAGAGATCGGCAACAGCGTCACGTCGGACCGCGACGCGACGGCGGTAGCGGCCGAAATCGCGGCCTCGCACAAGGAATGGCTGGCGAAATGGATGCCGAAGCTGACGCATGACGACGCGCCGCTGAACCCCTACCGCGTATTGTGGGACCTGCAGCACTCCGTCGACATCAGGAACACCATCATCACCCACGATGCCGGCAGCCCGCGCGACCAGCTCTCGCCGTTCTGGAAGGCGGTCGAGCCGCTGTCCTACATCGGCTGGGGCAAGACCACGCAGCTCGGCTACGGCCTCGGCCTTGCGATGGGCGCCAAGCTCGCAAAGCCCGACAAGCTCTGCATCAACGTCTGGGGCGACGCCGCGATCGGCTTCACCGGCATGGACTTCGAGACCGCCGTGCGCGAGCGCATCCCGATCATGTCGATCCTGTTGAACAATTTCTCGATGGCGATCGAACTGAAGGTGATGCCGATCTCGACCGAGAAATACCGCTCCACCGACATCTCCGGCGACTACGCCGCGATGGCGCGCGCCTTCGGCGGCTATGGCGAGCGGGTGACGAAGCCTGAAGACATCATCCCCGCCATCAAGCGCGGCATTCAGAAGACGAAGGAAGGCATCCCGGTGCTGCTGGAGTTCATCACCAGCAAGGAGACCGAGGTCTCAAGGCCGGGGGCCTGAGGCCGGAGCGCCCAAACACAAAATATCGAAAACAACCCCATGCAAAGTAGGCGCCCTTGAAGATTGCGGTATCTTGTTACTCCGCCATCTCCGCAGGCGTCGAGGGGCCGGCGAGCGGCCGTTCTTCCATGAGGATGATGCACAACGCGGCGCATGCCAGCAGCGCGGTGGCGGCGCCGAACACGTAATGGAACGCGGTGAGCATGTCGGCGACCGGGATGGCATTCGCCGGGCCCCGATGCTCGCCGAGCGAGATGCCGGGGCCCAGCGCCATCAGCAGGATCGCGCTGAAGGCCGCGACCATGAACGACGACATCAGCGAGCGGAAGAAGTTCATCGCGCCGGTCACGGTGCCGATCTGGGCGCGGGCCACGGAATTCTGCAGCGAGACCACGCTGACCGGGAACGTGGTGCCGAGCCCGAGCGCGAACAGCGACAGCACGATCAAAAGGCCCCACAGCGGCAGCGTCGTCACGCTCAGCACCAGCCCGAAGATCGTGGCCGCGGACGTGCCGGCGATGGCGACGCGCTTGTAGTGCCTGGCGCGCGCCATGGTCCGTCCGGCAATCGCCGCACCGCAGGTGGAAACCGCGGCAAGCGGGATCAGCGCGAGCCCGGCCTCACTGGCGCTGAGACCGTAGACGACCTCGTAATACAGCGGCAGATGCACCGTCAGCGCTGTGATCGCGCCCAGCGCGCAGCCGCCGGCCACCATCGCGTAAGGCACGACCGTTCCGCCCAGCAGCGGCAGCGGCAGGAACGGCTCCTCGGCGTTGCGCCCGTGCCAGACGAAGGCGAGCAAAAGCGCAATCGAAGCACCGATCATCGCCATGATCGCCGGCGACAGCCAGGCGTAACGGTGGCCGCCCCAGCTCAGCACCAGCATGAATACGACCGCGGACGCCATCAACAGCACGCCACCGAGCCAATCGACCTTGCGGCGGCGATGGAAGACCGGGATCTTGCCCATCTTGGGCAGCAGCAGGAACAGCGCACCGACGGCGAGCGGCACGTTGATCCAGAAGATCATCGACCAGTGCAGATGCTCGG
>JAESGW010000419.1_pt1 | contig 45751 bp, 42 predicted proteins | sample 9269791 | NCBI WGS metagenome assembly JAESGW01 (sample SAMN16773120, study PRJNA677053) | algae metagenome | isolation source: Aphanocapsa lilacina HA4352-LM1 and co-occurring heterotrophs from near cave... | place: USA: Maniniholo cave, near Haena, Kauai, HI | collected 2009-07-28
GCTCAGCCATCAACTTTTGTAGCTGGGCAGGAGACTGTGTAACGGTAAGAGTGAGGAGTTTGGGCATGATGTTTGCTCGGTCAGATATTTCTATTATAGCGCTTATCTATTGCGCTAAATGGTATGAAAAGTAGATGAGAGGTTATTCAGGCAGCTGCAAAGGCAACGACACCGCCCGGCCGATGCGCGGCTTCTCGCGGGTGCGCTCCAAAAAAGCGATTACCTGCTCCTCGACATCCAGTTCGCGCAACTGCCGACCAATGCGCTCGAGGTGTGCGTCGTACTGAGCTTCGCTCAGGGCAAAGGTTCCCTGCCCCAGGTAGCGCCACATCACCTGCAGATACAGGCGATCGCCGCGCCGCAATAGTTGAACGTCGTAGGGCCGCCCCCACTTGCGCTGCAGAAGATCCCGCAGTTGCATGCCTGTCATCGCCGCATCAAACCGTTGCCAACCTCAACGATAGCTGTCCAGCGCTCTGTGGGCTAGATCTCGGCAGCGGCTACTGCTGATCCTGGGCGATCGAAGCCTGGGGCGCTGGGCGGTAGGCCTGCACCTGCCCAACCCCGTGCAGGCGCAGAATCCTGGCAAGCGTCGGGCGCAACTGGGCGCGCTCGACGATGCGATCGACAAACCCGTGCTTGAGCAAAAACTCCGAAGTCTGAAACCCTTCGGGCAACTTCTGGCGCAGAGTCTGCTCGATGACGCGGCGACCGGCAAAACCGATCGTGGCCTTGGGCTCCGCCAGGATAATATCGCCCAGCATCGCAAAACTTGCCGTCACGCCGCCGGTGGTCGGGTTGGTGAGCACCGAGACGAACAGCTGCCGCTGAGAGCGGTGGTTCTGCAGTGCCGCGCTGGTGCGGGCCATCTGTACCAGCGAGAGCACGCCTTCCTGCATGCGCGCTCCGCCCGAGGCGCACACCAGAATCGCCGCCCGCCGCTCGGCGGTGGCTCGCTCGACCAGCCGGGTGATCCGCTCACCCACCACCGAGCCCATGCTGCCGCCCATAAACCGAAAATCCATCACTCCCAGGGCGATCGGCCGGCCTTCGAGGGTGGCAAGCCCCGTGACGATGGCGTCGGAAAGCCCGGTCTTCTCGCGCGCTTGGGCGAGGCGCTCGGGGTAGCTCTTGATGTCGTTAAAGCCAAGTGGGTCGTTGGCAAGCAGATGATCGTCGGTGGAGACCCAGCTGTCGGGGTCCACCAGTTGGGGAATGCGCTCGGGAGCACCCACCCGTTCGTGGTGGCCGCAGGCCGGGCAGACGCACCAATTGAGCTGAAAATCTTTGGTGTAGTGCAGCGCGGCGCAGGAAACACACTTGGTCCAAAGACCGTCGGCGATCTCGCGCTGTCGCTGCTCTTTGGTAAGGCGACCGTTCTTGCGCCGGTCCTTGAACCATTCGATCAGATCCATGGCGTGCTCTCCAAAACCGGGCGCCAGTGTGGAAGCCATACAGCGCCATTATACCTACTTTTGCAATGGTGCCCGGTTCGTCAACGGTGGTTTTACAGATTTGTGCCGCAGCTGCCTCCGAGCCGCACCGCCGGGTCGGTGTGCAGATCCCGCGACGGCTCGTAGTTGTTGATGGCGTCGATGAGCATGCGCAGCCGCCCAAAACTCGCCCGGTCGAAGTGCAGCACCAGCCTGGGAAGCGGATGGGCCTCGTCTTTTTCTTCGCGCGCCAGCGCCGGGCTTTTGACGATCCGTCCCTGGTCGAGGATGTCGTAAAAGTGGTCGTTGAGCGATTCGACAAACGCGTCGGATAATTCCTGCTGCAGGCGAATGACCAGCTGCGAGCCCACGTAACGGCTGGAATGGTAGACGCGGTAGAACTGGCAGATGTGGTCGCAGGCGACGTCGATGTCGTCGGTAACCCGGTAGAGATTGACGTCGGCGGGCGAGATAAGGCCACGGCCCAACAGCTGCGTGCGCAAATAGGCGTCCCAACTTTGCCAGTAGTCGCCCCCGGGCAGGTCGACCATCACCAGGGGCAGCATCGCCGCCTTGCCCGTCTGCAACAGCGTCAGCACCTCGAAGCACTCGTCCTGGGTACCCAGGCCCCCCGGAAACAGGGCAAACCCGTCCGTCTCCCGCACAAAAAAGAGCTTGCGGGTGAAGAAGTACTTGAAGTGAATCAGCTTGGCGTCGCCGTCGATGTGGGGGTTGGCCCCCTGCTCGAAGGGCAGACTGATGTTGAGGCCGAACGATTCTTCGGTGGAAGCCCCGGCGTTGCCCGCTTCCATCACACCGCCCCCAGCGCCGGTCACCACCATGAAACCGCGCTCCACAACCCGGTGGGCAAAGGCGCGGGCGTGCTCGAAGATGGCGGTACCGGGGCCGGTGCGCGAGGAGCCGAAGATCGCCACTTTGCGGCGGTTGGCGTAGGGTGCAAAGATCCGAAACGCCTGCTCCATGTCCTGCAGGGCGTTGTTGATAATCTTCCAGTCGAGGCGGGTGCGCTCCGGAGCGTTGCTAATCTGCACAATCTGCTGCAAGGTCCGGGCAATCAGCTCGCCGTGGGGATGGTCCGCAAGTCGTTTAAGAAGGGTATCGAGTTCGCGGGATAAGGCAGTGGGGCGTAGGGTATCCATGACTACCATGTTATGGGAAATTCAGCCCCATCGGCCCGCCGATTTGGCAGCCGGGATCGCTGCTACTTGCCCATGCCCAACTGCTGGGCCTTCTGATAAACCTTGCCCTCGGTCAACAGCGAAGGAGCGACGACGACCTCGACTTGCTGCATCTCCTTGAGATCTTTGGCCCCGAGGGTGCCCATCGCAGTCTTGAGCGCCCCCAGCAGGTTGTGGGTGCCGTCGTCGAGGCGCGCCGGTCCGCGCAGGATCTCGGCGAGGGTACCGGTGGTGCCCACTTTGATGCGTGTGCCGCGGGGCAGAACCGGGCTTGGGGTGGCCATCCCCCAGTGGAAGCCGTTGCCGGGAGCCTCGGCCGCCCGGGCAAAAGGGGAACCGATCATCACACCGTCGGCACCGCAGGCGACGCACTTGCAGATGTCGCCGCCGGTGACCAGGCCGCCGTCGGCAATTACCGGCACGTAGCGGCCCGTCTGGGCAAAATAATCGTCGCGGGCGGCGGCACAATCGCTGACCGCCGTCGCCTGGGGAATGCCCACACCCAGCACGCCGCGGCTGGTGCAGGCGGCCCCTGGGCCGATCCCCACCAGCACCGCCGCCGCCCCGGCCTGCATCAAATCGAGGGCGACTTCGTAGGTGACGACGTTGCCCAGCACCACCGGAATGGGCATCGCAGCGCAAAATTCGGCCAGATCGAGCGTTTCGTAGCTCGACAGGTGGGCGGTGGAGACCACCGTCGCCTGCACAAAAAATAGCTCGCAACCCGCCTCGGCGGCGATGGGACCGTACTGCCCGGCCACCTGCGGCGTCGCGGAGGCACAGGCGATGCCCCCTTGCGCTTTGATTTCTTCGATGCGGCGGCGGATCAGTTCCGGCTTCACCGGCTCGGCGTATAGTTCCTGCATCAGGCCGACGAACGCTTCTTTACCCACCGAGGCGATGCGCGCAAGCACTTCGGTCGGATTCTCGTAGCGCGTCTGCACCCCCTGGAGGTTGATGACGCCCAATGCCCCGAGCCTGGAGAGCTCGACGGCCATCTTCACATCGACCACGCCGTCCATGGCCGAGGCGATGATCGGGATCTCGCGGGTGACGTTGCCGACGGTCCAGCGGGTGTCGGCCAGATCGGGATCGAGGGTGCGCCGCCCCGGCACCAGGGCAATTTCATCGATACCATATGCGCGGCGAACGGTCTTGCTCCGTCCAATTTGTATATCCACAGCCCCGTCTCCCGCCCGGCAGCACCTATTTCCCAACCATAGCAAGAATCGCTGGCGATCCCCAAACCCCCTCCCGGTCCTGTCGGCCGGGAGGGGATTGCCGGGGAATTGAAACTACTTGATGCTGGCTTTGGCGCCGGCTTCTTCGAGTTTCTTCTTGATGGCCGCGGCGTCGTCTTTGTTGACGCCTTCTTTGACCGCCTTGGGGGCCGCTTCGACTAGATCCTTGGCTTCTTTGAGGCCGAGGCCGGTGATCTCGCGGGCCACCTTGAGGATGGCGATCTTCTTGTCGGCGGGCACTTCTTCGAGCATGACGGTAAACTCAGTCTGCTCCTCGACCGGCTCGGCCGGGGCGGCGGCGGCGGCGGGGGCGCCGGGCATCATGCCGGGCATCATCATCATGCCGCCCCCGGCGGGCGCCTCGGCCTTGACGCCGAAGACTTCTTCGATGCCTTTGACTAGTTCGGCCGCCTCAAGCAGGCTGAGGGCTTTCAATTCTTCGAGAATTTTCTCGACACGTTCGCTTGCCATGGTCTATTTCTCCTGTAGGTCGATGGTTGCTTCAAGCGGCAGTTTGCTGCTGCTGCTGTTCTTCTTTTTGCTTTCTGAGCGCTTCGAGCACCCGGGCCAGGCTGGCGGGCACTTCGTTGATGCCCACGGCCACCTTCGTCGGCACCTGGTTGATGCCCACGGCGATCTTGGTCGGCAGCACCTTGAGGGCACCGGCAAATTGGGCCAGCAGCACCTCCTTGGGCGGCAGGTCAGCAATCGCCTTGAGCCCGTCGAGGGTGACAAGGGCGCCGTCGATGACCGCGCCGCGAAACTCGGTTTTTTTGGTCTCGCGGGCAAAGTCCTCGTAAGTCTTGAGCATCTCCTTGAGCTTTTCGTTGCCGAAAAGAAAGGCCGACGGACCCGCAAGCAGCGGATCGATGGTCTTCCAGGCCGTCTCGCGGGTGGCGACCCCCATCAGGGTATTTTTGGCCACCACGCAGGTGCCGCCGTGCTCGCGCAGGCGGCGGCGCAGACCGGTAATTTCAGCCACGCTCAAGCCCCGATAGTCGATCACCATCACCACCGAGCTGCGCTCCAGCAGTTCCTGAATCTCGCCTACGAGCAATTCTTTGACTGGTCTTTTTCCCACTGGTTCTCACCTCCTTGGCTTGGGCAAAAAAATCGCCCCGCTGATTCTCGAAGCGAGGCGCAAAGGAAGGGTGCCCGTGGGCAGACTTCCGATTTGCCAACCTCGGCAGGAAAATTAAGCACAAAGGCCCCTGCTGTCTTCGGTCGCGGATGCGGTTGCAAAAAACTGGTCCCTAGGCGGCCCCCTCCAGCTTCAGATCGCGCAGGGCGTTGATGTCGATTTCAATCGACGGTCCCATGGTCGACTTGATGTGAAAAGTGCGCCAGTAGCGGCCTTTGGCCCCCGACGGCTTGGCGCGGTCGATCGCATCCTGCACCGCCTTGAGGTTGTCCATCAATGCTTCGGGGGCGAAGCTCACCTTGCCGAAAGGGATATGGACGATGCCGGTGCGATCGGCGCGAAATTCGAGTTTGCCCGCTTTGAATTCGCGGATGGCACCCACCAGATCCATCGTCACCGTGCCGCCCTTAGGTGAGGGCATCAGGCCGCGCGGGCCGAGCAATTTTCCGAGGCGGGCTACCTGGGGCATGATGTCCGGGGTGGCAATCATCAGGTCAAAATCCATGAAGCCGCCCTGGATGCGCTCGATCAGTTCCTCAGAACCGGTAATGTCCGCCCCGGCCTTCTCCGCTTCGCGCACCTTCTCGCCCTTAGCCAGAACGGCGATGCGGATGGACTTGCCGGTGCCGCGCGGCAGCACCACTGTCGAGCGCACCTGCTGGTCGGCGTACTTGGGGTTGATACCCAGTCGGATGTGGGTCTCGGCGGTCTCGTCGAATTTGGCGTTGGCGGTCTGCTTGAGCAGTTCGAGGGCCTTGGGGGGCGCGTAGATATTCTGGCGGTCGACCTGCTCGCGCAGGGCTTTGAGGCGCTTGGACAACTGGACCATGGTTTCCTCCGTGGGGTCGTAGCGGGAAAAGATTCCCTGCCCCGATAGACAACTAATCGGCGATGACGATGCCCATGTTGCGGGCGGTACCGGCGATGATTTTCATCGCCGCCTCGACGTCGTTGGCGTTGAGGTCGGGTAGTTTCTGCTCGGCAATTTGGCGCAGTTGGGCGCCGGTGATCGTGCCTGCTTTTTCTTTGTTGGGCTTGCCTGAACCTTTTTCGACGCCCGCCGCCTTGGTGAGCAGCACCGACGCCGGCGGGGTCTTGAGTACGAAAGTGAAGCTGCGGTCTTCAAAGACCGTAATTTCGACCGGGATCACCATGCCCACCTGATCGGCGGTGCGGGCGTTGTATTCTTTGCAGAACATCATGATGTTCACGCCGTGCTGGCCGAGGGCGGGGCCGACGGGGGGAGCGGGGTTCGCCTTGCCGGCGGGCAAAGCCAGCTTGATTTTTGCTGAGACTTTCTTGGCCATGGTGGTGTGTCGAAATAAAGAGGCGCGCTGCACAAAGGCACAGTCTTGTATTGTTACCCATCGGGCCTGCAACCTGCAAGGATCGTTTTTGCAAGGGTGAATCCGGCCCACGGCCGTTGCCCGTGCGAGGGGCGATACGGTATCTTGTCACGGCACGCTCTTGCAGGGGAAACGGCAACATGGCGGATTTGATTGTGGTGGGTTATGACAATGAGCACCGGGCGGAGGAGGTGCGGCTGGAACTGGTCAGATTGCAGCAGGAGTATCTCATCGACCTTGAAGATGCAGCGGTGGTGGTCAAGGACAGCGAAGGGAAAATCAAGCTCAAACAGGCGGTCAACCTGCCCGCCACCGGAGCGCTGAGCGGCGGCTTCTGGGGATTGCTCATCGGGGCGCTCTTTCTCAATCCGCTGTTGGGCGTGGCCGTGGGTGCCGCCTCAGGAGCACTTGCCGGGGCGCTTTCGGATGTGGGCGTCAACGACGACTTTATGCGCGAGCTGTCGGAAATTCTGCCGCCCAGTAGTTCGGCGTTGTTCGTGCTGGTGCGCAGGGTCACCGCGGACAAGGTGCTCGCCGATGTGAGCAAGTTCGGCGGCCGGGTGCTGCGCTCCTCCCTCAGCAAAGAGGACGAACGGGCGCTGCAGGAGGTGCTGACCAACCGTGGCGTGAGCCCCGCTCCCGCCGCCCCCGCCACCGAATAGGTACCCTACGCCCCCTCCACCCGGCCCGGCTGGTTCTGGCCGTTGAGTGCGCTGCTGTCGGCGTCGATTTTGAAGCCGGGGGGAGCGTAGTCCTTGGGCAGATACTCCTGCGGGATGGTGCTGTGGTTGCCGTCGCGCAGCGCCGTGTAGCGCGGCGAGAGGATCTCGATGTCGGCGGCATTGCAACAATCTTGCATATTCTGATGCAATTCCGAGTAGATGCGCGGGAGGAGATCGGGCCTTTCGGTGCAGGCGTTCAGTTCGTAGCTGACGTAATAATCGTCCAGGCTCGTCTGCAAAACAAACGGGGCCGGCTCGGCGACGATGTGGTTGGTGGAGCGGGCGGCGGCGATCAGCGTCTGGTGGACTTTGCGCCAGGGAATGTCGTAGCCCAGGGTGATGGTGGTGTTCAAAGTCAGCGGGGTGTTGTAGTCCCGCCGGGAGACGCTGTAGTTGATTACATTGTTGCCGATCACCGCTGAATTTGGAATAGAAATTACGACATTTTTGGGCGTGCGGATGCGGGTGACAAGCAGCCCTTTTTCGATAATAATCCCGGTCGCATCGCCAATTTTAATCAGATCGTCGATGTCGAACGAGCGCGTGTAGATCAAAATCACTCCCGAGACGATGTTCGCGACCGCGGCGGAAGAACTGAGGGAGAAAAGTACCCCCAAAAAAACCGAAATGCCCTGGAAGGCGGGCGAGTTGAAGCCCGGCAGGTAGGGAAAAGCCACGGTGGCTGCCAGGGCAATGATAAAGAAGATGGTGAGTTTATTGGTGGGTTTTGCCCAGCCGCGAAAAAAACCGGGAATGGTGATGTTGCCGGCGTCAATTTCATCGAAGATAAAACCGGAGAACCGGGCCAGATAGTAAGCGATTACCACGACGAGCACGATGATAAACAGACTGGGCAAGTAGCCGACAATCGTGTCCGCCACCAGCCGAAGGGAGGCAAACAGGTTATCGAAGATCAACGTGGAGATGGCCCGGGTCCGCGGGAAGAAGCCGAGGACGATGGGAATAAAAATATACAGAAGCAACAAGCGCGCGGCCAAAAGGCCAAAACGCGCCAGGTTGCGCAGCAGCCCGCGCACGCGGTTGGCGCCCAGCAGTTGAAGATTGGCAAAATTCAACCCGATGTTCCAGCTGTCGATCTGCTCGCGAATCCAACCGAACAGACGGTTAAGCATCCAGAAACCGGCAAGCAGCGCGAGGGCTGCGATGATCGTGTAGCCTATTCTGATGAGTATACTCAGGGGCGCACGCTCCTGCCGGTAGGTTGTGACCGCCTCGGCGATGGTGCGCAGGTACTCGGCGGCGAGCTTTTCGCGGGGGCGGCCGTTGGCGGTGGCATCGGCCGGGGTGACGGCGAAGATCAGGTTTGCTCCCGCCTCGATAAGGATGGCACCGGCGGCGGTGGACAGTTTGAGGCTGTCGGGGGCGAGCGTTTCGTTTTGGGCAAATTGCAGAATTCTTTGGGAGACCGCCTGAGCGCGTTCGGCGGCGGTGATGGCGCCCAGTCCGGTTTTAAGCTCAAAGAGGGTCCGCTCTTCGAGGACGACGGGGGCGGCGGCCCTTTGCGGGCGGGTGTCCTCCGCGGGGGTGCTGGGGGTCTGGCCGTAGCAGGTTACGGGCAAAAAGCAGCCAAGGCAGACGGCGAGGGCGAAGGCCCATAGGCGCGTCGCAGCGGTGAGCGCGCTGATCATATATAGGTCCTCCGGTGCAGGATGGGACGGATAAGGGGGCTCAAGCGGGCAAGGCGCCCTGCTTTCAGGGGTATCCTAGCGCTTTGTTGCCGGGAGATGTGCCACGGGCACACCGCCTCTAGCGCACTGCGCCATCCCCCATTATGATGATGGGGCCGAAAGCATATCGGTTCTACCAGAGCAAAAGGGGCGGGTGAGCATGACGGAAAACATCGAAGTGCAGCGGCTGCAGGAAGCCCGCGAAAAGCGGGTGCCCTGGAAAAAGTGGGGACCTTACCTGAGCGAGCGCCAGTGGGGCACCGTGCGCGAAGATTACTCGGATCTGGGCAACGCCTGGGATTACTTCAGCCACGATCAGGCGCGCTCGCGCGCCTACCGCTGGGGCGAGGACGGTCTGGCGGGCTTCAGCGACGACAAACAAAGGCTTTGCTTTGCGCTGGCGCTGTGGAACGGCGTCGATCCGATTCTCAAGGAGCGCTGCTTTGGCCTCACCAACTCCGAGGGCAACCACGGCGAGGACGTCAAGGAGTACTACTACTACCTAGACAGCACGCCCACCCACTCCTACATGAAGTATCTATATAAATACCCTCAGCTTCCTTTTCCCTACGACGATCTGGTGCGGACCAACCGCACCCGCAGCCGCTACGAAATGGAATACGAACTGATCGACACGGGCGTGTTCGACGACGAGCGCTACTTCGATGTATTCGTCGAGTACGCCAAGGCCGAGGCGGAGGACATTTTGATTGCGATCACCGTCCACAATCGCGCTTCGGAGCCGGCCTCGCTGCACGTGCTGCCGACGCTGTGGTTTCGCAACAACTGGTCGGCCTGGATCTCCACCGAAGCCAAGCAGGATAAACCGAGGATTAAAGCCGGGGAGGCGACAGCCGGGGCGAGCGTGCTGGTGGCCACCCAAAGGGAGATGGGTGAGTACCGCCTCTACTGCGAAGGGGAGGTGCCGCTGTTGTTTACCGACAACGAGACCAACAACGAACGCATCTTCGGCACCCCCAACGAGAGTGTTTACGTCAAAGACGGCATCCACAACTGCGTCGTGCAGGGCAAAAGCGAGGCGGTCAACCCGGATTTGTTCGGCACCAAGGCCGCTTGCCACTGCGCGCTGGAGGTGCCGGGCGGCGGCAGCAAGGTGGTGCGGCTGCGGCTGAGCAAGGAGCCTCAAGCTGCACCGTTTTCGAACTTCGAGGACATTTTCAAAGCGCGCCTGGCGGAGGCGGATCGTTTCTACGAGCAGATCACGCCGGACAACCTCGACGAGGACCACGGCCGGGTGATCCGCCAGGCCCTCGCCGGTATGCTGTGGACCAAGCAGTATTACTTTTTTGAACTCGACCAGTGGCTGGAGGAGCACCACTACGACCCGCTGTCCGGCGCCAGGCCCAGCTTTTTGCGCAACGCCGAGTGGTTCCATATGGTCAACGACGACATCATCTCGATGCCGGACAAGTGGGAATATCCCTGGTACGCTGCCTGGGATCTGGCCTTCCACACGATCGCACTGGCGATGGTGGATCCGGACTTCGCCAAGGAGCAGCTCGATTTGATGCTCAACGAGGAGTACCTGCACCCGAACGGGCAAATTCCTGCCTACGAGTGGAACTTCAGCGACGTCAACCCGCCGGTGCACGCCTGGGCGACGCTGTTTATCTTCAGCACCGAAGAACAACTGCACGGCAAGGGCGACGTTGCCTTCCTCAAAGACGCCTTTCGCAAGCTGTTGCTCAACTTCACCTGGTGGATCAACCGCAAGGATCTGACCGGCAGGAACGTTTTTCAAGGAGGCTTTTTGGGGCTGGACAACATCGGGGTGTTCGACCGCAGCGCCCCCTTGCCCATCGGCGGCCACCTGGAGCAGGCGGACGGCACCGGCTGGATGGCGTTCTACGCCCAGTGCATGCTGCAGATCGCCCTCAAACTCGCCGAGAACGACAAGTCCTACGAGGGCATCGCCATCAAGTTCGCCCAGCACTTTCTCTATATCGCCGGGGCGATGGACCGCATCGGTGAGAACCGCGACGAGATGTGGGACGAGCAGGACGGCTTTTTCTACGATGTGCTGCGCTTGCCCGACGGCAACGCCTTCCGGCTGAAGGTGCGCTCGATGGTCGGGCTTTTGCCGCTGTGCGCTTCGACGGTAATCCCCAAGGAGATGATCGAAAACTGCCCGAGGTTCCTCGAGGCGGTCAACAAATTCATCCGCCGCCATCCGGAACTGGCCGCCAACATCGCCCCGCCCACCAAGCAGGGCGTGGGCGGCCGCTACCTGCTTAGCCCCCTCAACGAGGAAAAGCTGCGGCGGGTGCTCGCCAAGATGCTCGATGAGAGCGAGTTTCTGAGCGACTACGGCATCCGGGCGCTCTCGCGCCACCACCTGGAGCATCCATATATCTTCAGCGTGGGCAACAGCGCCTACCGGGTGGACTACGAACCGGCCGAATCGACCACAGGCATGTTCGGGGGCAATTCCAACTGGCGCGGCCCCATCTGGATGCCGGTCAACGGGCTTATCGGTCGCGCCCTGCTCAACCTGTACACTTATTATGGCGACGAGTTTACCGTCGAGTGCCCGACCGGCTCGGGCAAGTACCTGACGCTCTACCAGGTGGCCCAGGAAATTGCCAACCGGCTTGCAGCTATCTTCCTGCGCGATCAAACTGGAAAGCGGCCGGTCTTCGGGGGGGCAGAAAAGTTCCAGAGCGATCCGCACTGGCGCGATTGCATCCTCTTTTACGAATACTTCCACGGCGACAACGGCGCCGGGCTGGGGGCGAGCCACCAAACCGGCTGGACGGGCCTGGTGGCCAAGCTCATCCAACTGTTCGGCGCCGTCGAAGGGGAGGATCTTCTCAAGAAGGAGGGGCTGAGCGCGGGCCTGGCCTACACCGAAGAAGAACTGGTGCCGCAGTAAGGCGCCAAAGCAAAAACCGATGGACCCCGTTCCCGACGGTCCATCGGTTTTTCAACATCTGGAAGTGCAAGCATGTCACCCATCGCGATCATACGGACGACACTGGCGGCGCTCTTGCTGCCAATTGGTGCGGCCCACGCCGGCGGTGCGACGCCGCCCGAGTGGCCGTGTTTGGCGCACCAGGCGCCCCGGTGCACCGCGCCTAGTATCCAGGCTGCCGATTTGCTCGGGCAAATTGAACCGTCCGCAGGTGGACAGCAGGTGCCGGATCCTGCCGCCTCCAGCGATGCGACCGCCGAGGGCAACCTCCTTGCCGAATCGCAAAACCCGATCGCCAATTTGGTGAGCGTCCCGCTGCAGAGCAATACCAACTTTGGCGTCGGGCCGTTCGGCCGTACCCAGGAGATCTTCAACATCCAGCCGGTGATCCCGGTGTCGTTGAGCCGGGACTGGTTGTTGGTCAGCCGGATCATCGTTCCGCTTATCTACCAGCCTGAACTGTCGGCCGGTGTCGGCAACGTCTTCGGCCTAGGCGACATCAATCCGACGTTCTTTTTTGTCCCGAAGAACACCGGGGCGCTCACCTACGGCTTTGGGCCGGCTCTGCTTTTTCCGACGGCGAGCGATCGCAGCCTGGGGGCGGGCAAGTGGGGGGCCGGTCCGGGCGCCGTGCTCGTCTACACCAGCGGCAGCATCGTCGCCGGCGCCCTGGTCAACCAGGTCTGGTCCTTTGCCGGGGACGCCGGCCGCCCCGATCTCAGCCAGTTTCTCATCCAACCGTTTCTCAACTACAACCTGCCGGGCGGTTGGTTTGTGGTCACTTCGCCGATTGTCACGGCCAACTGGCTGGGCGGTGCTGGCAACCAGTGGACCGTGCCGGTGGGCGGCGGCGGCGGTAAGCTGCTCACCCTCGGCCGCCGACCGGTCAGCATTTCGCTGCAGTTTTACTGGAACGCCGTCAGGCCGGAGGGCGCGGCCGATTGGACCGTTCGGTTCGTATTTACTTTGTTGTTTCCGCAGAAGACCTAGAGTTGCCCACCGCAACGTTGGAGCTGTCGTTGTCGTTAACCCAAGAGGATGCCGTGTCTGAATCCGCGTATTCCCTTGCCGCCTATTTGGAGGGCAACAGCGAGAAGGGCACCACCGACGAAGTGTTTGAAAAAGAGTCCGAGCGCGTCTTGCGCATCGAGGTGGACGGTGGGGTGTGGATCAAACCGGGGGCGGCCATCGCCTACCGCGGCGATCTGCGCTTTGAGCGGCTTGCCACCCTCCAGGGCGGCATCCCGCCCGGCCGGATGGCGACGCGCGAACTGGTGCCGCTGGCCCGGGCCGTCGGCAAAGGCCGGCTTTATTGCGCCCACCGGGGCTACCACCTGCGGATCCTCCGTTTGGCGGGCGAGACGGTGCACTTTGCCGCCAACGAACTGCTGGCCTTTGAAGAGTCGCTGGATTATTCGATCTACCTGGTGGAGCACAAAGTGGGTCTGGTTTCAGGCGGGCTATTTGCTGTGCGCCTTTCGGGCAGCGGCATGCTGGCATTCGCCGTCCACGGCGATCCGCTCACGCTGCGGGTGAGCGCACAAGAGCCGCTGCTGAGCGATCCGCACGCCACCCTCGCCTGGTCGGCGGGGCTCTCGCCGAATTTACAGTCCGACCTGAGCTGGCGGTCGCTGTTCAAGCACGGCGGCGGCGAACCGTTTCAGATGCGATTTGAAGGCGAAGGGTACGTGGTGGTCCAGCCGAGCGAGGAACCGGGCCTCTGGGAGGGACGCTTTCATCCGATCAAAAAACTAGTCTCGACCCTTGGCGGAGCCCTCGGGTTGTAGTGCCTGTTGCAAGGTGCTTTGTTGCCCTACGGAAGATCGCCAAGCCACTTTTGATGGATCTGCCGGTAGGTCCCGTTTTCCTTCAGCTTCAGCAGGGCCCAACTGACGGGTTTGCGGTAGGGACTGTTGTTTTGCAGCAAATATCCGAGATCCCGCCGCTCGAAGATCTCCCCGACGGTCTGGACCTTGCCTTTGCCTGCAAAGTTGGCGTAGTAGCGCAGGGCCAAAGCGTCCGCCACCACCGCGTCCACCTGTCCTGCCAGCATGCCTTCGCAGGCAAGCTCCAAGCGCGCGTATTCGATGGTGCGGATCTGCTTGGTTTGCAGGTAGGCCGCTGCCGGGGAACCGGCAATCACCCCCACCAGGCGGCCGGGCAGATCCGCCGCTGCGGCGATATCGTCCCGGGCCTGCTGCTCGCTCAACACGTTGGTTATCGTGGCGGTGTAAAAGCCGACGTACAGCACCCCGATAAACATCCAGAACAAAGCGACGATCCGGCCGACGGCCGTTTTGGGCATCTCGTCCGCCTGGGTGGCCAGCGTGCCGAAGGCCCACCAGATCGTCTTGCCGATGCCCGTCAGGTAGGATCGGTCTCCAAGAAAATCGGTCGGCTTGCGCCTCTCGACCCACCAGACGAGGTGGGCGGGCAACAACACCGCCAAGGCGGACGCGGCGGTCAGCTCAAGAAAGTCCCGCGACAGTAGCGCCGCAAGTAGCCGGCGAAACGGTCTGTAGCTGGGTCGGGCGGGAACCAGCACTTGCAAACCGGAAGAAAGGACCGGCGTGGAAAAATCGAACTTTACCTCCAGATCCGAAGCGAGGGGCACCAGGCTAATATCGGCATCCGATTGGCCGGATTGGACGGCAGCAAACGAGTCGTCAACCAGCCGAACCGTGCTGAAGCGGGTTTTGATCTCCAACAGCTGTTCGATTTGCTGCCACACCTCGATCGACATGCCCTGCAGCCGCCCGTCTTCGACAAAGGCGCTCGGCTTGAGCGGGTAGACCGTCACCCTGACCGGTCGCTCCGGCAGGCGAAAGGGGGAGGCCGCAAAGGACGTTTGCGCCTGCAAAAGCAGCAACCAGCCCAGCCCGGCCAGCAGTCCGATCGTCGTTGCGCCCCGACCTACCATGAACACCATTCCCCAAATCGCTCGATCGTTGGCTAGCGAAAGCCGTCGAGGCCCTCAGCCGCCCTGCCGCCTGCTAGCTGACCTTCAACCGCTCGCAATCCCCCGGCCTGGCAACGTCGGTACCGCAGGGACTTGCACTTACGGCGATCTTAATCACTGTCCATTATGCTGAAGTCCAAAACCAGAGGCACCAATCAATGGAACGCTCGATCCGGGATCGATTTTTACTCCGCTTGCCCGGGTTGCCACAGGCGGCGGTGCGTGCAGGAGCGCGGGGAGTTCCTGTGGCAATGCTCGCCGTGGTGGGTATCGCCCGAGGCGCCTGGGGGCAAAGTCCCGGAGAGGCATCGACCGCGTTTTTGGTGGAATTTCTCAGTATCAAACAAATTTTTTTGTATCTATTTGTGACCCTGGGGCCGTTGAAGGTGGTCGGCCCATTCGCGCGGCTCACCGCGGGGGCGGACGATCCTTTCAGGCAAAAACTGGCCGTGCGGGCCTTCGGCCTCTCGTGCGCCGCGATCGTCGTCGCCGGTTTACTTGGTGAGCGGCTGATGACCAATTGGGGTGTTTCGACTGCCGCGCTGCTCCTCACGGGGGGGGTGATTTTGTTCCTGGTTGCCCTCAATGGCGTGCTCGAACAGTACAAGCCGGAAAAACCCACCCCCGATGCCACCCCACCGACCATGGCCGTGGCTTTTGCACCGCTCACATTCCCGACGATCGTCACGCCCTACGGACTGGCCGTGCTGATCGTCATCCTGACGCTCGTTCCGCCGCTGCAGTGGACGGTGTTTGCCCTCGCCCTGCTCGTGCTGGCGCTCGATTTGCTGGCGATGCTGTTTGCCAAGCAGATCTTGACGTTTTTGCAGTTACCTTTGCAACTGCTGGGGGCGGTCCTTGGGATCGTGCAGGTGGCCCTCGGAGTGCAGATCGTTCTTGCGGGATTGAGGCTGTTGCGGGTGCTGCCGCTCGCGTGAGAGGAAGGGGAAAACGCTCGACCTATTGCAAGGCCATCGCGACTTTGAGTCGTTCCTCCGCTGAAATGAGGTGATCGAGATCTTCGGCATCTTTATCGACATCGATCGCCACCCAGTTCACCTCACCGCTAAACTTGCCGTTGTGGGTCGGATAGTCGTAGGTGACGGGCGAACCCGCTTCAAAAGCGATATCGCAGGTCTCATCGGCGGAGAAGATCAGTGGTTCGGTTTGATCCACGCGACCTTCGCCGACGGTGTTGCCGTCGATGTAGAGCGTCACTGTGCCGCCCTTGGCAAGGCCGCCGCCGTCGTACTTGAACTCCACGCGCACCTGATGGGTTCCAGGCGGGATGGTCGCCGTGCCTTCGATTGTGTAGCGGTGCAAACCGTAGAAGTTGTAGCAGTACTTGGGCTTGCCCTCCTTGGCGTAGAAGCTCCAGCCGCCCGTAATGCCGCCTTGGGCGACAATCACCCCCTGCGCTCCGGATTCTGGTACGACCACCTCGGCAGTGATGGCGTGGGACTTGTTCTTGAAATTAACAATGGAGCTTTCGCTCAACCGTCCCATACCGCCGAACAACAGCTGCCGCGTACCCTTCACCAGTTGTGGGCGACCTGCGAGATCGGGGTTGGCACGTTCGGCAAAGCGATCGTCCAGGGGCAGTACGTTGTACTTGACGGCCTCGATGAGCCATAGCCGCTGCAGCTCGTGCAGTTTTTGCGGATGCGCTTTGGCTAGATCCTTCGACTGGCTCCAGTCGGTGTTGGTGTCGTACAGTTCCCAGACATCCTCATCGAAGGCCGGCACCGGGGCAACGCCTGCCTCCCATGGGGTTCGGTGTTTGGTGACCGCTGTCCAGCCCTTGTGGTAGATGCCGCGATTTCCCAGCATCTCGAAGTACTGGGTTTGGTGCCGCTCGGCGGCATGGGCGTCGTCGAACGAATACAACATGCTCACGCCTTCGATAGGGCGTTGCTGCACACCGTTGACAAAGACGGGTTCAGGCAGACCCGCCGCTTCCAAAATCGTCGGAGCCACGTCGATCACATGGTGGAACTGGCTGCGGATCTCGCCTTTGGCCTGGATCCCCCTGGGCCAATGCACGATGGTGCCGTTGCGGGTGCCACCCCAATGGGAGGCCACCTGCTTGGTCCACTGGTAGGGGGTGTCCATGGCGTGGGCCCAACCGACGGCGTAGTGGTTGTAAGCTTCGACACCGCCGAACTTGTCGAGATTGGCCTTGAGAAACTCCGGCGTCTCAAGATGGCCGAAGCCTGTGATGGTGACCATCTCATTGAAAGTACCCTGGAGCGATCCTTCCGCTGAGGCGCCGTTGTCGCCGATGATCACATAGATCAGCGTGTCATCCAGGATTTGAAGATCCCGCAGCGCGTCCACCAATTGGCCGATGTGGTGATCGGTGTGCTCCAAAAATCCCGCGTACACCTCCATCTGGCGAGCCAGTACCGGCTTCATCTCGGCTGAGACGGTGTCCCAGGCTGGAATTTCCTCGTGCCGCCCGGTCAGCTCACACTCTTGAGGAACAACCCCAAGTGCTTTCTGGCGGGCGAAGGTCTCCTCGCGCAGCTTGTCCCATCCCTGGTCGAACTGGCCTTTGTATTTGTCGGCCCATTCCTTCGGCACCTGGTGTGGGGCATGCGTGGCACCCGGAGCCCAGTACACAAAAAAAGGCTTGTCCGGCATCAGGGATTTTTGCTGGCGAATCCACTTGGTCGCCTTGATGGCCATATCCGAGGTGAAGTGATAGCCCTCTTCGGGGGATTTCTCGGGCTCGACCGGGGTGGTGCCTTCGTAGATGGCCGGGTAGTACTGGTTGGTTTCGCCGCCGATAAAACCGTAGAAGTACTCGAACCCACCGCCGCCGGTGGGCCAGGCGTCGAAGGGACCCATCGGACTGGTCTGCCAGACGGGCACTTCATGGCACTTGCCAAACTGCGCTGTGGAGTAGCCATTGAGCTTCAAAGGAGCACTGACCCGGTGCCGCTGTCGCTAACTCCGTGATCGCCCCCATGCCGGCGGCGTGGTGGTTGCGGCCGGTCAGAAGGGCCTGCCGGGTGGGTGAGCAGAGCGCCGTGGTGTGAAAGCGGTTGTATTTGAGGCCATTGGCGGCCAGTTGCTCCAGATGCGGAGTCCGGCACGGACCGCCAAAGGCACTGGAGGCTCCAAAACCGACATCATCGATCAAGATGATCAGCACATTGGGTGCTTTCTCGGGCGGTCGCAAATCCCGAATTGGGGGGTATTCGGTATCAGGATCTTTCGCATCGTAGGTGGTCAACCCGACATAGGGCCGATCCGGTACAGGAAGTACGGTGCGTTGGATAGTGTCTTGTGCTGCCACTGCCTTCTCCTTCACTGTCTGAAACTCGTTAGAGCCGTCAAATCAACCTGCAAAGGGTGGCACCTACTGCCGCGCCAGATACATCCGCATCTTGGCTTCGTAGTCCTCGACGGGGGTTCCGCTCACATCCACCAGCACCTTGTGCACCTGCCCGCTGAACGCAAAAGGAGGCCGATAGTCGGGCATTGCCGGAGAGCCGGGATCGGCACCCACGGCGGCCCCTGCCGCCAAACCAAGCTGAAGGGGAATGGTCACAGGCAGATCCCCTTCGCCGACGGGCTTGCCATCCACCAGCAACGTCACTTTGGCGGGAGTGCCTTTGCCGTTGGCGATATCCGCGGGGCCGGTCGGTTCGAATTGGAAACTGAAGATGTGGCGACCGGTGGGCGGCGGCTGGGAAGATTCCACCCTGGTGTAGGTATCTGCTACGTAGTTGTAGCCGTAGCTCAACTTGCCCTGCCGCACGTAGAAGGCAAAGCCGCCATCGTTGCCGCCCATGCTGAAGAGCACCCCCTCGGCCCCACCCTCTGGGATGGTGGCGTCCACCGAAACCGAGTGGGCGCAGTTTAGCAACCGTGGAGCTACATTGATCGGCACGACCTGGGTGCCCGGATAGTAGATATACTGCTGGCGATCGGCTGCGATCTGGGGACGCTCGACGGCAAACCTGGCGGTGCCGCGGCTGTCGATGGGCAGCACGTTGTATTTGCCCGCCTCCACGTACCACATGCCGATCATGGCAATCAGGCGATCGCGCTGCGCCTCAGCCAGGTTCTGCGTTTCGGCAAAGTCCTCCTTCAGGTTGTACAGTTCCCACCCACGGGCATCCAGTTCCGTCAACTTGTCGTAGGTGATCGGATCGCCAAACTTGCGCCCCGACTCGCTAAATGAGGGGCCGGGCCAGGGGCAGACCGCACGCCAGCCGTCGTGATAGAGAGCGCGATGCCCAAACATCTCGAAGTACTGGGTGATGTGTTTGCTGGGCGCCTCGGCGTTGTCGAAGGAATCGGCCAGACTGAAGCCCTCGATGGGCGACTGGGTCACACCCCGGATCGCGGTGGGGGGCTCGATGCCCAGCGCCTCCAGCACCGTTGGCACCATGTCGATCGCATGGGCGTACTGGGCGCGGATCTCGCCTTTTGCCTCGATGCCGGCGGGCCAGCACACGATGAACGGATCGCTGACCCCGCCGCGGTAGGTCTCGCGCTTCCAGCGGCGAAAGGGGGTATTTCCGGCGTGGGTCCAGCCCCAGGGGTAGTGGTTGAAGTACTTGGGACCGCCGATATCATCCAGCGCCGCCAGGTTTTGCTCCAGGTTATCGGGCACGTTGTTGAAGAATTTGCCTTCGTTGACCGAGCCCGAAGGCCCGCCTTCGGAACTGGCTCCGTTGTCTGAGATCACCATGATCAAGGTGTTTTCGTACTCGCCCAGGTCTTTGAGGAACTGAATCAGCTCGCCGATGTGGTGATCGGTGTGCTCCAGAAATCCGGCAAACACCTCCATCATCCGGGCGTAGAGTTTGCGCTCATCCGCCGAGAGCGACTCCCAATCCTGCACATCGGGGTCGTGGCGCGACAGGACGGTATCGGGGGGAATGATACCCAGTGCTTTTTGCCTGGCGAACACCTTTTCGCGGTAGGCGTCCCAACCGTCGTCGAACTGCCCTTTGTACTTGTCCGCCCATTGTTTGGGCACGTGGTGCGGAGCGTGCATGGCCCCTGTGCAGAAGTACACAAAAAAAGGTTTGTCGGGAGCTACTTGCTTGGCGTCGGCGATCATCGCCTTGGTCTTTTCGACCAGATCCGGCGTCAGGTGATAACCTTCTTCGGGGGTTTTCTCCGGCTCGATCTGGGAATTGTCTCTCACCAGTTCGGGGTAGTACTGGTGGGTGTCGCCGCCAAGAAAGCCGTAGAAGCGCTCAAAACCGCGCCCCAAAGGCCAGCGATCGTAAGGACCGGCAGCACTGGTTTGCTCGGCGGGAGTCAGGTGCCACTTGCCCACCGCGTAAGTGTTGTAGCCCTTTTGCAGCAGGATCTCGGATAGAAAACCGTTTTCAAAAGGAATGTAACCGTTGGAGCCCGGATAGCCCATCGAGCCCTCGGTGATGCAGGCCAGCCCGTTGGAATGGTGGTTGCGTCCGGTCAGCATGCACGAGCGGGAGGGCGAGCACAGCGCCGTGGTGTGCATGTTGTTGTAGCGCAACCCGTCGGCGGCGAGCGCATCCAGGTTGGGGGTGCTTATCGGGCTGCCGAAGCACCCCAGCTGAGCGAAACCTGTATCGTCCAGCACGATAAACAGCACGTTTGGCGTGCCGGATCGGGCGCGATTGGGTTGCGGCCAGGCCGGGGTGGAGACATCGGCGGTGCGCCCGATGATGCCGGGAAAAGCCATACCGGCTTTGTATTCGTTCAAAGCCATTGCAATTCACCTCATCAGTTGAGTTGGGTCGAATACTCGCCCATTCTAGGCACACCACGGCCTGTGAACCGGAGATGGGACACCCGGCCTACGAGCTGCCGCCGACGAAGCCCGCTTCGATCTTTTCCATCACCTGATCGACGCCGAAGCTGGATGCTTTCTGACGGGGTGGATAGTCTTTAAAGGTCGAGAGAAAATCGGCCACGTAAGTCTGGCCGGGAAGTAACAGAAAAAGGTGATCCATAAGCCAGTCGTAGTAGGTGTTCGACGTGATGTCGGCCCTTTCGTAGGGATCGGTGAGCAGGTTGAAAATTTTGGGAACCCGCAGAGCGACGAACGGTTCTGCCCAAATTCGCAAGGTACCCTCTACCCTCTGCTCCATGAACACAAGTTTCCAGTTGTCATAGCGCAGAGCGGTCAGATCGCCGTCGTCGGAGAAGTAGAAAAATGCCTTGCGGGGGCTTTGATCGACTTCCCCTGTCCAATAGGGCAGCATATTGTAGCCGTCGAGGTGAATCTTGAACGTTTTGGCGCCGATCGAATGGCCGCTCAATAGCTTCTGATTGATGTCCGGTTCTCCGGCTGCCGCAAGCAAAGTGGGCAACCAGTCGAGGTGGCTGACAATGCCGGTGCAGACCGATCCCGGTGCAATCTTGCCAGGCCAGCGCACCATGGCCGGAACGCGATAGGCACCTTCCCAGTTGGAATTTTTCTCGTTGCGAAAAGGAGTCATCGCGGCATCCGGCCAACTGTTCATGTGGGGACCGTTGTCGGTGCTGTACATAACGATCGTGTCGTCGGTAAGACCCAACTCGTCGAGCAGATCGAGCACTTCGCCGACGTTACGATCGTGGTCGATCATCACATCGTGGTACTCGCTTTGCCAGCGCCCGGACTGCCCGAGGCTCTCCGACTTGGCGTGGGTCCGAAAGTGCATGTGGGTGGTGTTGAACCAGACGAAGAACGGCTCACCGGCATCTTTGGCATCGCGGATGAAGCGCTTGGCCTCCGCTAGAAAGTCGTCATCGATCGTTTTCATCCGTTCTTTGGTGAGGGGGCCGGTGTTCTCGATTTTCTGGCCACCGTTGCCGTCGGACCAGCAGTGCAGAACTCCCCTGGGGCCGTATCGCTCGCGGAAGGCTGGAAAATCCTCCGACGGGGGATAATCGCGCAATTCCGGCTCTTCTTCGGCATTGAGGTGGTAGAGATTGCCGAAGAATTCATCAAAGCCATGCATCGTCGGTAGATGCTCGTCGCGATCGCCGAAATGGTTCTTGCCGAACTGTCCGGTGCGATAACCCAGGGGCTTGAGCAATTCGGCAATGCTCGGGTCTTCAGAACGGAACCCGAGCGCTGCGCCGGGTAAACCCACCTTGCTCAGGCCGGAGCGAAAGACACTCTGTCCGGTGATGAAGGCTGCCCGACCGGCGGTACAGCTTTGCTCGCCGTAGTAGTGCAAAAACTTCATACCTTCTTTGGCGACGCGGTCGATATTCGGAGTTTTGTAGCCCATCAGGCCGTCGCTGTAGCAGCTGAGGTTGCTGATACCGATGTCATCTCCCCAGACGATAAGGATGTTTGGCTTGTCACTAGCCATCTCAGGCCTCCTGTAGGTGTTTCGATTTAAGATTTGGTGGACTCAACCCTCGATCCGCACGACGCAGCGCACGCCCAGATGGCAGGTCGAGGTATCGACAGCTTGCGCCATGCGCGCCGCCGGCCGGTAGCGCCGACAGTAGCCGGGCGCGCACAAAAACGAGCCGCCCTTGGTGACTTTGCGAGGGATGCGAATCTCGGGCGTGCGCGGATCGAAGCTCGCCTCCCGCTCGCCGCCGCGGGCGTTGGCCACGGTGCAGCAGGGGCTTTTGGGATTCTGGGCGTGCTCCTGGTACCAGTCGCAGGTCCACTCCCAGACGTTGCCGATCATGTCGAAAAGCCCGTAGCCGTTGGCCGGGAACGCCCCCACCGGCGAGGTGCGCTCGAAGCCGTCGGTACAAAGGTTCTCGTGGGGAAATTCCCCTTGCCAGGTATTCGCCATCGCCCGCCCGCCCGGGTACAACTGGTCGCCCCAGGCGAATTCGGCCCCTTCCAGGCCGCCACGGGCGGCAAACTCCCACTCGGCTTCGGTGGGCAGTGCCTTGCCGGCCCAGCGGGCGTAGGCTTCGGCGTCCTCGTAGGCCAGGTGCACCACCGGATGCTGCTCGCGGTTTTTGATCGAACTGTGCGGTCCTTCGGGGTGGCGCCAGTTGGCGCCGCCCGCGTAGAACCACCAGTTGTAGTGGTTGCCCCTATCCACCGGCCGGGGCGGTTTGACGAAGACCACCGAGGAGGGTTGCAGCAGTTCGGGCACCGCCCCCGGGTAGTCTTCGGGGTTGGCCGGGCGCTCGGCCAGGGTGAGATAACCGGTAGCTTTGACAAAGCGGCGAAACTGTTCGTTGCTCAGCAAGAAGCGATCCATCCAGAAGCCGTCCACCCGCACTTTGTGGGCAGGCGCTTCCTCCGGGTAGTGGTGATCGGAACCCATCGAGAAGCTTCCCCCCGCGATCCATACCATGTCCCTGGCCGGGGGCCGGCCGGGGGGCCGGATTTTGGCCGACGAACGGGCGGTTTGCGAGGAGGCGCCGGTGGATTGGCCCATGGTGCCCTCCCTTGACGATGCCGGTAACGGTTGCGCGAGCAAACACAATGTACCCCAAAATTCCCCGGGGCGATCCGGCCGGTAGATTTTTTGCCCCGTCAAGACAGAAGCGCGGATTACTTTTTGCCCTCCCGCTTCAGGCTCCGCCGCCGGGCGAACGTCGCCCATCCGGTGGGCGATCATGGCGGCTCTATTGCCGCTGGATTAGACTGAACTGCCGCAGAAAGTTTGCAAAAAGCGGCTCGTTGGTTTTCGGAGGTATTCCAGCGTTCTTGTCCAAGCAGGAAGGGGCTGGTATTTTTGGGGCTAGCCGCCGACGCGAGTCCTGGTCCAGGGAGAGCTTGAATCGAGCCAGAGCACCCTTAGTCGAAGGAGACGGGCATGACCGGAAGTTTACTGGAACAACTGCGGCAGATGACCATCGTCGTCGCCGACACCGGCGATATCCAGGCCATCGAACAGTTCACACCGCGCGACGCCACCACCAATCCTTCGCTGATCACCGCCGCCGCCCAGATGCCGCAGTATCAGCAAATCGTGGACGACACCCTCAAGGAGGCGCGCGCGCAACTGGGGCCGCAGGCGGAGGCCACGGCGGTTGCCACCCTCGCCTTCGACCGTCTGGCGGTGGCCTTTGGCCTCAAGATCCTGGCCATTGTCCCCGGGCGGGTCTCCACCGAGGTGGACGCCAGGCTTTCCTACGACACCGAGGCGACGATCGAAAAGGGACGCTCGCTCATCGCCCAATACGAAGCGGCAGGCCTCTCCCGCGAGCGGGTGCTCATCAAGATCGCCTCCACCTGGGAAGGTATCCGCGCCGCCGAGATTCTCGAGCGCGAGGGCATCCACTGCAACCTGACGCTGCTATTTGGCCTCCACCAGGCAATCGCCTGCGCCGAGGCCGGGGTGACGTTGATCTCGCCGTTTGTGGGCCGCATCCTCGATTGGTACAAAAAAGACACCGGCCGCGACTACGAACCCCACGAAGATCCCGGCGTGGTCTCGGTGACAAAGATTTACAATTATTATAAAAAATTCGGCCACAAAACCGAAGTGATGGGGGCAAGCTTCCGCAACATCGGCGAAATCGTCGAACTGGCCGGTTGCGATTTGCTCACCATCTCTCCCAAGCTGCTCGAACAACTGCAAGCGAGCGAAGGCGAATTGCTCCGCAAGCTCGATCCGGCCAACGCCGCCACCCAGGAGATCGAGAAGATTGCTATGGACCAGGCGACCTTCGAGAAAATGCACACCCACGACCGCATGGCCTGCGAAAAGCTCGACGAGGGCATCACCGGCTTCACCAAGGCTCTGGTAGCCCTGGAGCAGCTTTTGGCCGACCGCCTGGCGCACCTGGAGGGGGAAGCGGCGCTGAGTGGGGCTTTTGAAAGCATCTTCCGCTCATTCGATCTCGACGGCGACGGCTTTATCACCCGCGAGGAGTGGATGGGCACCGATGCGGTCTTCGACGCCATCGACCTCAACCACGACGGCAAGATCACAGTGGAGGAATTGGGGGCTGGGATCGGGGCCGTCTTAAAACTGGCATAAGTGATTGCTCTGGAGCGAGGGTCTTTCCGTGGCTCACCTCATTCTCATCCGGCACGGCCAGAGTCTTTGGAACGCCGCCAACAAATTTACCGGTTGGGTGGACGTTCCCTTGAGCGAGCGCGGCCGGGCGGAGGCGACGATCGCTTCTTGTAAACTTCGGGATTATCGGGTGAGCGTCTGCTTCACCAGCATGCTGATGCGCGCCATCGAAACGGCGGTGATTACCCTGACTGAGTGCGACGACATCTGCGGCGGCAAAATCCCGATCATCAAACACGAAGCCGACGACGAGAACTGGCACGGCTGGGACAACTACGTCGGCGACCCGGCGGCGGAGTTGCCCATCTATCCCACCGCGACCCTGGACGAGCGCTACTACGGCGATCTGCAAGGCCTCGACAAAGCCGAGACGACCGCGAAGTACGGCAAGGAGCAAGTCCAGATCTGGCGGCGCTCCTACTCGGTGCGCCCCCCCGGCGGCGAGAGCCTGGAGGACACGCGCAAGCGCGTCTATCCTTATTTCACCAATCGCATCCTGGGCCATATCAAGCAGGGGGACAACGTGCTGGTGGCGGCCCACGGCAACTCCCTGCGCTCGATCATGATGATTCTTGAAAACCTCAGCGAGGAGGAAGTGCCCAAGGTGGAGCTGGCCACCGGGGTGCCAATCGTCTACGAACTCGACAAAGAGGCTCATCTTTTAAGCAAGGCCGTACTCACCCAATGATCCCCACCCACCATGGCAACGGTCATCGAAGAAAAAGCTCCCCGCAAACTTCAAGAAGCAAGCCTGCGACCGCGCGGCCGGGTGCACCCGAGCCCGGCCAGCTGGCGCGATCAGTTTCTCTACCAGCTGCTGCCGGACCGCTTCAGCGACGGCCGCGAGGTAGAGCGCCCGCTGTTCGACCCGGCTGAGCCGACCCGATTCCAGGTCCAGGACCGAGGAGCCTGGATGGCGGCGGGCAAAAAATTCGTGGGCGGCACCCTCAAAGGTGTGGCAAGCAAGCTCGACTATCTGCAGGGGCTCGGGGTGACGACGCTGTGGCTCAACCCGCCCTGGAAGCAGCGAGCGGACCTGGAGACGTATCACGGCTACGGCATTCAGAACTTTCTGGAGATCGATCCGCGCTTCGGAACCCGCCAGGATCTGCGCGACCTGGTCGATACCGCCCACGCGCGGGGCATGTACGTCATCCTCGATGTGATCTACAACCACAGCGGCAACAACTGGTTTTACCAGGACGAGTGGGACGGCAGCCCGCAATCAATGCGCCCCTACCGCTACGCCCCCGGCTATCCCGTGCACGGCTGGCGCTCCGGCGACGGGCGCAGCGTCGGTGAGATTGCGTCTCTCGACGACGGTGTCTGGCCCGAGGAATTTCAAAACTTTGACTGGTACACCCGCGCCGGGCGGATCATCAACTGGAGCGAGGCGTCCTGGGAAGATTATCTGAGCCCCCAGGTCGAATTTCGGCGGGGCGATTTTTTTGACCTCAAAGATCTCAACCTGGCCAACCCCGCCACCCTGGCCGGTCTGGCCCGCGTCTACCAGTACTGGATAGCTCTTAGCGACTGCGACGGCTTTCGCGTCGATGCGGTCAAGCACGTCTCGCCGGTCGAATCGCGCAAATTCTGCACCGCCATCCACGAGTACGCCCAGGCGATCGGCAAGGACAATTTTTTGCTCACCGGCGAATTGACCGACAACCGCATGGTGCTGGCTTACCTCGATATTGTCGGGCGCAACCTCGATGCGGCCCTCGATATCGTCAGCGCGCCGATTCAGCTGACCGCCGCAGTCAAAGGACTCGCCCACCCAGGCGCCTTTTTTGGCCTGTACGACGAGAACACCCTAGCGGGCGCCTACCGGCAAATTGGACCCTATCACGTTTCGGTGCTCGACGATCACGATATGTCCTCGCGCAGCTACAAATCGCGCTTTGCCGCCCACGGTGCGGGGGTGCCCAATCTGGCGCGGCAGGTGGCCCATGCGGTCGGCGTGCAACTGACGATGCCCGGCATCCCTTCAATTTACTACGGCACCGAACAGGCCCTGGACGGCTCCGAGAGCGACCACGACTATGGCATCGACGGGTCGCACGAGTACGTCGATCGCTACGTGCGCGAGGCGATGTTCGGCGGTGCCTTCGGCGCCTTTCGCACCGAGGGCTGTCACTTTTTCAACCCTGACCATCCCACCTACCGGCGCATCGCCGCCATCGCCCGCCTGCGCAACCGCCCGGACACCGTGGGCAAGACGCTGCGCCGGGGGCATCACTACCTGCGGGAGACCGCGTTTCTGCAGCGCCCCTTTGTGATTCCGGGGCCTGGCGAACTGGTGGCCTGGTCGCAAATTCTCTTTGAGAGCGAAGTGCTGATGGTGCTCAACACCCACGGCCTGGAGAGCCGCGGCGCGCAGGTGACGGTGGAATCGTCGCTGCACCCCCAGGGTTCGTCGATGAGCGTTCTGTACCACAGCGAATGGAGCGACGACCAGTTGCGCAAGCCGCCCTCGGCCGAGTCTGTACCTGTCGAGTACGGCTACGGGCGCGCCACGGTGCGCATCGACTTGCCCCCCTGCGGCATGGTGATTCTGAGCTGAGGCACAAGCTTCCACTTTTGGTCAACTCTCCTTGGTCAGTCAAAAGCTTTAGAGAACAACGGATTACACTCACCAAACAGGCGCTGAACGGACGTGCGGCTTTGTACTCGGACAAGACCTGGGCTGTCGAAAGTCGCTGCTCATCGAGCAGGTTCGTTGCCAGCACGAACTTGCCTGCACTGTGCTGCTCGGCCTCGACAGCCATCGGATTGCGCACCAGTTCGGCTGTCAGTAGCCACACGCCCGTCTTTTCGGGTTTGCTACCCCGCGCCGGTCGCCCAGCTTTTGGGTGGCGCCTCTGCTGGCGGGCCCGTACCGCCCCCAGCAGGTGGAACTTCAACCCAGTAGCGAACCGCTCCGCCGCTTCCAGTGCCTCCGCTTCACAGGCAAACTCCATCTTGCCCAGCTTGCCATCCAGCTCAGTGAGTTGCTTCTGCAGTGCCGCGAGGTCGCTTTTGCGCCGCTCGTCGCTTGCCACCACGACCCAGCGCTGTTGGATATCGGCGTAAGTGCTGCCGACTTCAGCCACTCGGTAGCCCAATTGGGCAGGGGCAAACTGCTCGTCGCTCAGTGCGGCCAGCAGGTGTCTGACTTGTGCAAGGGTCGAGGGTACCCGGCTCAGCCAGTGCATGGCCTGCACCTCGCTCAAGTTCTGGGCACTGTAAAGGGCCGAGTCCACTACAAACAGGGCATCCACGTCCCACTGTGCCCGGAAATCCTGGATTATCTGGGCAAAGATAGCCTTGTCCACCTCATTGCCATTACCCACCCGCAGATACAGCGGCACATCCCCATCGCCGCTGGTAATCATCGACAACAAGAATTGCTTGAGATCGGGGCGATGATCCCGGCTGTAGCCGTGGGTGATGACGATCGGCTGCGGTTCGTCTTCTGCTTGGGGGGCCACCCGTCCACTCGCAGTGTACCCGCCATCAACATGGGACGATGTCGAGTCGAGGTGCACTGCCGGTCTTAATGCCGAAACGCCTGGCCGCCTTGAGGGCCAGATGGACGAAGACCCTGGTGGTGCCCCCCTCGTAGAGCTTGTCGAGCACCCGGCCCAACCGGTCATCATTGAAGTGCTCGGGCAGCACGCCCGGACCAATCAGGTGCTCGGTGGAGGTCGTTGGGGCAACGACCCTGGCTTTACCGACAAAGAACTGCTCGAACAGGTACAGCGGTGCCGAAACGAAGCCGAGTCCATTGAGAATGAGGCCCTTGAGTACCTGTGCGCAAGTCACACGCTCCTGCGGATGGGTGCCCAGGAGCTGCTCAACTTCCTGAACCAGGCCGATAGAGTCGATGATGCCAGCCACGATGCCAAGGTGGTCGAGATTCTGGACCTGGATTTCAGCGGGAGGCTGGCTCACCCAACCAAAATACTTCAGCCGCTCTATCTACCTGCGGAATCCCGGCTCTAACGAAAAAGAAATGATTTACGGCCCGAAGTTTACACGACTTCGGGCTGTTTTTGTAGGATCCATTCCTGACATTCAACACTTTTGCTTGATGGTTATGGTGTAAATTCGTCACTCCCGGACGCTTCTGTACAGCAAAATACCAATTGTCGGCGGGTCGCAAGGTGGACAGATGAGCCCCTACACTGGACAGATGATTAGCCTTAGCGATGCCTTCGACGATGTGGCCCGGGTACTGCCGGGCTACGAGGTGCGCCAGCCCCAGCTGGATATGGCCCGCGCCGTCGAGCGGGGCTTCGCCGAACGCATCGCGGTGGTGGCGGAGGCGGGCACCGGCACCGGCAAGAGTTTTAGCGCCCTCATCCCGGCCATCCTCAGCGGCAAGCGGGTGGTGATTTCGACGGCCACCATCGCCCTGCAGGAGCAGTATCTCTACAAAGACATTCCTTTGCTGCAAAAGGCGCTCCCGGTGCGCTTCGAGGCGCGGCTGGTCAAAGGCCGCAGCCACTATGTCTCCAAGCGGCGCTGGTCAGAATCGTTGCTTGCCCCGGGGATCACCTGGTTGCGCGAGTGGTACGAGCAGACCGAGAGCGGCGATCTAGCCGACCTGCCCACCAGTCCGCCTTCCGAAATCTGGGACGACATCCACTCCGACAAAGACGATTGCCTGCGCGAGAAGTGTCCTCACTTTGATAGCTGCTTTTATTTCGAGTCGCGCCGCTCGCTCGGGCAGGCGCAGATTTTGATCACCAACCACGCGCTATTGCTGATTGATCGGGCAAGCCACGGGCAGATCCTCCCCGACTTCGACTTGCTGGTCATCGACGAGGCCCATCAATTTGCCGAGTACGCCACCCGTGCCCTGACGCTCACCCTCGGCAACTTCGGCGTCGGCCGCACCCTGAGCCGGATCAAAAAGCAGTTTCCCAACCTGGGCATCGCCCTGGCGCGGGCGGAGGCGGAGGCGAACGCTTTTTTCGATGTGCTGCTTACCGAAGCGCACCAGACGCGCCGCTACAACCTCGACCCGGCGATGGCCGACGATCTGTCGGCAGCCGTCGTGCGGCTGTTGCAATCGCTCAAGGAACTGAACCTCGGAAGCGAGGACAACCTCGAAACGAATGTGGCGCGTATGCGCCGCGACCGGCTGGTGGAGACGCTCACCGGCTACGAGGGCAACTTGCGTGTCCTGGCGGAGCCAGGAGAAAATTGGGTCAACTGGGTCGATTACCAGACGACGCGCGGCGGCGGGATCAATGTCGCGCTCAACTGCACGCCCCTGGACGTGGCGCCGCCGTTGGGCCAGTGGTTCAGCCACCCGGACGGACCCACCACCGTCTGGATGTCGGCCACCCTCAGCACCACTGGAGCGGACCCGTTCGGTTTTTTTCGCCGTCAGGTGGGGCTGCCGGCTGGGACCGCCGAGGAGCGCATTTTCCCCAGCCCCTTTGACTACCCGGGCCAGGGTTTGCTCTACCTGCCCACCCATCTGCCTGACCCGAATGACGCCAGCTACGCAAACGCCGTCGCCGCCGAAATCGAGAAGCTGGTCAATTTCTCGGAGGGCCGCGCCTTTGTGCTCTTCACCAGCCTCCAGCAGATGAAGCAGGTGTATGCCCTGCTCGAAGCGAAGTTGCTCTGGCCCGCGCAGCACCAGGAGCAAATGCCCAAGCGCCGCCTCGTCGAATGGTTCCGCACGGTCAAAAACCCGGTGCTCTTTGCCACGGCAAGTTTCTGGGAAGGGGTGAGCATCGAAGGACCGCAATTGAGCCTGGTGGTTATCGACCGCATTCCTTTTCAATCACCCGGCGATATTGTCTACGACGCGCGCTGCGAGTTGCTTTCGCGCACCAGCGGCGATCGGTGGGCCTGGTTCGATCGGCTCGCTCTGCCTTACGCCCAGTTGCGGCTTAAACAGGGAGCCGGCCGGCTTATCCGTACCCGCACCGACAAAGGCATCGTCGCCATTCTCGACCCGCGCATGCAGCGCAAGTCCTATGGCAAGACCATCCTCAAGTCGCTGCCGCCGATGCAGGTGAGCCGCCGCTTCGACCCGCAGGTGTTTCGTAGGTTCGTCGATCCGGTCGGCACCGGCGTCAGCGTCGAGGACGACGAACTATGGGTGCAGGATTTTGGTTTGGGCATTTGAGCACCACGGCCGTCCGGCTATGAAGTTTGGTGTGACGCTTTTAATCCTGGCAGTTGGCTGTGCACGACAGTCTGTGGGGCGAGAGGCGGAACCCCCTTCGCGCTTCCCCTCTCGCGCTCTCCAGCCTCCCCGCGTCGAGGGGGTGCCACCCCCCCGACACCCCCCGGACTTCAGGGCAAGGTCGGCGGGAGAGTCGGTGGGTGGGCTTGGTTGATTTTGTAGTGCGTGCACGCTTTGCGTGTCGACTGCGGCAAGCTCCTGGGTGAGTCACGGCGCCAAGGAGTGGGTTTGGCGACTTGATAAGCGGTTCGGCGGCTTCACCGTTGGCTCAGGTGAGTGTAGTGGTTCTCACCGATGAGCAATGTGATCTATCCGACAAAAAAATAGGCTTTTCTAGCCACCCAGACTTCGGCGCCAGTCCTCCGGGAGATCTTCGAACTTTGGAGTGGCACCGATGCCCCGCAGGCGCGATTCGGCAGCCCCCTCCTCGGCCAGTTCCATCAGCCGCTCGAAGGGGGTGTTCTCGACGGAAGCGCGGGCCTGCAGCATGCTTTCGTAGTGGGGACACTTTTCGGGGGTGCCGTTGGCGGCCTCGATGCAGCCGCTCTGGCAGACCTCGGCGCAGTTTCTCTGCGTCATGGAAACCTCTCTCTTACGCTCAATGATCAATGGTACTACCGGCTACAGATCCCGCGCAGGGGCAGCCGGAACCGAGACAGCCGGGGTGGTGGTTGCCCCCGCCCATACTTCTTTATCGGGAGGTGTCCGGCTCGCGGCGGGCTTTGAGATACTCAACAATCGGCGGCAGAATCGACAGCAAAACTACTACCGCTACGGCGATGTGGACATTTTTTTCAAGATCTGGGATGAGCTGACCCAAAAAGTAACTGCCAATCAGCAGCGAACCGATCCAGGTGACCCCGCCCACGACGTTGAAGAGCAAAAACGTCGGATAGTGCATCCTTGCCGCCCCGGCCACCACCGGCGCAAACGTGCGCACGATGGGCACCCAGCGCGCCAGCAAAATGGTCTTGGCGCCGTACTTGGTATAGAAGCGCTCAGCCTTGATCAGGTGGTCCTTGGCAAAAAACAGGGATTTCTCCCGCGAGAACAACCGCGGCCCCGCCTTTGCCCCAATCCAGTAGCCGACGGTGTCGCCGACGATGGCCGCTGTGCACAAAAGGGCCGCCAACACCCAGATATTGAGCAGACCGGTAGCGGCGATCAGCACGCCCGCAGCGACGAGCAACGAGTCGCCCGGTAGAAAAAACCCAATGAGCAGCCCCGTCTCCACGAAGATAATGGCCGTCAGCGCCACGTACCCCCCGGCGCGGATGAGTTCCTCAAAGTTGCCCAGGTAACGAAAAAAATCCAGGACTGGCTCCACGGAATATCTCTCCAGCAAACCTCATCCTTACTCTACCAGTACGGTCTTTACTGCATTTGCTCCATTGCAACACCGGTAACTTCCGTGCAGAACTCTGATTGTGGCTCGTGCTACACTGTGCCCTTGGAAGGGGGGTATTCCCGCTATGGTCCAAGGGCACAGGGCGGATCATATCGGGGATCCCGAAGCCAGGGACCGTTGCCTGTCCGCTCGGTCCTTTTTCCTTGCCTATTTGCAGAAAAGCCCCGGATGCAGGCCATCCGGGGCTTTTGACATCAAGTTCACCAAATACTCAAGTTTTTGACTCGCGGTGCTCCATCCAGGTGCGCAACCGGATTTTGCCTGCAATATAGAGCGGAAACTGATAGTGCTCCGCCAGCAGCCAGCCCACCAGCCCCAGATGCGCAATCAGCGTCACAACGGTCCAGATAAGCGGAAACAGCAGCGGCGGCTCCGGTAGCGAACGATAGGAAAACCAGACCAGTGTCGGCGGAAAAACCACCAAGGCCAGACCGACAATCCAGATAACCAGAGTCAGATCGAAGTCTTCGCGGTGGATCGATTGCCAGTGGCGTCCGTTCCAGCGCCAACTGAGCGGCTGGGAGCTGTCCTCGACGCGCAGGGTGTTCTCTTCAAGGTCGGCAGTAAAAATGTGACGGCAAAAGTTGCAGGCAAAGGCCTCGGTGAGCACCAGGCTGCTTATCTCTCCATGGCGGCAGATTGGGCAGGGATAGACATCCTGGTACGAAAGGCGGTGCTTGGGTGAAAGAGACTTGCCACCGGTGTTCACGGGCTCACTTCTTTAGGGCGACACTTTTTCACTTCTAGAGTTCCAGAAAATTATTCGATGCGCCTGGATTTTTAGGAATTGTTCATATTCGCAAGTGCGCAGGATCGCCGTCAATTCACCTCGGCCGCGTACCGGTTGATCCCCTTGCCTGGAGACGGTCACAGGTCTTCTGTCGGCCTGTAAAGAAGTGTGTAAAACGGGGCGGACCTTGGGGCGTCGGTGCTAGGCAAAGGGACAACTCAACCGAAATGAATGTATAGCTTTGGCCACGGACCAACGGTTGGGCCGCGGCGCCTTTTGGTTGAGGATCCGGGCGCTGGCGATTCGAGCAGTTGAAGGGCAGCAGTGTTGTCGTTGGGGAATCTGATACCTGACACCTGAAAAAGCTTTGTTTGAACCGGCAGGTTTGCTATTCTCAATTCAGATTGGTTGTTTACTCAGGAGAGATATGATCCAGCCTCGCCACTGCCCGCTGTGTACCCGCCTGTTGCGCTCTGTGGCGGTGATTGAGGATGGCCTGCTCCATTGCGAGTGGGACGGTACTTTCCATTGGGACGGTCAGGCCCGCCGCCTCAAAAACCTCAAAAGTCAGCAGATCTGGCATCTCGATGTAGCAGGCCGCGTTATCAACCCCACCCGCGTGCAAGCCACCCCCGAACCCCGATTGCACCGCCGACCGATTTATCTGCCGAAGTTGCCGTGAGCGCCGTTGTCGATAATATCCTCGGCCTCGCCGAAGGGCGTGGGGTCAGTGCTGAGGTCTTCTATTTGCAAGTTGACGAGACTCCGGTCGAGTTTGAGGCCAACCGCCTTAAGAGTCTACAGACCAAGGCGACCACGGGGTTGGCCCTGCGGGTGATTGCCGATGGAAGGCTCGGTTTTGCCAGTTCCACCGACCTGAGCCGCATCGAAGGCTTGTTGGAGGCGGCCATCGAGACGGCCGCGAGCGGCAACGCGGCCGAATTCGATTTTGCCGGTCCCGGAGCATTGCCCACGGCGCATTCCGCTTTCGAGGTGCCTCCTACCGCCCGCTTCGTCGAGCGCGGTGAAGCGCTGGTGGAGCGCGTGCGCGCCTACAACAGCGACATTCTGGTGAGCGCCACGTTTGCTGTGCGCCGCTCGCGCGTCGAAATCGCCACCACCGGCGGTGCCCATGGCGAGCGCGAGCGCGCCACGGTAACCGCCTCCCTCTCGGGCAATCTGGTGCGCGGCGAGGACTTGCTCGAAGCCTACGGCTACGGGGTGGCCCGCGACGGTGAGCCCGACTATGGCCAGTTGGTCGAAGAAGTGCTCACCAAGTTCCGCCGCGCCGAGCGCAACGCCCGGGTCGCAGGCGGCAATCTGCCGGTGGTCTTTTCTCCCAGGGCGGCGGCTTTTACGCTCGGGGGACTCTTCCAAACGGCCCTTTCCGGGCAGACGGTGGTCCAAAAGACGTCACCCCTGGCGGACAAAGTCGGCCAGACGCTTTTTAGCGAACAGCTGACGCTCTACGAAGATCCGAACGCGGGCACCTCGGCGGCGCCATTTGACGACGAGGGCACCCCGACGCGGCCCAAACGCTTCATCGAACAGGGCACCGTGCGCGAATTTTATTGGGACCGCACCTGGGCGTCGCGCTCCGGGCAGCCGCTAGGCGGCAACGGTTTTCGCGGCGGCCTCGGACGACCCTCGCCGGGACTGGTGAATCTGTGCATGGCCGGCGGCCGGGTACCGGCGGCGGACCTGATTCGCTCAATCGACGAGGGCATTCTGGTCGAGCAGGTGCTGGGAGCGGGCCAATCCAACCAGTTCGCAGGCGAATTTTCGGTGAATCTGGATCTGGGCTACAAAATCGAGCACGGCGAAATCGTCGGTCGCCTCAAAAACACGATGGTGGCAGGCAACATCTTTGAAGCGTTCAACGCGCAACTGGCCGGGCTTTCGGCTGAGACCGAATGGGTATTCGGCTCGGCGTGCCTGCCTACGATCGCCTTTGCCGGACTGGGGGTTTCAAGTAGGGGATAGGTCTCAGTGTCAGGGTGACAATAGTGAGTTCTACGGACGCTCCAGCGTCGCCACGCACTCGACGTGGTGGGTCTGGGCAAACAAGTCCACCGGCTGCACGCGCACCAACCGATAGCCTCCCGCCACCAACTGCCGCAGGTCGCGCGCGAGGGTGGCCGGATTGCAACTGACGTAAACAACCCTAAGCCGCAGCGAGCCCAGGATCGCCGCGAGCACCGCCGGGTCGCAGCCCTTGCGCGGCGGATCGACCACGACGATATCGGCCTTCAAAGCGGGCAACAGCGCCTCGACTGTGCCGGCTTTGAAGCGGCAATTCTCGACACCGTTGATCCAAGCATTGCGCCGGGCCTGCTCTACTGAACGGACATGGCTTTCGATGCCGACCACCGAGCGGGCGGTGCGCGCCAGGGGCAGACTCAGCGTGCCGATGCCGCAGTAGGCGTCGATCACGGTCTGCTCGGAGGTGGCCGCTGCCCCCCGAACCACCAGGCGGGCGAGGATTTCCGCCTGGGAAGTGCAGATCTGAAAAAATGTCGTGGACTCGATGCGAAAGCGAAAGCCGTCCAGCACATCTTCGATACAGTCCTGGCCTGCCACGCAGCGGGTCTGGGGACCAAAGATCGTATTGCCGCGCTCGGTGTGGGTATTGAGGCAGACCCCTACCAGGTCGGGGAAGCGGTCCATCAGTGCCTGGGCGGCGGGCTTGATCCCCGAGAGGGTCTGGCCGTTCACCACAAAGGTAAGCAATCTCTGGCCTGTGCGCTCGCCGATGCGCAGGCCCAGATGGCGCAGGGCGCCGCGGTGGAGTTTTTCGTCGTAGATGCTCCAGCCCTGGGCGCGGATCAATTCGCGCGCCGCCGCGAGCAACGGGTCAAGGCGGCTATCCTGCACCGGACAGGCATTGAGAGGCACGATCCGGTGCGAATCTTTCTGGTAGTAGCCGATGACAGGTTCACCGCGGGCATCCCGGCCGATCGGGAAAGTCGATTTGTTGCGGTAGCCAAAAGGGCGCGGCTGGGCAATGACCGGCTCCACCGGCGGCTCTGCGAACCCGCCCAGGTGTTCGAGCGCCTCGCGCACCTGCCGCTGCTTCGCCTCCAGTTGAAACGGGTAATCGATCCATTGCCACTGGCAACTGCCGCAGCGTTCGGCCACCGGGCAAGGGGCTTCGATGCGGTGGGGCGAGGCTTGCACAATCTGCAGGATCCTGCCGAAAGCGTGGTCCTTTTTGAGGTGTACCAGCCGCGCTTCGACGGTGTCACCGGGTACCACCCCTGCCACAAAGAGCACCCGGCCGTCGGTGAGCCGGGCGATCCCATCGCCCCCCGCAGCCAGGGCCGTGATGGGGACAGTGACGGTTTGCCCCTGCAGGAGGGCACCGGGTTCTACTGGACGCCCCACCATTTCATATAGTGACCGAAGTTGACGACCACCCAGATAAGCGCGATCACCCCGATGCAGATCCAGGTACCGGTGACGGTGAATTTGTACCAGTAGCGGCTTTGCTCCTTGGTGATCGGCAGACCCGGGATCAGGTATGCTTTGTCGGGATTGCCGTAGAGCGCGCCCATCTGGTCTTTGCGCCGCTTGCTCTCGCCCATCGCTTGTCCTCGGTGCACCTTTTCAGTGTAGTTCCGGCCCTTTGGATCTCGGGTCGCCCGTGGGCCTCTTTATAATCGAAAGCGAAGCGCCCAACTGAACTGATGACCGCAACTTCTCCTTCGCAGTTGTCCGCCGGTTTGCCCCCTTTGCGGCACTGGCACCGGGCCGACTGGCAGGATTATGTTGCCCTGCGCGACGCGCCGATCCGCGAGCGGATGAAGTTGGCCTTCGATCGCGGCCGGCTATGGGTGGATATGGGCGGAGAAGGGATTAATCATGCAGGTGTGAGCGATTTGTTTACTAGTATGCTCTTCCTGTGGGCTATTCAACGCCCAAAGCAACTGTTTACCTCCCTGGGGCGCTGCCTGCTGGAAAAACCCGAAACCCAAGCCTGCGCACCGGATCTGGTGCTCTACGTCGGCGAAGATTTTCCCCGGTGGCAATCAGGAGAGCCGCGCCGGGTCGACCTGACGCGAACGCGAGTCCCGGATCTGGTGGGCGAAATCTCCGATACCACCCTCACAAGCGACTTAGACGAACAAAAGCATCTGTACGCCGCTTTGGGCATTCCCGAATACTGGGTAGTGGATGTACTGGGGGGGCGGGTATTCGCCTTTGAATTGGCTGAAAACGGGCAGTACCGGGTTTGCAGCACATCGCGCTCCCTGGCGGGTCTGCCGGTTGCTTTGCTGGAAGAAACCTTGCAGCGATTGGCCGAGGGAACGAATACCAGTGCTGCTGCCTGGTTCACCCAGCAGATTGCCCAATTACCGCCTGTCCATGATGACAGCACCGCTAATGGCTAGAGAGGCCGCGCACAGGTAGCTAGGAAAAACCCGTTGGCCAGCAAAAAGACAAGGAGCGCCAGCGACAGGGCCTGCAGCCGCATAGCCAGCGAAGGGGGAATCGCCGACAGGCTGCTTGTGGACACCAACGGATCGACGCAACGACATTTCATGACGGACTCGACAACAAGTGGAAAGCTTTGGACACCGCCGACTTTCAGGCTTTGAAGAGTGCACTCGGGCTGCGCGCGGCGGTGGTCGATTCGGTCAGTACCACGGTCGGCAGCGACAGCACCGAGGCAGTCAGCGTCATCAGGACGATGCCCAACAGCACCAGATGCACCAGGACATCGAACGGGGCTTCTTTCAACATGGTTGGGTACTCCGGTGTCGACAGCTTCACTTTAGAACAATGGCAATCGCCCTTCGCGCAACGGTTGTAGCGCGTCTATGAAGTTGTGCGAGGGGCCGAATGCAACTGCTCATCACCACTCATAAAATCTCACATCTAGGGCGGGAGCGATGGGTTATCCTGACGGCTGATGGGATCCACACCAATGAGCAAGATCACTTTTGCAATTGAAAAGAATTTTTATGCGGCCATCCAATGGAGCCTCAAACACCAGTTGAAGGCGATGGCGATTATTCTGCTGGGGGTGATCGTCCCCATCGGCACGCTCAATGTGCTGCAGTACCAGTCGATGGTCCAGTACGAGCAGCAGGGAACCAGAGCCCTGCAAGAGCAGATGCAGAGCCTGCTCGGCCGGATGGCGCTTAGAATCTACACCGACATCTATAGAGGTTCTAGCGAAGTTTTCCATTCTGTCGATCGCGAGCACAACGAGCTATTCAGCGGCAAACCCGGGATCGCTGGGACCATCGTCGGTGCGCTTCAAAATACCAGCAACGGGTATATGGCAAAGAAAAAAGAGGCGCAACTGGCGTTATTTATTTTCGCAAAGGAACCCGACGGCAGCTGGCAGACCTATTTTGGCCGCAGCGACAGCGACAACCCGGCACGGCGATCCGCAGTCGCCCGCGCCCGCGAGTACTTCTTTACACTGCCGCCGGAGCGGCAGGACACCGGCCACCAGTACTACTACGACGCCAAAAGCGAAATGCTGGTGCTGCTGCACACGATGTCCCCGGCACCGCTCGTCAATTCCGACACCCCCCCCCTGCGTCCGATCAAAGCAGTCATGGGCCTCACTTTGACCAAGAAAGATTTCAAGGACAACTTCAAATACCAGACCCAGACCGGAGTGACCAGCCGCTTCGATACCACTCCCCTCGATTCGCAACTGGCGGGCACGACCTACTACTACCAGGTCAAAGACGAAAAGGGGCAGGTGCTCTACAAAGATCCCGGTTGGGATAAAAACGTCGGTTGCAGCGATTTTATCCGTGCCGATTTTCGGATCACCCCTGAGCAGCGCTTTTTGACCGGTTGGGAGCTTTCGGCCATCACCCGCAGCAACTTCAAGCAGGCCACCGAGCGCAGCCTCACCCAGATGTTCTGGGCGAGCGGCATCGTCGCGGTGCTGTTGGGGATTTTGCTGGTGGTCCTTTTTCGGGCCGGGCTGGTGGCGGTAAAAGTCTCCGAGTTGCAAACCGACATTGTGGCGGGGGTCTCCCACGACCTGAAGACGCCGCTGGCCGGAATCATCGCCTCCGCCCAGCTGATCGCCTCGGGACGCGCGAGCGGTGCTCAGGAAACCAAACAATTTTCCGGCTACATCCTGGCTGAAGCGCGGCGGCTCACCGCAGTGGTCGAGAAGGTGCTCACGATGGCCAAGCTCGAATCGCGCCAGTTGTTGATGAAACCGGCGCCCCTGAGTGTTCCGGAACTTATCGATCACGCTATCGGTCTATCGCAGGTGGCCCACCCGCAGGCAATCATCGCCCGGGGCGAAGTGGCCACCGGCCAGGTCACAGGCGACGCCAACGCCCTCACCACGGTGCTGATGAATCTGATCGACAACGCCGTGCGCTACTCAGGCGACGCCCAGCCCTGGGTGCGGGTGCAGTCCTACTGGAGCGGCTTCGGCGAGAAGCGCATACTGCATCTGTTGGTCGAGGACCGGGGCGTGGGCATCCCGGCCGAGGAGCAGGCCTTTATCTTTCAGAAGTTTTACCGGGTGCGCAACGGCCTGGTGAGCGATACCGAGGGGACCGGGCTGGGGCTGGCCATCGCTTCGCAGATCGTCAATGCCCACCGCGGCCAGATACTGGTCGAAAGCCGCGTCGGTATCGGCAGTACATTCACCGTCAAGATTCCCCATGAGCAACCCCATTTTGGTCGTTGAGGACGACGAGACCCTGGCGCAGGTCCTGCGCAAGACGCTCGAATCGGAAGGGTACACCGTGACGCTCGCGCGCGACGGCCGCGCGGCTCTGGAGCTGGGCCGGGAGCCGGGATTGCAGCTCATCATTCTCGATTTGATGCTGCCGCGCATGAGCGGGTTGGAAGTCTGCCAGCGCCTGCGCTCCGAGAATGTCGTCACTCCGATTATTATGCTGACGGCTCGGGGCCTCGATACCGACAAAGTCTTCGGGCTCAGGTTGGGAGCGGACGATTACCTCAGCAAGCCCTTCAACATCGACGAGTTGCTCGCCCGCATCGAGGCGGTTCTGCGCCGCGCCCACCAGGGCAAACCTTCCCAGCAGGTGAGCGTGGGCGATCTGGAGATCGATTTTCAGCGCATGAGCGTCTGCAAACATCGCCAAAAGCTCGATCTCTCCTCGCGGGAATTCCAGGTGCTGGAGTGTCTGTTTCGCAACGCCGGACAGACGGTGGACCGCGAAAAGATTTATCAGGAAGTCTGGGGCTACGACACCGCCGTCACCAACCGCACCATCGACTTTCACATCGCCCGGCTGCGCTCCAAGCTCGAAGACAACCCTAAAGAACCGCGCTATATCCTCACGGTGCACGGCTCGGGCTACCGGTTCGTGGTGCCGGAGGCGTAAGTGCTCCCGGCTCTCTCTTTCTCCCGATGACGGTAGGGTCGCCGTTCCGTAGGATGCACGGGTAAGCTTCAGCGGGAAGAAACCCATGGCAATTGCAATCCGTGCAGCAGGTGCGGCGGCGGTCGAAATTCCGTTTCCCAGGCCACAGCCCATCCCCGGTCCGGCGGTTCCCGAGCCCGAACCGCCATCACCCGGCCCACCGCTGCCCAAACCGGGACCATTCCCGACGCCCGCGCCGCTGCCGCCGGAGCCGCTGCCCCCGGACTTGCCCACCCCCACCCCCGCTCCCGGGCACCCCGAACCGGTTCCGGAGGAGACGCCGCTCTGATGGACCTGACGTTCTGTCGGCGGACTTATCCCTAGCGCCTCGAAATCGTGCAGCGACAAGGAGCACAGACATGGTAGGCCCGAATCCCAACTGGCGCGGCGGTGGTTTTGAGGAAGGACCGCCCAGTCCCCTGACACCGCAGATCGACACCGCCAATCTCAAGCCGGGGGATCCGGGGTATTCCGAATGGCAGAGGCTCAGGGAGCCTCAGGATGTGGGCGATACCAAAGTCGATGTGCCCGAAGGCGCCGACTGGCGCGATCTGGGCACCGAACAGATCCGCCAGTCGGCTCAGTTAGAGCTGCCTGAGGAGGAAGACCTCGAAGACGACGCGGTCATCCTTACCCCGGAGCAGCAAGACGAGATGATGCGCGACGCCCAGGAGACCGAAAAATATCGACAGGAACAGCGCGAGCGCGACCGGGAACGCGAAGTGCTTGAAGGACCGATCGACGGGCCGGTGGAAGAGACGCCGGAGGAGGATGAAGGTGGCCCGTCGCTGTTTGGTCTGAGCCCTGAGGAGCAGGGCAACCTGGCCGAGGGTGCCGCCGTCGCCGGGGGAGTACTACTGGGTGCTGGACTGCTCACCGCCGCGTTTGTCGCCGCACCGGTCACCACCACGGTCGTCGCCGGTGCGGGTCTGTTGGGCCTGGGCGGCGCCCTTTTGGGAGGAGGCGAAGCCCTGGCGGCAGAAGAGGATGGCACCCTCCCTGCCGACCCCGAAGCGAGCACCTTTGGAGATTTTGTCGAGAATACCCTCGACGATTTCGGCGATCTGGCGGCAAATGTTGGTTTTGGGGATGATCCGCAAGCCGAAGCGGCTCTTGCTTCTGAGGAGGAGCCATTGGCCTACGGCGAGGTGGACCTTGCGACGGAGGACGAGTTTGCTGCGGAAGCAGTCGAAAGCGCTTCTCCGGAAGGGTACGACGAAACCTTCGCGCTTACGGATGGTCCTCAAGACGAGTACGAGGGGTGGGGGGTTGGCTAAAAGTACCCGTAAAATCAGCCCTGGATCATTGCTGATCTACTTTTTGCCCGCTTCTCCCTAGGAGGCTGGCGTCCATAGAAGCAATAGGGAGCGAAGCGATGGAAAGTCCAGAGTCTGTTGGGTTGGAAGCCAGCTACGAAGTCGAGAACGCTGTGGCGATGGAAGATCAGCCGGGGACGCTCCTGGGCTCGGCGATGGCCGGGGCTGAAGGTTTTCTGGCCGCGGGCGATGAAAATGGCTCGCCGGAGGGTTTCTCGTTTATGGGCCTTGACATCGACCAAGAAAACATCGGTCAGTTCGCCGATGTGATGGGCGGTTTTGCCCTCGCTGATTCGATGATGGGTTTGAGCGAGATGTTTTCGCAGAACGAGCAGGAGATCACCCCCGAAATGCTCGCCAATCCGGAAACCAATCTGAGTGAGTTGGTGGCAGGTGGCGAAATCTCCGAGGAGGACCGCGCCCAGGCGCTGCTCGCCGAAGCGCGCGGACGCATGGAAGGGGAAGATGAGCAGCAGGAGGGGCTCTCCGGCGGCCTCGGGGATATGTTCGCGAGCATGGGGCTCGACAACCTGGCCGAGCGCTTCGGCTTTGGTGGGGAGAACGAAGCGGCGAACAACAACAACGCCGAGGGCGAGCTGTTCACTCAGGCTTCGACCGGTATGGAACTGGACGCGGGGAACGGCTTTGATCTTGCCGAGATCTTCATGCCTGACGAAGCGGCGGAAGCAGGATCGTTCGGATTTGCCTACGGCGAAGAAGGCGACGATTCGGCTCCGATGTAGGCGGGCTTCAAGCGGCGTTTTCCACCACCCGAGGGATGAAAAATCGCAGCTGAGGAACGCGCCGCTCCTTCAACTGCTTGTGGCGGTGCGAATAGTGGGCAACTGCTTGAGCGCCTGCACCGCGCCGCCCCCAGAGGTCAGATCTGGCTGGCACCATTGCTGAAGATGGGTTTCATCGTCAGGGTGCGCTCGGGCAGTTGGGCGATCGCATTTTTGAGTGTTGTCAGATGAAGCGTGCGCTCCCGGCGCTGCACGAGGCGCTCGGTACGTAGATCGACGGTTCGAGCGCCTCGGATCGGTGGTATCGGTAGGCACCTGGCCCCAGTAAGGATCGTCCCAGGGGTCGTAGACGCCGAAGTAGTCGGTGGCCCCTCCCTGGCGCAGACTCCGGTAATCTGCCGGTTGCTCGGCCACTTCCCGGTTGATGGCAAGCAGCGTGCGGCTTCCGTCCATCAGATCAACCCCGTTGAGCACGGCCCCTTCGTAGGCAGGAATTTCGATGAGCGCGGCATTCTGGTCGGGAACACAGTAGCGGGCGTTCTTGGTGGCGGCCTACACTTCGGGGGAGACGCGCTGCAGGCCGGTGGCCGCGGCGACGGGTGCGATTACAACGGCCGTGAGGGCAAAGGCGACAAGGAAGAAGCGGGGGTGGCGCATGGGCCGGCCTCGGTAAATTGGTGCAGTGCCGGTCCTACAGGTAGGCAAGGGATGTGTCAGGCGCCTTACACCGGTGCGGCCGTGGGCGGCGGTACAATTGGCGAGAAAATTGTACAACCAGGAAATGATCTGCGATGATCCGGCTGCGCCCCTACGAATCCGGCGACGCACCTGCGCTCGTTCATTTATTTCGAGATACCGTTCGCCGCATCAACGTTCGGGACTACTCGCCTGAGCAAGTGGCGGCCTGGGCACCGGAGGACATCGACTCCCGGGTCTGGGAAGGGCAGTTGGCCGACCGCTTTGCTGTCGTGGCGCAGATTGGCGAAGCGGTCGTCGGATTCACCGATTTTGAGCGCGACGGCCACCTCGATCGCTTCTATGTCCACGCCGACCACCAGGGCCGGGGTGTGGGCGGGGCGATGCTTGCCGCCGTCGAGGCCGAGGCGATGCGCCTGGGCCTCGACCGGGTGTTCACCGAGGCGAGCATCACGGCGCGGCCTTTTTTCGAGCGGCGCGGCTTTCGGGTGTTGCAGGCACAGACTGTCGTCCGGCGCGGGGAGGAACTGGTCAACTACCGGATGGAGAAGCGGCTCGGGTCTATCGAATTGTCGAACTGACCGATCCGGCGCTCTCCCAGCCGACTTTGACGCCTCTGTTTTGTTCGTCGAGCCAGGATTTGAGAGGTGCAAAGTAGTCGAGCATGGCGGTCGCGTCCATCTGCCGCTCGCCGGTCATCGCGGAGAGCACCTCCGGCCAGGGACGGCTCTGTCCGGCTTCGAGCATCACCGCAAGCTTCGCCCCCGCCGCTTTGTTGCCGTAGACCGAACAGCGGTGCAAGGGGCCGGTATAACCCGCTTCCCGGCACAGCGCCCGGTGGAACTGGAACTGCAGCACCCGCGCCAGGAAATAGCGGGTGTAGGGGGTGTTGGCCGGTACGTGGAACTTGGCGCCGGGGTCAAAGTCGGCCTCCGAGCGCGGCAGGGGGGCCGAGACGCCCTGGTAGCGCTCGCGCATTGCCCACCAGGCTTTGTTGTAGTCTTTGGGCTGGACGGCGCCCGAGTAGACTTTCCAGCGCCATTGGTCGATGAGCAGCCCGAAGGGCAAAAAGGCAACTTTGTCGAGCGCCTGCCGCAGCAGGATGCCGGTGTCGGCTTCGGGACCGGGGATGGTGCCCATCAGTCCGACTTTGACCAGGTACTCCGGCGTCACCGACAGGGCGATCGTGTCGCCCACCGCCTCGTGAAAGCCGTCGTTGGCGCTGTTTCGAAACAGCGGCGGCTGCTTTTTGTAGGCGCGCTGGTAGAAGTTGTGGCCCAGTTCATGGTGGACAGTGACAAAATCCTCGCCCGTCACCTCAGTACACATCTTGATGCGGATGTCGTCGGAATTGTCGATTTCCCAGGCGCTCGCGTGGCAGACCACCTCGCGATCTTTGGGTTTGACGAGCATCGAACGCTCCCAAAAAGTCTTGGGCAGAGAATCAAATCCGAGCGAGGTGAAAAAGCGCTCGCCGTATCCGAACATGCCCCGCTCATCGACGTTTTTGGCCTTGAGCAGTTGGGTGAGGTCGTAACTGGGAACCACCCCCGCCGGGGCCACCAGCGGATAGATATTGCCCCACTCCTGGGCCCACATGTTGCCGAGCAGGTGGGCGGGGATGGGTCGATTCGCCGGTACCAGTTTGGTGCCGTACTGCTCGCCCAACTTGGTGCGCACGTAGGCGTGCAGCGAGATATACAGAGGCTTCACCTGCCCCCAGAGCCGCTCGACTTCAGCGGCAAAGGCGTCCGGTTCCATGTCGTAGTTGGAGCGCCACATCGCCCCGGCATCGGCGAAGCCCAGTTCGCGCGCCCCCTTGTTCGCCAACTGCACAAAGCGCTCGTAGCGGGGCCTTAGAGGCGCGCCCACCCGGTGCCAGCCCTGCCAGACATCGAGCAGCTCCTGCGGATCGCGGCTGGTGGCGAGGATGCGCGAAAGCTCGTTGATCTGCAGACAAGTTTCTTTGCCGTCTGCCCCCGGCCGGCAGTAGATGCCCCGACCGTACTCGCTCTCCATACCGACGGTGATTTTGGTCAATTCGGCCTGTGCCTTGGGATCACCCGGGGGCGGAGCCGCCAGGCTCAACTTGAGCAGTTTGAATTTGCGCGCCAGTTCCGGTGGCAGGGGCGCGTCGTCGAAACGCTTCGCAGCCATGGCCAGCCGCTGGGTGGCCGCGGCCAAATTTTTCTGGGCTTCGGCCGCCAACGCCTCGGTGTCCCCGGTGATATACGTGGCGTTGACCCAACTGGCCCGGTTGGACTGCACCCCCAGCGCCACCAATTCGCCCTCGGCTTTTTGCATGAAAGCTTGCGCCTCGGCAATATTTTTAGTCGTGGCCACGCGCGGGGGCAGCGGCTCGGCGGCGACGGCATGGGCACCCAGGCTCAACAACAGCCCGGCCAGGCAGAAATGGCGTTTCACAGCAGATGCTCCTCTTTTGACCGTTTCGACCATAGCATTTGGAATTACCAGAGCCAGACTCAGAAGCTACACGGTCTTACCCAAAAAAAGGCCCCCGAAGGGGCCTGCATTCACAGATCGAGAGAGAAAGTTAGCCGTTGAGGTCGGCGTTGCCCACCGCCACCGGAGCCGATTCGCTACCGGCCAAATCCAAGGGGAAGTTGTGAGCATTGCGCTCGTGCATCACTTCCATCCCCAGATTCGCACGGTTGACAATG
>JAESGW010000420.1_pt1 | contig 45723 bp, 31 predicted proteins | sample 9269791 | NCBI WGS metagenome assembly JAESGW01 (sample SAMN16773120, study PRJNA677053) | algae metagenome | isolation source: Aphanocapsa lilacina HA4352-LM1 and co-occurring heterotrophs from near cave... | place: USA: Maniniholo cave, near Haena, Kauai, HI | collected 2009-07-28
TGGGGAGTGGAGAATCAGGTCCATTATCCGAAGGACGTGACTTTCGGTGAGGACCGCAGTCGCATCCGGACCTTACCGTTGGTGCAAGTATGGAGTGTGGCGCGAAGCTTTGCATTGAATCTGTACCGTTCGCTGCTGATGGAGAACCGCGCTCAGGCGCAGAGACGCTGTATGTTTGGCTTATCGATCCTCAAAATTCTCTTCAGAATGAAATAGACCTGATGCGCAGGGTGGTCCGACACGTTCGCAAACGCTTGGTTTTTGTGAAGACTTTGTCGAAAAAAGTGCTTTGACAGCATTTCGAACGTGTGCGATCCATGCTCCACCTTCCGGTGTGGAGATTCAAGCCTCCCGATGCGGCAAAGCATTGAGCGCACGGCTTCACAGGGTGCTCCTTGGGTGAGTACGCCGCAAGTAGCCGGACGGATCGCAGCCGCAAAAAAGCCTATTCCCCACAGCCGATCTGCCGCATGGGGTGGTTCGTAGTTTAAGCAGAGGCCAGACCGCTGCGGATTACGCCAGAGATGCCTGGGGCTCGATAATCGACTTTTTTGGCAGTGACGAGGAGTAACGGAACGACCGAACGGGTTGCAATCTCGGCGGAGAGGAAACTTCCTCTCCGCTTTTGTGCTGTGTGGGCCAGTGCCCTTGCGCTTCGGCGCAATGTTCGCCAGTAGGGTGGGTCTGTCGTCACCCACGGTTCGTAATCTTCTTCAGATGACAGTTGGGTCCAGTCACTTACTGCAATCAAAAGGAGAAAACGATGGAATGGCTAGATAACGCTCTGGACTCTGCCGAGCGCCTGGGTAACAAAGCCCTCGACAGCGTTACGCACTCGGCAAGAGCCATTGAAGATGAAATTGATTCCGACCACGACGGCAGCTTGATCGACAACTTCGTTCCGGATCTGGTCGGCAAGATTCCTGTGGTCGGTGAATTTGCCAAGGGAGCCCTGGAGCCGGTCGCCGAGGAACTGGGGGATATGACCACCGACATTCTGGGCACCCGCAATCAGGGTTTGTTTAGCGAAGAAGGCTCCTTTGACGCCGAGAAGTGCGAGGACGAGGACTACAAAGGCGACGGCCACTTCGATGGGTTCGGCCAGGCCATCAACGAAGAGTTCGGAATCGGCGAAAACAACCCGGCCGATTTGCTCATCGGCTTCGGAGCTGCGACCACCCCGCTGGGCATCCTCAACCCGGGTCCCATCGGTCTGGGCATGGTCGCGAACGAATTGCGCGGTCGTGAAGATCCTTTCGAGCAGGACGGCAGCGACAGTTCGGGCATCTGGGCGGGCGAAGCCGAAGGGGGCGGGTCGCTCCCCGGCGCAGACGACGGTGCCTACGCATCGGATGAGACCGGCGCCGATTGGGGCGCGGGGGATTTTGTCGAAGAATACGACAACGGCCTGGTGCCGGAGGACGAGTACTAAACTTCGTTCCCAAAGCTGCGTCGGTTCGTTTTTTCGCTTGTTGGTCGGTATCGACGGCGCCGGTTTCAACCGCTGGCGCCGTTTTTTCTCGTTGCAAGCCGAGGGCGACTCAACCGGATAACCGACGGCCCTCGACACCGGCCGGCCGGTGTCGCAGATGCTACCATTGGCCACAACCGCGGCGTGTTCACGATGGACCTCAAAGACTACATCCGCACCGTCCCCGATTTCCCTGAACCCGGCATTCTCTTTCGCGACATCACCACGCTGCTGCACGAACCCAAGGCTCTGCGCTACACCATCGACAGTCTGGCGGAACAGGTGGGCTCCCTTGGTGCCGATTATGTCGTAGGCATCGAATCGCGGGGATTTATCTTCGGCACGCCTCTGGCGCTCAAGCTGGGCTGCGGCTTCGTGCCGGTGCGCAAGCCCGGCAAGTTGCCGGCGGCAGTATTTAAAGAAGAGTACACCCTCGAATACGGCAAGAATGCCCTCGAAATCCATCAGGACGCCTTTTTGGCCCCCAACCGAGTGCTGGTGGTCGACGATTTGCTGGCCACCGGCGGGACCGCCGTCGCCGCCGCCCAACTGGTCGAGCGGGCCGGGGGTACAGTTGTGGGATTCGGATTTATCATAGAGTTAACCTTTCTCAACGGGCGCGCGAGACTGCCGGAGGGTCCTTCGGCAGTTGCTTTGGTCTCTTATTAACGTGAGAAAAGGGGTGGTGGGCGGTATGCATCTGGTCTCAGCCGAATTCGAAACGCTCCAGCTTCCTGACTGGCTCAAAGATTGCCTGGATCATCCGCACGGCACCCAGGAGTGGACCACCGCCAACAGCGAGACGAGCCTGACCACGCCGCGCACCGTGAGCCTCGACCGCGGCCTGATCGCCCGCGCCTTCGACTTTGCCTATCGCCTGCACACCGGTCAAAACCGCGCCTCGGGCGAACCTTATATTCTCCACCCGGTGCAGGTGGCAGGGATGCTGCGCGAACTGGGTTCCGACAGCGCGATGGTGGCGGCGGGCTTTTTGCACGACATCATCGAGGACACCGCCACCACCTCCGAAGTCCTCGAACAGCTTTTCGGCGAACAGGTGCGGCTTTTGGTCGAAGGGGTAACCAAGCTCTCGAAGTTTACCTTCGACAGCAAAGAAGAGCGCCAGGCCGAGAATTTCCGGCGCATGTTTCTCGCGATGGCCCAGGACATCCGCGTGATCGTCGTCAAGCTTGCCGACCGCCTGCACAACATGCGGACGCTCGATTTTCTGCCCGCCCACAAGCAGCGTCGCATCGCCCAGGAGACGATGGACATCTTCGCGCCCCTGGCCAACCGCCTCGGTATCTGGCGCTTTAAGTGGGAACTCGAAGATCTCGCCTTCAAGTACCTCGATCCCGACGCCTACCGCCACATGCAGAAGCTCGTCTCCCAGAAGCGGGCCGAGCGCGAGCAATTTATCGATCAAGTCGTGCAGACCATCCGTGCCGAGATCGACCGCCAGCACATTCATGGCGAGATCACCGGCCGACCGAAGCATCTGTGGGGCATCTACCAGAAGATGCAGCGCCAACAAAAAGAATTTCATGAAATTTACGACGTCTCGGCGGTGCGGATCATCGTCGAGCAGCAAGAAGAATGTTACCGGGCGCTGTCGATCGTCCATAACAAATTCCGCCCGATCCCCGGCCGCTTCAAAGATTACATCGGCCTGCCCAAACCCAACCGCTACCAGTCGCTGCACACGGCGGTGGTCGGCCCCGAAGGCAAGCCCCTCGAAGTGCAGATCCGCACAGTGGACATGCACCGCATCGCCGAGTACGGTATTGCCGCCCATTGGAAATACAAGGAGGCCGGCTCGGTGGCGGTGGCGAGCCAGGAAGAAAAATTTACCTGGCTGAGGCAACTGCTCGACTGGCAGAGCGATCTCAAAGACGCGGGCGAATACCTGGAGACGATCAAAGAAGATCTTTTCTATTCAGAAGTCTACGTCTTCACCCCCAAAGGCGACGTGGTCGAACTGCCGCGCGGCGGCACCCCCGTCGATTTTGCCTACCGCATCCACACTGAGGTGGGCAACCGCTGCGTGGGTGCCAAGGTCAACGACCGGATGGTGCCGCTCGATTCGCAGCTCAAAAATGGCGACATCGTCGAGATTCTCACGTCCAAAAATTCCCACCCGAGCCTCGACTGGATCAATTTCGTCGTCACCTCCTCGGCCAAAAACCGCATCCGCCAGTGGTTCAAGCGCTCCACCCGCGAGCAGAATATCGAGCAGGGCCGCGACATGCTCGCCCGCGAACTGGGCAAGGGCAATCTTGAGAACCTGCTCAAATCCGACCGCATGCTCAAAGTCGCCCAAAGACTCAATTTCACCACCGTCGAGGATTTGCTCGCCGCCCTCGGGTATGGCGAGGTGACCCAGGCCAGCGTGCTCAACAAGCTCCAGGAGAGCGCCCCGACCTCCGCCCCGGTCGCAATGGTCGAACTGCCTACCCAGAAGGGCGCCGGGATGCCCACCCCGAGCGACAAGCCGATTGTCGGTATCGAGGGGATGCCCTACCACCTGGCCAAGTGTTGCAATCCCCTGCCGGGTGAGCCGATTATCGGCGTGGTCACCCGCGTCAACCGCAACATCAGCATCCACCACCACGGTTGCCCGAACGCGAGCAAAGTCGATCCCGACCAACTGATTCCGGTCTTCTGGAACCGCGGCTATACCCAGCAGGGCCGCCCCCACACCTACCCGGTCGAGATCCAGGTAGAAGTAATCGACCGCATCGGTATGCTCAAGGATCTGCTCGATCGCCTCGCCAGCGAACGGATCAACGTGCGCGACGCCCGGGTGAGCACCTACCCCAATTCGACGGCGATCGTGGATCTCAAAATCGACATCACCGGCAAGCAGCAACTCGATCAAGTCGCCGCCCAGATGGGCAAGATGGCCGACGTGCTCACCGTGCGCTGCCGCCATCGCCACCGCGAGTAGCGTCTGCGGGTTCGCCCCGTGCCGGATTGTTTGGGCCGGCCGGCACGTTTTGGGAGCCACCGTGCAGGGCCAACCGGTTTTCCAGTTGTGCCAAAAAGTCGAGGGCCAGAGGTTCTAGCTCCCGCCCCGCCTGCTTCTCCAGAAAGCCGTCGCGCGGATCGATGTCGATCAAATAGATATCGTCGCCGCTCCTGGCGCGCAGGCCATTGATTTCAAAATGGCCGCCGGGCAGTTCGCCCTTGATCAACGCGCGGTCTCCCAGTTCCAGAACAAACAGCGCGACGTCGCTTTGCTGCGGAGGGGAGTGCTGGTTGCCCGCGATGGTATCGTCCGTAAACGATATCAGCGACGTCAGGTTGAACAGGGTGGAGTTTTTGAGCAGCCGTTCGATTTGCTCGCGGGTGGGAGTGACCCCGACGCCGCAGGCGTCGAGCAAATCCGCAAGCCAGGGCAGCGGCACAGCTTCAGCGGTGTCAGAAATATCCGGGGCGATCAGCAGCGACGGCTGATCCATGATTTTGCCGCTCGATTCCAACAGCAACAGGTATTTACAGCCAAGGCTGTGACCCACCCAGAATCTGGGCACCCGCCGCTGCTTCTCGGCAAGGGAATTCACAATCTGGTTTTGTTCGACAAGCAACTGCTCGGCCACCTTCTGGTGGTTCAAGCCGAAGCGAAAGCCAATGGCGATCACGGTGTAACCGGCGTCGTAGAGGCTGCACAAGAAATAGTCGTAACTGATGATCGGAGCGTTTCCCAGCAGGGCACCGCCGATAAATTCGATCACCCCTCTTGGGGCGGGATGCTCGGCAATCCAACTGCTGTGACCCACCAACCGAAACAAACTGTCGGTGCTCATCGGGGTTTCCTCCTGGTATTGAATGCCGCCGGGGGCTTCCAATGCATTGGAAGCCCCCGGCCAGTGTTTACAGTGCACCGGCTATCAAGCGATCAGCTTCAACGAGCCGCCGTTGGGCACCGGTAGGGCGTAAGCAATCTGGTCGAGCAAAATCTTCTCCGGCTCCGTGGCGGCGAGGTCCTTGAAGAACGTTCCGCGGTGCTCGGGGGTGACCTGAAGGTCGGCGCTTCTGACTACCGACGCAAGCGAAGAAATAAAGATATCCACGTACCCGCGCACCTCGAAATCGGCATTTACCAGCAGCTCCGGCTTTTCGATAAAATCGGGTTGAACAATGAGCAAGCTGGTGGCATGGGCCGGCAAAGTGAAGGTAAACCTCGCTTTGTTCGCAATCACAGTCTGTATCAAGTCGCCGATAATATTCTCGCCGCTGACATCGAGCGCGGCGAGAATGTCGTTTAAGGTAAGCGAAGGGGTGAGGTTTGCTGTAAACACCACAGAAACCACTAAATCCACAGGATTTAAGTTGGCAATGGTGAGGAAGTATCCCTGGATTACCGTGCGAGACAGGTTCGCCACCCCCGGAGGCAAGGAGGGCGGCATCGGACTCAAATCGCCCAGCTTGGGCAGTTGATTTTTCACCAGCAGCTCGAATGTTGATACGATCATGGTATCTCCTTAATCGTTGGTTTGAAGGGTGATTTCGGCATGACTCGCGAAGGAATTCATCCCAGCAAATCTGCGTCGAAACAAATCTCTTTATCACCCTAGATTCAAGCCTGACCGATTATGCACCCTCGCCACCGGCCTGCATCGAAACAGGTGCCTCAAAGACACCCGATACCTGCTTTAGATCCGAATCGATACCTCAAATCCATCCGGTGAGAATTCCCACGCCGGGACCCGAAGCGGGACCGCAGTTCCAGGGTGGCCACCGTGGTGCGCCCGCAAGCGGAAGACACCGTATCGTCTTCACAGCGCGAATAGTGAAAACAGCAATAGTTCGCGCATCTCCTACTACAGATACTACAGAAATACGCCTTCGGATAGAAAACGCAGGCGGGCTTCCCTTGCTGAGCGTCCCGTTGATACTCTGTTAGGCAAAGGTGCGGTGTGATCTATGGCGCGACACGATCCCGACTGTGGCTCGAATCTGGCGTCCGTTTGCAACCTGGTTTGGCAGGATCCTGCGCGCGGTTGGCTGGCAGGTGGCGGCGAAATGGGGGCCTTGATGCGCGCAAAAGACTGGTCGGACTCGCCGCTAGGAGCGCCCGAAGACTGGCCGCAAAGTTTGAAAATAGCCCTGCGCATTTTGTTGACTTCGCGGTACGCGATGTGGATGGGCTGGGGTGAACAGCTGTCATTTTTCTATAACGATGCTTACCGTCCGACCTTGGGCATCAAGCATTCCTGGGCGCTCGGCCGTCCCGCACAGCAAGTCTGGCAGGAAATCTGGCGCGATATTGGCCCGCGCATCGAAACGGTGCTTGAAACGGGCGAAGCCACCTACGACAAGGCGTTGCTGCTCATTTTGGAGCGCAGCGGTTTTCCGGAGGAGACTTATCATACGTTCTCCTACAGCCCGCTAGCCGACGACGACGGCCGGATTGCCGGGCATCTTTGCGTGGTTACCGAGGAGACCGAACGGGTGATCGGCGAGCGGCGCATGGCGCTGTTGCGCGAGTTGGCCTCGGATCTGGCCGCGACCCACACCCAGCCAGAGGTCCTCGCCGCCTTCGAGCGGCAGACGGGCAAATACCGCCGAGATTTGCCCTTCGCGCTGGTGTACCTGTTCGACGACGAAGCGGACGGCCGGGCGCGTTTGGCGGCGGCCACAGGCATCGAAGCTGCCCACCCGCCGGCGCACACGCCGATCGTTCTTGAATCCGACGAGGGACCGTGGCCGGTGCGCCGGCTTTGGGAGGGGGCACTGGCCACGGTTTTGGAGGATTTTGAACGGCGGGCGGGGGCGGCTGTGCCGTCCGGAAGCTGGGACATACCGCCGCACCAGGTGAGCGTCGTGCCGATCAAAAGCCAGGGACAGCAGCGGCCGGCCGGTTTTTTGGTGGCGGCCCTCAACCCGTACCGCCGCTACGACGCCGAGTACGCGGGCTTTGTCGAGCTGTTGACCGGTCAGATCGCCTCAGGGCTGGCCAACGCCCGGGCCTACGAGGCGGAGCGACGCCGCGCCGAGGCCCTCGCCGAACTCGACCGCGCCAAGACGACTTTTTTCTCCAACGTCAGCCACGAATTTCGCACGCCACTTGCGCTGCTTTTGAGTCCGCTCGAAGACGCGCTGGCCGACTCCGCCCTATCGACCGCGACGCGCGCACCGTTGCTCCTGGCGCAGCGCAACGGCAGAAGGCTCTTGAAGCTCGTCAATACGTTATTGGATTTCAGCCGCATCGAGGCCGGGCGTTCCCAGCCGAACTTCCTGCCCACCGACCTGGCCACCTTCACCACCCAACTGGTGTCGGTCTTTCGCTCGGCGGTCGAAAAAGCCGGTCTGCAACTGGTGATCGACTGCCCGCCTTTGGGCGAAGCGGTCTATGTCGATCGCGACATGTGGGAGAAGATTGTCCTCAATTTGCTGTCCAACGCCTTCAAATTTACCCTCCAGGGGCGAATCACCGTCCGGCTGCGCCGGGAGGCCGCCGCGGTCCGCCTGGAACTCGAAGACACCGGCGTCGGGATCCCCGCCCACGAGTTGCCCCGCATTTTCGATCGCTTTCACCGGGTGGAGGAGACGCGGGGGCGTTCCCACGAAGGTTCTGGCATCGGCCTGGCCCTGGTGGCCGAACTGGTCCGCATCCACGGCGGCGAGGTTTTGGTCACGAGCGTTCCGGAACAAGGCAGCAGCTTCAGCGTGCTTTTGCCCACCGGGACGGCCCACCTACCCGCCGAGCGCATCGGAGCGGCTCTGGGGCTTGCTTCCACCGCCGTCGCCGCCGAGATTTACGCCGAGGAGGCGGCGCTGTGGACCGGCGGCCTGGGCGAGGCCTTGCCCGCGCAACGGGTGCCAGATTTTGTTCAAGCCCCGGCGCGGTCCGCCTCCGACACCCCCCGTCCGCGCATCCTGGTGGTCGACGACAACGCCGACATGCGCGCTTATCTCGAAGCGTTGCTCAAAGCCCACTACGAAGTCGATCTGGTGGGCGACGGCGTCGAGGCACTGGCCGCCCTTGAGCGCCGGATGCCGGATCTGGTGCTCACCGATGTGATGATGCCCCGCCTGGATGGCTTCGGGTTGCTGGCCGCTTTGCGGGAGAACGAACGCACCCGCGCGCTGCCGGTGATCGTGCTTTCGGCGCGGGCCGGGGAGGAGGCGACGCTCCTGGGGCTCGAAAGGGGGGCCAACGATTATCTGAGCAAACCGTTCGCCGCCCGCGAACTGTTGGGACGGGTGAGAGCCAACCTGGAGATGGCCCGACTGCGCGGGGAGGCTGCCCGCCTGTTGCGCGCCTCCGAGGAGCGCGCCCGCTTGGCCATCCGGGTAGGAAAGCTCGGGACCTGGCGCTTCGCTCCGACAAGCGGCGTGGCCACCATGGACGAGCGGATGCGCGAAATCTGGGGCGAGCCGGAGGGTACTTTCCAACTATCCCTGGCGCAGGCGATGGAGCGCATCCACCCGGCCGACCGGGAGCGCGTGTCCCAGGCGGTCGACGCGGCGCTCGATCCGGCCTCGGCGGGCACCCTCGAAATCGACTACTGCATCGTCTGGCCCAACGGAAGCGAGCGCTGGGTCTCAGCCAACGGGCAGGTGTTCTTTGAGCAGACAGAAGCGGGGAGCAGGCGGGCGGTCGATTTTATCGGCACCGCCCTGGATATCACCGAACGCAAGCGCATCGAGCAGGCGCTCGCCGGGAGCGAACAGCGCTACCGCCTGCTGGCCGAGTCGATCCCGCAGCTGGTGTGGACGGCCGATGTCGGCGGGACGCTTTTGGATGTCAACGGGCGGTGGTCCCAGTACACCGGGTTCACCCTCGAACAGGTCAAAAAGTCCGGTTGGGAGTCGGTGGTGCATCCGGAGGACGTGCCGGGTTTGCGACGGCAATGGACAGCGGCGAGCAAAGCCACCGCCTATCGGGCCGAGGGACGCATGCGGCGCGCGGACGGAACTTACCGCTGGCACCTCCACCAGGCCATGCCGTTGATGGACGGGGAGGGCCGCATTCTCAAGTGGTTCGGCACAGCGACCGATATCGAGGAGCGCAAGCAGCTGGAGGCTGAGCGCGAACAACTGCTCGAGCGCGCCGAGCAGGCCCGGGAGGCGGCCGAAGCCGCCAACCGCACCAAAGACGAATTTTTGGCCATCCTCGGGCACGAGTTGCGCACGCCGCTCAATCCGATCATCGGCTGGACCCAGATGCTCCGGCGCGGGAAGGTCGGCCCGGGCAAACACGATCAGGCCCTGGAGATCATCGAGCGCAACGCCCGGCTGCAGACCCAACTCATCGACGATCTGCTCGATGTCTCGCGGATCATGCGCGGCTCCTTGCGCATCGCCCCCCAGCCCACCACGCTGGCCGGCATCGCCGTTTGCGCCCTCGAAGCGGTGCGCGGCCTGGCAGAAGCCAAACAAGTGCAGCTGATCGAACAGCTGGAGACGACGGCACCGCTCAGCGCCGATCCGACCCGCCTGCAGCAGGTGGTGTGGAACCTGCTCATTAATGCCGTCAAGTTCACCCCGGCCGGAGGACAGGTTCAGGTACGGCTGGAGTCGGGCGGGGGGACGGCCCGGCTCACCGTCAGCGATACCGGCGCTGGCATCCCCGCCGAATTTTTGCCGCACCTGTTTGAGCGTTTTCGGCAGGCGGACACCAAGAGCACGCGCGAACAAAAAGGTTTGGGGCTGGGTCTGTTCATCGTGCACCACATCGTCGAAGCCCACGGCGGCACGGTGCAGGCCGAGAGCAAAGGCGAAGGCAAAGGGGCCGCTTTCACCATCGTGCTGCCCCTTGGGGGCGAGGCCCAGCGGCAAGCCAAGCCGTAAGCGGCACTAGTGGAAAGCGAAAAATATGGCTTTTCATCACCATCGGCTTCCCTTGGCCCAACGCCGCCTCTGCGGGTAGTTCAGGGGCGTACGGCTGCGCAGATCTATGTCTGTGGATAGAAGCATTGGTCGTACTCGTGGCGGAGATTAGAATCCCGAACCGGCCGTAGGATGGTGGAGTGTAGGCGCGATCGCTCGCCCCGTTTGCTGAATTTAGCTACTTATGTCAACCGCTGTCGGGGGTCCGACGGCTGACTCTGCAAAACAACCGGTCCAATGGTGTGGACATCGGTACCCGGCGGGACATCGCGATGTTCCGCGCTCCCGCCTGCCGTCTCTCAATACCCAATTTCGAGGAAACCGACCATGAGTTATGTTGACCAACCCGGTCCCGGTCGCGTGGTCCCTGCTCAGCCAGTGGCCACCCAGGTGATCGAGTATCACGACCGTGTCCGCTGGGGGCCGATCGTTGCCGGCCTGGTGGTGGCCATCGGCACCCAACTGGTGCTCAGTTCGCTGGGCGCGGCCCTGGGATTGACCGCCATCGCCACCTCGGACGCCCCCCCCTCCAGCAGCGACGACATCGGCAGTGCCATCGGCATCTGGACGATTTTGAGCCTGTTCGCTTCGCTGTTCGCCGGCGGCTGGGTGACTGCGCGCACCAGCGGTCCGATCACCCGCAACGGCGCGTTGCTCAACGGCGCCATTCTCTGGGCCACGACTTTGGCTCTGGGATCGTATTTGCTCGCAAGCGGCGTCTCGGGAGCTTTGGGCGTGCTGGGCACCAACCCGGATCTCACCGACCGCGCAGGGCGCAACATCCCGAACCAACTGCCCGGCGTGAGTGCTGACCAGGCCCGCGACATCGCCGGCAATGCCGCGCGGGGCGGCTGGTCCTTTGCGATCGGCGCGCTGCTCGGCCTGGGAGCCGCCCTCGGCGGTGCCTTTGTCGGTTCAAAAGACAACCGCATCGTCGACGAACGCGGGCGGTAAGTTTGAATATGCCCCGGCCTCAGACCTGATGTCGAATCCGGATGGAGTCCGGCCGGGCGCAGGTATCGGGTGTGGGGTGTCAGTAAGTGCGCCCTGGCGCCCTGGCACCTCCACCGTCCGGCGCGAAGAGCTGCGCACGGAGACCGAGGGTGAGGTGATTGTCGATAGCGAGGGCAAGCGCGTTCCCCCCGCCAGATAACTTCATGCATTTGACCGCGCCTCCTGCCGCGGTCTTGAACCTGTAGACGCCTCACGCAGCAGCGGGCACAGCGGAGGCCCCGCGCCCAGCGGCTCGCTGCTGTTCCACGCATAATCGAGAAGAAAATGACTTCGTTGGAAGAGCATGAAGCAGCGAAAAGCTACGGCGATGTCCAAAGCCACCGTTGCCCTTTTCTGCCGCAGAAGCCCCCTCCATCGAAACCGACTCACCGAAGCAGGAGCGCTTGGAGCTGCTCGCAGAACGGGCTTCTATCCGTAAGGAGAGAGTTTATTTAGGCGAGATTACGGTGCGCAAGGAGACGATTAGGGAGCTCAAGACTATCGAGGTTCCTGTCACGCGGGAGGAACTGGTGGTCGAGCGCCGTCCTACGGCCGAATCAGGTGCGGTGGCGCCGGTGGAGGAGGTGATACGGATTGTCTTGAGCGAGGAGCAAGTCTCCTATCAGACTAGAAAAGTCCTCAAAGAAGCAGTCTCGATTGAGTGGCACACCACCATCGAGAAGAAGCAGATTGAGGTGACTCTGCAGCGTGAAGCACTGCGCTTCGATGTCGAAGGAAAAGTGCGGGCCGGTACCGTTGGCACTTCTGGAATCGGCGCAGTGGATGCTGCTTCGGGCTCCCAGGCTGCTGCCGATCAGCGATAAGCATCTGGGAAATACGTCTCAAGCGACCTTGGCGGCTTGGAACCCAAAAACAGCCCACCCAAGGCGGGTGGGCATCGCTTTTAGGTGGCAGGAAACCGGCATAAGCCGGGTCCCTAGCGGCAGGGCACCAGACCGGCGCTCGAGGTGCCGACGTAAGGAGTGGAATCGCTCCAAGACTCCGAGGCGCGCGGGCCGTTCTCGTCGTTGTCCGGGTTGCAGCGCGGGTTGTCGACGCACTTTTCTCGTCGCCAAAGACGATGCTGCCCGAGGCGGCCTGCTTATCGGCCTGGACTTCCTGACGGGGCGACTCGGATTTTTGGGCGTCTTTGTCCGCGGCGATGGCCGGAACGCTCAGCGCAACCAGGGCGAAAGCGGCGAGCATGGGGCGAAACGGGTAAGCATGGCTGGTCCCTCCGGGGCTGAAAGTTGGTGATTGAGCGCTTTAAGCTCATATCTTCAGAGTCCCAAAGGACCATGAGCCGAACGTGAGGGCTTTGTGAGAAAAACTTTACATTGATTCGACCGGGTGTTGGGGTTTGCGCCGTAGCGCTTGTCCGATACCAAAAGGCCTGGGTGCTCAGGCAGGTTGCAGGTAGAAAGTGTAACTGCCGGATAGCGGCCCTGCGCTTTGAGCCGGGGAAGTGAGGTTCAAAAGCAAAGACGGGCGAAATAGAAAGTCGCGCTCGTTGAGCGCTTCGCCGGGGAGATACAGCTGGGTGGTGAGGGGCCGGTGGCCGGGGGCGCTCACGGTCAGGTGCAGGTGGGGTGTGCGGCCCGGGTAGCGGCCGGGCACAAAGGTGACAAGCCTGACGCCCGGCCGCTCGGAGGCGTGGCGGGTGCGAAAGCGAAAACCTTCAAGGTCGTAATTTCCCCGTGGGTCAGCGTGCCACAGATCGATGAGGACCGGAAAGACGGATTTGCAGTCCCGGCCGCGCACCGTTAAATTGAGCACCAACTCGCGCCCTGTCAACCCCGAGGGCCTTAGATCCGTGCTGTCCGGGGCACCCGGCCGGTAGAACGGGCCGGCAGTCAGGCTCTCGGTGCGCGGGCAGGCGGCGGACCGCGCACCGGCAGGCAGCCACAGTCCCGCCGCCCCCGCGAGGCTTGAGCTGACAAAGTGGCGGCGGGAGAGGGCGACCATCAGAGTTTCTGGGCGGCGGCGTTGGGGTGGGCGAGGGCGCCGCCGGAGTGGGTGGGGTGGGCCAGAGCGAAGTGGAGCTTGTTGAGGGCGTTGAGGTAGGCGCGGGCGGAGGCGACGATGATATCGGTGTTGGCCGCGTGGCCGCTGAAGGTGCGTCCGTCCTGGCGCACGCGGATGGTCACTTCGCCCATCGCATCGATGCCCGCCGTCACCGACTGGACCGAAAATTCGATCAGTTCGTTGGGTAGTTCGATGAGGCGGTTGATCGCTTTGTAGACCGCGTCCACCGGGCCGGTGCCCACGGCCGCATCGACGCGCTCGACGCCATCGGGGCCGGTGAGGCGGACGGTGGCGGTGGGCAGCCCCGGCTCACCGCAGCTCACCTGCACCTGCTCCAGGTGGTAGGCTTCGGGGATGAGGCGAATTTCATCGGAGATGACGGCCTCGATGTCCCAGTCGCTCACGGTCTTTTTCTTGTCCGCCAGTTCTTTAAAGCGCAAAAAGGCGCGGTTGAGATCGGCGTCGCCCAGTTCGTAGCCCAGTTCGCCCAATCGGGTGCGAAAGGCGTTGCGGCCCGAGTGCTTGCCCAGTACGATCCGGTTTTCGTTCACTCCGACCGTCTCGGCGTCCAGGATCTCGTAGGTGAGCCGGTTTTTGAGCACGCCGTCCTGGTGGATGCCCGACTCGTGGGCAAAGGCGTTCGCTCCCACGATCGCCTTGTTGGGCTGGACGAGCATGCCGGTCAGATGCGAGACCAGCCGCGAGCTTTTGTAGATCTGGCGGGTGTCGATGGCGCATAGGGGGGTGGCCGCATCGGCCGGACGGCCGAAGATCGGATTAAAGAACTGGCGGCGCACGTGCAGGGCCATGACGATTTCTTCGAGCGAGCAGTTACCCGCCCGCTCGCCGATGCCGTTGATGGTGCACTCGATCTGGCGCGCGCCGTTCTCGATGGCGGCAAGGGAATTGGCAACAGCCAGACCCAGATCGTTGTGGCAGTGCACCGAAATCACCGCCCGCTCGATGCCGCGCACGTTCTGGGCGATGCCGCGGATGAGGCCGCCGAATTCGGCGGGCGTGAGATAGCCCACCGTGTCGGGGATGTTGACGGTGGTCGCCCCGGCGTCAATGGCTGCTTCGAGTACCCGGTAGAGATATTCCGGGTCGGAGCGGCCGGCGTCCATCGGCGAAAATTCGACATCGTCCACGAAACTTTTGGCAAAAGCCACCATCTCGGCGGCGATGGCGAGCACCTCGGGGCGGCTTTTGCGCAACTGGTGCTCCAGGTGAATATCCGAAGTCGAGATGAACGTGTGGATGCGGCCGCGGGCGGCGGGGCGGATCGCCTCGGCCGCTGCCTGGATGTCTGAGCGGATGGCCCGCGCCAGACTGCAGATCATCGGCCCGTCCTCGGTGCCCACCGTGCGGGCCACCCGCTCAACCGCCTCAAAATCGCCGGGGCTGGCGTAGGCAAAGCCGGCCTCGATCACATCGACACCGAGTCGGGCAAGCTGCCGGGCAATCTCCACCTTTTCATCGGCATTGAGCGTAGCCCCCGGCGACTGCTCGCCGTCCCTGAGGGTGGTGTCGAAGATAACCAAGCGGTCCTGAAACATTGCGTCGTAGCCTCTCAGGCGAAACGTTAGCCATTCTATCTTGCTTGCCGATTCGAGCGCCCGGCACAAGCAGACGATTCAGGGGTCGTAGGACTCCGCCGCATCGCCGTCGAAAAAATCCATCGCCAGGGGCTTGAAGGGCTTCTCTGGCTTTTGCGGGGGATCTGCCTGGGCCGGTTTGGCGGTAGCGATCTGGGCTGAAAGCCGGGTTTGGATCTGGGGTTCGGCGGCCAGTTCGGCGGTCGCCTCGGCCTGCCTGGGCACCGCCGCCATCTCGTCGATGTCCAATAAAATACCTTCCAGATTGGACGATGCAATTCGGTGCGCCAGCAAAAATCAGCTGCGCAGTCTGCGACATGCGATAAAGCCAAACAGTCTGAGGCTCCACGCCCGCAGGTAGATTTACACCCGCCTCGTGTGCCGGAAAAACAAGGCAGTTTCCAGCTTGTTTGTGCTTGCATTTAACTTACCGTTACAAGCAACCGGAGACAAGCTGATGATTATTTCAAAAATGATAGATTAAAGTCTATGACTTCATCCGCGCGGCGTCCGTTGCTGCCGCAGCAGCCTGGTCTATGCAAGTTTGCAGGGCACCAGGACCTGACTGCGCTCAAAATACCTCTGGGCTTCTACAATCACCCACCTGCCAAAAACGTCTTGAGCTGATCGAGACCCTGACCTTCAATGGTGCGGCCGGAGAAGGGCTTGCGGCAGTCCTGGGCGGCGGCGGAGCCGGGGGCGGCCCGCTCGCACTCGCCCGCCGCCGCCAGGATGTCCGATTTGAGGCGCACTTTGATCCCTACCCGCTCCTTCGCCTGCCGGATCTGGGCGAGGCCTTCCTCCAGCAGAGCAAAGGCAATGCGCGTCGCTTTTTGCTCGTCGCGCGCCACCGTCTGGATAACGCTGTCAACCGCCACGCCGTCGCGCAGGGTGCGGCCATCGACTTCGAGAAACACCGCCGGGCGATCGTCGCTGACGTTGTGCTGCGCGTCGGTGTGGGGCAGCTCGACCACCAGGCTGTGGCGCGTCGCACCGCCACGGGTGACCGAAAGCGCGCTCAAATCGAGCCTGGAAGTGTACGGTTCGACGGAAATCTCGCCTTTGTAACCGTTGCGGGCGTCGCGAAAGGGGGTGCCGTCCGCCTTGAGCACAAAAACGTCCCGCGCCGAGCGCACCGGCAGCACCAGGCGCTTGCGGCCGTCGGGAACAGTGGCGGTGGGGGACGCATCGGAGGGTTTGGGTGCTTCGGAGACCGCATCGGTCTGGGAGGCACAACCGGCAAGCACCAGAGCCCAAAGCAAGCGCTTCACTTTACAATCCTTAATACCTTGACTCTTCTATTAGAGCGGTTTTCGGTTGTACGAGCAACCGCCAGTGGCCCTGGGCTGAGGCACCCGCGAAGATCTGTTTTGGGGGCGGCGGCATTCTCGCAGGCTTGGGGCAGGGAGGCCTGGGGTTGACGGGCGAGGCTGGAGAGCAGCTGCTTGAGTCGGGTGTGGCGACGGGCATCGCCCAAATCGAGGGGTTGCAGTTCGTGTTCGGTCCAGGGGTCGATGGTCGGCATGGGCCACCGCTGAGCCAGTACGCTCCCAGTGTGGCTGGCGCACAGCAGGCAGAGGCGCTCTCAAAAATCCGGGTAATGGATGGATAGGGTCTTTCAGGGAGTGTGCGGCTCGACAGCCGCTGACGGCTGCTCAAGGCGGCGCTTGGCCGTTTGCCAGAGGGCTTCCAGTTCGTCGATCGAATAGCTGGTAAGGTCCCGATCCGCCAGTTGCTCGACCAGGGCAAAGCGCGCCAGAAAGCGGCGGTTGGTTTCTCTGAGGGCCGCCTCGGCCTCGATTTTCTGCCAGCGGGCGACGTTGATGAGCGTAAAGAGCACATCCCCCAATTCTTCCGCCTGGCGCTCGGGGCTTTCATGGGCCATGGCGTGGCGCAATTCGGCCAGTTCCTCTTCGAGCTTCGCCCAGACGGCGGGGGCGGCGGGCCACTCAAAACCAATCTTGACGACTTTTTTGGATATCTCAGCGGCAGCGGCCAGCGCGGGCATCTGACGGGCAAGCTTTTCGAGTTTCGCGCTCACCGTGGCGGGCGCGGGCTTTTCCTGGGCCTTGATCGCTTCCCAGTTGACGCGCACGTCTTCGGCCGTAGGCGCCTGGGTGTCGCCAAAGACGTGGGGGTGGCGGCGGATGAGCTTGGAGGTGATACCGCCCGCCACCTCGGCAAGCGTAAATTCGCCACTTTCGCTAAAGATCTGCGCCTGCAACACCACCTGCAACAGCAGATCGCCCAGTTCCTCACAGATAGCTTCCACGTCGTCCGATTCGATCGCGTCGACCGTCTCGTAGGCTTCCTCGATGATGTACTTGCACAGGGTGCGGGGCGTCTGCTCCAGATCCCACGGACAACCCCCCACCGGGTCGCGCAGACGGCGGATCACCTCGACCAGGTCGCTCGCCGCCCGGGTGAGCGCGTAGGACTCGGGGGGCAGGTTGCTCAGAGCAGGCACGAACAGGCTGCTCAGGTGAGCAATCTTCGCCTGCCGGTCCAATTCCACCAGCGGCAACCGGGCAACCGCTTCCTCGCCGGTACCCAGGTGATGCAACAGCTGTACCGGATGATCTTCGGGATAGATCTCCAGCAGTTGCAGCTTCACCTCGCTGGCAACCTGTGGCGAATAGAGCTGACCGATCAGTAGCGGCTGGCGCGGGTTGAGGGAAGTGGGCAGCTTGAGCGCGTCGAGCAGTTGCAGCCCGCCGCTCGGATCGAGGCCCAGGGCGGTCATAGCCGCATCGATGTAACTGAGCCCCGGCACCAGCACCACCCGGTAGCGCCCGCGCCCGGCAAGCAGCGCCTGGACAGTCGCCTCGGCCACCAGCGGATGCCCCGGCACGGCGTAGACTGCGGCGCGGTGCACCGCGAGCGCCTGGAGCAGCTCCGCAACGATGCCCTCGTACACCTGCTCGAAGCGTTCGCAGCGCTCGTAGAGGTGATCAAAGCTCTCGAAGCGTACCCCCAGATCCGCAAGCGCCGGTACGACCGGATGGATGGCGGTGCGCAAAAAAACAGGGGCTTCCCCCCGCAGCGCCGCGAGCGCCTGGGGGGTGAGCTGGTCGGGCGAACCCGGACCGAGACCGACGATCGTGAGTACTGGCAGCATGCCAAAAGTGTAGCGCGAGCCCGGGGTTAGACCGCTTCGCTGACCGGGAAGCGATCGAGCAACCGCTGGGACTCGGCGCAGGTTTGCTGCACGGCGTCGGTCAAATAGGGAACGTGGGGCACCTGCCTAAGCAGATCGGCCGTGCGGCGTAAAAGTCGCACCAGATCGCCCTCATCCAGGTTGGTGCTGCCACAGAGCGTCTGCCAGTCGGCACCCTTGGCCCACAGTTCGACTAGGCCCACCAACCGCTCCTCCAACCAGACCGGGATGAGTACCTGCTGGCGGCGCTGCAGGCGCACCAGGTTGCGGCGGGTCTGCTGCAAGGCGGCAATCGCCTCTTCCACCTGCGCAGAAGGCGTGACCGTCGCCCAGGTGTTGGGCCGCGGCGGTTCGCTCACCAGGGCGGCAGCCAGCCCCGCCATCTGCACGGCATTCAGCTTTTCGACTTCCGGATTGAGCAGGGCCAGGGCGAGCCATAGTTCGTTGTCGCCGCGGATGGCGGCGGCCACCGCCCCGAGGGCGTTGGGCTTGTGGTTGTCGAGAAATTCGACCTTCTCAAGTACCCGCACCAGGCGCAGAAATTCCTGCCAGTAGCGGTCGGATTCGCCGCTCAGCTGCTCGGCCAGGCGCTGGTGGCGCTTGAGCAATTTTTCGCGGTGGTGCTGGGCGCGCTGGTGGGCGGAGCGGCCGGACCAGCGGTGGGCCGGATGATTCTCCTGGGCCAGGCGCAACTGCTCGACCTCGTTTTTCTGGGCCGTCACCGCCTCCGGCGGCTCGGGCACCGGCAGCGAGGGCAACCGGCAGCTGAGATCCAGGCTCTCGGAGCCGCCCGCGATGTGACCGCCGGGGCGCAGCATCAGGTAGGTAGGAATGGACAGGCCCTCGGCTTCGTCGAAGCGCCCCGAGTGGGGTTGAAAGTCGAGCACCCCCCCGACGCCGGTCACCACCCAGCGGTTGTCGGCGGTGAGGCAAACGAGCATCAGCGGCGGTCCGGGCACCTTGCGCACCAGTACAGCCGTCTTGGCTACCCGGTCGAGCGGGTCGGTCAACACTACCAGCGACCCGACCAGGGCAAATTTGAGCTGACCTTCAAGCGCCTGCTCGCGCTCGCGGTCGGCCTGTTCTTTGAGGATCATCTGCAGCCGCCGCGCCTCACGCAGTTGGCCGCGCAATTTCTCGTAGGCGGCGAGCTCCGCCTCGCTCACCGGGGCGTCGCCACCCGCGAGCGCTTCGAGTTCGGCGCTCACCTCGGCGTACTCGCGGCGCACCGGCTCCAGGTGCAACGTCGCCAGGTACTGCCCGAAGCTGTTGCCCACCAGGCGCTGGGCCGTCTCCAGCGAGTGGCGCTCCAGCAAGTTGAGCACCATGCCGTAACTCGGAGTGAACTGGCTGACTAGCGGATCCGCCTGGGACAACGCCAGGGCGGCGGCTTCCGGCGCCGATTCAAAAGGACTTTGCAAGGTCACCACATGGCCGACCTCGTCCATACCGCGCCGTCCGGCCCGCCCGGCCATCTGCAAAAATTCCGACGCGTTTAAAGGCCGGTGGCCGCTGTCGGTACGCTTGGAGAGCATCGAGATGACCGTCGTGCGCGCCGGCATGTTGATGCCGGCGGCCAGCGTCTCGGTGGCAAAGACGACCTTGATGAGCCCCTGCTGAAACAGCTCCTCGATGAGCGCTTTCCAGGCGGGCAGTACCCCGGCGTGGTGGACCGCCAGCCCGTTGTAGATCTGAGAAAGCTGGTGGGTGCGCACCGCCTCGGGGTGTTCGCGCACAAAATCGTCCACCTGCCGGGCCAGTTGCTCCTGCTCGTGCGCGTCAAGCAGGCACAGATCGCCCAGTTCTTCGAGGGCCTGGTCGCAGCCGCGGCGGCTGAAGATGAAATAGATCGCCGGCAGCATGTCGCGGCGGGCCAGCTGACCGATGACGTACTTGTGGCTGGGGGCATCGGCCTGCAGATTGCGCTCGCCGCGCAGGTGCTTTTTGATGTTCTTGAAATGGGGATTGATGCGCTGCTTGCCCCGATCGAGCAGCGGGAAAAGCCCCTTGGGCGAGCAAAAGTGAATTTCCAGCGGCACCGGCCGAAAGTCCGAGTAGATAAGCCGGGTCGGGCCGTGCACGCGGGTGATCCAGTCGGTGAGCTGCCCGGCGTTGGCGATCGTCGCCGAGAGCGCCACCAGCTGGATATTGGCGGGGCAATAGATAATGGACTCCTCCCAGACGGTGCCGCGCTGGGAGTCGTTCATGTAGTGGCACTCATCCAAGATCACCGCCTCCACCTGCGCCAAAGTCGTGCCCATCTCGCCCAGGGGCATGCCGTAGAGCATGTTGCGGAAGATCTCGGTGGTCATCACCACTACCGGCGCGTCGCGATTGAGCGAGATGTCGCCGGTGAGCAGGCCGACTTGCTCCGGTCCGAACTGGGAGCAAAAATCGCGGAATTTCTGGTTGGACAGCGCCTTGAGGGGCGTGGTGTAGAAGACCCGTTTTTCGCGCGCAAGGGCGCGGTAGACCATATATTCGGCGATGACCGTCTTGCCCGAACCGGTGGGGGCGCAGACCACCACCGATTCGTTTTCATCCAGAGCGGCAATCGCCTCGCGCTGGAAATCGTCGAGGTCAAACGGAAATAATTGCAGTAGATCGAGTTGGGCGGAGGCGACCACAGGTGCCTGTTCCGGTTTGTGCGTTTTTCCTAGCCTAACCCGAAAGCCCCGCTTGCGTGCATGGAGGTGCAGCGTTCAGGACAGTTGGATTGATCGCACCGGTCCGCGCTAGCGGCCGCCGGAGGCGCGGCGGATGCCTTCCTGATAGCCCTGGTCGTAGGCGGAGGAGTTGCGCGGGTTGTCGTAGCGCAGGTGTTTCAGGCCGTCGTTGACCCCCCGGCCGTACTCGGCCTCCGGCGGATAGTAGCCGCCGCGGGTCTGGTTGTTGGAGCGAATGGTGTTGACGGCGGTGACCCCCGCGCCAATCCCGATCACTTCGCCCCAGGTGAGGGCAAGGGTCGATGCGGGCAAGAGCGCGCCGAGGGCAACCGGGAGCAGCAGACCGATGGCGAGGCTTGTAGCCGGTTTGCACTTCATCACAACGGATTCCTCCGAACCACCGGACAGTCGGGGCCGGTATGGGAATATTTTTACACCCTGTTGGTCCATTGAAACGAAAGTTTGCGGCAGCAGATGGGCGGGATAATCTTGTGCTCATAACGATGGCTGGAGAGATAGTGCACGATGCCTAAAATTCATTGCCGCGCCGTGGCCGGATACCTGGCGATTGCCGTTGGGGCACTGTTGTCGATTCCGGTCGCAGCTTCGGCCCAGGAGCAATCGGCCGCGGCGGCGGCGGCGGCAGTGCGCAAAGCTCCCTTCAGCAAGGTCTTCACCGTCGGCAAAGCCTCTTTCGTCAAAGACAAAGACTATAACCCCAGTGAACCCAACATCCAGTTTTTTAGCCTCTGGATCGACGCCCCTTCGCAAAAAGCCTTCGAGGTCGCCGTGCGCTACTGCGTGCCGGAACAGGACGTCTCCGGCGATCAAGCCTTCCTCGCCGAGATGATTCTTTTGGATGGCAATCGGCCCCTGGTGCGCATTTCCAGAGTGCTTGACACCCAGCGCGCCCGCGAAAAGCAAGCCCGCCCGGCCCGCTACAATCCGCCGGTGGTGGTGGGCGGCCTCTACGGCGGCTTCTACGGCGGGTACGTCGTCGATCCCGGTTCGTACTTTCCAGAAATCAAGTGCAGCGCCGGCAGCACCCGCTTCGATCTGACGGCCCTCAAAAAGCAAATCGCCGGGTTGCCCAATCGCACCTTGAAGGTGCAATTGCTATTTAGCAACGGTGTCGAGCAGGGCTGGCAGTTGGGGGGTACCACGGTACAGGCGCTTAAGCAACTGCCGGGGATTAAAAAAATCGCCTCCGGCGCCTGAGGGGTGAACCGGCAGCTACCGATACCGAGCCCCACGAGCAAATCGACGTTGTTACAACAACGTAGTCAAGCTTGACAGCCGACGCGAACAAGACTAGAAGTAAAGCGCCGCATTGGCCTTGAAACTTTACCAAATGAATACACAAAGTGATTTATACAATCATCGCCTCGGGCGTGGAACTGCTCCGGCATGGATCTCTCTGGGGGTCGCCCTGCTCGGCGCGGTTCTAGTCAGTGGCTGCGGCGAGAAAAAGTCTACCGCCGAGGCGGCGGCGCCGCCGCCTGCGCCCGTGAAGACGCAGGTGCTGGCCACCAGTGCGCTCGAAGATGCTTCCGAGTATGTGGGAGCCCTGGAGGCCCAAAAAAAAGTCGAATTGAAGCCGGAGATCGAAGGTCGCATCGCTCAGATTGCGGTCACCTACGGCCAGCGGGTTGCGCGGGGCGATTTGATTATGCAGCTGCGTCCCGATCAGACCCAGACGCAGTTGCAAGCCGCCCAGGCCAACGCCGCCGCCACCGGCCAGGCGCAGAAGACGGCCGAGGCGAACCTGCGCCAGGCGCAGGCGGAGCGGGAGACGGCGGTAGCGGAACTTGCTTTGCAAAAGGTCAACTACAAGCGCGCCCAGGAACTGGTCGCAGCTGGGGCTCAGGCGCAAATCACCCTCGACACCGAGACTAAAAACCTGGATGTGGCCCAGGCAGACCTGAGGGCGGCCGATCAAGCAGTACAGGCGTCCGGCGCCGCCGTCGACCAGGCCAAAGCCAATCTGCGCAACGCCCAGGCTGCCGTGGGCACTGCGCAGGTGCCTTTGCAGTACAAACAGCTGCGCGCCCCGATCGCCGGTGCGGTCGGCAACTTCTCGGTGAAAGTGGGCGATTACGTCAACACCGGCCAGACCCTCACCACGATCACCCGCAACGACGCGCTGGATCTGAAGATCTCGGTGCCCTCCAACCGCTCGTCGCAACTGCGTCCCGGCACCGAGGTGGAACTGGTCGATCCCGACACCGAAAAGCGCTTGACCAAGGGCAGAGTCTACTTTATCTCCTCGGAGGTGGCGAGCGGTGCGCAGTCGATTTTGACCCGGGCGCGCTTTGCCAACTCCGACGGTCGGCTGCGCGATGGGCAATTCGTCAAGGCGCGGGTGATCTGGAGCCGGCGGCCGGGGGTGCTGGTGCCGGTAGTTGGGGTGTCGCGCATCGGTGCCCAGGATTTTGTCTACGTGGCCGACCAGCAGCAGGTGCAGGGCAAGGTGCAGACCGTTGCCCGCCAGCGGCCCGTCCAGCTCGGTGAACCGCAGGGCCAGAGCTACCAGATCGTCTCGGGGTTGAAGCCGGGCGATCGCGTCGTCGTCTCGGGCATTTTACGGCTCAGGGACGGCGCGCCCATCCAGCCGCAATCTTAAGAGAGGGGCCTCCATGGGTATTTTTTCGATCGCGACGTTTTTTATCAAGCGGCCGGTCTTCACCACGGTCTGCACCTTGCTGATCTTGCTGGTGGGGGCGGTCTGCATCCCGCTGTTGCCCATTTCCTATCTGCCCCCCTTGACGCCGGTCACCGTGCAGGTGAGCGCCCAGTTCATCGGCGCCGACGCCCAGACCGTCGAGAATACCGTCTGCACCGTGCTGGAGCGCCAGATCAACGGTGCGACCAACATGCTGTATCTGACCTCGGCCAGCAACGACAACGGCCAGTGCTCGATTACGGTCTACTTCGCCCCCGGCACCAATCAGAGCCTGGCGCAGGTCGACGTCCAAAACCGGGTCGGTATCGCCCAGCCGCAACTGCCCGACCAGGTCAAGCAGGTGGGTGTGACCGTCCAGAAGACCTCCCCCAGCATCCTGCTGGTCTACGGGTTTTTCTCGCCCGACGGTCAGTACGACACGCGTTTTGTCAGCAACTACGTCGATCTGTACGTGCAAGATGAAATCCAGCGCCTGCCGGGCGTGGCGCTGGTGACGGTCAACGGCCAGCGGTTGTACGCCATGCGCCTGTGGCTCGACCCGCAGGCGCTGGCCGGTCGGGGGCTCACCTCCACCGATGTGGTCAACCGCCTCAAAGAGCAAAACACCCTCATCGGGTTGGGCGCCATCGGCCAGGCCCCCACCGCCGACGGCCAGACCTTTCAGTTCACCATCCCCTCGCAGACCCAGCTCAAGGACACCCGGCAGTTCGAGAACCTGATCTTAAAAGTTCAACCCAACGGCGATCTGGTGCGCCTGCGCGACGTGGGCCGGGTAGAATTCGGCGCGCAGGACTACACCACCAGCGCCCGCACCAACGGCAAGCCGAGCGTCGCGCTGCTCATCTTCCAGACGGCCGACGCCAACGCCCTCGATGTGGCCAACGCCGTCAAAACCAAGATCAATCAGCTCAAGCAGAGCATGCCGCCGGGCCTGACCGCCGAGCCGGTCTTCGATACGACGCTGTTTGTCAACGCCTCCACAGAAGAGGTCTTCGTCACCCTGATCGAAGCGATTTTGCTGGTGGTACTGGTTATTTTTATTTTTCTGCAAGATTGGCGCGCCCTGATCATCCCGGTTGTGGCCATTCCGGTGTCGCTGGTGGGGGCGCTGGCGTTCGCCTATCTATTCGGCTTCTCGCTCAACACCCTGACGATGTTCGGCCTCATCTTGGCTACAGGCCTGGTGGTCGACGACGCGATCGTCGTCATCGAAGGCATCGTCGCCAAAATCGAGCAGGGGCTCACTCCGCGCGAGGCCGCCCTGGAGGCGATGGAGGAGCTGTCGGGCGCGGTGATCGCGATGTCGCTGGTGCTGATGGCGGTGTTCATCCCGGTGGCCTTCTTCCCGGGCACGACCGGCCTCATCTACCAGCAGTTTGCCCTCACCATCGTCTTTTCGATCGCCGTCTCGGCCTTCAACGCCCTCACCTTCAGCCCGAGCGTGGCCGCGATCTTGCTGCGGCCGCGCAGGGAGGAAGGGGGAGGCCCGCTCGGCTGGTTCTTTCGCCTGTTCAACCGGGGCTTTGCCTGGTTCACCGAGCGCTACACCGCACTGGTGCGCTTGCTGATCCGGGTGCGCTACGTGGTCATGGCGGTGTTCGCGGCAGGTCTATTGGGCACAGTCCTGCTGTTTCAGACCGTGCCGGGCGGGTTCGTGCCGGAGGAGGATCAGGGGGTATTTCTGGGCGTCATCCAGGCTCCGCCCGGTTCTTCGCTCGCCTACACCGACAAAGTCGGCCAGCAGATCTGGCAGAAGCTGCAACAGTACGAAGAACTGAGGTACCTCACCGTCTTCGCGGGCTACGCCTCGACCGGCAACGCCCCCAACATCGGATTTTTCTACGGCAGCCTCAAACCCTGGGAGGAGCGCAAAGAAGCGAGCCAATCGGTCAATGGGTTGCTGTCGCGCATCAACAAAGATCTCGCCGGCATCACCGATGCGCGGGTGGTGGCGCTCAACCTGCCTGCGATCATCGGCTTGGGCACCTACAGCGGTCTGGAATTTCAGCTTCAAGATCAAAGCGGCGGCAAACTCACAGTCGATCAATTTGTCGAAAGCGCCAATGAAATCATCGCCAAAGCGAACGCCTCGCCGGTGCTTGCCGGGCGGGTGTTCACGCCGTTTCCGCCTTCCTCGCCCCAAGTGCAGATCGACATCGACCGCGACCGCCTCGAAGCGCTCAACGTCAACTTCCAGGATGCGATGACGACCCTTGGAACCTACATCGGCTCCAACTACGTCAACCAGTTTGTCTACGGACCGCGCTACTACCGGGTGTACGTCCAGGCGGACCTGCCCTTTCGCGACTCACCCAAAGATCTCGAGCAGATCTACGTGCGCTCCCAGGACAATCAGATGGTGCCCCTGAGTAACTTGATCAAAGTATCGACCGGCAAGGGGCCGCAACTGGTCAATCACTTCAACGTCTACCGGGCGATCGATATTGTGAGCAGCCCCGCCCCCGGCTACAGCAGCGGCCAGGCGATCGCCGAGATGCAAAGGGTATTTGCCGAAGCTGCCGTCCCCGGCCTCAACTACTCCTGGTTCGGCACCGCCCGCGAGGAGGTGGCGGCCGGGGGGTTGGCTGTGGTCATCTTCGGCTTTGGCCTGGTGATCGTCTTTTTGGTGCTCTCAGCCCAGTACGAAAGCTACGTCGACCCGCTCATCATCATGCTCACCGTGCCGCTGGCCCTGTTGGGAGCGCTGTCCTTCGTGTTCGCCCGGGGCCTGATCAACGACGTCTACTGCCAGATTGCCCTGGTGATGCTCATCGGCCTGGCCGCCAAAAACGCCATCTTGATCGTCGAATTTGCCAACCAGCAGCTGCTCAAAGGCAAAAGCATCGTCGAGGCGGCCGTGGAATCGGCCCGGGAGCGCCTGCGGCCGATATTGATGACCGCGCTGGCGGCGCTGGCCGGTTTTTGGCCGCTGGTGGTGGCGGCCGGGGCCGGGGCCAACTCGCGCGTCTCGCTGGGGACTACCGTGTTCGGCGGCCTGCTGGTGGCGACATTTTTGAGTTTGCTGCTGGTGCCGGTGCTGTACGTGGTGATCAAGAGTCTGGAGGAACGGTTCTTTAAGGGCAAACCGCCCGAGCCGCCCGCCGCCCCGCCTATCCCGGCGGAAGCCGCCCGACAGGTGGCGGCGGAGGAGTGATCCGGATGGTTGCGTAAGTTTGCGCCCGTTCCCCGCCCGCCCATGGAGAAGGACAATAAAACCAGCGGTCCCCTGCTGGGCAAGACACCCCCCGGAGGTGCTTACCGATGAATGTGAAACTGATCGTCTTCTCGGCTGTGATTACAGCGATCGTCGGTGCGGTGCTCGGGCTCGGCGTCGCCCACCTGCGCCCGACACCTTACACTGCGGATCTCTACCAGAACCTCCCCCAAAAGTACGCACTGGTCGGTGCGGTGGCCGGCCTGCTGATTGGCGCCGGCCAGGAGTGCCTGCGGCAGATGCAGCAGCAGAGCCAGCGACCCTAACGCTCCAGTCCTCCGCCGGGGCGCCATATCCGCCCCGGGTTGTGCTCCGCGTCGATCTCCACCACCAGATCGCAGCGGCCGGAGGCTATCAGCGGCTCGACAAATGTTGCCCACGGCAGGGCGTGCTGGAAATATTCGACAAATCGAGCAATCTCCGCAGCGCTCATACCGCCCTGACCGCGCCCGATGCGCTCCCGCTCAGCGGTCCACCGCCATTGCCTGCTCCAGTCCAAGTCCCCGGGCTTCAGCACCAGCAGCTGGTCAAGAAACTCCCAGAGCGCTTCGTAGGCTGCCAATTCCCGATTGGATTGCCCAGCCAAGTCCTCTTCGGATAACTCTCGCAGCACCGGTCGCACCCCCACGCACCAGCCTTCGAAGATCACCGCGTCGGGCCGAGCGGTCAAGACCTGCCATCCGACCGGCAGCCCATCCACCGCAACGGACCAGACACCTTCCGCCATTTGCAGCCGCGCCTCGCCCTCCTCGCGGGACCACACAGCCCACCCGTCCGCCGGCACACCGTCTAGAAAATCCAGAGGCACGGGGCTTCCCATGTTCTCAGGAAGCGGTAGGTCAAGACCCTGTACCCGGCAGCGCTCCAGAAAAAAGTGGCCCGCTCGCACCGGTCCAGTCAGAGTGATTTCTGGGCGCAACTCCACCCAGGCATGGCGGTCTCCCTCGCCGCCCCCGGCGGCTTTGTCGAAGCGGGGCAGCCAAAAAGGCGCCTGCCCGCTTCGGAGGGCTTCCAATGTCCGCACCCCAAGCGCCACATCGTGGGTGCCGGGTGGGCCGCGCCAACGCAAGGCGGGCCGCTCGGTGCGCAACCGGCGCCGCTCGGAGGCCGTGAGATACAGATCGTCGATCGACAGGTCCACCGCCCGCTGCCCCAGATGGGCGAGCAAGACCGTGAGCGCCCCCGCGAGGGTGGATTTGCCGCTGCCTTGGGGACCAAGAATCCCCTGGCAAAACAACGTGCCGCTTCGACAGCGCCGATCGATATCGAGAGCCAGCGGCACCCACAACCGCCAGGCCGCCTCCAAGGCCGAGGGCGGTGCGTTCAACCGCGGCCAGCCGGCCGTCAAAAGCTCCACCCGGCTTTCGATTGGCGTTGTCTCGGCCTCCCAACAATCGGAGCGCGTCGCTTCGCCGAGCACTCCCCACACCTCTGGCCCTAGATCCCGGCCGCCAATCGCTGTCTGCAAGCATTCTTGCAAACGCGGGTCCATGAGAATCTCCTTATCCTAGGCATTTTTTACTAGACTCCGTCCGACCCAACGGAGTAAAGTAAAGAAAGGTGAAGAATGTGCGGAATGCCTTCAAAGAAGTTGTTTACGGGGCTTCTGGGCACATACAATTTCCCCCTTGGCGAGAAGGACGGTTGCGCGACGTATGGAAAGCCTTGTGCAGTTCGGTTGGCTGATCCCACTTTATTGTTTGGCGGGCGCCCTGTTTTCCCTACCCTGGGCGCTTACCCAGTCGAAAGGCCAGCGAATTGCCGCTTTCGGCGGACTGTTCTTCACCGGGTTGGCGCTGCTGCACGCGAGCTTGATGTTGCCCGAGGTCCTAGCTGGAGCGGGCGGCACCTTTCGCTTTCCATGGATCGATTCTGGAACGCTGAATATCGCGGTGAGCGGCCTGATCAACCCGCTCACCGCCGGCACACTGGTGCTGGTGGCGGGGGTGAGCCTACTGGTGCAACTGTACTCGCTGGGCTACATGGACCACGAGCCGCGGCTGGCCCGCTACTACGGCCTGCTGAGCTTTTTTACCATGGCCATGCTCGGGCTGGTGCTCTCCGACAACTTGCTCGCCATGTACGGCTTCTGGGAGTTGATGGGCCTGTCGAGCTATCTGCTGGTCGGCTTCTGGTGGTCAAAGCCCGCCGCCGCCGCCGCCGCCAAAAAAGCCTTTCTCACCACCCGCGTCGGCGACTTTTTGCTGCTGATTGGCATTCTGCTGCTCTACGTTAACGCCGGAACGCTTGAAATTACAGCCCTGGGCGAATGGGCGGAAACAGCCACGATCGCCGCTCCCCTCGCCACACTGATCGTGCTGTTGCTGTTCGCGGGTCCGGTGGGCAAGTCGGCCCAGTTCCCGCTGCACGTCTGGTTGCCGGACGCGATGGAAGGTCCGACCCCGGCTTCGGCCCTCATCCACGCCGCCACGATGGTCGCCGCCGGGGTGTTCATGGTGGCGCGCCTCGAGCCGATCTTTGCCCTCTCGAGCACGGCCCTCATGGTCGTCGCCTACACCGGCGCCATCACCGCCCTGGGTTCGGCCCTGATTGCCACAGCCCAAAACGATATCAAGCGGGTACTCGCCTACTCGACCATCTCCCAGTTGGGCTATATGTTCATGGCTCTGGGCGTGGGCAACACCGAGGCGGCGATGTTCCACCTGTTCACCCACGCTTTTTTCAAGGCGATGCTGTTTCTCGGGGCCGGTTCGGTCATCCACGGCGCCCACACCCAGGACATGCGCGAGATGGGCGGCCTGGTGGGCAAAATGCCGGTGACGGCCTTTACCTACGGTATCGGTGTGCTGGCGCTTGCGGGTGTCTTTCCTTTTGCCGGTTTCTGGTCGAAGGACGCCGTCCTGCACGCCCTCGAAAAGGCTGAACTCTATCCGGTCTTTGCGATGGGGCTGTTGACCGCCGGTCTAACCGCTTTCTACATGGCCCGCCAGTACATCCTGGTCTTTTTGGGCAAGCCTTCTGAAAAATCGAGCCGCGCCCACGAGTCGACCTGGACGATGTCGCTGCCGCTGGTGATTTTGGCGGTGCCCTCGGCGGCGGCGGGCGGGCTGGGCAACGCGTGGTTCCTCAAAGAAGAACTCGACACGACGCTGCTGGTGCTCTCCTCGGGGGTGGTTGCCGTCGGCTTTGCGGTCGCCGTTGCCGTCTACGTCCTCAATCTGGTGCCCAAGCCCGTGGTGCAGGCGCTCGTCCCCCTGCGCACCGCCCTCAAAAACCGGCTCTATATCGATGACTTTTACAGCCGCACCTTCGGCAACGGCTTGGCGGGCGTCGCCGTGGTTGTCGCCTGGCTCGACCGCAACGTGGTCGACGGCATCGTCAACCTGGTGAGTGCCGCGACGCTCTTGAGCGGCGAGAGCCTGAAGTATCTGGAGACCGGCAAGGCGCAGGTCTATTTGCTGGTGATCTTCGCCTCGGTGATTGCTCTGGGCGTGATGGTCGGGATGCGCTGAGGGCGGGGGCCAGTGCGCGGCCGGCAGCATCGATTTGCGCCACGATGGTCGTGCAGGTGTCGTCGATGCAGCTCGTTTTGCGGTGTGATCTCGAATCCGAGTGAAGCGACACAGTCTGAGGACTCAGCAGTCGAGCCATACGGGCTGCCAGGGCCACGGCAGATACCGGCGACCTTCGGATCAGTCGATGAGCTTTTCAAGAGCCTGCTGCAGATCCCCAGTCAGACGCTGAACGGACTGCCGGGCGGCCGAGCGGCTGGTGTGGTAGGCGGACCACCGCTCTGTAACTGAGATGGGCTCTCCGATAGCGATCCGAGCCTGCCGCCAGCCCAGGCGTGGCCTGCGCGGGTTTTTCTCCCCTTTGATGCGCGAAACCAGATCAAAAAGAATCAGCGTCGTTTCGGCAAATCGTTCAGCGGTCGGCCGGTTGCGCACATAGTTGCCGGTGACGGCCACGAAGCTCTCGACTAGACGCATATGCTTGACCGGGAGGATGGCCGCTTGTGCCACCCAATCCGCCAGGCCCTGCTCCAGTCGGGCAAGCTTGCCCAGCTCCGGCAGATCCTCGCGGTAGGTATCTATCCAGCCCGCTTCCTCCAGCCTGCGGCACCGCTCGGCGATCCCGCCGGTGGAGGAGATGCCGAAGTGCCGTTCGGCGGTGCGCAGAGCTACGTCGAGCAGGGCCTGCAGGCGCAATGCCAGTGGATTGCCCGTAAAGTCTGCAATCTTCGGGCTCAACTCTTCCAGTGGGCGATGGTTGAGGCGGCTATAAAACTGTTCCATCGTGTCGAGCAATCGTTCAGCAAGACGCAATAGCCGTGCGTAGAGCGCTTCTTCAAAGCCATCCCGGGCGTGCGGATCAAAAGGTGGAGCAGGCGGCAGGCCGCAGTCGGCTTCCAAGCGGCCCATCAGGCGGTCCAACTGTGCCCAGGGCGGCTTAGGATAACGGTACTGAACGCCAATCGGCACAATTAGCACTTCCTGGGAGCGATGGGCTCTGCGCAAATCGTCTACGCACCAGAAACCCAACTGGGCGACCCCAGGCTCCAGGGGACTAACAATTTCGCTGTGGCCGTTGGTGGCTCCTTCCGGGGCGATAGTAATCGGCATGCTGCCGTTTGCAAAAAGTTCGCGGGCAGCGCGAATAGCGGTCCAATCGAGCGCCCGGCCGCGGTGGATGGGCATTCCCCCCAACCGCGAAAAAAGCCACTCCAGCCAGTTGCCGGCCCACAGCGGCATCCCCCGGTCGTACAGAAAGTGCGTGTGCAGGGGAAGTTTGAGGGCGATTTTCTGCCGGCGGGCCACCCCGGGCAGAATGCGAGAAAACAGATACATCAAAGACATCGGATCATCCACTTCGGGATGGCGAAATGCCATCAAAAAGCGGATTTCGCCCGCCTGAAACCGCTGATAAAGCTTGACCAACCCTTCGGCATTTACCGCCTCAACCCGGGCAATGCCCGCCGGTAGCCAGGGCCGCGTGCGAACGCGCAGCAGGAACGGCAGCACCCAGTGCGAGGCCCGCACCACCCCCAGGCTAAGACGTTGGGGGACAAATTCGAGGCGTGGTCGGACGTAACGCATGGCGGCACCGAGCCCAAGAACGGGTTGAACCCAGTCTAGGTCAGCGCACCGGTGAGTCCGGCCTTAGTGAACATCGACACGATTCGGCGGAGCACTACCGGATGGGTGCGGAGGATCCTTTTCTCATCTGCTCAAATCGTGCTTTTCTAAATGTTTGCCATAAACCTCCTGGATAATAGGTCCAGACTGGCGGATTTACGGTGTTGTTCGAAACGAGGGTGATCTCGGCGGGAACGGCGTTGGCCATAGCGGCGGCATTGCGCTTTGGTTTTTCTGCTATAGGTATATGCGGCTTGACTCAAGACGAAGGGACAGCTTCGTCATACCAGACACGGCACAGGCAGGACCTTCGCTCACCCCACGATCGGCTCGGCTGCAGGTGGGGGCGTCGCTCCCCTAAACTGAAGAAAAGATTGCGCTTTTGTTAGGAAACCACCCGTGACCCAGACCCCCGTCGACTACAAGCAGACCGTCCGTACTCCCAAGACGGATTTTCCGATGCGGGCGAACGCCTCGACCCGCGAGGTCGAGATTCAGCGGTTCTGGGAGGAACAGGGCATCTACGGGCGTCTTGCCCAAGACAATCCCGGCGAAGTATTTATCCTGCACGACGGGCCGCCCTACGCCAACGGCGATCTGCACATCGGCCACGCCCTCAACAAGATCCTCAAGGACATTATCAACCGCTACCAGCTGCTGCAAGGGCGGCGGGTGCGCTACGTACCCGGCTGGGACTGCCACGGGCTGCCGATTGAATTAAAAGTGCTGCAGGATCTCCCCCAGGCGGAGCGCTCGCAATTGACGCCCCTCGATGTGCGCACGCGGGCGCGCGATTTCGCCCAGCGCACCGTCCAGTCGCAGTGCGCGAGCTTCAGACGCTACGGCGTCTGGGGCGATTGGGATCATCCGTATCTCACCTTGCAGCCGGAGTACGAAGCGGCCCAACTCGGGGTCTTCGGCAGAATGGCCCTCAAAGGTTATATCTACCGGGGCCTCAAGCCCGTCCACTGGAGCCCCAGTTCCCAGACCGCTCTTGCGGAAGCGGAACTGGAGTACCCGACCAAGGACGACGGCAGCCCCGCCCACACCTCCCGCTCGGTCTACGTCAAGTTCCCGCTTATCTCCATCGCGGCACCCGAGACCGCCACGGTGATGGCCGCCGAACTGCTGCCGCGCCTGAGCACTTTTCACGACCGCGAAGAAGAACTGATCGACGCGCTGTTGGGTGAGCGCGACGACCTTCCCGAGATCGCCGTAGCCATCTGGACCACAACTCCCTGGACGCTGCCGGGCAACCTGGCGGTGGCGCTTAACGGCGAGCTCGACTATGCGCTGGCGGCAAGCGACGAGCACGGCCTGCTCATCGTCGCAGCTGAACTGGCGGCGCGGCTGGCAGGGACGCTCGCCACCCGCTTTGAGACGATTGCCACCTTCAAAGGCCGCGAACTGGAGGGCAGCCTCCTGGCTCACCCGCTCTTCCGCCGCACCAGCCCCATCGTGCTGGGTGATCACGTCACCACCGAATCGGGCACAGGGGCGGTACACACCGCCCCCGGCCACGGCAGCGAGGATTTTGAGCTGGCCCAGCGCTACAACCTCGGGGTGCTCTCGCCGGTGGACGATTACGGCCGCTTCACCCGCGAGGCGGATAGCGACCGGCGCGAGAGCCTGCCGGTGTTCGCGGGCAAAGCGGTGCTTAGCGACGGCAACCAGGCGGTCATCGAAGCGCTCACAGCGGCGGGAGCGCTGCTCAAAGAAGAAGCCTACGTCCACAAATATCCCTACGACTGGCGCACCAAAAAACCGACCATCTTCCGCGCCACCACCCAGTGGTTCGCCTCGGTCTCCGATTTTCGCCCCCAGGCACTGAGCGCCATTGCCCAGACCGAATGGATCCCCGCCAGCGGTGAGAACCGGATCACCGCTATGGTGGCCGGGCGCAACGACTGGTGCATCTCCCGCCAGCGCGCCTGGGGTTTGCCGATTCCGGCCTTCTACTGCGAAAACTGCGCCAACGTGCTACTCACCCAGGAATCGGTCGAAGCGGTGCAGGCGGCCGTGCGCGTCCACGGTTCGGATATTTGGTGGCAAAAAGAAGCAAGCGAGCTGCTCCCCCCGGGGATCGCCTGCGCCCACTGCGGCAGCACCACCTTTCGCAAAGAAAAAGACATCATGGACGTCTGGTTCGACTCAGGTTCTTCGTGGGCCGGGGTGCTCGGCCGGCGTCCCGAGTTGCACTATCCGGCTGATGTCTACCTCGAAGGATCCGACCAGCACCGCGGCTGGTTCCAGTCGAGCCTGCTCACCTGTGTGGCCACCGAGGGCACCGCTCCTTACAAAACCGTGATCACCCACGGCTTTACTCTGGATGAGCACGGCCGCAAGATGTCCAAGTCCCTGGGCAACGTCGTGGACCCAAAACTGGTGATCGAAGGCGGAGTGAACCAGAAGCAGCACCCCGCCTACGGGGCGGACGTGCTGAGGCTCTGGGTCGCCTCGGTCGATTACACCAGCGACCAGTTGCTCGGCCCCAGCGTACTTGCCCAGACCGCCGAGGTCTACCGCAAAATCCGCAACACGGCGCGCTACTTGTTGGGCAGCCTCAACGACTTCGTACCGGAGCGCGACCTGGTGGCCTTCGATTCGTTGGGTGAAGTCGATCAATACCTGCTGCATCGCCTGAGTGTCGTGCATCTCGAAGTCACCCAGGCTTTTGAAAGTTACCAGTTCTCCCGATTCTTCCAGACCATCCAGAACTTTTGTGTGGCGGATCTGTCGAATTTTTATCTGGATATTTCCAAAGACCGCCTCTATATCAGCGCCGAAGCTTCCCTGCGCCGCCGCAGCTGCCAGACGGTGCTCTACCATGTGCTCGAGAGCCTCGCCCGGTTGATTGCCCCGGTGCTGCCGCACCTGGCGGAGGATATCTGGCAGTATCTGCCCTACCCCAAAAGTCACGCTTCGGTGTTCGAAGCGGGCTGGCCAATCGATAACTCCCAGTGGTTCCAACCGCTCACAGTCGATCGCTGGCCAGGGCTGATTGCCCTGCGCGACCGGGTGAACGTCGCCCTCGAAGCCGCCCGGGGCGCCAAGCACATCGGCTCCTCGCTGGAGGCGAAGATTCAACTCTACGTCGAAAACCCGATCCTGGCGGACGAACTGGCCCGTCAGAGGGACGAGTTGCGCTATCTGTTTATCGTCTCGCAGGTGGAATTGCTGGACGAGCCCCCGGCCGAGGTGCCCGTCGAGGAAGGGGTGGCGGCGGTGGTCCTGGCGGCGGACGGCCGCAAGTGCGAGCGCTGCTGGAACTACTCGGTCCACGTCGACGCGGATGCCGAGCACCCGACGCTGTGCGAGCGGTGCGTCCTGGCTCTGGACGGAGCGTTCTGACTGTGTCCGCTGCCGCCAGGGGCCGGGTCTTCGCAGTCCTGGTCAACTGGTGCAACGACGGCGATACCCTGCGGGCGGTCGATTCACTGATGGCCCAGCACTTGCTGCCGGAGGTGATCGTCGTGGACAACGCCTCGCCGGGCGGCTCGGAAGAGCGGCTGCGCGCGGCGCTCGCCGGACGTGCCACCGTGCTGCAAAGCGGAGCGAACCTGGGCTGGGCGGGCGGCTGCAACGTCGGGATCCGTCAGGCACTTGAGCGGGAGGCCAGGTACGTGTGGCTATTTAACAACGACGCCACCGCTCATCCGGCCGCCCTGGCCGCCCTGGTGGATGCCGCCGAGAGCCATCCGGACGCGGCCGCCTGCGGGTCGCTGATTTACGAACAAGATCGCCCGGAAGTGGTCTGGTTTGCCGGCGGGGCGGTCTCGCTCTGGCGGGGGGTCACATGGCATATCGGTCGCGGCCGGACCGATCGCGGCCAGTTTGGCGGCCCGCCCCGGCCGGTGGCGTTTTTAACCGGCTGCAGTCTGCTGGTGCGCCGCGCCGCCTTCGAGCAGGTTGGGCTGCTTCCTGAAAGGTATTTTCTATACTTTGAGGATGTCGATTGGTGCCTGCAGGCCCGCCGCCGGGGCTACCGGCTATTGTTCGTCCCCGAGGCGCGCGTCTGGCACCGCGAGGGTTCTTCAGCGCGCGGTGCCGACGGCCTCTCACCCACCCACGCCTACTACGACGCTCGCAACAATCTTTACTTCATCGACCGCTGGTGCAGCCCACTGCAGCGCATCACCGCCCGCGCCAACTTCGCAGTGCGCGTCGTCGGTAAGGTCAGCTTGTGGTCCTTGTTGCGCCGTCGGGAACAGGTGCTCGTCGCGTCGCTTCTAGCTGGAGTGCGCGATTACTATCGACAAGATAGCAGCTGGTCTTAGGTGATTAGACAGTTCAGACTATCAACAGTGACCACGGTTTAATCCTTTACCAGTACATCAAGTGAGGTATGACCGAACCTTTTCAGCCTGCACTTCCAGGTTTTCCGCTTCTATGGGGTGCCCCATTGTGTGAAGCAGCTGGGCATAGCCATCTAAGACATCGGCAACTTTTGGGTGATCAGAGCCAAAAGTATTTTCTCGAATGCTCAACGCGCGCTGGTAGAGTGGCTCAGCTTCGCCAAGCCGGCCTTGTCGTCTGTATAGTGAGGCCAAACCGAGCACGCATGTCGCCACATCGGGATGCTCCGGACCGCTCAATCTTTCTCGTACTCCCAACGCGCGCACAAACAAGGGCTCGGCTTTGGCGTAACGGTTTTGGGAGACAAACAGCCATCCCAGGCCGTCGAGTGTTCTCGCCAGATCGCTCTGTTCCGATTGCGGTAGCTCGTTTTGGATTGCCAAGGCCTGTTCGTACCACTGCTGGGCTTTGCGGTACCTCCGCCAGGCTTTATTGAGTTCGGCCAGGTCATATAGGCTCAATGCCGCTTGGGACGATTCCTCCCCCGAATTTTTCTTGCGAATTTCCAGCGCCCGTAACAGCAATTTTTCAGCTTTGTCGAACTGGCGCTGTTCCTTGTAGAGCCTGGCCAGCCCGTTGATGCTGGCCAAAGCAGGTTTGCCGGTCTCCATTGCGGCTTCAAAAATTTTTAGCGCTCGACAGAAAAGCGGCTCCGCTTCGTTGTGTCGGCCTTCAATCTGATAGAGACCCGCCAAGTAGTTGATACTGGAAGCCACCCGTGGGTGATTCACTCCAAGTACCTTCTCTCGCACGCTCAACATGAGTTTGTAAAAAGATTCTGCCTCTGCATAACGGCCGCGTTCGCGCAAATAGTAGCCAGCTTTATTTAAAAGGTTGGCGGCCACTTCAAACTCTAAGCTCCACTCTTCCACCAGCTTTTTCACAGCCTGGGCTTGGGGCAACAGTCGTTCGCATACTGGCCAATTGTCTGGTCGTACGAAGGGAAAGACTCTTTCCACTGCCCGAGTTGCCCGCTCTGCCCACAAGCGGAGTTCATCGTTGCTCATGCCGTCTTTGAGTATGTCCTGGACCAAGCGGTGCACACCCAACACGCGGTGGCGGATGTCCATGTGCAGTAGCGAGAAACAGGAGGCTGCCTCCACGGCTCGCTCGAAAATCTCCTCATCGGCAACATCTCTGAGGGTATCCCCCCACTCCTGAGCTGCTCCGGTAAAGATCTCTCTGGCGATTGCATCGGGAGCAAGAAAAGCACAGGCACGGAGCAGTTCCGAGGCCGTTGGACTGCTGCGCTGTATCTCCATAAAGGCCAAATCGAACGCCACCGTCACCGAAGCGTGTCCTATGGCGAACTTTCTAGAAATTGCGCGCAATCTGGCACCATCTTGCCGGTATCGACGCAGGTACTTTTGTAGACTAGCTCGGGTTTCCTCAATGTAAGCACCTGCCTGGTCCAAAGCCAGGGGCAATCCGCCCACTTCCCGGGAAACCTCTTCGGCAATGCAAAGCTCTTCCGGCCGGACATCCTCCAGGGTGGCCTGAGCCTCAATGATCTTTGCCCGTCGCAATAGTAATAAAGCACCGTTTTCAGTTTCCAGTGCCGGTACTTCGACGCGACGTAGGAGTCCTGTGGTGGTCGCCCGGGTGGTCAGAAGCACACGGCCGCTAGGGTTGTTGGGCAACTGGGGTAGAACCATCTCTAGATCGTCTACATTGTCTACTACCAGCAACCAACTGCCCTCACGGGTCAAGCGTCTTTTGACCGCCGCCAGCACTTCGGCCTGATTTCCTTCATCTCGCAGCGGAAGCTCCAGCAGCAAGGCCAGATCGACAAAGCCGGCAACCAGTTCTGAAATGGTCTGCGCTCGCAGCCAAAATACCGCCCGGTAGTGTTCCCGGTATCGGTGGACGTATTCGGCGGCAATTTGGGTCTTGCCGACTCCGGGCATCCCGCTTAGGGCTACCTTTGTGCCTTCACGAAGGAGTTTATTCAGCTGTATAAGCAATTGCTCGCGTCCAGTAAAACAAGGATTTCGGTCGAGCGGCACATTCCACAATCCTAAAAAGTCAGCACCATGGTGCCGAACGGAGGCTGTCTGGGGCTGAGATGTTCCTCTAAAGTAAAAGTTACTATTTGTGATTGTGACCACATTTGAGTCAACAAGATCCCTGCCGACTGCCATACTCGCTGCACCGGATGCAAGGGCGCTGCTTTCGCGCAGAGTGCTTGTTGGATCCGAGGGTGACTGCTGCTTTACCGCATGGAGCAGTACCCGGCGGTGGTCTTCCTTGGGTAAACCCACAAGATCAACACAGATGAACGCGTCAATCACTCCTGTGGGTTGGCAAGCTTCCACCCGGATGGTCAACATCGCTCCATCCGCTGCCATTGGGTTGCACAAAAATGTATTTTCCCACCCCGGGTGCGAGTATTCGTTCAGCAGGTAAGCTTTCGATAGCACAACGATAGTGCGGCGCGATTCGGACACCGTTTTGCTCAGCCACGACCCGGAGTCACCGTACGGCTGGGGGTATTCTTCCTGCAGTTCAACCGTGTATCCGGCTTCCTGCAAAACACGCGCAATCCACTCCGATAACTCCTGTTCGGCTGGGTTGCAGCTGATGAAAAAGTCCTTCATGGGCGTCCCCCTGTTAGGTCGAGCATTCTGCACACATAATCATCTATCCTCGCCACAAAAAAATTATGTCGCAAGGTGGCGAATTTCCCATGTCCTTCTTAAGATTGAAGCAGACCTTTCGTCTTGCGAGCTTTTCCATGGATCCCACCGCCTTGGCCGCCCTGTCGAGAGAAGTGACAGTATTTTTATCTCCTTTTTTGCCTCATCTGTTGGCCCTTACCAAGGATGCCGCGAAGCAGGCCGCCGAAGCGGCGGGCAAAGCACTGGGTGCCGATGCCTGGAATCAAGCGAAAACGCTGTGGAGCAGGCTCTGGCCAAAGATGGAAGCTAAGGCCGTTGCTGTAGAAGCCACGCAGGATGTTCTAGCTGCGCCGAACGACCAGGACGCTCAAGCCGCTTTGCGCCAGCAAATCAAAAAGCTGTTGAACGAGAATCCGGAACTTGCTGATGAAATCGGCTGGTTGTGGGGACAGGGTCAGAGGAGCCGGACTGTAACTGCCAGTGGAGAGCGCTCCGTGGCCATCGGCGGCAATGTCAGCGGTAGCAACATCGTCACAGGTAACAACAATACTGTCGGCAGCCACTAGAACCATGACCAAGCGGGCGCTCGACTCGAAATTGTCGATGGTCTGCCGCTCGTCCACACCCAGGTCGATGAAGACTTGGTAACTACCCTGCGCAAACTGCGCGAAGGGTGAGACTCCTTATCGACACGAATATCCTCATCGCCGGGACTGTACCCAGCCATCCGGCGCATGGGCGGTGCCTACCTGTCATGCAGGGCATCATTTCGAGAGGCAATGAAGGATACCTCTGCCTCCAATCGCTTAGCGAGTATTTCCGGTTCATGACCGGCGTCGCGCGGCCGCAACTGAGTCCCAAAAACGCAGAGCGTGCAATCAAGCAACTGCTGACTAATTTCAAGGCCATAGGTCTCGATGGGACGGATCACCTGGCAATGTTCACCCGCATGGGCGCGTTGGGTCTGCATGGCGCCGTCGTGTATGACGGACGTTGCGGCCCTGGTGCAAGCGCCGTAAGTAGTGCCGGTGTCGGCTGTCGCCCCTGGCCCTTCACCGAGAAAGCGCTTTTTCATGGAGGGTCGCACCAAAAATTACTATCGACCATGGCCGCAGGAACGTCGAGCGCAAACGGCTGCGCTCCAACACCGCTGCGGGCGGTGCTGTCAGCCTGTGGGGGCTTACAGATTCGCCATCCCCCCCCTAAAAAACCGGGTGTCCTATTGCCGGGGCACAGAACCGGGCGGTGCGCTCAGGCTGCACATCCGCAGCAGGTGGCAGGCGTCTCTTGAGGTGGAAGCATGTCCAGTAATTCCCAAGATCAAGGCGGTACCGGCGGCACCCCGCCGCAACCGGACGATAAACAGCATCCCGACATCGGTTTGGGCATGCGGGACCGCTTCCCCCTCGGTCAACAGGGGGAAGAAACGGCGGTGTTCGGTCGGCGCGGACTGGGGGGACCGGCCCGGGTGTTCGACGGCCGCAACAAGTACGAAGAAGTCGACGCAAAGCTGCAGGGCGACAGGGAGCGTGAAGCGGCCCTCAAGCAGGAGAAACAGGAAGTTATCAACCGGGCGAGCGCCAACTTGAATCTGGCGAGCGTCGGTCTGTCCTTCGGCAACTACCTGGACGCCCGCAAAGCTGGAGACGGGGACGAGGCCGCCGGCCATCTGCTCAATTCGAGCGGCCGGGTGATGAATACCCTGGGCTATCGGGGGACCGACCTGCGCAACCCGGCGCTCAACATGAACCCCTGGACCGCCAAACCTTCCGAGGAGGTCAAATCGATCACCGGAACCGGCGGCGGCTCGCTTTTTATGGGGCTGGGCGACGGCTTTCGGGCCCACGACGCTTTCTCTGAAGGCAACTATGTCCGGGGAGCGGCCTACACAGGCTCCTCGGCGGCTTACACCACGCTGGGGGTCGGTAAATTAGCGGCACAAGGCGCCAAGAACAATGCCCCCGGCCTGGCCAACACGATCGCCAACGTTCTTGGCCGCACCGGAGATGTGGCCAAGAATGCCGCCCACGTCGAAGGGCTCGGCTACGGGGTGGGCAGTTTGGCCAACATCGGCGTGGGCATCAGCGAACTGACCGACGGCCAGTGGAACGGCAAAGACGTCGAAGCGGGCCTGCGCATCGCCGACGGCATCGGCAGCGGCATCAAAGCCGGCGCCCAGTTCATCCAGGCGGGCATCGTGCCCGCCTGGGCGACTTCGGGCATTGCCAAAGTCGGCCAGGTAGCTTCCAAATTGCCCCTGTCCGGGGTGCTGGGGCAACTCGGGGCCGGGGCGGCGGCGGTGGCGGCCTCGCCGGTGGTGGGCACCGCTGCGGCGATCTACACCGGCGGCCAACTGCTGGTGGGCGATGCGATGGACGAGACGATCGGCGCGCTCTGGAACGGCGTGGTGGTCGGGGGCGGCGGTGCCGTCGTCGAGGGCGTCGGCGATGCGGTGGGTGCTGTGGACCTGAGCGACGGCCTGGGCTGGGACGACGGCCAGGCGGCCCTGGGGCAGCTGCAGGAGGTCGGCAGCGATCTGCAGACCGCCGGAGCGACGATGTGGGAGGACTTGAAGGTGGCGGGGGAGCACGCCGGCGAGAACTTCATGGGCCGCATGGAGTTTCTGCGCGATGCCGGGGACTTCGTCGCCGGCGGCCTCGATGAGACCGTCGCCGCCTTCGGGGTCAACAGCATCGCAGCAGGGCAGCAGTTGTGGACCAACGGCTCAGAAGCGCTCGACGCAGTACAGCAGGGAGATTGGGGCGGCGCCTGGCAGCAGGTGCAGGAGGGCCTCGGCGGCGCCTGGCAGGACTTTACCAATGGCAATACTTATCTGGCGGCGGCGGCGGATGTCCAGCAGGACAACCAGAACCTGCTCGACTTTGGCGCCCAGGCCATCGATACTGTCGGCCATTTTCTATCCGGCATCAACCCCTTCGCCGATCCGCCACCCGCCCCGGTCGATCCACCGCCGGTCGAACCGGTGCCCGTGCCGGAGCCTGTGGCCGTGGAGGACCCACCGCCGAGCACTGCGACCGACGACCCGGGCAGCGATCCAGCTACTGATCCGGCAAGTGATTCAACCACCAATCCGACAAGCGATCCAGCCACCGATCCGGCCGATGAGCCAACCGGTTTGATCGAGCCGCAGCCCAAACCCCTCCCGTCAGTTGAGCCGCAGCCCGAACCTGAACCCACGGACCGGATGGAGCTGGTGGTTCCTGCACCGCAACCCGCTCCCGCCCCGATTCCAGTTCCCCCGCCGGTGCCAGTTGCTCCGACGCCGGAGCAACTGGCCGACCCCGACACCAACCTGAGCGAACTGGTCGAAAGTGGTGCGATCACCGAGGCGGAGCGGGCGGAGGCGCTATTAGATGAAGCCCGCAATCGGTTGGAGGCGGAGGGGGAGTTTCGCGAAGGCACCCCACCCGATGCGCAGCAGCTGGGGGATGGTGTCGAGGACGCAAACGGTCTCCAAGATCCGCAACTGCCCGACGGTGAGCAGCCGGCAGATCCCGAAGGCCAGAGCCCGGAGTATTTCTTCGACGACAGTTGCACTCTGCCTACCGAAGCGCTCGAAAATACTGCAGCCGAAGCGTCGGCGGATCTGCTCGAAGCGCCTGTCCAGGATTTTGGCTTCAGCGAGGACCCGGAGGCTCTGCAGGACAGTTTCGAACCGGTAACAGACGATCCATCGGGCTGGTTTGAGCCACAGCCTGGGCAAACTGGCGAAGAGACCTTCCAGAGCGATCCTGAGGCACAACTGCTGGAGCAGCAGGCCGCAGAACAAGAAGCGCAACAGCAGGCGGAACTCGAAGCTCAGCAAGCAGCAGCAGCAGAAGAAGAAGAAGCCAGGTTGCAGGCGGAGGAAGAAGCGAGGCTTCAAGCCGAAGAAGAGGCGGCCCGACAGGCGGAGGAAGAAGCCCTCGCCGCCGAATCCGAAGAAGCGGCGTAGTACCCCGTCTATCTACCCCAGCACCAGACCGCTGCGGGGCGGCAGGCTCAATTCCAGATGCCCTTGGGCGGCTTCCACCTGGCCGGGACCAAAGAGCACTTTCTGCGGGTAGGTTTGCCCAGGCGCTTGGAGGGTGACGCGCGCCGGTTCGGTCCCGGCGTTGACGGCCACCAGCAGCACTTCTGCCTCCAGGCGGCGCTCGAAGACATAGCACTGGCCGGAGGCATAGACGCTTTTGTAGTTGCCGATGCGCAGCGCCCTGTGGCGGTGGCGCAGGGCGATCAAGTCGCGGTGCAGCGCGAGCAGTTCGCCGTTCCACTGCGATTCGGGGGGAAAGCCCTGGCGCGAATCGGGGTCGATGCCGCCGGGCAGGCCCACTTCGTCGCCGTAGTAGATGCTGGGCGCCCCGGGAAAGGTGAGCAACAGCAGTGTCGCCAGTTCCACACTCGCGCGGTCGCCCCCGGCGATGGTCAGTACCCTGGCCGTGTCGTGGCTATCGAGCAAGTTGAGTTGCGCCAGCTGGATCTCCCAGTCGTACAGCTCCAACAATTTGTCGATCGCCTCTTTGTATTCAACGGCGAACAGCGCCGGGTAGGGCCTGTAGGAACGGTCCTGCACGTACTGCACCTGGACGCGATCCCCAGCGGCAAAGGCGATGGTCGGGGCGGCAAACAGATAATTCATCACCCCGTCGAACTGGGTGCCGTCGAGCCACCGGCGGGCATCCTCCCAGATTTCGCCGACGATATAGGCTTCAGGATTGATTGCCTTGACGCGGTCGCGAAATTCCTGCCAGAAACCGTCCGCCTCTACGCAACCGGGCACATCGAGGCGCCAGCCGTCGATGCCCGCTTTGATCCAGTACTCGGCAATCTCCATGATGTACTCGCGCACCACCGGATTGGCATGGTTGAACTGGGGCAGGGCGCGGTTGTTTTCCCAGCAGGCATAGTTGGCGGGCTGCTCGACGTTGTAGGGAGAGAGGGGCCAGCCTTCGATCTTGAACCAGTCGAGCCACGGGGAGAGTTGGCCATTTTCAAGAATGTCGTGGAAGAAGAAAAAACCGCGGCTCGCGTGGTTAAATACACCGTCGAGCACCACTTTGATGTCGCGGGCGTGGGCGGCATCGAGCAATGCCTTGAACGCTTCGTTTCCTCCCAGCAGCGGATCGACTCTGTAGTAGTCGTGGGTGTGGTAGCGGTGGTTGCTCGCCGATTGAAATATCGGAGTGAAATAGATGGCGTTGATGCCCAAATCCGACAGGTAATCGAGTCTTTCGATTACCCCCCACAGATCGCCGCCTTTATAGCCGTAGAGGGTCGGGGCGGCCGCCCAATCTTCGAAGGAGACCGCCTGCAACAGCTTTTGTTTTAACTGCTGGGTGCGGGAGAAGCGGTCCGGAAAAATCTGATAGAAGATAGCGTGCTTTACCCAGTTCGGTGTATGAATCTGCATGGGTGTGTTTCCTTGAAATCTCGCTTGACTCTCAGGGTTGGACAGACTTGCAAGCACCTTGGACCCCTTGCGATGAATCGCAAGCCGGTTTTCCTCACCAGCCGCGGCCGCTTTTGCGCACCTGAAGATTGCGGCCTGAGTGCCAGCTTGCACGGCCACACCGATCAAGGATACGTCCGGGTGTTTTGTGTCAAAACTCTCGATCGGGAGTTGTTGCTCACCCCGGGGTTCCTGCAAGCCCGATCCTGTCCCCGCTAGCAGGCCAACAGTGGTAGGCTGCGATCGGTTCACGCCTTCGGCGATCCGGGCCGCCTTGCCGTCCTTTGTCCGGACCACCTCTATGGAGCTTGAGGCTCGATGCAAAGCTTGACACTCTCTACCCAACTGATTCAGCAGGTCGTCAATCTCGCCAGACGGGCGGGAGAAGCGATTATGGAAATTTATAACCAGGCGGATGTCGGTACAGTCTATAAGGAGGACAATTCGCCCCTGACCCAGGCGGATCTGGTGTCCCACCGTCTGATTGTCGGCGAGCTGACCAAACTGACCCCCGATCTGCCCGTGCTCTCCGAGGAATCCCGCTCGAAGCCCTACGAGGAGCGCCGGACCTGGTCGCGCTTCTGGCTGGTCGACCCGATCGACGGCACCAAAGAATTCATCAAGCGCAACGGCGAATTCACCGTCAACATCGCCCTGATCGAGGACGGCGAGCCGGTGGCGGGGGTGGTGCACGCGCCGGCCGTCCAGACGACCTACTGGTCGGCCCGCGGCCTGGGCGCCTTCAAGCAAACCGCCGCAGCCGCGGCCCAGCCCATCCGGGCGGCTGTACCCGCGAGCGCCCCGATGCTGGTGGTCGCCAGCCGTTCCCACAGTGGTGCTGAGACCGAGGCATTTCTTGCCAAACTGCGCGAACTGGGCGATATCGACGTCATCTCCATCGGCAGTTCCCTGAAACTCTGCCTGGTGGCCGAAGGGGCCGCGCACCTCTATCCGCGCTACGGCCCGACGATGGAATGGGACACCGCCGCTGCCCACAGCGTCGTGGTCGAGGCCGGCGGCACCGTCACCAACCTCAAAGGTGAAACGCTCCAGTACAACAAAGCCGACCTGCTCAATCCGTATTTTGCCGTGCTGGGCGATCTGCCCCCTGAACTGAGAGCCCAGATCGTAGAACGGCTCTGAGTGTATCTGCAGTCGCTGCAAGCGCGGGGTGCCAGAAGGCACCCCGCGCTTTTTTGCGGTCTGAATGGGCCTGATCCAGCTTTTTGAGTGATGGTTGGGCAAGCCTTAATCAATCTAATAGACCTCTTGCGCGAATGCCAAGATAAACAGCTCAAACCATTGGAAACTCGTTTCGTGATCCAGTTCATGCAAGAGGTCTAATGTTGCAAGCTGGCTCGTTGAACCAGGAACCCCGCGCTGTAATCTCTGATTCAGCGTCGGGAGGATGTCAGAGGTCATGCTCTACTCGATTTTGATCCAGAAGTGTTGAATGTCAGGAATTGATCCTACAAAAACAGCCCGAAGTAGTGTAAACTTCGGACTGTGTTCAATTCCTTTTAATTGCCCCGATGCTACTCGATTTTCCGCAACTTGTCAAA
>JAESGW010000421.1_pt1 | contig 45518 bp, 58 predicted proteins | sample 9269791 | NCBI WGS metagenome assembly JAESGW01 (sample SAMN16773120, study PRJNA677053) | algae metagenome | isolation source: Aphanocapsa lilacina HA4352-LM1 and co-occurring heterotrophs from near cave... | place: USA: Maniniholo cave, near Haena, Kauai, HI | collected 2009-07-28
TCTTCGCCGCCATCGAGCGCGGCGAGCAGTGCAGGTTCGAAGCATAAGGTCACGATCGATCCGCCCCCCGGATTGTCATCGAACGTGATCGTACCGAAATGCTCCTCGACGATTTTCTTGACGATGGCGAGGCCAAGGCCGGTGCCGCGCGCGCGTGTCGTCATATACGGCTCGACCAGCCGCTCGCGGTCGGCGGGCAGCCCGATACCGTTGTCGGCGATGTCCAGCCGGACCGCCTTGCCCTGCGGGGTGAAGCGGATGTCGATGCGGCCCGGCGCCGCATCTTCGCCGCGCGCACCGATCGCCTCGACCGCGTTCTTCAGGATGTTGGTCAGCGCCTGGCCGAGCTGGCGGCGGTCGCACACCAGCGGCCAGGGCTGATCGCCACCGGCCATGGTGAAGGCGATGGCGGGATTGGCAACCTCATGCAGGAACACCGATTGGCGGACGATATCGAGCAGCGATTCCTCGCGGAACACCGGCTTGGGCATCCGCGCGAAGCTGGAGAATTCGTCGACCATGCGGCGCAGATCGCCGACTTGGCGGATGATCGTATCGGTCAGCCGCGCGAACACGCCATCGTCGCTTTCGATCTTGCCGCCATAGCGCCGTTGCAGCCGTTCGGCGGCGAGCTGGATCGGGGTCAATGGGTTCTTGATCTCGTGCGCGATACGGCGCGCCACATCTGACCAGGCGGCGCGGCGCTGATCGAGCAGTTGCTGGGTGATATCGTCGAAGGTCAGGATGTGGCCCGATGCATCGCGCACGATCCGCACCGCCAGCGTCAGCGCCTCGCCGCGCGCATCGACCTGGACGATCGCCTCACGCTCACCGTCGTCGATGGCCTTGGCCAGCTCGGGCGCGATCGAGGACAGCGGCTTGCCCACCGCATCGCCTTCCGCGCGCCGCAACAGATCGAGCGCGGAGCGGTTGATCAGCCGCACATCGCCCTCGCCATCGATCGAAACGATGCCGGCGCTGACCCCGGACATCACCGCCTCGATCAGCGCACGGCGGCTATCCAGCTGCGAATTGGCGGTGACCAGCGCGCCGGTCTGCTCCTCCAGCCGCCGCGTCATCCGGTTGAACGCGCTGGCGAGCGTGCCGATCTCGTCCTGCGTGCGGGGATCGGGCACGCGCGCGGTGAGGTCGCCATCGGCGACACGGCGTGCGGCGCCAACGAGTTCGCTCACGGGGCGAACCAGACGGTCGGCTACCTGCAGCGCGACGAACACGGCCAGGCCGACGACAAACAAGGCGCTGATTATGAGCGCCGCGTTGAATTGTATCTGGAGCGTCTTGGTCCGCTGGCGGAGCGCACGATAATCCGATTGCACCGCTTCAGATCGTTGAACTGCGAGCATCATCTGCGGATCGTACACACGGCCGACATACAAATATGTAGAAGGCATACTCGGAAATCGAACCAGGGATTTTATTCGGCCATTCGTGTCGTCTATTGTTGCTGCCATTCCTCGCTCAAGCAAAGCAATGCGGCTGACATCGATCTCGTTTTCGATGATCGTATCGTACGGATTTACTATCGCAAGTGTCTTGATGTCTTTTGTTGCTGGATCATATTCGAACAGCGCCGCCTCGGAAAGCTGTCTGACATATGTTTGCCAGCCGAAGTATTCGGAAAACTGAGGCGTATCATATGGTTCTGTCGCCAAAACCTTGGCCAAATCCTCCGACATCGTCTGCGCGTTGCCCGGAACGGCATTTCGCACATCGTTGACATTGGTTTGCGCAATCGAGGTGGCGGTTTCCACCATTCCCCGGGCGCGATCAGAAAACCAGAAATCTGCGCCCGATTGAAATAGGAAGGACGCGGAGATCACCACCAAAAGCGTGGGAACGCTCGCCAGGATTGAAAAAATAGCCACCAGACGAACGTGCAGCCTGCCAGCACCACCGACCGTACGCGCGGCTCTACGCATTGCGACCCGGCGTCCGATCAAGACAAGCGCACCGACGCTGGGCAACAGGATCGCCACCAACAACGATGCAACAAGGAATGGGCTGAGCGGTGCCGGATCGCCATCGCCGTCGGTCAGCATGAAATATGCCGTCAGCAACACACCGGCCAATACCGCGCCAATCGCAAACTCGACTAACGGCATGTAGCCGTCTTTGCGCAGAGCACGCGTCAGCCGTTGGCGGAGGCCAGGATTTACGGGTTCGGGTAGCGTCGCTTCGCTGGCCATTGTGGCATCGATACAACAGTCTCGTGGCGTGGGGAACACGCCATTTCGCATTCAGTCGCGCGGGAAAACCGTTTTGGCGGCGATGCCCAAATCGTCGATCTTCTTTTTCAGCGTGTTACGGTTGATCCCCAGCATCCGTGCGGCGCGCAGCTGGTTGCCGCGCGTGCGGGCCAGTACCGCTTCGATCAACGGACGTTCGGCAAGCGCGATCAGCTGTTCGTGCAGCGCCCCATCCTCCACCAGCGGCTGTTCGGCGATCCAGGCGCGGACGGCGGCGTCGATCGAGACCGCCGGCCCCTCCCCGCCGCCCGGTGCGGTGGAGAGGCGCGCGAGCCCCTCTGCGGTGATCATGTCATCGCGCACCAGCGCGGCGGCGCGGCGCATCATGTTTTCCAGCTCGCGGACGTTGCCGGGCCAGTCGTGGCGTTCCAGCCGGGCGATAGCGGTGGCATCGAGCCGCTTGCGCGGCAGCCCCTCCTGCGCCGCCTTGTCGAGGAAATGACGCGCGAGCAGGCCGATATCGTCACGGCGCTGGCGTAGCGACGGAATCGCGATCGGCACCACGTTGAGCCGGTAGAACAGATCCTCGCGAAACGCGCCCTCGCCCACCAGGCCGGCCAGATCGCGGTTGGTCGCGGCGACGATGCGCACATCCGCCTTGATCGCGCGCGCGCCGCCGACGGTGGTGAACTCGCCCGATTGCAGCACGCGCAGCAGCCGGGTCTGCGCCTCCATCGGCATGTCGCCGATCTCGTCGAGGAACAATGTCCCGCCCGATGCCTGCTCGAACCGCCCGGCGGTGCGCTGGGTCGCGCCGGTGAAGGCGCCGCGTTCGTGGCCGAACAGCTCGGCCTCGATCAGCTCGCGCGGGATCGCCGCCATGTTGATCGCGACGAACGGCCTGGTCCGCCGCGCGCCGAGATCGTGGATCGCGCGCGCGACCAGTTCCTTGCCCGTCCCCGATTCCCCGGTGACGAGCACGGTCAGCTCGTTGGAAACGACCCGCGCAATGGTGCGATAGACGTCCTGCATCGCCGCCGACCGGCCGATCAGCGGCAGTGCTTCGTCGTCGAGCATCTCGTCGTCGCCATGCGGGCGCTGGGCGATCGCCTCAGCCACCGCGCGCGACAGATCGTCGAGGTCGAACGGCTTGGGCAGATATTCGAATGCTCCGCGCTCCGCCGCGCGCACCGCGGTGGTCAGCGTGTTCTGCGCCGAGAGGATGATCACCGGCAGATCGGGAAACCGCGCGCGGACCTCGACCAGCGTATCCAGTCCGTTGCCGTCGGGCAGGATGACGTCGCTAATCAGCGCATCGGGCATTCCCGCTTCCAGCGCGGCCCATAGCCCGGCGATGCTCTCGGCTTGCTCGACCCGGTGGCCATGGCGCTTCAGCGCCTGGCCGACGACCGTGCGGATCGCCTCGTCATCGTCGATCACAAGGATATAGCCACCCATGCTCAGTTCCCCCGTGCCAGCCGGATGCGGAATATCGTCTGCACGGGGCTGCCCTCGCGCGCATATTGGACGATCCCGCCCATGTCGCGGACCAGCTTCTCGACCAGCGTCAGCCCCAGCCCCTGCCCCTTGCCGCTGCCCGACACGAACGGATCGAACAGATGGTCGGCAATCTCGGGCGGGGCGCCCGGACCGTTGTCGGAAACCGCTATCTCGATGGGCAGGGAACGGCGCGGCCGCCCGCCACCGGGGCTGATCGCCATGCCGTGGCGATAGGCGACGGTGATCGCGATGCGCGGATCGGACACGCTTTCAAGTGCTTCGCTGGCGTTCTTCAGCAGGTTCAACATCACCTGGACGAAGCTGTCGCGGTGGATCAGCGCCTCGGGCAGCGAGGGATCATAGTGTTCCTTGATCCGCATGCGGCTGGCGAAGCCGGCCCTGGCCAGATCGCGCGCATGTTCGAGCATCGGATAGATATTGGCCGATTCGAGCGGCAGCGGGCGTGCGTCACCGAACCGCTGCATCCCGTCGATGAGCGCGGCGATGCGATCCACTTCGCGGGTGATAAGGCCGGTCAGCGCGCGCGCATCGGCATCCAGTTCGCCCTCGGTCTGGCCGAGCAGCTGCGCCGCGCCGCGGATGCCCGATAGCGGGTTCTTGATCTCATGCGCCAGGATCGCCGCAGCGCCGACCGCCGCCAGCGACCCGCCCGATTGTTCGGCGCCGTGCCCGGTGCGGTGGGGAGAACTGAGATTGTGCACCGTCAGCAGCCGCCAGCCGGGCTGATCGGTGATCGGCGCCTCCACCAGATCGACGCGGAAGCGGCCATGCGGCATCGCCAGATCGACGTCATAGGCCCATAATCCGTGATCGCGCGCCCGGCCGCCGCGATCGGCCAGATCGCTGGGGATAGGCACGATTTCGGTCAACGGACGCCCGTTCATCGCGGTCTGGCTGCGATTGAACAGGGCCTCCGCCGCGGCGTTGGCGTTCCACACGCAATCATCGGGGCCGATCAGCAGCACCGCGACGGGGAGCGCCGCCAGCACCTCGACAGGCGCGGGCTGATCCGCCTTCACGCCGCCGCGCGGCTTAGCCACGGGGTGTAGAATTCGCGGATCATGCCAAGCGCGGTGGCGGCATCGGGCACCTGGTTCACGCGGTTGCGGAACTCGGCCGATCCGTGCAGCCCGCGGGTGTACCAGCCGAGATGCTTGCGCATCATGTTGACGCCCACCACGCTGTCATAATGTTCGAGCATCATATGATAATGCTCTACGATCAGGTGATATTGCGCTTCGACGCTGGGATCGGGCATGGTCTCGCCGGTCTGCATCCAGTGCATCACCTGCGCCAGCAGCCAGGGACGTCCATAGGCGCCGCGCCCGATCATTACCCCGTCAGCGCCGGACTGTTCCAGCGCCGCCTCGGCGTCCTCGATCCCGCAGATGTCGCCATTGGCGATCACCGGGATGGAGACGGCATCCTTCACCCGGCGGATGAAGCGCCAGTCGGCATCGCCCTTGTACATCTGGTTGCGCGTGCGGCCGTGGACGGTGACCATTTTCACGCCCAGATCCTCGGCGATGCGCGCGAGTTCGGGCGCGTTGAGGCTGTCATGGCACCAGCCCATACGCATCTTGAGCGTCACGGGCACGCTGACGGCCTTGACCACCGCCTCGACCAGCTTCGCCGCATTGGGCAGATCGCGCATCAGCGCGGAACCAGCATCGCCGCTGGTCACCTTGCGCACCGGGCAGCCCATGTTGATGTCGATGATCGCGGCGCCGCGATCCTCGCTCAGCTTGGCCGCCTCGCCCATCTCGTGCGGGGTGCAGCCGACCAGCTGCATCGAGACCGGCTCCTCGCTCGGATCCCAGGCGAATTTCTGCAAGCTCTGGCGCGTCTCGCGGATCGCCGCCTGGCTCGCGACCATCTCGGTCACGTTGAGGCCCGAACCGAAGCGGCGGACGAGCACGCGGAAGGGCCGGTCGGTCACGCCGGTCATCGGCGCGAGGATCACCGGGCTTTCGATCCGGACGGCGCCGACCTGGATGGGCTTGAGCACTTCGATAACTGCCTAAAAAACGAGCAGGGCGCATAGCGGGAAAGCGCTTGGCCCGCAAGGCGGCGGGAGGTAGAGCCGCGCCAGCCATGAGCCCCCCTCCCCGCATCGCCGCCATTCTCGTCGCCGCCGGCACCGGCGCGCGCTTCGGCGGCGATGTGCCCAAGCAGTTCGCGCTGCTCGGCGGCAAGCCTGTGGTGACGCACGCCTATGCCGCGCTGGCGGAGCATCCGGCAATCGATGAGGTGCTGGTCGTCGGCGATCCAGCGAGTATCGCCGACGTGCTCGGCGAGGTTCGTGTCCTCGCCGGCGGCGCGACCCGGCGGGAATCGGTGCGGATCGGACTGGATGCGGTCGATGCGGACTATGTACTGATCCACGACGCCGCCCGCCCGCTGCTGCCCGCCAAAGTGATCGATGATCTGGTCGCCGCGCTCACCGGGCATGACGGTGCGGTCCCTGCCCTTCCCATCGCGGACACGCTGGCCAAGGCGGACGGTGCGCTGGGTCAAACAGTCCCCCGCGACGGCCTCGTCCGCGTCCAGACGCCGCAAGCGTTCCGCATCGAAGCTATTCGCGCCGCGCACGCCGCCTGGCCTTCCGACCGCGAGGCGACCGACGACGCGCAGATGGTCCGCGCCAATGGCGGGTCGGTCGCCATCGTTCCCGGCGATGCTCTGCTAGACAAGGTCACCTATGCCGACGACCTCACCCGGATGGAACGGATGATCGGCGGCATTCAGGTCACCGGGTTCGGCTATGACGTCCACCGGCTGGCGGCGGGCGAGGAATTGTGGCTGGGCGGTGTGCGTATCCCGCATGATCGCGGCCTGGTCGGCCATTCGGACGCCGATGTGGTTCTCCACGCCATTACTGACGCGGTCCTCGGCTGCATCGGTGCGGGCGACATCGGCACGCATTTCCCGCCGTCCGACGCCAAATGGCGGGGCGCATCATCCGACCGCTTCCTTGCCCATGCATGCGATCTGGTCGAGGCCGAAGGCGGGCGCATCGTCCACACCGATGTCACGATCATCTGCGAGGCGCCCCGGATCGGCCCACATCGGGACGCCATCCGCGCGCGCATCGCCGGTCTGTTGCGACTGCCGCTGGCACGGGTTAGCGTCAAGGCCACCACGACCGAGCGCTTGGGCTTCACCGGTCGCGAGGAGGGTATCGCGGCGCAGGCCGTTGCAACCGTCAGTCTGCCCGGGAGTATCTGAGTAATGCGTCGTATCGCCCTTGCCCTCGCCATCCCCGCCATGCTCGCCAGCGCCGCCGCGCAGGCGCAGAACGCCAAGCCGTGCGTCACCGCGGCGGAGGGCGAAGGCCTCGCGCTCTACGTGATGCCCGATATCGTCCGTTCGGCCAGCCAGACCTGCAGGCCGCATCTGCCGGCGACCGCGCTGCTCGCCAATCCTGCGCCGCTGATCGTCAAGTTCCGTGCCGAGACCGACGCCGCCTGGCCGGCCGCCCGCGCCGCGTTCGCCAAGATCGCGGGCGACGATGTCGCGCCGTTCCTGGAGGGCGACATGGCCAAGCCGATGCTCTCGGCGATGATGGGGCCGATGGTCGCAGCGGAGATCAAGCCCAAGGATTGCCCGGCGATCAACCGCATGGTCGAGCTGCTCCAGCCGCTTCCCGCGCGCAACACGGCGGCGATCTTCATCACCATCGCCCAGCTGGCGCAGAAGGACGGCAAGGTGGACAGCAAGCTGCCGCTCTGCCCGTTCCAGGTGCCGCGCTGACATGGATACCCTGCTGCCAGCCGAACTGGTCGCCGCCGCGCGCAAGGCGATCGACGCCAATCGTGCGGCCGGGCGCAAGATCGGGCTGGCGGAAAGCTGTACCGGCGGGCTGGTGGCGGCCGCGCTGACCGAAATCCCCGGATCGTCCGAAGTGTTCGATTCGGGGTTCATCACCTATTCGAACGACGCCAAGATGGCGCAGTTGAAGGTCAGCCTCGACGTACTCGAAACCTTCGGTTCGGTCTCGATCGCGACCGCCTGGAGCATGGCGCAGGGCGTGCTCGACCGGACCGATGCGGATATTGCGGTCGCCATCACCGGCATCGCCGGCCCGGGGGGCGGCAGCGAGAAGAAGCCGATCGGCACCGTCGTATTCGCCCGCGCGGTGCGCGGTGCCGATCCTGACAAGATCATCGCCGATCTAAAGCATTTCGGCGATCTCGGCCGCGGCGGTATCCGCCTTCAGGCGGCGCTTTGCGCGCTCGATTTGCTGCTGCCGCTGTCCGATCCCGAGCCCGTCGCATAAAGCGCCGCGGCGCGTTCCTCGAACGCGCCGATCATCTTGCGCAGCGCGCGGTCGAACACCTGCCCCGCCAGTATTTCGAACATCCGGTTCTTGAAGGCGAAATCGACGCAGAAATCGACCTCGCAGCCGCCCTTGCCGTCGGGCCGGAACGCCCATTCGTTGGTCAGGTGCTTCAGCGGCCCGTCGACATAATCGACGCGGATGTCGGTCGGGCGGTGCTTGAGCACCTTGGATGTGAAGCTCTCGCGTAGCCCCTTGAAGCCGACGATCATATCCGCGACCATCTCGGTCTCGTTATCGGACCGCACCCGGATCGCGGTGACCCACGGGATAAACTCGTCATAGCGGCCGACATCGGCGACCAGATCGAACATCTGCTCGGGCGTGTACGGCAGGTGGCGGGTCTCGGAGTGGCGTGGCATCTAAATCCTCCCCATCGAAGATGGGGAGGGGGACCATGCGCAGCATGGTGGAGGGGCGGCGCGCAGCGCCGGCTGCGCCGGCCCCCTCCACCGCACTTCGTGCGGTCCCCCTCCCCACCGCTTCGCGGCAGGGAGGATCACGAAACCCTGACCAGCTTTGCCTCACGCGCCGCCTTCATCTGGGCGAAATCGTCGCCCGCATGATAGCTCGACCGCGTCAGCGGCGAGGATGCCACCTGCAGGAACCCCTTGGCCCGCGCGATCGCGGCATAGGCGTCGAATCCCTTGGGCGGGACGAACTCGATCACCTTGGCGTGGCGCGGGGTCGGCTGCAGATACTGGCCCATCGTCAGGAAATCGACATCGGCGCTGCGCATGTCGTCCATCACCTGATGCACCTCCAGCCGCCCCTCGCCCAGCCCCAGCATCACGCCGGACTTGGTGAAGATCGACGGATCGTGCCGCTTGACGCTCTCCAGCAACCGCAGCGACGCGTAGTAGCGCGCGCCCGGCCGGATCGTCGGATACAGCCGCGGCACGGTTTCCAGATTGTGGTTGTAGACATCGGGCCGCGCCGTGACGATCGCCTCCACGGCCCGCTCATGCTTGTTGCGGAAATCGGGCGTGAGAATCTCGATCGTCGTGTTTGGCGTATTCCGCCGCAAAGCCTCGATCACCTTGACGAACTGCGATGCGCCGCCATCGGGCAGATCGTCGCGATCGACCGAGGTGATGACGATATGCTCCAGCCCAAGCTCGGCCGCCGCGACCGCGACATGCTCGGGTTCCAGCGGATCGACCTTCTTCGGCATCCCGGTCTTCACATTGCAGAACGCACAGGCGCGCGTGCAGACATCGCCCAGGATCATCACCGTGGCGTGCTTCTTGGTCCAGCACTCGCCGATATTGGGGCAGGCCGCCTCCTCGCACACCGTCGCGAGGTTCAACCGGCGCATCAGCGCGCGGGTTTCGCCGAAGCCGACGGAGGTGGGCGCCTTGACGCGGATCCAGTCGGGCTTGCGCTGGCGTTCCGGCCGGGGGAGCGGGGTCATCTCGTTCATGTTCGCGCAGATAGCGACCGTCGCGTCCTCTTGCCAGTGCGGTTCGAGAATGTAGAGACGGCGCCATGAAGAATTTCGCGGATCTGATGCTCGGCTACCAGCGTTTTCGCCACAATGAATGGAGCCGACAGCGCAATCGCTGGGCCGAACTGTCGGCGGGGCAGAGCCCGCGAATCATGGTCATCGCCTGTTCGGACAGCCGGGTCGATCCGACGCAGATATTCGACGCGTCGCCGGGCGAGATCTTCGTCGTTCGCAACATCGCCAACCTTGTGCCGCCGTTCGAGCTGGGCGGTGGCCGCCACGGCGTCTCCGCGGCACTCGAATTCGCGGTTACCCAGCTGGAGGTGCCGGAGATCGTGGTGATGGGCCATGGCTCGTGCGGCGGGGTGCATGCCGCACTGTCGCGGCGGTTCGAGGGCGCACCGCCCGGCGCCGGCGGTTTCATCGCCCACTGGATCGATCTGCTGGACGAAGCGCGGGACCGGGTGGTGGCGCGATATGGCGACGGCCCGGCGGCGGCGCACGCGCTGGAGCTGGAAACGGTCAAGGTCTCGATCGCCAACCTGCGCACCTTCCCCTGCATCCCGGAGCGCGAGGCGGCGGGAAAGCTGACCATCCACGGCGCGTGGTTCGCCATCGCCCAGGGCGAACTCCATCTGCTCGACCCCGCGACCGGGCAGTTCGCGCCGGCCTGAACCCGTGCTACGGGGCGGCATGACCAATAATGACCATCCGCCCATCGGCAACGTCGCGCTGCTCATCGACGCCGACAACGCCTCCCCTGCCAGCCTCGATCCGGTGCTGACGGTTCTCGCCGAACTCGGCCAGGTCAATGTCCGCCGCGCCTATGGCAACTGGTCGAAGACCGGGCTCAAGACCTGGGCGGCGCTGACCCTGAAGCACGGCATCGAACCACAGCAGCAGTTCGACATCACCAAGGGCAAGAACGCCACCGACATGAAGATGACGGTGGACGCGATGGACCTGCTGTTCCGTGGCCGTGTGACGGGCTTCGGCATCATGTCGTCGGACAGCGATTTCATGCCGCTGGTGATGCGCATCCGCCAGGAAGGGCTCCCGGTCTACGGCTTCGGCAGCGCGCGGACGCCCGAGGGATTCCGCCAGGCCTGCACCCGTTTCATCGATGTGAGCGGCCTGGTCGCACAGGCCAATGACGCCACCCCCACGCCCCGCCCCGCCCGCCGCAAGGCGAGCACCAGCGCCCCCGCCGCGCCCGAACCGGAACCGGCCGTCGAAGAAGCCACCTCGGTCGATGACGATCTGGTCAAGCTGTTCGGCGATGCCTGGAAGGCGGCGAAGCGTGATGCCGAAGGCTTTGCCAGCCTCTCCGAAGTCGGCCGCATCGCCGGCAACCGCTCGAGCTTCGACGTGCGCAGCTACGGCTTCGCCAAGTTCAGCGACCTGATCGCCACCCTGCCCGAATTCCGCACCGAGGATCGCGACGGGCGGATGTACGTCAAGCGGGTGCGCTGAAGCGGGGCGTTGACGGATCGTTTCGATGGTGTGACGTTCCCCGCGCGCTGCCGATTGGCGCGATCATAGGGGATGCCCGATGCCGATACCTGCGACCTGGTCCGATCGCCTGCTCAGCCTGCTGCGGATCGTCGCGGCGCTCGGCTTCCTGCACCACGGCACGTCGAAGCTGCTCGGCGTTCCCCCGTTCGAGATGCCCCTCAACGCGCTGTTGACGGCTGCGGGCGCGATCGAGCTGGTGGGCGGCCTGCTGCTGCTGATCGGCCTGTTCACCCGGCCGGTGGCGTTCGTCTGTTCGGGCATGTCGGCGGTGGCCTATTTCATGGTCCACGCGCCGCAATCCCCCTACCCGTCGGTCAACGGCGGCGAGGCGGCGATGCTCTACTGCTTCATCTTCCTGTATCTCGCCGCGGCGGGCGGCGGCGCGTGGAGCGTTGACGCGATGCGACGGCGAGGGTGAGGCGGTGCGGCGTTTGTTCGGCGCGCCTTCCGTGATAGGATTGCGCCATGACCGCTCATGAATCCATCGATGTTTCGACGGTGCATCAGCCGTATCGGTTTTCTCAGCGTGATTATGTGCTGCTGTCTGAACACGGCGCTTTCGACCAGTTGGCGAAGGCAGAACTGATCGAAGGGGTGATCGTCGCCGTGAATGCGCAATATAGCAGGCATGCCCGGGTTCAGACGGCGCTCCTTCGTGCGTTGGCAAACGCTTGCGATCGTCTGGGCAGCGATTTGGGTGCCTGGGTCGAGGCGTCTGTCGCGATCGACGACCATAATATGCCGCAACCCGACATTGTTGTGTCGCGCGGTCTGCCCGACGAAGGCCCGATCACGCTCAACCGGGTGGCCTTGATCGTGGAAGTCGCCGACACCTCGCTCGACTTCGATCTTGAAGCCAAAGCCGCGCTCTACGCCGCTGCCGGTGTCCCGGAATATTGGGTGGCGGACGTCAATGCCAAGGTGATTCACCAGATGTGGGCCCAGATCGAAGAAGCCTATTCGGAAACGCGCGAGGTGCCGTTCGGCCAGCCGGCCACCGCCGCGACGATCGCTTTGCTTGAAATCGAGACGGGCAGCCTGGGCTAAGGCCGCCCGACCTCTCACCGCGTCAGTTTCTTGTACGCCAGCCGGGTCGGGCGATCGGCGGCGTCGCCCATGCGGCGGCGCTTGTCTTCCTCGTAGCTTTCGAAATTGCCCTCGAACCATTCGACATGGCTGTCGCCCTCGAACGCCAGGATGTGGGTGCACAGGCGATCGAGGAAGAAGCGGTCATGGCTGATCACCACCGCACAGCCGGCGAAGCTTTCCAGCGCCTCTTCCAGCGCACGCAGCGTCTCGACGTCGAGGTCGTTGGTCGGCTCGTCGAGCAGCAGGACGTTGCCGCCCTCCTTCAGCATCTTGGCGATATGCACGCGGTTGCGTTCGCCGCCCGATAGCTGGCCGACCTTCTTCTGCTGGTCCTGCCCGCGGAAATTGAACGCGCCGACATAGGCGCGCGTGCCCATTTCCTGCTTGCCGAAGCGGAAGATATCGAGCCCGTCGGAGATTTCCTGCCAGACATTCTTGGCCGGGTCGAGATCGTCGCGGCTCTGGTCGACATAGCCCAGCTTCACCGTGGTGCCGACGTCGATCGTCCCCGAATCGGGCTGTTCCTGGCCGGTGATCAGCTTGAACAGCGTCGATTTGCCGGCACCATTGGGCCCGATCACACCGACGATGCCGCCCGGCGGCAGGCTGAAATCGAGATTCTCGAACAGCAGCTTGTCGCCATACGCCTTGGTCAGCCCCTGCGCGTCGATCACTTTGCCGCCCAGCCGCTCGGGAATCTGGATCAGGATCTGCGCCTTGCCGACGACGCGGTTCTCCTGGCTCTTCACCAGTTCGTCGAACGCGCGGATTCGCGCCTTGGACTTGGTCTGGCGGGCCTTGGGGGTCTGGCGCATCCAGGCGAGCTCGTCGGCGATCGCCTTGGCCTTGCCGGCCTCCTCGCGCTCCTCCTGCTCCAGCCGCTTGACCTTCTTTTCGAGATAGCCGGAATAGTTGGATTCATAGGTGTAATAGCGCCCGCGATCGAGCTCGAGCACCCAGTTAACGACATTGTCGAGGAAATAGCGGTCATGCGTGACGAGGATCACGTTGCCGGTATACTCCTTGAGGTAGTTTTCCAGCCACTGGACGCTTTCGGCGTCGAGATGGTTGGTCGGTTCGTCGAGCAGCAGGATATCGGGCTTTTCGAGCAGCAGCTTGCACAGGGCCACGCGGCGCTTCTCACCGCCCGACAGATTGGTGACCGGGGCATCACCCGGCGGGCAGCGCAGCGCTTCCATCGCGATTTCGAGCTGGTTGTCGAGGCTCCAGCCATCGACCGCGTCGATCCGTTCCTGCAGCGTGCCCATCTCCTCGAGCAGCTTGTCGAAATCGGTATCGTCCTGGGGATCGCCCATTTCTGCGGAGATCGCATTGAAGCGATCGACCAGGTCGGCGATCGGCCGTACCCCGTCCTTGACGTTGTCGATCACGTTCTTGGTCGGATCGAGCTGCGGCTCCTGCGGCAGATAGCCCACCTTGATGCCCTCGGCCGCCCATGCCTCGCCGACGAAATCGGGGTCGATTCCGCCCATGATCTTCATCAGGGTGGACTTGCCCGAACCGTTGGGGCCGATGATCGCGATCTTCGCATCCGGCAGGAATTGCAGGTGAATATTGTTCAAAACCGGCTTGGCGGCGCCGGGGAAGGTCTTGGTCAGACCCTTCATCACATAGCTGTATTGCACGGCCATCGCAGGCGGTACTCCATTCGGGATATGTCTGGAAAATCGGTCGCCGCGCCCGTAGCCGAGCGCGCTTGCAGAGGCAAATCCCGCGCGAAATATGCGTTGAGGCGTGCCATCTTTTTGTCGCAAACCTTGCTGCCAGATGAATTTGCGATTGACGAGGCAGTGCAGCACGGTAAATCACAGCGCTCGCGTCGGCATTCGGGCCGGTCCGCGAATATTGCTATATTGGAGCAACCGGAATGAAGAAGCTGACCTTTGTTCTCGCTGCCGCCGGCCTGATGACCCTGGCCGCCTGCAACCAGTCGCCCTCGGCAGAAGCCGTCGAAGCGAATGGCGAGATCGCCGCTGACAACCTCGAAGCGGCCGCCGATAACCTCGACGCGCTGGCTGACAACGCCACCACGGCGACGGGCGAAGCGGCTCTGGAGAACCAGGCCGACAACCTCAATGCGGCTGCCGACAACGTCGAGGCCACGGCCGACGCTGCTGCGGACAACATGAACTAAGATTTGCCCGGTCCTTACGGGACCGCAATCTGGTCGAAGGGGCGCTTCCCATGTGGGAGGCGCCCCTTTTCATTGGATCAGCCCTGATCGGCGCGAGAGACGCCGTCACCGTCCAGATTCTGCGCGACGAAATCCCAGTTGACGATGTTCTTGATCACCGCCTCCAGATAATCGGGCCGGGCATTGCGGTAATCGACATAATAAGCGTGCTCCCACACATCCAGCGTGAGCAGCGGCTTCATGCCGTCATGCACCACCGGCGTGTCCGCATCGTGCAGCGATGTGATCTTGAGCGCATCGCCGTCCAGCACCAGCCAGCCCCAGCCGCTGGCGAAGTGGCCGACCGATTCCTCTTTCAGCTTGGCCAGCATCTGATCGATCCCGCCGAAGCTGTCGGTGATCATGTCGGCCAGCTTGCCGGTCGGCTTCTGCCCTTCGCCCGGCGCCAGGCACTGCCAGAAGAAGCTGTGGTTCCAGATCTGCGCCGAATTGTTGAACAGGCCCTTGTCGCCCTTGTCCTTCGCCGCTTTGATCACCGCGGTCAGGCTCGCGCCTTCCAGGCCCTTCTCGCCCAGCATGCCGTTGGTCTTGTCGACATAGGCCTTGTGATGTTTGCCGTGATGGTAATCCAGCGTCTCGGACGACATGTGCGGCTGTAGCGCATCCTTGGCATAGGGAAGATCGGGCAGAACAAAGGCCATGGGTCGCTCCTGTAGGCGTTGTTGATGTGCGTGGCCCATAACGCACGAAACGCCGGTTGGTCGCGCAAGATTTGTTGCGCGAGCGATTCAATCTCCTTGGGCGCGTCAGCCCAGCGCGTGGCGCTTCATCGCGTGGCGCAGCTGATCATAGCTGAGGCCGATCGCCTGCGCGGTCGCGCGCTGGTTGAAACGATTCGCCTCCAGCGCATGGGCCAGCAGCTTGCGCTCGTAATCGGCGACGCTGGTGCGGAAATCGCTGGTGTCCGGGGTGATCTCCACCGCTATCAGCGGCGCCTCTCCGCCCGATTGGGGCGCCTGTGCCGGCGCCGGTTGCGACGCGCGCGGGCTCCACGGCGATTCGAACGGATCGAACACGATCGTGCCGACGCAGTTCATCGGATCGTTGCAGCGATAGACCGCGCGTTCGACGACGTTGCGCAGCTCGCGGACATTGCCCGGCCAGTGATAGCCTTCGAGCAGCTGGATCGCCGGCTTGCTGAACCCCGGCCAGCTGTCCCACCCCAGTTCCGACGCCATTCGCCGCCCGAAATAGTCGGCCAGCACCATCACATCCTCGCCGCGCGCGCGAAGCGGCGGCAGCGTCACCACCTCGAACGACAGCCGGTCGAGCAGATCGGCGCGGAAGCGGCCCTGTTCCACCATCGCCGGCAGGCTCTCATTGGTGGCGGCGACGATACGGACATCGACCCGGATCGGGCGCGAGGCGCCGATGCGGGTGATCTCGCCATATTCGATGGCGCGCAGCAGCCGGTCCTGCGCGGGCTGTGACAGGGAACCGAGCTCGTCGAGGAACAGCGTGCCGCCATCGGCCTCCTCGAAGCGCCCCGCCCGCCCCTTGGCCGCGCCGGTGAACGATCCGGCCTCATGGCCGAACAGCTCGGCCTCGATCAGCGTCTCGGGCAGCGCGGCGCAGTTCATCACGATCAGCGGCTGCCCCCAGCGCGGCGACAGGTGATGCAGCCGCTCGGCGATCAGTTCCTTGCCGGTGCCGCGTTCGCCGATGACCAGCACCGGGCGATCGAGCGCCGCGGCGCGACTGGCGCGCTCGACCGCATCGAGAAAGTTGCTCGATTCGCCGATGAACTGAATTTGCCGTTCCATTCCCAATTATTGGCGTAAATCCCCAAGCCTTGGCAAGCGCCTTTGTTCATCTGACAGCAAGAAATCGCTGAACTCCGCCATTTCTCAAACTGGCACGGTTCCTGCGAAGCGTATTGCGACTGCCGGATACAGGCGGCACGCAAAAACAAGGTCAGGGAGACAGTTATGTCGAAGTTCAATCAAAGCGAGGTCCGCAGCACGGTAGCAGCCGCGCTCCTGACCATCGTCTTCAGCACGGTCTGCGTGCTCGGCGCCGTCGGACCGGCGCGCGCCGCTCAAGCAGCCCCAGTTTCCGTCGAAGGGCCCCTCGCCTGACGACAACCTCGCCGGGGCGGGCATCCCCCTTGCTAAAATGGCGCCCGCCCCGGCCCCTTTGTAGACGAATGGAGTATCAATCGATGGGTATCTTTTCCCGCACCCGCGACATCATCGCCGCCAATGTCACCGACATGCTCGACAAGGCCGAAGACCCTTCGAAGATGATCCGCATGATCATCCTCGAAATGGAGGAAACCCTGGTCGAAGTACGCGCATCCGCCGCCCGGTCGATCGCCGACCAGAAGGAAATGCGCCGTCACATCGTCAAGCTGGACAAGCTTCAGGAGAGCTGGACCGAGAAGGCCGAGCTGGCACTGTCGAAGGACCGCGAGGACCTGGCCAAGGCCGCTCTGGTCGAGCGTCAGAAGGCCGCCGACATGGGCGCCCAGCTGACCGCCGAGATCAGCGCGATCGACGAGGCGCTGCGCTCCTATGACGAGGACATCACCAAGCTGCAGAACAAGCTCGCCGAGGCGCGCACGCGGCAGAATTCGATCGTCACCCGGCTGGATGCGGCGCACAACCGCGCTAAAGTGCGCGAGGCCTATGCCGGCAGCAAGGTGCAGGACGCGTTCTCGCGCTTCGACCTGATGGAGCGCCGCGTCGATATGGCCGAAGGCCGCGCCGAGGCGCTGGGCCTGGGGTCGCTGCCCAAGAGCCTCGAGGAGGAAATCGCCGAGCTCAAGTCGAGCGAGAAGGTCGAGGCCGATCTCGCCGAGATGAAGGCACGCGTCGGCAAGGAGGGCTGATCCGATGGAAGACGTCGTGATCCCCATCGTCATCGTCGGCATGCTCTTCATCGGGCTGCCCTGGCTGATCTTCCACTATGTCACCAAATGGAAGCAGGCCGCGACGCTCACCGGCGAGGATGAAAAGCTGCTCGACGAGCTGCACTACACCGCCCGCCGCCTCGAAGACCGGCTGATGACCATCGAACGCATCATCGCCGCCGACAACCCCGATTTCCGCCCGAGCGCATCGCTCGAAGCGGACGCCGAACACGATTATTCCAGGAGGAACTGAAATGTCCGCCAGCCGCACCAAATACTACCTCGACAAGCAGAACGCCAAATGGCTCGGCGTCTGCTCGGGGATCGCGGACTATACCGGGGTGGACGTACTCTGGATCCGCATCGGCACCTTCCTGCTGACGCTGATGGGGGGCTTCCCCTGGACGCTGATCGCCTATCTGCTGGCCGGCTGGCTCGCCAACCCCAAGCCGCTGGCGCAGTATGACAGCGCCGAGGATGCGAAGTTCTGGCAGGGCGTCCGTTCCAACCCGGCGCGCACCACACGCGATGTCCGCTCCAAGTTCCGCGACATCGATCGCCGCATCGCCGATATCGAGATGCACTATACCAGCCGCAACTCGCGCCTGGCCAACGAGATCGACAGCCTGCGCTGAGGCGCGGGCTGACCGGGGAGAAGCGCGATGAATTGGGGTGGACCAGGTTTCGTGATCGCGATCATCGCGATCTCCACACTGGGATGGGTGCTTTCGACATGGATCCGCGCACGGCACGGATACCCGATCGAGAATGAATGGTCCGGGCAAACGTCCAAGACCGATCCCGCAGCCGAGCGCAAGGTCGAACTGCTGGAGGCCGAGAACAACAAGCTGCACGGTCAGGTCGGCCGGCTGGAGGAACGGATCGCGGTGCTGGAACGCATCGCCACCGATCCGGCCGAACGCACCGCCCGTGAAATCGAAAAGCTGCGCTGAGCCGCGGCAGATCAGGAGACTAGACGATGTTCCCCTTCGAAGCCTTCGCCCCCGTCGCAGCCATTCTGGGCATCCTCGCCATCGGCGGCTGGATCTTCACCACCTGGCTCCGGATGAAGCATGGCTATCCATTGGACGGCGCCTGGGGCCAGGCGGTCTATCCACACAAGAACGAGGAAATGGTCGAGCGGGTCCGTCTCATCAGCCAGGAAAACGCCCAGCTGCGCGCCGAACTCGGCTCGATCAAGGACCGCCTGGCCAATGTCGAACGCATCGTCACCGATGGCGCGCACGGGCTTGATCGCGAGATCGAGCAGCTGCGCGGCCGCACGAACTAAGGGAGCATTACGATGTCCGGGACATTCGTACTTGGATTTTTCTTCATCGTGGTCGGCATTCCGGTGATCGTCGGGGTCGGTGGTGACATGTTCAAGCGCTGGCTGAAGCACAAGGAGGCGATGGCCCAGGCGCTCAACGCCGAAACCGCGGAAAAAGCGGCGCAATATGCCGCCCACACCGAACGGCTGGAGCAACGGGTACGGGTGCTGGAGCGGATCATCACCGATCGCGGCGGCGACCTCGCCCACGAAATCGAACGGCTGCGCGACGCGCCGCTGAACTGAAGCCAAACATCTATTCCAGGAGGAAGACATGGGTCCGTTTGAAATGGTGATCGCCATCGTCGCGATCGTGACCGTCGGCAGCATCATCCGCGCCAAGCACGGCATCCGCCGCGACCGCAGAGGCAACGAATACAGCCTGCACGACGAAACGATCCAGGCCGAGAACCGCCAGCTGCGCGAAGAGATACGCGGCATGAAGGAACGCCTCGCCGTCCTCGAGCGCCTCGCGACCGACGACAACCGCTCGCTCGATCGAGAGATCGAGAAACTCCGCGATCGCAACAGCGACCGCGTCTAAGCCAACGGAGACGATCGATGACCGATCCCTTCTTCTACCTGACGATGGCGACCGCCGGCCTTGCCGCCACCGCCATCATCGCTTCCGCCGCGCTGGTCGGCTGGCGCGGCTGGCTGCAGCTCAAGACGCAGGAGCTGGTGGCGCACACCGCCCCTGCCGAACCGGGCATGCCGCTGCCCAATGCCGGCGCGCGGATCGAGATCGCCGATCTCAAGGAACGCATCCGCAAGCTTGAAGCGATCGCCGCCGGGGTGGACCTGTAGGGTTCACCCGGCTAGCGGCAGGTGGATGACCCGCCTGACCGAGATCGCCGACGAATACGAGTTTCTCGACGCGGACGACCGCTACCGTCTGCTGATCGATCTGGGCAAGGCGCTGGAGCCGATGCCCGATCCCCTCAAGACCGATGCAACGCTGGTGCGCGGCTGCTCCGCCGCCGTCTGGGTCTATCCCACCGTCACCGCTGACGGCCGGCTGCACTTCCTGGCGGACAGCAATGCGGCGATCACCAAGGGCATCATCGCGTTGATCCTGGAAACGGTACAGGACGGCACCCCGGCAGAGATCATCGCGATCGATATCGCAGCCGCGCTCGCGCCGTTCGATCTGAAGAACCAGCTCAGTTCCAACCGGACGCAGGGTATCCCGAACATGATCGCGCTGATCCGGGCGACCGCGGAACGCTACGCCGGCAACGCCTGACCGCGCTAGCGCAAGCGGTTGCGCGTGGTCCGCACGTCGCGGACGACCACGGAAAGCGTGTAGCGTTCGATCATCCGCTGCGCCTGCCGCCACGGGCTGGCCCGCCCGCGCCCGCGCTGGACATCGCGCACATCGGTCAATTGGCTGCCCCAGTCCCCCGCCAGCGCCTGCGTGCCGCTCAGTGTGATCATTTCGTCGATCAGCAGCGAAGGAAAAGGCAGCCGGACCTTTGGCGAAGCGAACGCCGCGTGCGTGTCGCCGCCTTCGACCAGCGGACGGAAAAGCAGGGCTCCGGCCACCCGCGCCACATAAGGCGCGGGCGAAAGCCGCGCCCACCACGCCGCGGCGAAGCAGGCCGCGCCCTCGGCCAGCAGCAGCACCGGCTTGTCCGCCTGCAGCACCGCATCGTCCAGCCGTGCCGCCGATGCATTGCGCGCCTGCGCGGTCGCCGACGACAGCGCGACATGGGTGTGGCCCCAATCGGGCCAGTCGAGCAATTCCCGCCAGGCGGATGCTCTCCCGTCCGCCTCGGCAAGGGTAATGACGGAAAAGGGACCAGGCATCGCAAGCGCAGTCGTCATGGCGCACCTCTTAGCAGGTCGAGGGTGCGATCTTATTCCGATTCGATCGATAGGCAATAGCGTCGGACGGTGTGCGGCCGATGTTCAGCGCGCAATTATATCCGCTGGGCGCTGTGGTTTGCCGCGGCGCTCGTCAATGATCGATTTCCGTCAATGACGATTGGCGCTTAGGTTCTCCAGCTTCGGTCATTGGGCCGCCAGCCTCGGGTTCGGGAGGGTATGCGCGCGATCTGGTGTCCACTAACGTAGCGCGATGGACACGCCCCGCACCTTCAAGATCACCCGCATGGCGGACTTCGATCACGAAGCTGACATCGCGAAGCAGAGAGCTAAATTTCCAGGATCGAAATACGGCGATTCTCGAAGCTTACGATATGGCTTGAGGGACGAATTCGAGACTGCAATCGCTGGTCCCAATGAAGAGAAGATTCAGCGGCTCCTCACGGTCAATCCCTACCTATTGCAGTATGTGATCCCAAACAGCGGCCATCACGGTACGTGGATTTTCCCCAAGCAGATGATTCGGACGAAGGCTATAAATGGAACTCCGGGTTTAATACCTGACTTCTTGGTCGCGACCTCAAGCTCGCTAGGTTACACGTGGCACATCGTTGAGCTAAAGAGAGCCACCGTTCAGTTCTCGAAAGCGAGCGGAATCAGCTACACGCGAGACGCGGCTGACGGAATCGCGCAATGCGCGAAGTATCGCGCGCACTTTACCGATTATATCGAAACTGTCCGCAATAACATTGGCATACCCCATGCGATTGCGCCGGATAGTGTCATCCTCGTGATCGGCGATGCAACGCGTGAAACGGAAGCGGAACGAGCCTGTCGGCGGGAGTTCGACAGGCTCAGTTCCGCTATGTCGGTGGTGTCATATGATCGCATTCGGCAAGGATTGGCTAACGACCTGCGCTACAGAGCTGAACACGAAATTAAATGAGTCGAGTGCGACCCGGTCTCCGAAAGCGAACCGTCGTGTAACGACCAAAAGCGGACGTCACGTGTGCAGTCCCAGAGCCGCCGCCACCTCGGCCACGTCCGCACCCTCACGCACCAGCCGCCAGCGTCCCGGATCGCGGCTATCGACCACCGTCACTGCGCCCTTGGGGCATACGCCCAGGCACTTGACCTCGATCACGCCCAGCTTCGCCTTGCGGCCCTTGCCGCCGCCATGCGCCTTCAGCGCCTTGGCCAGCGGCGTCTTGCCCTTGGGGCCGAATCCGCCGCCCAGCTTCTTCGAACATTTGCGGCAGACGAGCAGGCTCGCCTCCCAATTGGCCCGTACGAAAAGTTTCACGCGAAAAGTTTCAAGCCGCAGCGCCGCTGCGGCGTTCCTCGGCGGTGCGCAGCACATCCCATGCGGCCTGGATCACGCCGAAGCGCGCCGCCGCCTCTGCATCGCCCGGGCGCACATCGGGGTGGTTGGATTTGGCCAGCCGCCGCCACGCCGCCTTGATTTCGGTGAACTCGGCGTCGGGTTCGAGCTCCAACGCCTCCAGCGCGCGCATCTCGTCGCGCGAACGGGTGCCGTCGCCCGTCCCGCCCCAGCCGTAGAATTTCGCGTCGCTATAGCCCGATGCGTCGCGCCGCTCCTCGGCCTCGCGGGCCGCGGCTTCCTCTGCGGTCAGATTCTGGAAGTAATCCCAGTTGCGGTTGTATTCACCGGCATGCTCGGCGCAGAAATACCAGCGTTCGGGGCTGTTGGGCGATTTGGGCGCGGGGCAATCGCCCGGTGCATCGCAGCCGTGCCGGTCGCACAGGCGCAGTTTGACGGCCTCGCGATCGGCGCCATAGCTGCGCCAGCGGGGAAAACCCCAATCCTGTGAACGTGTCGGTCGCGCCATCCGGACCAGATAGGCGGAGACGCGCGAAAGGCAAAGGGCGCACCGGCGAAAACCGGCGCGCCCATTTGCTGGGGATCAGTAAGAGGACATGCCCGCGCCGCCCACCGTGGCCGCCCCCATCACACCACCCAGGATCGCTTGACAGAGGAAACCGACGATGACGGCCAGGACGATCCAGATGATCACCACCACCGCCGCATAGCCGCCGGCCTTGCCGTCCGGCACGCGCACCGTGTGCGAGGCGCCAAGATAGATCAGATAGATGGCATAGCCGAACCCGACCAGCATCGCGATCAAGCCGATACCGGGAATGATCGCCAGAAAACCGGCGACCCACACCGCGGTGCCGGCATAGGTCAGCAATTTCAGCGCCTGCAGGCTGTCCTTCTGACCATCGAAGCTGGGCGCCAGCGCCGCGGCGATCAGCGACATGACATAGAGCACCACCAGCCCGAGAATGAAGCTGACGACACCCTGCACGATCACGAAGGCCGGAGTCATGACGGCCACGCCGAGCGCGCTGGACATCAAGCTGAGCGCTATGATCCCGCCCACGATGCCGCAGACCTGCGCGATGCCCGACAGGATCGCAGCATATGTGATCAGGCCGCCGGTCGTGGCCGGTTCCGCGCCGATGATCGGCCATTCGGTCTTGGGCGAAATCAGAATGTTCTTCGCGCGATTGACGATGCTCATTGCGTGCCACTCCCCGGCTGTTGCGGGCGTGAGTGTGTCGCAGCCGAAACATTGTGTAAACCCGCTACGGAAAAGCGATGCCAGAGGGTCTGTAAGCCGGGTTCTGTCCACCCGCCGAAACGGGATAGGCGACCATTCCTCTCGGACGACGCTTGCGCGCCGCCTCAAGCAACCAACCCGGGCGACGAGCTGGAACGAAGCCCATGTGCCGCCCCTATTCGGTCTTGCTCCCGGTGGGGTTTGCCATGCCGCGCCTGTTACCAGGCGCGCGGTGCGCTCTTACCGCACCCTTTCACCCTTACCCGTTGCCGGGCGGTCTGCTCTCTGTGGCACTTTCCCTGAGGTTGCCCTCGCCGGGGGTTACCCGGCACCGTCGTTCCGCGGAGCCCGGACTTTCCTCGAACCTCTTGCGAGGCACGCGGCCGCCCGACCCTCTGGCGTGCTCTACTTAGTCATCGCCCTGCGGCTTGGGAAGCAGCAATGCCAGCAGGATGCAGCGGCATTCGGCATCGACCTCGCCATCGACCATCTCGGGGCGGAAGCGGCGCTGGAACGCCATGATCGCCGCCATCGGCTCGCTGACGTCATAGCCGAAGCGTTCGAGTGCGAGCAGGAAACCCGCTTCACTCCAATCCGGGTCCATCAGGTTCCTGGTCGGCCGCGGCAGCGCCAGCCGCAATTTCGCCAGCCGGTACCACGGGAACAGTTCGCCCGGATCGCGTTTGCGCGCGGGCGCGATGTCCGAATGGCCGACGACATTGCCGCGGCCGATCTCATACCGGTCCTTGATCTCCGAGACCAGCCGGACGACCGCGTCGATCTGTTCGTCGGGAAACGGACGATAGCCGAATTCATGGCCGGGATTGACGATCTCGATGCCGATGCTCGCACTGTTGACATCGGTCACGCCGCGCCAATGCGATTTGCCGGCATGCCAGGCGCGCTTGTCCTCCGCCACCATCCGCAGCACCCGGCCGTCCTCATGCACCAGATAATGCGCGGAAACCTTCGCGGCGGGATCGGTCAGGCGTGCGATCGCGCCGTCCGCATCCTCCATGCCGGTATAGTGCAGCACGATCATCGTCACCGGCGCCGCACGCTCGTCCCAATTGGGCGATGGGGTGTCGATGAAGGTCGTCATGGCGTCTCCACCCGCTTTGCACTGCGCAGCGCGACGATGCTGACCCCCAGCATCGCGATCCCGCCGCCGGCGACCATCAGCCACGTCACCGGCGTATCGAACCAGTAGGCCGCGACGACAACCGACACCACCGGGGCGGCCAGCGTCAAGGGCGTGACGAGGTTGATCGGATGCCGCTGGAGCAGCCATGACATCGATCCCTGCCCCGCCACCGTCGATCCGATCGCCGAAAACGCGACCCAGGCCATCGCGGCGAGGGGAATGCTGCCAAGATTGCGCATTGCCTCGGGCTCCCAGTGCAGTGCGATGGGCAACAGTCCGGCGGAGCCCCAGAACCCGACCCAGGCGTAGATGGTGAGCACCGGCACGCCGCGCAGCGATCGCTGGATCAGCGAGGTGCACGCCCAGATCGCCGACGCGATCGCGGTCAGCGCGAGGCCGGGGAGCTCCTTGGCGGCAGAGGGATCGAATGCGAGCAGGGCCACCCCGGCGAACGATAGCGAGATGCCCAATATCCGCGGCCAGCGGATACGCTCGCGGAACACGATCACGGCAAGGATCAGCGAAAAGGGCACGCCCAGCTGTCCGGCGATGGCGAGCGCGCTGACATTGTCGGAAATGGCCAGGCTGAGGTTGACCGCGACGTAGAATACGCACCCCGACAGCAGCCCCAGCAGCGTCAGCGCCAGCATCTTGCCGCGAATGATCTTGAGCGCGGTGATGCATACCAGCAGCACGATCACCTGGCGCAGCAGGGCAGCGGTGAGCGGCGCGATGAGATCGACCGCCATCTTCACCGCGATGATGTTGAGCCCCCAAAGGACGTTCATTCCCGCCGCGATGGCGAAGTCCTTCGCGGTCAGGCCGCCGGGCTGAATTTGGGATTCGCGCACCTGCGCCCGATTGGGGCGCTAGACCGCGAAAGTAAACCTCAAGCCCGCTGCGCCGCCAGCGCGGGCAGATCGGCCCGGCGGCGATACAGCCCGCGAAACTGCTGGCACGGGTCGAACGCGTCGGACAACCCCAGCACGGTTTCACCCGCGCCCAGCACCAGCAGACCATCCGGGCGGATCGACCGCGCCAGCCGTTCGAGCACTTGCTCGCGCACTGTTTGCGGGAAATAGAGCAGCACGTTGCGGCACATCACGACATCGAACAGCCCTGGCGGCATCGGTCCATCGACCAGATTGTGCTGCCGAAACTTGACCGCACGTGCGATCTCGCGCCGGATTGTCCATGTTTCACCCGCGGGCTCGAACCATCGCATCAGCGTGCGGATCGGCAGTCCGCGCTGCACCTCGAACTGGCTGAACTGCCCCAGGCGCGCCCGCGTCACGGTGCTGGCGGACACATCGGTGCCCAGCATTTCGGGAAGACTGGCGCAGCGAAAATTGCCGCGGTCGAGCAGCGTCATCGCCAGCGAATAGAGCTCCTGCCCGCCAGAGCATCCAGCCGACCACACCCGCGCCCGGCGATTGGGCTCGGCAGAGTCGAGCAGCTCCACCGCCGTTGCGACGCTTTCGATCACCAGCGCATCGCGGAAGAACGAGGTTTCCTGATTGAGCAGCGCATCGACCACCTGATCCGCCAGCGCGGCGGCGCCCGGCGCTACCAGCGCCGCGACCAGCGCGTCGAAGCTCTGGATGTCGAGCTCGCGCAGCAGCGGCTTGAGCGCGGTGCTGATCCGCCAGACGCGCGTGGCGTCGGTCTGCTGGCCGGTGCGCGCCTCGAGCAGGGATACCAGCACCTGTGTCGCTGCGGGCGACAGCATCGCCGCTTGCACCGCGGCGCTCATCGCTGCGCCGCCGCGATCAGCGCGCCGATCCGTTCGGGGGGGAGCACGGCATCGGCCAGCCCGGCGCGTGCGACCGCGCCCGGCATGCCCCAGATCACCGAACTAGCGGCATCCTGGACCAGAATCTGACCGCCCGCTTGCGCCAGCGCCGCCGCGCCGATCGCACCATCGCGGCCCATGCCGCTGAGCGTGACGGCCAGCGTTCTTGTCGGGGCGACCCGGGCAAGCGATTCGAGCATCGGATCGGCCGAAGGCATGCAGCCCGAAGGCGCGCGCGTGCGGATCAGCCGCGCCTGCGGCTGCCCCCCCGCATCGGCCACCGTCAGATGCGCATCGCCGGGCGCCACATAGATGCGGCCGGGGAGGATCGGCAGACGGTCCGTGGCGACCGCGCTCGGCCGGCCGGCGAGCAACGACAGCTGCGCCGCGAAATAGGGCATGAACGACGGCGGCAGGTGCTGCGTCACCAGGATCGGCGTGGCCATCGTCCGCGGGATCGCCTGCAGCACCAGCGACATCGCATGGATGCCGCCGGTCGAGGCCGAAATCGCGATGAGGTCGAACGGGCGCAGGCGCAGTTCCGGTTCGGGTTCGGCCTCGACGATCGGCGCGATATCGCGCGCCAGCCTGACGATGCGCGCCGCCAGATCATGGGCGAAGCCGTTGTTGAAGCTGCCGGGCGCCGGCTTGGCGAGCGTATCCGCCGCCCCCAGCGCCATCGCCTGCACCGCGGCCACGCCGCCATCGGCGCACTGGGCCGATACGACGATCACCCTTGCATCCTGCGCCACGGTGAGCAGATCGGGCAGCGCCGATAGCCCGTCGATGCCGGGCATGTCGATATCGAGCAGGATCACATCGACCCGCTCGTGCGTGAGGAATCCCAGCGCGCTGCGGGCATCGGACAGGCTGGCGACGACGGTGACGTCATCGCATTCGTCGCAGATGCGCGTCAGCACCGCCCGCGCGACCGCCGAGTCGTCGATGATCAGGATCCTGGTCTGGGGCGGCGTAGACGGAAACGATTCGGTCAAACGCTGGGTCAGCATCGACACGCGTTACGCCATTCCAACGATCTGCAGCTTGCTTTCCAGCGTCTCGCGATCGAACGGCTTCATGACATATTCGTCGGCGCCGGCGTCGATCGCCGCGCGGATGTGGCCCAGCCCATTCTCGGTGGTGCAGAACACCACCTTGGGTGTGGCGCCGCCTTCGGTCTGGCGCAGCGCACGCAGGAAATCCATGCCGCTCATCACCGGCATGTTCCAGTCGAGCAGAATGACGTCAGGCGACTGCTGGCGGCATGCGTCCAGGGCCTCCTGCCCGTCTCCGGCCTCGCGCACGTCGAAGTCGAGCGTTTCGAGGATATGGCGTGCGACCTTGCGGATGACCTTCGAATCATCGACGACGAGGCAGGTTTTCATGTGGGGGACCCTTGTGCCTTTGTTTTTCAGTATCCGGATACGCGCCAAAGGTAACGGCGCCGTTAAGCCGCGATGGTTCTTGGCGATTCTGCCGGGGAATCGATCAGCGCCTCGGGATCGATGACCAGCACCGCCTCCCCGTCGCGGTCGATCACCCCGCGCGCCGCGCGCGCCCAGGCGGGATCGAGCCGGACGCCGTCGGGCAGCGGCGCGATGGCGAAGGGTGCGACATCGTCGAGCCGATCGACCAGCAGCGCATAGAGGTGGCCTCCGACCGTAACCACCACCGCGCGGCCGGTTTCGGCCTGGTCGGTCGCCCCCAGCGCGACCGCGGCATCGATCACCGTCACCACCCGGCTGCGCAGCGCCGCAAGCCCGCGGACATGGCGCGGCGCGGCGGGCACGGGCACGAGCGCCCCCAGATCCACCACCGAATCGACCCGTTCGGAAGGCATCGCCACCGCGCGGCCGGCGATGGCGGTGATCAGATACAATTCTTCCATCACCTGCGCCCTCCATTGGCGGAAAGCTGTTCGAGCGCGGCGAACAGCCCTTCGCGGTCATACCGGTACACGCTGCGGTCGTCCGGCCCTCCCGGGCTGGCATCGCGGCGAAGCGTCACGCCAGCCGCGGGCGCATCGCCCAGCGACACCACCGGCCCTTCGGCCTGATCGGGCGAGGCGATCATGGTCACCTGATAGCCCGCACTCTCGATCAGCGGCCGCAGCATGCCCGCCATCCACCCATCGGCATCTGCGACCAGCGCGCAGCGGCGATCGGCGATGGGCGTCTGGCCCTGCTGGGCGAACAGCCAATAGGAATCGAGGATCTCGACGGGATCGTCATCGATCAGCGCGATGCCCAGGATGCCGGTGCCGCGCTCGGGCGGTGGCGCGAGCGTGGGCTCGATCTCGACGATGTCCAGCGCCTGATCGATGGCATGGGCGACGGTCGAAATGCCGTCATGCAGCCGCAATACCGAAATCTCCCGATCGGGATCGCCGGCCCCGGCCAAAGGCACGACCCGCCCGTCCAGCACGACATGCGGCTTTCCACCGACCATGCTGACCATGCCGTGGCCCGGCGATTCGATCCGGTCGACCAGCGACAGGCCGATGCCGCGACGGATCCCGTCGGTCCCGCGGAACAGCAGGATCGAGCGGCGATCGACCTCCGCGGCCTCGACCTGCTCGGTTTCGTCGGTTCCTCGTGCCGCCCGATCGAACCGCAGCCCGGCCATGCGGGCGATGCCCGATACATCGAGCACCAGCATCGGCGTGCCGCTATCCGGCAGCGTCTCGCCGGCATAGAGCCCGGTCGACATGACCAGCGGCGCGGCGGGCTTGATGACCAGTTCCTCATGGTCACCGATCGCGTCGGCCGCCAGAGCGTAACTGCCCTCGCTCGCCGAAACCACCGCGATGATGCCGCCGCCGACCGCGGGAATGCCCAGGACATCGCCCAATCCGACCAGGGGCATCGAACGATCGCGCAGCCGCAGGACATGCGCACTGCCGATCCGGTCGCGGTGCAGCAGCGGATTGTCGGCGGCGACGATCTCCTCGATCGCGGTCCGGGGAATCGCGAAATGCTGGCCATTGACGCAAATCGAGATGGCCGAGATGATCGACAGCGTCAGCGGCACGCAGATGACGACGCTCAGCCCCTGCCCCGCTTCGCTGTCCAGCGTGACCAGCCCGCCGATCCGCTCGACATTGGCCCGCACCACATCCATCCCGACCCCGCGGCCGGAAACCTGGGTGACGGCGGCCGCGGTCGAAACGCCGGGGCGGAAGATCAGTTCGCGCTTGGCCGCATCGGTCATCCGCGCCGCCTCGCCCGGCGTCAGCGCGCCCTGGTCGATCAGCTTGCGGACGAGGCGTTCGGTATCGATCCCGCGCCCGTCGTCGGACACGATGATCTCGATCTGGTTGCCCGCCTGGCGTGCGCAGACGCGGACGCGGCCGTTTTCGCGCTTGCCCAGCCGAGTGCGCTCGGCCGGCGCCTCGATGCCGTGGTCGATCGCGTTGCGCATGATGTGCGCCAGCGGATCGCGGATCATCTCGATCATCTCGCGGTCCAGCTCGACATCGCCGCCTTCGATGACCAAAGTCACCGCCTTGCCCAGCTCGGCGGCGGTATCGCGCGCCATGCGCGGCAGCGCGGAAAACAGCGATTCGATCCGCTGCATCCGGGTGCGGGTGACGGTATCGCGCAGTTCGGCGACGGTGGTCGACAGGCGATCGAGCGCCGCCTCGATTTCCGGTGCGGCGCCCGCATCGCGGACACGGCGGGCGAGTTCGTTGCGGACGAGGACGAGGTCGGACATGCCGCCCATCATCCTATCGAGCAGTTCGACCCCCAGCCGCACGCTGCGCGCGGGCAGCTTGCCGCGATCATTGGCCGGGCCGGTCGGCTCGGCGAGCACGGCCGGCGCGCCGTTGATCGCGCGGATGAGGTTTTCATCGTCCGAATCGTCGAGCGATCGACCCTGGTCGATCGCCTCGGTCAGCTCGCCGATGCGGTCGACGATGGCGAGCACGGCATCGACGAAATGGCTGTCGGGCACCCGCGTGCCTTCGCGCACCGCCTGCAGCCCGTCCTCGGCGGCATGGCTCAGCCGGGCGAGACGCGGCAGATCGAGAAAACCGCAGCTACCCTTTACCGTGTGGACGAAGCGGAAAATCGCATCCAGACGCGCCCGATCGTTCGGTTCGACCTCCCACGCGACGATCTCGCCCGACAGCGCATCGAGCGTCTCGCGCGTTTCCGCGATGAATTCCTGGATCAGATCGTCCATTTTGCCCCGGCCATGCGCACCCTAGTTGGCGCGACCATGGAGCAGCCGGGTTAAGGCGGGGTTTACCGTGGTGATACGGGGTGGGACGGTGGAATGACCGCTACCGCCTCAGTTGTTGCCGTTCGTTCACGATCGTAGCGCGCCTCAAAGCAGACGCTGGAGAGATCATCTGGATCGGCATCCGCATCTACGAGACGAAGACCGTATAACGGCTTCTCACCAGAACGGCCGACTCGTAGATCCTGTCAGTTCGCTCGATTATAGACGAGCTTATAGCCAATTGGTGTAGAGAGCAGCGGACCGATGATGGTAGTCTCTGCCACCAACTGCTGCCCAACGCTACGATACACTGTGGTCCGCTCGCTGTCGTCCGCACGGAATGTTAGCGAAATGGCTTCACCATTCGCTTTTGCCGACACATCGAAAACAAGCCCTTCCACGAGCTTCCACTTGATCGGCTCTCCGCCTATCAAAACGGCAATCAGTCGATGGGCATCGTACTTGATCGAGAACCGGTCTGCCCAAATCGAGATTCTAATACTGCCTGCACCCGTTGCAGCCGTGGACTTGCGCAGCCTCATGCGAGCGAGAGGGCGGGTTTCGCTGGGAAGGCCGGCAATAGCGCTCTCGATCGCTTGAAAGACGTCGTCGCTCCGTTCTCGGTCCAGGACATAGTTGCCTGAAACCACACTCTGCGCCGGGCTCGCCGAGCCTGAGCTAGAGATCAAGGTGGCAGCTCCGATCGCCCCCGACAAAGTCCAATGACGCATCACACTTTCCTCGAATTCCGCTGCTCGCTGTGGTGGGTGTAGTGACGATCCGCCTTGGCGCATAGGTGAGGCCAAAGCTGACGCTCGATAGGCGGCGGCAAATGAGGCGGCTCAAGGCGCATGAACCATTTGGCTACTGCAGTCGGTGGTATGATCGGGTTGGCAGCGGCAAACTGAAGGTCAAAGAGTTTGCCGTCGCGCTGCTCACCATCGTGATGCTGGTTCTAATATGGCAGCTTTCGTAAGAGCCACGCCCTAAACGGCTCGTCTCTTATCCACCAATTGCAGCCATTACGAGTGCAACCATTCGAGGGCGAACGTGCCGCCATCCGTCATCCCGTCCGCATCTCCGCGCCGAAGACCAGCACTGGTTCCTCGGGATCGGAAATCCGCACCGCGCCGCCATGCTGGGCGACAAGCTCGGCGACCAGCGCGGCCGCGGCGGCACGCGGGGTCAGCCCATCTGACGTGATCTCACCCGCCAGCGCGGTGCGCAGTTCGGGGTCGAGCACGATGCGCTGGCCCTCGGCGCGCACCACCATCTCGACAACGCCTTCGGTTTCCTCGGCGCCGATATCCAGCCGCCCGCCGCGGATCAGTGCGTCGCCGCCGATGAGCGCGAGGTTGAGCAGCGCCTTGATCGCCGGCTTGGGCAATGTCGCCGCCTCGACCATCCAGCCGATTTCCAGCCGGTGATTGTCGGCGAACAGCCCCTGGATCGCCACCTGCGCCTCGCGGGTGTCGACGGTCTCGCCGAAGCCGCCGGCCGATCCGAAGGCCAAACGGAAGAATTTTAGCTTGTTGGCCGATGCCCGGGCGCTTTCGGTGAGCAGCTCCAGGCAGCGTGCGCGCATGTCCGGGTCCTGCTCGTCGGCGAGCAGTTCGAGGCCGTTGTTGAGCGCGCCGACCGGGCTGAGCAGATCGTGACAAAGCCGCGAGCAAAGCAGGCTGGCGAAGTCGAGTGGGCTGATATTCAAGCGTCGAGGCTCCGGATGTGCGGTTCGCCCGGCCTTTTGGAGAAGCCGGCACCAGCGTGCAACCCGGATGGCGTCGTGATGGTCCATGGAACGGGCTCGAACCGGCCGAAACGCGCGCCATCGGCGACAGCACGCCATAGCCCTGCCTCATGCGCGGCCAGGATCAGCCAGAGTTTGCCATCGGGCGCGGCATCATGCGCATCGGTGCGCGATGGCGCCGGGTCGCCCGAAGGGTGCGAATGATAGCAGCCGATGATCGCCGGTCCGCCGTGCCGCTCGGCCTTCAGCGCCGCCAACAGCGTCGCCGGATCGATTTCGAAGCGCATAGCCGGATCGTCGGCGACGTTGGTGGAGGGCAAATGGCCGGTCACCCGGTCGCCCTCGCCGGTCAGCAGCCCGCACACCTCCCAGCCCGAAGCAGAGCGCGCCAATGCGGCGAGCGCGTCCAGCACCGATCTTGAAATATGCGCGCTCATTCCCATCTTTGTACAAGAATGAGCCGGGGGGTTTCCACCATCAACGTGAGCATCGCAGCGGCAGCAGATGGCTGGCGGCTGGACCGTGCGCTCGCCGAAGCGGTGCCCACCCTGTCGCGCGAGCGGCTGAAGGTGCTGATCGCCAGCGGCGCGGTGCGCAACGCCGGCGGCGAGCAGGTGCGCGATCCGGCGAAAAAAGCCTCTGCGGAGGCGGCCTTCGCCATCGAAGTGCCGGTCCCGACATCACCGCATAACGAGGCGCAGGATATTCCGCTTGTCGTGGCGTTCGAGGACGAGCATCTGATCGTCATCGACAAGCCCGCCGGGCTGGTCGTTCACCCCGCCGCGGGCAATCTGGACGGCACCTTGGTCAACGCGCTGCTGCATCATTGCGGCGGATCATTGTCCGGCATCGGCGGCGTCGCGCGGCCGGGGATCGTCCACCGGATCGACAAGGATACGTCCGGGCTGATGGTCGCCGCCAAGACCGACCGTGCCCATGCCGGCCTCGCCAAGCAGTTCGCCGATCATTCGATCGACCGGCGCTACAAGGCGATCGTCTGCGGCGTGCCGAAACCCGCCGCGGGCAAGGTCGATGCGCCGCTCGCCCGGTCGCCGAGCAACCGCAAGAAGATCGCGATCGTGCCCGCCGGCAAGCGCGCCGTGACGCATTATTCCACGATCCGGGCGACGCGCGACGCGGCCCTGGTCGAATGCCGGCTGGAAACCGGGCGGACGCATCAGGTGCGCGTGCATATGGCGTCGATCGGCCATCCATTGCTCGGCGATCAGGTTTATGGCCGGGCGGGCAGGTGGAAGCCCGTTCTGGAAACCCTGGGTTTCAAACGTCAGGCCTTGCACGCCGCCCGGCTGGGCTTCATCCATCCGGTGACAAGCCAGGCTTTGTCGTTCGATAGCGAAATGCCGGGCGACATGCAGGAACTGTTCAGGGCAATTTTCGTATAGCATTTCGAGGTTTCCCGCGGGCTAACGACCATGCTGGTCGCCCTTCGCGGATTTTAGGGAGAACTTCACCATGGCAACCGGCAGCAATGTGCCCGCAACGATCCCCGCACTGGGCGGCGAAGCGAGCCTGAATCGCTACCTGGCCGAGATCAAGAAATTCCCCATCCTGGCGCCCGAGCAGGAATATATGCTCGCCAAGCGCTTCCAGGAGCATGGCGATACCGATGCCGCCGCGCAGCTGGTGACGTCGCATCTGCGCCTCGTGGCGAAGATCGCGATGGGCTATCGCGGCTACGGCCTGCCGGTCAGCGAACTGATCTCCGAAGGCAATATTGGTCTCATGCAGGGCGTGAAGAAGTTCGAGCCCGATCGCGGCTTCCGCCTGGCGACCTACGCCATGTGGTGGATTCGCGCATCGATCCAGGAGTTTATCCTGCGTTCGTGGTCTCTCGTGAAGATGGGCACCACCGCCGCGCAGAAGAAGCTGTTCTTCAACCTGCGCCGGATGAAGGCCCGCCTCGACGCGTTCGAGGACGGCGATCTGCGCCCCGAACACGTCGCCAAGATCGCCACCGATCTGGGCGTGACCGAGGCCGAGGTCACCAGCATGAACCGGCGGATGTCGATGGGCGGGGACACCTCGCTCAACGTGCCGATGCGCGAGGACGGCGAAGGCCAGTGGCAGGATTGGCTCGCCGATGATGCTCCGCTGCAGGACCAGACCGTCGCCGAGGCGCAGGAGGCCGAGGTCCGCCACGACATGCTCAACGAGGCGATGGACGATCTCAACGATCGTGAGAAGCACATCCTTGCCGAGCGCCGCCTGGCCGACGATCCCAAGACGCTCGAGGAGCTGAGCCAGGTCTACGGCGTGTCGCGCGAGCGCGTCCGCCAGATCGAGGTCCGCGCCTTCGAGAAGCTGCAAAAGGCGATGATGCGGCTGGCCGGCGAAAAGAGGTTGCTCGCCGCCGTCTGATGCTGCGATGACGGCGGAATGCCGGCCATCTACGCGACCACGATAAACGCACCCCCGCCGCCCAGGAAGCGGCGGTGGGTGCGGCGCATATTCAAGTGGATATGGCGGCTGATCTTCTGGTTCGTCGTGATATCGCTCCTGCTCGTTATCATCTTCCGCTTCGTTCCCATCCCCTTCACCGCGACGATGGCGGGCGATCTGTTCGCCGGGCGCGGCGTCACCAAGAACTGGACCCCGCTCAGCGGCATCGATCCGGACATGGCGCGCGCCGCCATCGCCGCCGAAGACGGCGAATTCTGCGCGCACTGGGGCTTCGATTTCGAGGCGATCGCCGGCGCCGCGGTGCGCAACGCCCGGGGCGGCCGCATCCGCGGCGGCTCGACGATCAGCCAGCAGACCGCCAAGAACGTGTTCCTGTGGCAGGGCGGCGGCTTCTTCCGCAAGGGGCTGGAGGCGTGGTTCACCCTGCTGATCGAAGGCATCTGGGGCAAGAAGCGGATCATGGAGGTGTATCTGAACGTCGCGGAGACGGGCATCGGCACCTACGGTGTCGAAGCCGGATCGCACCGCTATTTCGGCCACGGCGCGGCATCGATGACGACCGGCGAGGCCGCGCGCATCGCCGCCGTCCTGCCGCTCCCCAAGAAGCGCCCTGGCGTCGCACCCAGCGGCTTCACTCGCCGCTACGGAAACACCATCCGCAGCCGCATCGGCGTGATCCGGCGCGAGGGCCTCGATTCGTGCGTGCGCTGATCGCCGCGCTGGCGATCGGGCTGGCCGCACCGGCATTGGCGCAGGACGATCTCCCCCACGGCGAAGACCTGCTCGCCGAGATCAACAGCCTGCGCGCCAATCCGGGCCGGTACGCGCAGAATCTTCGATCGCAGCGCGGCTGGTATCGCGGGCGGATATTGATGGAACCCGGCGCCTATGCGCTGCAGACCACCGAGGGCGTTGCCGCGCTGGACGACGCCATCGCGGCGCTCGATCGCCAGCCGAGCCTACCGCCGCTAAGCTGGAGCGAAATCCTGGCCGACGCCGCGACCGACCACGCGATCAGCCAGGGTGACGCCGGCGCCCGCGGGCATATCGGGCGCGACGGCAGCAATCCGGGCACGCGGGTCAAGCGCCACGGCGGCGACATCTATGTGGCCGAATCGATCGCTTACGGCCCGTTCGACGCCGCCGGGGTGATCCGTTCGCTGATCATCGACGATGGCGTGGCCACACGCGGCCACCGCAAGATGCTGCTCGGCACGCAATACCGCCATGTCGGTGCGTTATGCGCCGATCACACGGTGTCGCGGGTCATTTGCGTGTTCGATCTGGCCGCGACATCCGATGGCCGGCCGGCAGTGCCCGCCGAACCATCGGACTGATCGCGCTTACTTCTTCTCGCCGTCCACGGCATCGACGACCGCGTCGCCGGCCTTTTCGGCGCTGTCGCCCACGCTCTGCGCCGCTTCGGTGATAGCCTTGGTTTCCGCCGCGTCGTTCTGCCCCTCGGCGAACAGGAACCATGCGCCGACCAGCACCGCGATCAGCACGGCAAGACCGATCAGCATACCGCCACCGCCCCGACGTTCGACGACGGTGGTGGTATGGGTCGGCTCGCCGCGTTCGACGACACGTTCGGTGGTAACCCCGTCGGTTCGCTCGGTGATACGCTCTTCGCTCATGTCACGGTCCCTCCTGTTGGACGGTGCATGAAACGAGCCGGGCGCCAATCATGTTCCCGATGCGTAACGGTTCAGAACGGCAGCTTGAACCCCGGCGGCAGCGGCAGGCCCTGCGTCATCTTGCCCATTTCGGTCTGGGACACGGCATCGGCCTTGGTCCGGCAATCGTTGAACGCCGCGGCGATCAGGTCTTCGAGCATCTGCTTCTCGCTCACCTGCATCAGGCTGTCGTCGATATCGACGCCGATCACGCGGCCCTTGGCGGTCGCACGCACCTTGACCAGCCCGCCGCCCGATGCGCCCTCGACCTCGATCTTGTCGAGCGTCGCCTGCGCCTCTGCCATCTGCTTCTGCACCGTCTCCGCGGCGCTCTGCGCCTGGGCGATCAGGTCGTTCAAATCCTTCATGCAGCACTCCGGTTGTCTGTCCAGCCGACAAGCTCGGCTTCGGGAAAGGCTTCGATGATCGCCCGGACGTTGGGCGATGCGAGGATGGCGTCTCTCGCCGCGTTCTCGCGGGCCGATTCCTGCTCCTTCAACGTGGGTTCGGCCGGCCCTTCGCCATCGGCAATACGCCAGATCTGCCCGGTCTCTCCCTTCAGCCACGCGCCGAGATCGCGGTGGAAATCCGCGCCCAGCGGGCGGACCGGCGCGATCTCCAGTTCGGGCGGGGCAAAGCGGACCAACCGGACATCGTCATGGAGGCGATGCGCCCATTGATGCTTGCCGCGCGCGGTGAGCAGTTCGACCAGCTGGGCAAAGCTTGCAGGACCGGAAGGCGCAGGCGCCGGGGCTGGAGGAGCGGTGTCCGCCCCCTCCCCGTTCGCCAGCCGACGCGCGAGATCGGCGGGATCGGGCAGCGAGGCGGCATGGACGATGCGCAGCAGCGCCATCTCGCACGCCTCGATCGGCAATGCGGCGCGCTGGACCTCGTCATGCCCCTTGAGCAGCAGCTGCCACAGCCGGTGCAGCGTGGCGAAGGAGAGATTGCCCGACCAGTTGGCCAGCGCCTCGCGCTCCTCCTCGCTTTGCGTCGGGTCGCCGTCGCGCTGGACCTTGGCGAGCGTCACCGCGTGGACGGTTTCCAGCAGGATACGCAGCACCGCCGCGGGATCGACCCCCAGATCATATTGCTGGCGCAGCGCCGCCAGCGCGCCCGGCGCGTCGCCCTCCAGCAGCATCGCGAACAAAGCGCGGATAGCACCGCGATCGCTGAGGCCCAGCATGCCGCGCACCGCCTCGGCGGTCACCCGCCCCTCGCCTTCCATCGCCGCATGCGCGATCGCCTGATCGAGGATCGACAGCCCGTCGCGCGCCGATCCTTCGGCCGCGCGCGCGATCAGCGCCAGCGCCTCCGGCTCCGCCGAAACCTCTTCCTCTCCCGCCACCCAGGCGAAATGTGCCGCCAGCATATCGGCGGGAATGCGCCGCAGATCGAACCGCTGGCAGCGCGACAGCACCGTTACCGGCACCTTGTTCACTTCGGTCGTGGCGAACAGGAACTTCACGTGCGGCGGTGGCTCCTCCAGCGTCTTGAGCAGGCCGTTGAACGCGGCCTTGGACAGCATATGGACTTCGTCGATGATGTAGATCTTGTAGCGCGCCGAGACTGCCGAATAGCGCACCGCCTCGATGATCTCGCGGACGTCGTCGATCCCGGTGTGACTGGCGGCGTCCATCTCGACCACGTCGATATGCCGCCCCTCGGCGATGGCGCGGCAGGGGTCGCACACGCCGCATGGTTCGATCGTCGGTTCGCCGTTCCCGTCCGGCCCGATGCAGTTCAGCCCCTTCGCGATCAACCGCGCCGTCGATGTCTTGCCGGTGCCGCGTATGCCGGTGAGCAGGAACGCATGCGCGATCCGGTCCCGTTTGATCGCGTTGGCCAGCGTCTGGACCATCGCGTCCTGCCCGATCAATTCGGCAAAGGTCTGCGGCCGGTATTTGCGCGCGAGGACGCGGTAGGCTTCTCCGCGCACCGGCTGCGGGGGTTCGCCTAGATCGAAGGAATCGGACATGCAAAGGTATCTAGGGCGGCGGGGCGTGGGATGGTAGGGAAAGGTTGGGTTCCGAAAGCGTCCCGGCGAAGCCGTGACGTGGAACGGCGCTTGCGCCGCCCGCCGCGCAGCTTTGCTGCGCCTCGCGGTGGGAGCCGGAACGACCCGTGGCGAAATCGTTGTGGCTGCTTCCTTCCGGATCTGACCAGGTTGGCGACGACCACGTCCGCCCGACTCCCGTGCGGGCATATGGCGAAACCGCCTGCAATTTGCAACGGAGCGTGGTGAATCCGGCGTTAGCCGCGCCCGACAAGCCTATATTAGCCCAAAGCGCGCACCATCGTCCGACTTGAAAGGAACTGGTGATGGGGACCGGTCACGGAATTCGCGAAGCACTGCTGGGTCGGATGATCCAGCAGACGGTGCCGCTGTCTTATCCGCTCGCGGCGGACGAGGATCGCTGCGCGCCCAGGCACGAGGTATATATTCCTTCCATCCTGCGCCCATCGGGCGAGGCGGGATTCAAGGTGATCGTCACCAACCTCTCGGTTGCGGGTTTTGCCTGCGATGTGGTGACGGGCATGCGCGAAGGCGCGCGCTGCTGGCTGACGCTGCCGGGCCTTTCCGGCCTGCAATCGGAAATCGTCTGGAACAACCACGGCGCGGTTGGCGGCAGCTTCAGCAGCCTGATCAACGAAGCCGTGCTGGCGACGATCGTGGCGAGATACCGCGCGGGCTGATCACCGCCCCTGCATGTTGCGCGCTTCGGGCGGTATCCGGACGGTGAGACCGTCGAGCGCTTCGCTCAGCCAGATCTGGCACGACAACCGGCTGGTGCGCGTGGCGCCCGCGGCGAGATCGAGCATGTCCTCCTCCATCTCGACGGCGGCGGGCAAGCGGGCGAAATCCTCCCCCGCGACGATGACATGGCAGGTCGAACAGGCCATCTGACCCTCGCACGTCCCCTCCAGCGGCTGATCATGGGCCTGGGCGACGTCCAGCAGCCGGTCGCCGTCCCTGGCATCCACCGTCAGCGGAGAGCCGTCGCGCTGGATGAAGGTGATCTTCATGCCGCGAACCGCTGTGCGCGGGCGGCCGCGTCGATACGCGTCAGCGCGTCGACCAGCTCGACCTCCGTCGTGTAGCGGCCGAAGCCGATGCGGATGCTGGACCGCGCCTCGGCATCTGACAGCCCTATCGCGCGCAGCACATGGCTTGGGCGGCCCGATCCGCTGGCGCAGGCCGATCCGGCAGAGAAGGATATGTCGCGCAGTTCGGACATCAGCCGCGCAACATCGAGCCCGTCGCGGCGGATGTTGAGGTTGCCGCGATAGCGATGCTCGGTGGAGCCGTTGACGGTCCAGTCCTCGCCAAGCGTCTCCAGCGCGACCGTCCAGAGACGCTCGACATGCGCGGCATCTTGTTCGTGGCGTTCGCGCATCAGGCTCGCCGCCGCGCCGAAACCGGCGCAGAGCGCGGGCGACAGCGTGCCCGAACGACCGCCAGCTTCTTGCCCGCCGCCATGGAGCAGCGGTTCGAGCGCTATACCGGTGTTCATCCACAACGCACCGATGCCCTTTGGACCGTGCACCTTATGGGCCGATATAGCCACTAGGTCACACCTGTCCGGAACCGGCACGCGGCCATATCCCTGGACTGCGTCGCACAGAAACGGAACGCCGAAGATATGCGCGATCTCCGCCAATTCCGCTATATCCTGGACGACCCCGATCTCATTGTTGACCAGCATGGCGCTTACCAGCGCGCCATCTTTGGCCACCGCGTCCTGCACGGCGTTGAGATCGACACGACCCTCCCCGTCCACCGGTATAATGGTGACTTCGAACCCCTTGGCGCGCGCCCATTCCGCAGAATCTAGGATCGCTGCGTGTTCGGTAGCCAGTGTGACCAGCCGTTTGCCATACGGAGTCCCAATAAGCGCACCCTTGATCGCCCAGTTGATCGCTTCGGTGGCGCCGCTGGTGAAGCTGAGGCTCCCGCCCGGCGGCAGCAGCTTCGCGACCTCCGCCCGCGCCGCCTCTACCGCCGCCTTCGCCGCCCGCCCCTCGGCATGCGCCGAATGCGGGTTGGCGTGCTGTCTCTCCAGCCAGGGCAGCATCGCCGCCAGCGCTTCGGGGGCGAGCGGCGTCGTCGCCTGATAGTCCAGATAGATGCTCATGCCGCCTTGCCCGCGATCTGCCGCCAGCAATCGACGAAGCGATAGACGTCGGCGCGGCTGGTTTCGGGGCCGAAGCTGACGCGGATCACCTCGCTCGCCGGTTCGGCGTGCCAGCCCATCGCCGCCAGCACCTGGCTGGACTTGAGCGTGCCCGACGAACACGCGCTGCCCGCCGACACCGCGATCCCGGCCATGTCGAACTGGATGAGCTGCGCCGACGACGCCACCCCTGGCATGCGGTAGCTGGCAATGCCGCCGAACCGCGGGCTGTTCCTCGCAACGACGTCGCCGCCCGCCGCCTCGATCGCGGCGTCGCAATGCGCGCGCAGATCATCGGCGCGCTGGATCCAGCCATGCGGTGCCTCCAATGCGGCCGCGAGGCCGAGCGTGCCGGGCAGATTTTCGGTCCCCGAACGATAGCCCTGTTCCTGCCCGCCGGTCGCCTCCAGCAGCGCCAGATCGCGCACCAGCAGCGCGCCGATCCCCGGCGGCGCGCCGAGCTTGTGGCCCGACAGCGCGATCAGCGGCGCATCGGGCAGCGGCAGCTTACCCGCGCTTTGCGAGGCATCGGCGAACAATATGCCGCCTGCGTCGCGCACAACCGCGCCCAGCCGGTCGAGCGGCTGGATGACGCCGGTTTCGTTGTTGACCGTCTGGATCGCGACCAGCGGGGATTTGGCGCCCAGTGCGCCCAGCCGGCCGGTCAGCGCATCCGCCGCGACCAGGCCATCGTCGCCAACCGGGATATTATAGGCATCGCCGCCTCCCGCGCGGCGCACGGCATCATGCTCGACGGTGCTCATCAGCACCGCGTCCGCCCTGGCGCGCCCGATCGCGATCGCGATCGCCTCGCTCGCGCCCGAGGTCAGGATTATCTCGCCGTCCCATTCGAGCGCGATGGCGATGCGGCGGCGGGCATCCTCCAGCGCCGCGCGCGCTGCACGGCCCGCGGCGTGCGGCGAAGACGGATTGGCCCAGCGTTCGAACCCATGCGCGACGGCGGCGCGCGCGGCGGCGATCACCGGCGTGGTAGCGGCGTGGTCCAGATAGAGGCGTTCGGCGACCAGAAACCCTCCGCGATTGCCATGCGGAACACCGGCCCTATATAGGCCCATTCCCCGCCGCGATCCGCACCGGACCGCGACTGTCTGAACCCCATTTGCGACGGCAGGTCAAATGCCCGAAGTTATTTTTCCCGGCCCCGAAGGCCGTCTCGAAGGCCGTTTCGCGCCCGGACCGCGTCCGCGTGCGCCGGTCGCGATGATATTGCACCCGCATCCGGCCTCGGGCGGGACGATGAACAACCGCATGGTGCAGGAACTCTACAAGACCTTCCAGCGCCGCGGTTTTGCCACGCTACGCTTCAATTTCCGCGGCGTCGGCAAGAGCCAGGGCACGTTCGACAACGGCATCGGCGAGCTGTCCGACGCCGCATCCGCGCTCGACTGGGTCCAGTCGATCCATCCCGAGGCGTCGACCACCTGGATCGCCGGGGTCAGCTTCGGTGCGTGGATCGGCATGCAGTTGCTGATGCGCCGCCCGGAAATCCGCGGCTTCATCTCGGTCGCGCCGCCCGCCAACATGTATGATTTCACCTTCCTGGCGCCCTGCCCAGCAAGCGGGATCATCATCCAGGGCGAAGGCGACGAGGTCGTGACGCCGGGCGCCGTGCAGAAGCTGGTCGACAAGCTGCGCACGCAGAAGCACATCACCATTCATCACGACACCATTCCGAAGGCCAACCACTTCTTCGAGAACGAAATGGACGAGCTGATGACGAGCGTGAACACTTATCTCGACATGCGGCTCGACCCGAATTCACCCATTCGCTGAGCAGGACGATGGAACCCCGGCGAGACAAGCACGAAGACGCCTGGTTCGAATATCACATGTCACCCGGCCGCATTCAGGCTGTGCCGGTCAACCGCGCAGGCTGGCTGACGCTGCTGGCCGGCATCCTGACTCCCCTGATCATCAGCCTGATCGCAGCTTTGCTGTTCTACAATAACGTCGCGGCGCTGGTCGGCATCGCCATCGGATCGATGCTGATCTCGCTGGGTACGGTCGTCACCCTGGCATTCATCAAAGGACGGCGCGCCTAGACCGTCCAGATCAACACGTTCGCCAGCAGCACGATCGCGGCGGCGAGCATAAGCCATGCCTTCTGGCGGAATTCGCCCGGACCCTTGCGGAACAGGCTGATGCTGCCGATCACCAGCGCTGCCACCGCGATCATCGCGATCGACAGGAATATCTGGAAGGTGGCATGATTCATCAGCATGCGGGCGTCCCCTAAACGATATGTCTTGCTAATAGTTGTGGATCGATATTGCCACCCGATAGCAGGATGACGATGTCGTCCTCCGCCGCCACCCGCCCCGCAAGCAATCCCGCGAGCGCGACCGCGCCACCGGGCTCGACGACGACGCGCAGTTCGCGCGCGGCATAGGCGATCGCGTGGCTGATCTCTGCCTCGCCCACCGCGATACCGGACGCGCCGCGCGCCAGCAGCACATCGAAGGTCAGCGGTGACACGCGCGTCGTCATCAGCGCATCGCACGATGTCGGCGGCGGATTGGGGCCGACCGGCACGATCTCGCCGCGCCGCAGCGATTCGCCCATATCGTCCCAGCCCTCGGGCTCGACGATGACGATCTCCGAATCGGGACAGGCCAGCGCGACACCCGCCGAAAGCCCGCCGCCGCCGCATGGGATGACGATCCGACGCGGCTGGCGGCCAAGCTGTCCGGCAATCTCCATCCCGGCGCTCCCTTGGCCTTCGATCACCCAGGGATCGTCGAAGCTCGGCACCAGCACCGCGCCGCGCTCCGCCGCCAGTTCCGCGCCAATGGCCTCGCGGCTCTCGGTCGCGCGGTCGTAGAGGATGATCTCCGCCCCCAATGCGCGCGTGCCCTCCAGCTTCAGCCGCGGCGCATCCGCCGGCATGACGATCGTCGCATGAATGCCCAGCCGCCGTGCCGCCCAGGCAATGCCCTGCGCGTGGTTGCCCGACGAGAACGCGACGACCCCCGCGCGCGATTCGTCCACGCTCAATTCGGTCAGCCGGTGCCATGCCCCACGCAGCTTGAACGCACCCATCGGTTGCAGCGATTCCGCCTTGGCGAATATCCGGGCATGCCGCCATTCGAAGCCGAGAAGCGGTGTCGGCGGCAGAATTTCCGCTATCTTTCTCGCGGCTTGGGCTACGCCTTCTGCTGTCGGCTGTCTCAAAACTGCAACACTCCACCGTTCTGCGCATCGCGCCACTTTACAGGGGGGACCCCTCCCCATATATCGCGCTTCCCGCTGCCCCATGGGACTTCCAACCGCAAGGCAGCTTTCGACACTGTCTCACGACACTTGGAGGTCCCTTGAGTTGCACAAGCATCATAGCGCGCTGGGGCTAGCGAAAGTCACCGATAACGCCACAAGCGGCGTCGGTATCGCTAAGCTCGGACCGGTAGCACCGGTCACGCTCATTCGTCCGCATGCCGCAACGCGTGCCGCCCGCTTCTTCGTGGAGAAGTTTCCGGGGCGGACGCTCTATGCGGTGAAGGCGAATCCTTCGCCCGACCTGCTGCTGACGCTGTGGGACGCCGGGGTGACGCATTACGACGTCGCCTCGATCGCCGAGGTGCGCCTCGTCGCGCGGACGCTGCCCGAGGCGACCCTGTGCTTCATGCACCCGGTCAAGGCCGAGGAAGCGATCTTCGAGGCGTATCACACGCACGGCGTGCGCACCTTCTCGCTCGACACCATCGACGAGCTGGAAAAGATCATGCGCGCCACCGGCGACGCCACCAATCTGACGCTGTGCGTGCGCCTGCGTGTGTCCTCGGAGCATTCGAAGCTTAGCCTGGCCTCCAAGTTCGGGGTCGATCCGGCTGAATCGAAAGACCTGCTGTTCGCCGCGCGCCAGGCGGCCGACGCGCTGGGCATCTGCTTCCATGTAGGCAGCCAGGCGATGACGCCCGAGGCTTATGCCAAGGCGATGGAGCGCGTGCGCGCCGCCATCGTCGAGGCGGCGGTAACGGTCGATGTCGTCGATGTCGGCGGCGGGTTTCCGTCGGTCTATCCGGACATGGAGCCGCCCTCGCTCGAGGCTTACTTCGCCACCATCCACCGTGCGTTCGAAAGCCTGCCGATCAGCTATTCGGCGGAGCTGTGGGCCGAGCCGGGCCGCGCGCTGTGCGCCGAGTACAGCTCGCTGATCGTCCGCGTCGAACGCCGCCGCGGGTCTGAGCTGTACATCAACGACGGCGCATATGGCGCGCTGTTCGATGCCGCGCATATCGGCTGGCGCTTCCCCGTCCGCCTACTGCGCGAGCCCGAGAGCGAAGTGCGTGATCACCCGTTCAGCTTCTACGGCCCCACCTGCGACGATCTCGATCACATGGCCGGCCCGTTCCTGCTGCCAGCGGACGTCCAGGCCGGCGACTATATCGAGATCGGTATGCTCGGCGCCTATGGCTGCGCGATGCGCACCGCGTTCAACGGCTTCGGCTCGGACGAGACGGTGATCGTCACCGACGAGCCGATGGCCTCGCTGTATCTCGAGGCGGACGAGCGGGTTTCGTCGAACGTCGTCACGCTGTAACGGCTATCCATCATTTCACGTCATCCCGGCGAAAGCCGGGATCTCGTGCCGCATGCCCGGTGTTAGCGGCCTGAGATCCCAGCTTGCGCTGGGATGACGGTTCCCTGTTTGCGGAGATTTCCTGTGACCGACACCCCCATCAACGACACCCGCAAGGCGGAGCTGCTCTCCACCAAGGTCGAACATATCGATATCACCAGCTTCGACGCGCGCCCGATCGTCGATGCGATGAAAAAGATGTCGTTCACCAGCCGCGATCTCGGCCGCGCGACCGAGATCTACAACCAGATGCTGGCCGATCCCGATTGCACCATCTGCCTGGTCATCGCGGGTTCGACCTCGGCGGGCGGCTGCATGGACCTTTATGCGGAGCTGATCCGCAGCAACATGGTCGATTGCGTCATCGCCACCGGCGCGACCATCGTCGACATGGATTTCTTCGAAGGCCTTGGCCACAAGCACTATCAAGCACTTGAAGTTCCTGACGATGATACGCTGCGGTCGCTCTACATCGACCGCATCTACGACACCTATATCGATGAGGAGCAGCTGCAGGACTGCGACCACACGATCCTGGAGATCGCCAATTCGCTCGAGCCACGCCCCTATTCCAGCCGCGCCTTCATCCGCGCGATGGGCAAGTATCTCGTGGAGAACGGCAAGAAGGACAACAGCCTGGTCAAGTTGGCGTACGAGCATGATGTGCCGATCTTCTGCCCAGCCTTTGTCGACTCGTCGGCCGGCTTCGGGCTGGTCAAGCACCAGGTCGATCGCGCCAAGGAGGGCAAGCCCTATATGGTGCTCGACGCCATCGCCGATTTCCGCGAGCTGACCGACATCAAGATCAAGGCTGGC
>JAESGW010000422.1_pt1 | contig 45355 bp, 48 predicted proteins | sample 9269791 | NCBI WGS metagenome assembly JAESGW01 (sample SAMN16773120, study PRJNA677053) | algae metagenome | isolation source: Aphanocapsa lilacina HA4352-LM1 and co-occurring heterotrophs from near cave... | place: USA: Maniniholo cave, near Haena, Kauai, HI | collected 2009-07-28
CCGCCCAGTTCGGCCGTCAGCCGCTCTGCGAGCCATAGCGGGCTGGGGCGGCCGACATAATGCTTCAGCAGATGGTCGAGCTCGGCCTTGAACGCCGGATCGGCCTGCGCCGCGCGATATTCACGCTCGAGATCCAGGATCAGCGGCATCAGCGTTTCGGCGACGTAGCGGCCGCCGAACTGGCCGAAATGCCCGCGATCGTCGGGCTGCGAGCGGAAGGAATTGGCGAGTGTCATGTCCTGACGGCCTTAAGGAACGCGGCGATCTTGTCCATATCCTTGACGCCAGGGGCGCTCTCCACGCCCGAGGAGGCGTCGACCAGTTTCGCGCCGGTGCGGGCGATCGCTTCCGCGACATTCTCCGCGTCGAGACCTCCCGAGAGCGCCCAGGGAAGCGGATGGCGGAAGCCGTCGAGCAGCGCCCAGTCGAAGCGAATGCCCATGCCGCCAGGCAGCGCGGCGTCGTCGGGCGTCTTGGCGTCATACAGGATGCGATCGGCGGCGCCGGCATAATCCTGCGCGACGTCGAGATCGGCGCGGGTGCGCACCGCGACCGCCGCCCATGTGTCGCGGCCGAAGCGCGCGCGGATCGCCGCGACTCGGTCAGGCGGGGTCTGATGGAGCTGGATCGCCGAGATGGCGGGGATCGCGCGGGCGATCGTCTCGTCATCGGGGTTCACGAACACACCCACGCGCGCCACGTGATCGGGCACGCGGATCGCGAGACCCGCCGCTTCCTCTGGCAGGATGTTGCGCGGGGAGCGATCGAAGAAGATGAAGCCGACATGACTCGCGCCACCCTGCAGAGCGGCATCGAGGGTGGCGGCGGAGGACAGGCCGCAAATCTTGGCAGTGGTGCGCATGGTCCGCGCCTATATGCGGGGGTCGATACGGGAGTAAATCCCGTGTCGTCGGTCGGCGCCTAAAGCGCCGCCGTCCGGACGCGCCTGGTGCGGCTCGCCGCAGCTTCGCCCGGCGCGTCAGAAGCTGGCGCCGTCCACCTTGTTGATCGAGAGCGTATCGAGTTCGATCGACGGCACGCAGCGCAGGTTGATGGCGCGGACCTCCGAGCCGCCAGGGCCCTTGCCCTCGGCGAAAGCCTCGGTTCCGCAGGTCGCGCAGAAGCGGTGGCGGATATTGTGCTTGTTGAACAGATAGTCGGTCAGCGCGTCCTCGCCCTTGGTCAGCGTGAAGGTGTCGGCAGGCAGGAAGGCGAGCAGGAATCCCTTGCGCTGGCAATGCGAGCAGTTGCAGCTCATCGCCTCGGCAGGCGGATCGGCATCCACGCTGAACGCGACCGCGCCGCAGTGACAGCTTCCTTCAAACGCCATGTCCGATCTCCTTCAAAACGACGCTTCAGCCGCCCGGTCATCCGGATGCCCGGGCGACCATCAGCATCAGCAATGCCACGACAATGAACAGCGCGAAGAGGAATAGCAGGGTCAAAAAGAGAATCGACCCCGTGTGATTGTCATATTGGACTGCCAGCCAGATCACCGAACCGATCGCGACGATCAATCCCAGGCCGGGATGGGCCCATCCGCTGATCCAGACGGCCGCAACAATGATCGTGATCCTGCGACCGAAGCGAAGCAGCGGGTTCATCGATGGAAACGGCCGGCGGAAGATGGCCGGAGGACCACCCTAGAGGGTTGCTTCTATCGCCCGCGCAGCCTGATCGGGGTCCTCGGCCTGCGTGATCGGGCGGCCGACGACGAGGATGGAGGCGCCCGCGTCCAGCGCCTGCCTTGGCGTCGTGGTGCGCTTCTGGTCGCCAACCGCGCCGTCCGCGGGGCGGACGCCGGGGACGACGAAAAAGCCCTTGGGCCAGATTTTCTTGGCCGCCTTCACCTCGTTGCCCGAACAGACGATGCCGTCGATGCCCGATGCCATCGCCAGTTCGGTCAGGCGGATGACCTGATCATGTGCGGTGCCGGTCACGCCGGTGGCGGCGAGATCGCTGTCGTCGAGGCTGGTGAGCATCGTCACCGCTATCACCCTGGTGCCTAGCGGGGCTGCCGCCTTGGCGTCCTCCAGCATCGCCCGGCCGCCGCTGGCATGGACGGTCAGGATCGCGGGTTCGAGCGGAGCGAGCGCCTGGACCGCCTTTGCCACGGTATTGGGGATGTCATGCAGTTTGAGATCTAGGAAGATCGGCAGATGCAGATCGGCCATCTCGCGCACGCCCGGCTGGCCGTGGGCGGCGAAGAATTCCAGGCCCAGCTTGATGCCGCCGACATGGTGGCGAATTCGCGCGGCGATCGCCTTCGCCTTTTCGAGATCAGGCGTGTCGAGCGCGACGTAGATCGGTGAGGTCATGCGACCCCCGGCGGCACGGCGGTGGGGACGCCGCTGGGGGCGGGCGCGGCCTGCGGCGGCAGCGGATCGGTTGCGATCGGGCCGCGCAACTCGGCGATCTGGCGCTCGCTGGTGGCGAGGCGCGATTTGAGCCGCCAGCGCGATGCGCGCAGCAGCAGCCAGGTGGGCAGCCAGCCGACCAGGAACACGACGGCGAGCAGCGCGGGCAACATGATCTCCGCGGTCAGCCCGGCCCATAGCCGGACGGGCACCACGGTCCAGTTGTTCACCGCGAACACCACCGCGATCACGGCGAGCAGCACCCAGAACAGCGTGCGCAGCACTTGCATCCAATTTCTCCCTGCGGACGTGGCCGCGAACCTATGACGTGTGCGGCGTTTTGGCCAGACCTAGCCGATTTCGGTGCGGAGCTGGGCGATCAGATCGGGGATCGCCTTCAACCGGTCCTCCTCTTCATCGAGGATGGCGAGGAAAGCGGCATGCTTGATCGCCGCCATGCGCCCGGGGTCGAGCGATTTACCCGGGGGCAGCGTGGAGACGAGGATGTCGATCAAACGTTCGGCGCCGTGCAGACGGCCCCAGAGATAGTCGTTCTCGCGGTAGGCGCGGCTGAAAAAAGCGCCGAAGCTATTGAACTGGATACCTTTCAGCGTCGCCTCCGCGCCGCCCTGGCGAATCGATCCGCAATCGTCGGGCGAGATGCGGTCGACGCGAACGGGGTCGAACTCGTCCAGCCCCTCGCCCTGGAGCAGCGGCAGCGTGGCGACGTCGTAGAAAGGAAAGCCGAGATAGGCGAGCAGCAGCGGGCGACGGGCTTCCTTGGGCAGCGCGGCGAAGGCGGCGGCGAGCCGTTCGTCGGCCTGCGCATCGAGCGCCGCCAGGCCCAACGAGGCGGCAAGCGCGTCCATCGCCAGCGCGGCATCGCCGGCGATCGAGTCGATCTCGTCGGCCAGGTGCGCATGGTGGGTGGTGCGCTTGACTTCGAGATACGGGGCAAGGCTGTCGAAGATCGCATCGCGCAGCAGCATGAGCGCGGGGTGTGCGATCTCCTGCTCGATCTCGCCCAGGCGGCGGGCGAGCAAGCGGAGCCTGCGGATGCGGAAGGCGATATCGAACGCGCGGAGCAACGGCACCGTATCCTTGCCCGCTGCAGCGATGCTGCGATTGATCGCGGCGCGCAGGGCGAGGTAACGGGCGTGCGAGGCGTCGTCGCCGATGCGCAGCATCGTCGCAGCCAGCGAATCGGCGATCCCGGCGAGCTTGAGATTGGCATAGGCGGCAAAGGCGAAGCCCGATTGCTTGAGCGCCGCGCCCTGCGCCTTGGCGCGCCATGCCGCGAGCCGGGCGGCATTGGGCCAGTCGAGCAGCAAGGTGTGGCCGAACAGCGATTCGACGCGCGATTCCACTTCGGGCCGAATGTCCTCAATCACGCCGCGCATCTGCTCGATGCGTTTTGAGCGGGCCTCGATCGCCTCGAGATTGTCGCGGATCGGCTGCTCGCGGGGGATTTCGCTGATCGCGCCGATGATCGTCGAGAAGAAGCCGGGCACGCCCTGCACATCGCCGCGTGCGCCGAAACGATGGCCGGGGCGCGGATCGATATAGACGAAGCGGCGGTCGATCTCGCGCCGGGCGGGGCGTTCGCGCAGGGCGTCGATGGCGGGGCGGAAGGGGGCGTTGGCGAGGACGGAGCCATCGACCAGCACCGCGCCCTCTGCCGCATTGATCGCGGCGTGGCGGGGCAGGACTCGCGAGAGGAAGGCGTCACGCTCCTCCCAGGGAACCTCGCGTTCCTCAAGCACAGCGTCCAGCTCCGCGACGGTGAAGGGCGGGAAGGCGCCGGGAAAGCTGGAGGTGGCGCGCGCGGCGTAGGTCAGTTCGGCATCATGGGCAAGCGCGTCGATCGCCGCGCCGCCGTCCGTAAAGCCGAAGGTCAGCCGGTGTTCGGTCTCGACGATCTCGGGCGGCGAATTGAGCCGCAGCCGTTCGGGATAGCCGCGGAAATCGGTGACGGTGACGAACAGGTCGAGCGGCTGGCCGTCGGGCAGCAGGCGGGGTCCGCGCTCGCTTGCGCCCATCGCGGCAAAGGCGTCGAGCAGCATGTTGGTGAATTGCGGCCCGCCAAAGGGCGGCTCGAACCAGCGCGAGCGGACGAAATGGGCGAGCTTTGCGCGTACTTCTTCACGCGTGCTGGGATCGACGCTTTCGAGCGCTTTCTCGCTCTCGCGCGATGCCAGCCAGGCGATCGGCATCGCCCACATCTTGGTGAAGCGCGATGACGGTGCGGCCTCGGGCGCGATCAGCGCCTCGACATCGGCCATGTCGAGCCAGAGATCGGTGAGCGGTTCGAGGCTGAGCCCGGAGGCGATGGCGTGGGCGAGGAAGATGCCGTTGATCCCGCCCGCACTGGCCCCTGCGACGATATCGGGCAGGATGCGCAGCCGCATCTCGCCCGCCGCCTCGATCTCCTCGATCAGCGCGCGATAGACGCCCTGGCTGCCGCCTGCGGAATCGCGCCCGTCATGATAGGCGCGGCTGGCGCGGGCGAGGCGCCACACCTCCTTGGTGATGCCGTGCATATACACGGCGAGGCTGATGCCGCCGTAGCAGACGAGGGCAAGGCGGAGTTCCTTCTCGCGCATCTACAGCGTCAGTCTGGCCCAGATGGGCAGATGATCGGACGCGGTGCGCGCGGCGGCGGAGCTGTGCGTGCCCGAATCGGCGATGGCCATGTCGCGTGAAACGAGGATGCGGTCGAGCCGCGCGATCGGCCGGCGCGCATGGAAGCTGGGGCCGGTCGGCGCGCAGGCCATGTCGCGCCCGAAATCGCGCAGGCAGCCACCGCCCGCCGACCATTCGTTGAGATCGCCCATCATCACCGTGGGAAGCTTTCTGGTCGATGCATGCACATGGGCGAGGATGGCATGCGCCTGCCGTCTGCGCCACAGCCCGGACAGATCGAGGTGCATGCCGATCACGCGCAGCTCCATCGCGCCCATACGGATATCTGCCATCACCGCGCCGCGTGGTTCAAGCGATGGCAGGTGGATCACCTCGCAATCCAGCAATTGCGCCGATTTGCGCACCAGGATGGCGTTGCCATGCCAGCCGAGGCTCTGCGCGCGGACGCCGAAATCCACCGGTTTCCAGTCGCTATGCTCGTCCATGATGTGATGCGGGATCGCGGCGGCGCGCCGGCCGAAACGGCGATCCGCCTCCTGCAGCGCGATCACGTCGGCATTCACCTCGCGCAGCACCTCCAGCGTGCGCTCCGGCCGGCGACGGCGATCGGTGCCGATGGCCTTGCGCATGTTGTAGCTGGCGACGGTGATCGAAGGCATTGGTGCTGTGTAACGAACACGCCCGCGAATGGGTGCGTGTTTTTGCTCAGACCGCCAGCTGGCGCGACCGCAGCGCAAGCCGCAGCGCTTCGTCGATGAGGTCGGCGGCGAACTGGACGTCGCCGGCGCCGATGGCGATGGACAGGCAGTTGCGGGCTTCGTTGCGAAGGCGGGCGGCGCGGGTGCGGGCCCTGTCGGCCTTGGATGTCTGGGTCACGATGGCTGAATGAGGGAGCGGGGCGACGGTTCCTGCATTTCGTCGCAAGACGCCGGCGTTCGTCGGAAAAGTCGTCTTCCCGCCAGGGAAACGTTGAACGGCGTGGGGGCGAGCCGTCATCCATCGGCGATTGTTACGTCCACGAAACGCACCAGAGAAGACGGCGCAGGTTAGAGAGGGCTTGTTCATCTGAACTGTGCCACGCTAGGTAGGATGCTAAATCGCAAGGGATTCCCGCATGTTTCGACGCGCTCTTCTGTTGATGACGGCTGCCACGGTTACGTTCACCCCCGCCCTGGCCCAGGATGCCGGGAATAAGGAACTCGCCAAGCCTGCCGAGGAAAAGAAAATCTGCCGTAGTGCGGTTGCGACCGGCTCGGTGATGCCGCGTAGGACCTGTCACACGAAGGCGCAGTGGGACGCCATGGCCGCACGCGGGCAATCCGATAAAGGGCGCGTGCTGGATGAGCAGCGCTCACGTTCGATGATCGGACAGAATCGGTAACCGTGCAGGTCACGCTGGGCTTGTCTACCCGCCGACCAGCGCGATCAGATCCACCATCGCGCGCAGGGATTGAAATCCGTGCGGGGTGGCGACGTATCGCGGGGTCCAGCTGGGGCGGAATTTCGCCTTGAATGCACGTAAGCCGGCAAAGCCGTAGAGCGCCTCGCCATGGTCGTAGATCGCATGGCCGATGCGCGACCACATCGGCGCCAACCGCTGGCCGTTCAATCCGGAAAGCGGCGCCATGCCCAGGTTGAACCGCTGATAGCCCGCCGCCGCGCCCCACTGCATCAGCCGCAGGAACAACACGTCCATCGTGCCGTGGGGCGCATCGGGCAGGTAGCGCATCAGGTCGCTGGACAGCTCTTCGCGGTTCGCGGTCGGCCAGAGGTTGGCAAAGGCGATGATCCGTCCCTCCAGCCGCAGCACCGCCATGTCGAAGCGCGCCAGATAGGCGGGATCGAAGCGGCCGACGCTGAACGCCTTTTCGGCCGCGCCCTTCGTCTCCAGCCATCGATCCGATACGATGCGCAGTCGCGGGATGATGGCGGGCACATGCGCGGCGGGCACCACTTCGAACGCAAGGCCGCCTCGCTCCGCACGGCGCAGCGCCTGCCGCATCGACTTGCCGACCGACGTCTCCAGCGAGAAATTGGCCAGATCGACATGCGCCTCGTCGCCATATTTCATGATCAGCAGGCCCATATCGACCAGCAGGGGCAGCATCGCGTCGCTCGCCTGATAGACGCACAGCCTGCCGTTCGCGGCGTCGCACGCGGCGCGCAGGCGCCACAACAGGCCGGGCCAGGTTGCCATCGGCCCCACGGGATCGCCCATCGCGATCCAGCTGCGCCCGCGCACCTGATACATCAGGAATGCGTCGCCCGTCGCCGCCACCAGAAACTGCTTGTCGCCCGTCAGCGCCAGCGCCGCATCGGTGCGGCTGGACGCGGCGAAGGCGCGCGCGGCGACATCGGCGGGCAGGTGGGTCAGCCCGCGCGGTCGCACGGGCGCCGACAGCAGCCGCCAGACCGCGGCCGTGCCCAGCAGGATTGATGCGCCGAGGCTTGCGCGCAGGAAGCGGGGCGCGTCTCCGTGCCATGCGAAATCCCACCACAAGGCGCTTGAGTAGGGTACGTGCCGGTAGGCGAAGGTGCCCGCCCAGACGCTGACCGCCAGCGCGATCGACGCCGCGGCGATCCAGGTGCGCTGGATGGGCGCGTCGAGCACACCCGCCCGGCGATAGAAGGCGGGCCAGCAATATTGCAGCACCGCCGCGATCCCCAGCAGGACCATCGCCTCCTCATAATCCAGTCCGCGCGCGATCGAAAAGGCGGCGCCGGCCAGCAGCAGCGCGCGTGCGGCATGGAATCCGGTGCGCAGCCGCGCGTTGATCGCCGGGGCGACCAGCAACAGGGCGGTGCCGACGATGCTGGCGACGAAGTGCGATCCCTCGACGAAGGGCAGCGGTATCACATAGGCCAGCCATGCGGCGCGGGCGTGCAGCGCCGGCAGCGCGCCCGACACGATCAGCACCATCCCGCCGCCGAACACCATCAGCGCCAGCAGCGGCGGCGCCAGCGCGCGGCTGACACGGTGGACCAGCGTCACGCCCGCCGCCAGCGGCTGATGCAGCCGCGCGCCTTCGACCAGCGCCAGCGTGACTGCCGCGATTCCCAGCGGCAGCAGGTAATAGACCAGGCGGTACATGATCAGCGCGGCGAACACCGCGCCGCGGTCGCCCGGTACGATCGCCAGGATCACCGCCTCGAAAACACCGATGCCGCCCGGCACATGCGTGACGAGCGCGACGATGATGGCAATCGCATAGGCCAGGAAGAACGCGCCGAAGGCATCCGGCGCGGCGCCCGGCACCAGCACGAACAATGCGGCGGACGCCGCGAGCAGGTCGATGGCGGCGACGCCGATTTGCGCCGCCATCAGCCCGACGGGCGGGACCGGCAGGACGAAGCCGAACAGCCGCAGCTCGTCCACGCCCCGCACCCGCAGCACGAAGACGCCGGCGATGATCGCCAGGATCAGGATGCCCAGCAGATGCTGCGCCGGCGGGGTCATCGCCAGCCCCGCTGCGCCGATCGGCTGCGTCGCGCCGATCAGCCCCGCCGCCGCGACCGTCAGCACCCCGCCCCAGAAGGCGGCGGAGGCGAGCAGGCTGACCCGCGCGATGTCGGCCAGCCCCAGCCCCGCGGCCGAATAGACGCGGTAGCGCGCCGATCCGCCGGTCAGCAGCGACAGCCCCAGATTGTGGCTGAGCGCGTAGCTGGTGAACGAGGCGAGCGCGGCGGTGCGCCACGGCAGGCGGACGGCGATCGATCGCAGCGCGAGATGGTCGTACAGCGTCAGCGCCAGATAGCTGAGGGTGGTCAGCGCCAGCGCGATCGCGATGCGGCCCGGTGCGATGGCCGCGAGCGCGCCGCGCACCGCGCCGGGTCGCACCTCCGCCATCGCCGCGTGCAGCGCGGCCAGCCCCAGCATCGCCAGGCCGGTGATGGCGGCGAGCATCAGCATGCGCCGATACGTCCTGGCCCAGGCGATCAGGGTCTGGGTGATCGGTACAGGTGCGGTCAGGGGCAGCATCGCCCTCACCACAATGCCGGCCTTATCCGGCCGAGCCCGGCGAAGATCGTCCGGATCAGCAGATCATGGTCATTGCGCAGGAAATGGCCCCCCGGCAGCACCTGGATCCGCGCGTTCGTACCGGATAGCGCCGGGCACAGGCTGTCGGTCTCCTGGGCGCCGTAAATGCAGATGATGGGCGCCCAATCGACCGCGCGCGCCGGCGCGACGGTGTTCGCGTCCGGCGTGCCGCGATAGCGGATGCCGGTGGGATCGGCCGCGAAATAGGCGGAGCGCGCGGGCACGACCAGGACGATGGCGGCGATCCGTGCGCGCAGCTGCGCCGGAAGCGAATCCACCCCCGCCGCCAGCACGTCCGCGCCGAACGACTGGCCCATCAGGACGATGCGGCCGGCGCCGGTGCGCGCGATCGCCTCACGCGTCGCGCCGGCGATCAGCCGGTCCACATCCCGCTGGTTGCGCTGCGAGGAAAAGGCGGTCGCGGAATTGACGCCCAGCACGGGAATGTGACGGCGGGCCATCGCCGTGCTGACAGCATGCCCCATGCCGAAGCGCAGCCCCATGTCGCCCGACATATAGACCGCCGCCACCGGCGCGTGCTTGCCGTCCATGCCGAAGGACGACAGCGGATCGGTGTCGAAGAACCCGGCGGCCGCGGCGATCCCCAGCACGAGGATCGCCAGGATGGTGACGATGCCCACCAACCAGTTCACCGCCGCGATCCGTGGTGCCCTTCCGGTGGCGGAGAGATCGGCCCTGTCCATCGCCCATCCCTAGGCCCACCGCTCGGTCGGCGAGGTGAAGGGCGCATTACATCGGCGTCATCCAGGGCGTCGTGGCCGGTCGATGACGAAAGCGTAACATGACATCCGCATCACCCGGCCGCATCTTCGCCATGCATCGCGCGAGGTGAGTGCATGGCGGACCAGAGGCAAGGGCAGGCGAACGAGGCGGTGGGCATCGCGCAGTTCGCCGCCGTCTATGGCGTGATCGCCGCGCTGATCGTGCTGGCCATCGCCCTGTCTCCGCTCGCGACGCGGCGGCCGGCCAGGGCGCACGGGGCGCTCGCCGGCGCGACGGTGGATGATGCCGGCGCCCCGCGCACCGGCCTGATCGTCACCAGCCTGCGCACCGATGGAGAGGCGGCCCGCGCGGGTCTGCGTCCCGGGGACGATATCGTCGCGATCGATCATCACCGGATTCTCTCCCGCCGCGATGCCGCGCATCTGTTGCGGCGGCATCGCGGCCAATCCGTAGTGGTCGACATTGCACGCGACGGGCATCGTTCTAGGGTGCGGCTGACGCTCGGTGGAGGAAAGCCGCATGGGGCATAAGCTGCTGCTGGTCGAGGATGACGAGACGACCGCCGCCTATCTGCTCAAGGGGCTGGACGAGGAAGGCTTCACCGTCGATCGCGCTGCGAACGGCCGGGACGGATTGTTCCTGGCCAGCGACGGCAGTTACGACGCCATCATCCTCGATCGCATGCTGCCGGCGATGGACGGCATGGCGGTGCTCGCCGCGCTGCGCGCCGCGCATGTGGAAACGCCGGTCATCATCCTGTCGGCGCTGGGTTCGCCGGACGATCGGGTCGCCGGGCTCAACGCCGGATCGGACGATTATCTGGTGAAGCCGTTCGCCTTTGCCGAGCTGCTGGCGCGGCTTAAGCTGATGATCCGCAAACAGGGCGGCACGGGCGGCCCCGTCACCACCCTGCACTGCGGAGATCTGGACATGGACCTGCTGTCCCGCAGGGTCCGCCGCGCGGGGACGGCGATCGACCTGCAGCCGCGCGAGTTTCGCCTGCTCGAATATTTCCTGCGCCATGTCGATCAGGTGGTGACGCGCACGATGCTGCTGGAAGGTGTGTGGGATTATCATTTCGATCCGGGCACCAACGTGATCGACGTCCATGTCAGCCGCCTTCGCCGCAAGCTGGACGACGGCTTCGCCAAGCCGTTGCTGCATACGGTGCGCGGCGCGGGCTATCGGTTGAGCGAAACCGCCTGAATGGGCGCGGTCCGCCGCCTGTGGCGATCCACCGTCGCGCGCTTCGTCGTGCTGGCGGTGGTCCTGCAGGTGCTGGTGGGCGGCGGGCTGGTGCTGTTCGTCTCGGGCGCCAGCCAGCGCGCCCTTGCCCGCGATCAGCAGGAATGGATCGACGAGCTGCAGCTCGACCTGCTCGACGCCTTCAGGGCCGGTCAGCGGCGCGGGCTGGAACGGGAGATTGCGGCGTCGCTGCAGAGCGATCGGGCGGATATCGCGGTGATCCTGCTGACCGCGCGCGACGGCACCCGCATCGCCGGCAACCTCGACGCATGGCCGCCCACCATCCCCCACCGGGCCGATCAGCGGGTGATCGACCTGTATCGCAGCGGCGCCGACAGGCCGTCCCGCATGCGGATATCCGCCGTCCCCCTCTCCGATGGCAGCACGCTGCTGGTCGGCCGTGTCATCGACGCCAGTGTCAGGCTGACCCAGGTCTATGAGGGCGCCGCGATCAGCGCGCTGGCGATCGGCCTGCTGCTGACGATCGCGAGCGCGCTGCTGCTGGCGCAATTGCTGTCGCGCCGGGTGAACCGCATCGTCGCCACCGCCGATGCGGTGCGCCACGGCGCGATCGGCACGCGCGTGACGATGAACCGGAGCGGCGACGCCTTCGACCGGCTGGGCCATGCGATCAATGCGATGCTGGACCGGATCGAGGGGCTGGTGTCCGAATTGCGCCTGACCACCGACGGCCTCGCGCACGACCTGAAATCGCCGCTCACGCGCCTGCGCTCCGGGATCGAGCGGGCGATGATCGAAACCGACGATCCGGCCGCGCTCGGTGCGCTGGAGCGGGCAGGGGGCGAGGCGCAGATGCTGCTCGACATGCTGACCACGGCGCTGCTGATCAGCCGTACCCAGGCCGGCATCGGGCGCGACCAGATGCAGGACGCGGACGTCGATATGCTGCTGACCGACATCGCCGAAATCTATGGCCCGCTGGCGGAGGATGCTGGCTTCGCGCTGGAGGTGGAGGCCGCGCCCCGGGCGACGATCCGCCTGCACCGCGAACTCGTCAGCCAGGCGATCGGCAATCTGATCGAGAATGCGCTGCGCTATGCCGCTGGGGGAACGCGGATCACGCTTTCGGGTGAGATCGCGGATGGCGGCCATGCCAGCCTGACCGTGGCCGATGACGGCCCCGGCATCCCGGCCGATCGCCATGCGGAGGCGATCACGCGCTTCGGGCGGCTCGATCCGTCACGCCACAGCGCCGGATCGGGGCTGGGGCTGTCGCTGGTGGATGCGGTCGCGCGGCTGCATGGCGGACGGCTGATCCTTGGCGACAATCTGCCGGGCTTGCGCGCGACGATCGAGATGGAGCCGGGCGGCTGACGCGCGATGCGGCGCCCGGCAGGGGGACCGGGCGCCGCGCGCCGGACGAGGGCGGCGGCGACAGGAGCTCTCGCCGCCGCCCCTGGCCTCAGCTTGGCTTTCGCGCCGGCGCCTTCGTTGCCGGCCTGACGGACGCGGTCGTGCGGGTGGACCTGGCGCACTGCACGAACTTGCCCTTGTGATCCCGGCAGCTGGTGGTGGTCGTCTTCGTTTCCTTGGCCTTCATCGGCGCGGCATGCGCCGTCTGCGCCGGGCGGCTGGTGGAGGAAGCGAGCGCGGCCGATCCCGAAAGAGCGGTCGTGGCGATAGCGATGGCAAGGAGGGTCTTGGTCCCGAACATGATGATACTCCGATCCGCACCGCGGACAATTGCGGGTGCGGGATCAGGGTTAGGCGCGGGCGGCTGACGGCGCGGTGGCGTGCCGATTACAAATCCGTCATGCGTGAGATAGGTGGTGCCGGCTGCAGGAATCGAACCCGCGACATCCAGTTTACAAAACTGGCGCTCTACCAACTGAGCTAAGCCGGCATCCGCTGCGCTATTGCGTCAGGTTACGCCGAAGGTCCAGCCCTCGGTTTGGGCAATCCCCTCCGTCATCATGGTCGGATGCCACAATTCCCGGCGGCGCGCGTTGGCGCGAAGCCAGGCGGCGGTCAGAATCGCGTCGGTCGCATGATCATCATAGCTGGCGAGCAGATGGTGAGGGCGTACCCCTATCGCGGCCAAAGCCCGATCGAGCGCGGCGGAACCCCTGATCTTGCTGGTGCCCTTGCGCATGCCCGCGGCGCGGGCGGCGATGGCGGTGTAGATTTCGATCACCAGCGCCCCCTTGCCGGGGATGGCGTCGAACGGCCAGATGGGGATGCGGCCATCCAGGTGGTGCAGCAAACGCATGCCGGCGAAGCTGGCCTTCGCCACCTGCGCGGCGCCGATTGCATCGTACACGGTCGAAGGCTTGGTATCACCCGCCGGCGTCACCTCGCAGACGCGCCAGTGAAGGAAATCGCGCTTTGGGCCGTCCGCTGCGCCGAGGTAGAAGTGGCGGCCGCGACGCGCCTCGAGGAAGCTCGCGGCGCCGAGATCGGCGTCCGGGCTATGGGCATCGACATAGGTCCAGAGTGCCGGCGCGTCGGCGGTTCCGGTCTCGCCCGGTAGATGCGCGCCGCGCGCGACGAACGGCGCGGAGAAGCTGAAATCGAAGCCGGTGAGCAAAGGTTCGTCGCGTTGGGCGAGCAGCCATTCGAGCACATCGGTTCGCGACCAGATGCCGCGGGGCGGATCGACCAGGCGCGGAGCTTCATCGCCCGCCTCGCACAGGGCGACGGCGATGCCGCGGTGGCGGCTGCCCTTCGCGCCCGACCAGTCGATCGCGGCGAAGCGGGTGAAATGATCAGGGACGGTCGCCGAACGCCTCCCGCTGGGCCTTTTTCGCGCAATCCCACCAGCGGCGCCGGATATAGGTTTCGATCCGGTCATGCGCGCCGGTGCCGTAGCGGACCAGGATTGCGGGCCAGCCCTTGTAATGGTCGGTCTCCCAGAAAGTGTCCGGATCGGTTTCCAGCAGGATTTCCTTTTCGGGCCCGGTGACCATCAGGCAGAAGCTGCCGTCCTCGCGCCCGGGCGCGATCAGCGCCTTGCCGTTGAGCTTGGGAACCGGCGAGCCGTAATGGCCCGCCAGTTCGGTATCGGGCAGCGACAGGGCGTAGGCGGTAACCGCATCCCAGTCTTTCATGGGCGTCTCAGATCTCCGTGGGCGGGGATGGAGGGATGGGCGGCTTCGGGCGGGTATCGCCGTCGGTCCACCGTTCGAGCAGCTTGTGCGCGGTCGGGCGCCCGCCGAGACCGAAGGCGAGCGCGCAGGCGATCGCCGCCGAGCCGAGGACCAGGCCGAACGCCAGCGTCACGATCTCGTTGGCCAGCCCCATGAAGCGCAGCCCCATCGCGATGGCGAGCGCGAGGATGGCGTAGCGGACGATGGCGGGGGCGAACCCGTCATCACCGCTGGTCGAGGCGACGATGCCGGAGAGGATGCGTGCCAACAAGACGCCCACCCCGATGATGATCGCACCGAACAGCACGCGCCCGCCCAGATCGGTGATCTGGATCAGCATCAGCTGCAGCGAGGCGATCTCCAGCACCTCCACCGCGGCGATCGCGGCGAACAGCATGATCGCGGTCAGGATGATCGTGCCGATGATCTTCGCGCCCGATACCCCCGCGGGGACGATGCCGGAGCCCCGCAGCGCGTGATCGACGCCGAGGCTGACGAGCAGCTGTTCGGCCACCGACCTCGCCCAGCGGCCGAGGAAGAAGGCGACGACGATGACGAGCCCCGCCAGCACCAGCCGTGGCAGGAAATAGGCGACGGCATCGAGGATACTGACCAGCGGGCCGGACAGCGAATCGAGCTGCAACGCCTCCAGCGCGGCGGTGGCGACGAGCAGCATGATCGACACGAACACGACCAGGCCGATGACCTTCGACATGGTCAGCGCGCCGGCGTCGGGGGCGCCCGTGACCTCTCCGATGCGCGCGCGGGCGAGCCAGCCGTCGACATTGGCGGCGGCAAGCGCCGCCTCGACAACGCGGCGCAGGATGGTCGCGACGATCAGGCCGATCAGGAAGATCAGGCCGGCGCCGAGGATGCGCGGGAGGAAGGCGAAGACCTCCGTGGTCAGCGTGCGGACCGGATCGAGCACCTGGCTGAGGCCCAGCGGCTGCAGCGCGACGAGCAGGCCGACCAGCCAGACCAGCCAGTAGGCGAGCACGCCCAGCTGGTGGCCGATGGTGTGATCGGGCGAGGTGTTCCAATGCCGCTTCAGCGCGGGAATGCGGTCGACCAGCTTGGCGATGCCCCATTGCACCGCCTTGGCGACGAAATGGGTGAGCACCAGGATGGCTATGGCGGCGAGGATTTTCAGGCCCCAGGATTGGACCGCAACCCAATCGACTTCCCAGCGGACATTGTCGCCGTAATACATCCTCGTTCCCCTTACCTATTGTCACGCGATCATGACCGAACGGGCGGGCGCGCGAAAGGCTCCGTTCAACCCTTGCGGCGAAGTTCGTCCCAATAGGCCAGCCGTTCGGCCACGCGCTTTTCGAAGCCGCGATCGGTGGGCCGGTAATAGGTTTGCGGGGTCATCTCCTCGGGCCAATAGTTGGCGCCGGAGAAGCCTTCCTCCGTATCGTGGTCGTAGGCGTAGTTCTTGCCGTAGCCGATGTCCTTCATCAGCTTGGTCGGCGCGTTGAGGATATTCTGCGGGGGCATCAGCGATCCGGTTTCCTTCGCCGATTTCCATGCGGCCTTCTGCGCCGTGTACGCCGCGTTCGATTTTGGCGCGGTGGCGAGGTAGAGGCAGGCTTGGGCGATGGCGAGCTCGCCTTCGGGGCTGCCGAGGAAATCATAGCTGTCCTTGGCGGCGAGACACTGGACCAGTGCCTGCGGATCGGCGAGGCCGATATCCTCCGACGCGAAACGGACAAGGCGGCGCAGGACGTAAAGCGGCTCCTCGCCGGCAGTAAGCATGCGGGCGAGGTAATAGAGCGCGGCCTGCGGGTCCGAACCGCGCAGGCTTTTGTGCAGCGCGGAGATGAGGTTGTAATGCCCCTCGCGGTCCTTGTCGTACACCGCGACACGGCGCTGGAGAAACGACGACAGCCCGGCGGGATCGAGCGGTTCAGGCAGATCGACCGACCACAGGGTTTCGGCCTGGTTGAGCAGGAAACGGCCGTCGCCGTCGGCGCTGGCGATCAGCGCCTCGCGGGCGTTGGCGGTGAGGGGGAGGGGGCCGCCCTCCAGCGCCTCGGCGCGGTCGAGCAGCTGGCCCAGCGCGGCCGCGTCGAGCCGATGGAGGATCAGCACCTGCGCGCGGCTCAGGAGCGCGGCGTTGAGCTCGAAGCTGGGATTCTCGGTCGTCGCGCCGACCAGGGTGACGGTGCCGTCCTCGACATAAGGCAGGAAACCGTCCTGCTGGGCGCGGTTGAAGCGGTGGATCTCGTCCACGAACAGCAGGGTGCGCTTGCCGAGCTTGGCGAATTCGCGCGCCTCGGCGAAGGCCTTCTTGAGGTCCGCCACGCCTGAGAACACCGCCGAGATCGCTGTGAAACGAAGCCCCACCGCATCGGCGAGCAGGCGGGCGATGGTCGTCTTGCCGGTGCCCGGCGGACCCCACAGGATCATCGACGAGAGGCGGCCCGCGGCGACCATACGGCCGATCGCGCCCTCCGGCCCGGTGATGTGATCCTGCCCGACGACCTCCTCCAGCGCCCGCGGGCGCAGACGATCGGCGAGCGGCGCGGTTTCCGCCGGTGTCGCGGCGGTTTCGGCGGGGGCGAAAAGATCTGCCATCAACACCATAGATATGTTGGCCGGGGCGTTTCGCACAGGGGTTGCAATTGCCGTTTGAAGATATATCTTAGTGCGATCATGAATAATCAGAGGTATATCAAAATGCGATTTGGAATGGGATATGACGCCTGGACGGGCGGACGTGGTGGGCGCGGCGGCTGCGGCCCGGGCCGCGGGCGCGGCCCGATGGAGCACGCGCGCGGACGGCGCCGGCTGTTCGACGGCGGCGAACTGCGGCTGGTGCTGCTCAAGCTGATCGTGGACACGCCGCGCCATGGATACGACCTGATCCGTGAAATGGAGACGCTGACCGGGGGCGCCTATGCGCCGAGCCCGGGGGTGGTCTATCCGACGCTGACGATGCTCGAGGATATGGGCCTGATCGTCGAGGAGCGGTCCGACGGTGCCAAGAAGATGTTCGCCGCGACCGATGCCGGACGTGCGCATCTGGCCGAGAATGCCGAGGCGGTGGATGCGCTGATGGCGCGGCTGGCGGAGATCGGCCGGCACAGCGCCAGAACCGATGGCGGGCCGGTGCGGCGCGCGATGGGCAATCTGCGCACCGTGCTGCAGAACCGGCTGGTCCAGAGCGATGTCGATAGCGACACGCTGCATCAGGTGTCCGCCATCATCGACGAAGCGGCGCAGAAGATCGAGAGGCTGAAGCCGTGAGCCGGTTTTCCGCCGAGGTGCCGACGGCGAATGGCAGCCGCTATCTGCAGCAGCTGTGCAAGCACTGGTCGCACAAGATGCCGGTCGAGTTCGACGCCGGGAAGGGCCACATCGCCTTTCCCAACGGCGCGATCGCCGAGCTGGCGGCAGGGGCCGAGGCGTTGGTGGTGACGCTCGACGTGCCGGAGGGCGAGGATGCGGCGCGGATGCAGCGCGTCGTCGCGGAGCATCTCGATCGCTTCGCGTTCAGAGAGGCGCCGCTGGCCTTCGACTGGCGTTAGAGCCCGCGTCGCATCATCACCTCCAGATAGGTATCGACCACCTTCTGGTTGATCGCGTCCCAGCTATAGGCCCTGGCCGCATCATAGCCCGCCTGGCCGGCGGCGCGGCGGGCGGCGTGATCGGTGGCGTAGTGCGCCAGCGCGTCGGCATAGGCGGCGATGTCGCGCGGTGGGACCAGCTTTCCGGTGACGCCGTCATCGACCAGGCTGGCGCTGCCGGTGGCGTTCGCCGCGACCACCGGCACGCCGCAGGCCATCGCCTCCAGCGTGACGTTGCCGAAGGTTTCGGTGACGCTGGGGTTGAGGAAGATGTCCATCGAGGCGACCGCGCGGCCGAGATCGGCGCCGGTCTGGAAGCCGGCGAACACCGCCTCCGGCACCTGCTCGGCGAAGGTCTCGCGTGCCGGTCCGTCGCCGATGACGAGGACGCGGTGGGGCACCCCGCGCGCGGTGAGCGCCTGCATCGCCTCGGCAAAGACATCGAGGCCCTTTTCCAGCACCAGCCGGCCGAGAAAGCCGATCGCCACCTCGTCATCGGCGATGCCGAGATCGCGCCGCCACGCCAGATCGCGCGCCTCGGGGCGGAATACCTGCTGATCCACCCCGCGCGACCAGATGCCGATATGCGGGTTCATCCCCTGTTCGGCGAGCAGATCGGCCATCGATCGCGATGGCGCGACGATCGCGTCGCAGCGGTTGTAGAAGCGCCTCAGCCCCTTTTCGACCAGCGGCTCCATGAAGCCGAGATTGTAGTAGCGCGGATAGGTCTCGAACCGGGTGTGGACCGATGCGACCACCGGCAGATGATGCCGCCGGGCATAGGTGACGGCGCGGTGGCCGAGCAGTTCGGGCGCGGAGACATGGACCATGTTGGGCGCGAATTTCTTGAGATCGGCGCGGACCTTGGCCGGCAGGCCCATGGCGAAGCGGTATTCGCCGCGGCCGAACGGCATCGGCACCGCGGGGACATCGATCAGATCGCCGGTGGCGGGAAAGGCGGGCTTCTCCGTCGTCGGCGAATAGACCCGGACCGCCGCGCCCTGCCGCAGCAGATATTCGACCAGCCGGTTGAGCGCCTGGTTCGCGCCATCACGGGTATAGTTGTAGTTGCCGCTGAACAACGCGACACGCAGATCGGTCACCTTCATGATTGCGCGCTTAGCCGGGGCGGGGCGGGAACGAAAGCGGCGCCTGCGCGGGCCGGAAAACATGCAACCGGATGGTTGAACCAAGTATCGCGCTTTTCCGTCATTTTCCGTCGATCGGCCGATACGAAGTTCAGTGTCTTCACACCCTGGCGCGATTTCACCGAGGCTGAACAACGCCCGTCACCACGGGAGCAATGGACGGGCAGGGACGATGAACCGGCGCAAGGCATGCGGCAACATTAACCCATATGGTTCCTGTAGGGCAGCCTGCTTCCTGCTGCCGGATCAGCGGTCCAGAAACGCGGCCACATCCGTCAGCGCGACCGAGCGGTCGAGATAGGTCTGGCCGATACCCGTCGCCAGCAGGAAGGGGAGCGTGCCCGCGTCCATCTTCTTGTCGTGCGCCATGTGCGCGACGAGGGTTTCGCCCGAGGCGGTGATGCCGCACGCGGCGAGGCTGTCGGGCAGACCTACCGAGCGGAGATGGGCGGCGACGCGAACCGCATCCTCCGGCGGGCACAGGCCGCGCGCAGCGGAAAAGCCAAACGCCAGCGCCATGCCGGCGGCGACCGCCTCGCCGTGGAGGAGCTTGTCCGAAAAGCCGGTTTCCGCCTCCAGCGCGTGCGCGAAGGTGTGGCCGAGGTTGAGCAGAGCGCGGACGTCCCTGGTCTCGCGCTCGTCGGCGGCGACGATCCGCGCCTTGGCGGCGACACTATGGGCGATGGCGTGGGCGCGCGCGGCGGGATCGCCGGTCAGCAGCGCCGCGCCGTTCGCCTCGCACCAGGCGAAGAAGGCGGGATCGTCGATCAGGCCGTATTTCACCACCTCGGCATAGCCGGCCGCCACCTGCCTGCCTGGGAGCGTGTCGAGCGTATCGGGATCGATCAGCACGAGGCCCGGCTGGTGGAAGGCGCCCACCAAATTCTTGCCGGCGCGGCTGTTGATCGCGGTCTTGCCGCCGACCGAGCTGTCGACCTGGGCGAGCAGCGTGGTGGGGATCTGGACGAACTTGCAGCCGCGCTTGAGGATCGCCGCGGCGAAACCGACGAGATCGCCGATCACGCCGCCGCCCAGCGCAATGATGTGATCGCCGCGCTCGACACCGAGATCGAGCAGGCGGTCGGTGAGCTGCTCGAGCGTCGCCCAGCTCTTGCTGCCCTCGCCGGGGGAGAGGATGATCGCTTCGCTCTCCACGCCCGCCGCGGAGAGCGACGCCTGCAGCGGCGCGAGATGCGGGGCGAGATTCTCGTCGGTGACGATCACCATCCGCCGCCCGCGCGCGAGCGGCGTCAGGATGGGGCCGGCGCGTGCGAGCAGGCCATTTTCGATGACGACGTCATAGCTGCGGTCGCCGAGCGCGACGGGGATGGTCTGGCTGGTCATGCGGGATTGCTGCTAGCGGGATATGCGGAGAATTACACCCCGTCGCGGTTAAGGGCGAGGGAACCGCGCTGTATTGCGGTCATCATCGATACCCTTAGCGCGATAGCGCGATGGGTGGCGAGTAGTCGGTCATCGTCATGAACACACTATCGACCTTCGTCACGAGCTTGCCACCAGCCTCCGACATGGCGACGACTGCGCGCCACTCGGGATCCTCGCCAAACGCCTTCCAATCCTCGTCCCTTGCCTCCCGACTGGGGTATGCGAGCACATAGATTACCCGTCCTTCAGGGGCCTCCTTAGTCGGCGGTTCGTTCCAGTAGGCGACGTTGAGCATGCCATGCTTTTCGAAAAGCCTAAGCGTGTGATCACGAAACCGTGCATTGAGCGCAGCAAGCTTGCCGGGCGCGGGATAGTAGATGCGCAATTCATAAACCGCGGCCTGCGGATCAAGCGCCGCACGCTGCGCAAGCGCCGGCGTCGCGGTCATGGCCAGAGCGACGCAGGCGAACAAGGCAGAGCGCATTGGCGAACTCCCGAAGCAGTAAAGGAGGAACGATCGCACGAAACGCGGTCCTTCTGCCACCAGTATAGTTCAACCGGGATAGGCGAATGAACAAAACTGATGGCAGTTATCGGCCCAAAACAGCCGTTCCTGGCTCGCGCTGCAATCGACATGGTCGCCGTCAGATGTGGCGCGAATTTTTACGCTAAGGGATCAGCAACCAGCGCATCGATGATCGCGTCCACCGTCGCCTCGTGCGGGCCGCGGGCGCTGCGGATGTGGATGGGGGCGAGGGCGTAGAGCGGGTTGCGGATCGCCGCCAGCTCGCCCAGCGTGGCGAGGGGATCACGGCCCTTCAGGAGCGGGCGGGTGTCGCGGCGCTGGACACGGTCCGCGAGGATATCGACATCGGCATCGAGCCAGATGGCGAGGCCATGCGCCAGTATCTCCGCGCGGGTCGATTCCTGGATGAAGGCGCCGCCGCCGGTCGCGATCACCTTCGGCTCGCCATCGAGCAGCCGGGCGATGACGCGGCGTTCGCCGTCACGGAAATACGCCTCGCCGAAGCGTTCGAAGATTTCCGTCACGGTCATGTCGGCCGCCGCTTCGATCTCCTGATCGGCATCGACGAAGGGCAGATCCAGCCGGAGGGCGAGCCTGCGGCCGACGGTCGATTTGCCGACGCCCATCAGCCCGACCAGCACGATCGGGCGTTCAGGGCGGATGACCTTCGACAGGTTTGGCGCGGCAGGAGGGCTTTGCAGCATGGCAGCGGGGGCTATACAGCGGGCGCGGCGCTCGGGCAAAAGCCCCGTTCGCACATAAAGTTTGTCAGGAAGTTTTCGATGTCGCGTTCGCTTGTCACCTTGATCCTGATCATCGTCGTGGTGGTCGCCGGGCTGTTCTGGCTCGCCGGCCGCGACGCGGAAACGGCCCAGACGCGCGTCGAAAAGGTGGTTCCGCTTGAAAATCTCAGCCGCTAAGGCGTCGCTCCTCGCGATCGCGGTGACGCTGGGCGCGGCGGCGCTCGGCGTGCCGGCGATCGGCCAGAACCGCGAACAGGACGCACCCGAATCGCTGCTGCCCCCCGGGTTCGGCGATCCGGTGGAGCAGGTCCCTGCGCCAATCCCGGTACCCGGTCAGCCGACGCCGTTGTTGCCGCCGATCACCGGTGCGCCGCTGCCTGCGCCCGTCCAAAGCGAGGAAGAGAAGGAACTCAGCGAGGCAGAAGCCCAGGCAGCGGCAAAGGCATTGGCAGATGCGCTGCGCCGCGCCGAGCTTCCGGCATTCGCGCGGCGGTCGATCGCGCAGGTCGGGGTGATCGACCCGGACGGCCAGGGGATCGAGACCGATGGCTATGGCCGCGCCTATGGCGGCTTCCTGTCCAGGGTGATGCGCGCGACCGACGCGCCGATCGCCTCGCGCTGGCTGTCGATCGCGCTGCGCCGCGGGCTGATGTCGCGCACCGATACGCCGGCTGGCGTCAACGGGGCGGATTTCGCCGCCGAGCGGGCCTGGCTGCTACTGCGCATGGGAGAGGCCAATGCGGCGCAGGCGATCGTCCAGGCGGTCGATACCGACAACTACACCCCCAAGCTGTTCCAGGTCGCGATGCAGGCGGCGCTGGCCAAGGGCGACCCCGCGGCGCTGTGCCCGCTGGCCGAGCCTGCATCCGACGTCAGCAACGATCCTTCGTGGGAGCTGGCGCGCGCGATGTGCGCCGGGTTGACCAGCGATCCAGGCAGCGCGGGACAGTTCATCGATCAGGCGCGGCGGCAGCGGCGCGCGACGGGGATCGACCTGCTGCTCGCCGAAAAGGTGACCGGAGCGGGATCGAACGGCCGCCGATCAGTGACGATCGAGTGGGACGGGGTCGATCAGCTGACCGCATGGCGATACGGTCTGGCGACCGCCACCGCCGTCGCCATCCCGGACACGCTGTTCCAGACGGTCGGCCGCCACGTCCAGGCGTGGCGCGTCCAGGCGCCGATGCGCGACGCCGCCCAGCGTGCGCCGATCGCGGCGATGGCGGCGATACTGGGGGTGCTGAGCAATATCGCCTATGTCGATCTGGTCGGCGCGGCCGAGCAGTCCGAGGATGCGACGCCAGAGGAAGCCGCGCTGGCGAGCGACCTGCGCGACGCCTATGCCGGCTCCGCCGACAATCGCATGGCGGCGCTGCGCAAGCTGTGGGAGGTGGAAACACCCGCGGCGCGCCATGCGCGATCGATCTTGACCGCCCGGGCGGCGGCGATGATCCCGGCGCGCGAGACCTATGTCGATGACGCCAACGGGTTGATCGCGGCAATGCTGACCGCGGGACTCGACACCCAGGCGATGCGCTGGGCGGGCGTCGTGCCCGACACCAGCGATGGCTGGGCGACGCTTCAGGTGGCCGATCCGCGTCCGCAGGGCCAGGTGAGCTATTCGGATTTCGATGGCTATGCGGACACCAATCCGCGCAAGGGGGCGCTGCTGCTGGCCGGACTGACCGGGCTGGGGCGCTTCGATTTCGCCGATGCCGGGCGCGCTTCGGCGGCGTTGCAGGCGGGGCTGGGCGCGCAGAACAGCTGGACGCGCGAGATCACGGCGGCATCCGCACGCGGCGAGCAGGGCACGGTGCTGGTGCTGGCGGCGGCGGGGATGCAGACGGCCGACTGGCGCGGGGTATCGCCCCTGGCGCTGTTCCATATCGTCTCCGCGCTGAGGCGTGTCGGGCTGGAGGGCGAGGCGCGGATGATCGCCGCCGAGGCGATCGCGCGGGGATGACCGCCGCCGCGGACCGCGACCTGATCGAGCGGTTCCTCGAAATGCTGAGCGCGGAAAGCGGCGCGGCAAAGAACACCATCGCGGCGTATCGCAGCGATCTGATGCTGGCCTCCGAAGGGCTGGCGGGGCGGCTGGGCCAGGCCGATGCGGATGATATCGCGCGGCTGACCGGCGGCTGGGGCGATCTCGCGCGATCGACGGTAGCGCGCAAATCGGCGGCGCTCAGGCGCTTTTACGGGTTTCTCGACGAAGAAGGGTTGCGCCGCGACGATCCGTCGGCCGCATTGCCCCGGCCGGGCGCGCGCAGGGCGCTCCCCAAAATATTGGGACATGGCGACATCGATGCGCTGTTCGCCGCCATCGCCGATCGAATCGCACGGGTGCCGCCCGATCCGCGCGATCTCCGGCTGCTCGCGCTGGTCGAATTGCTCTATGGATCGGGCCTGCGCGCAAGCGAACTGGTGAGCCTGCCGCGCGGCAGCATCGCGTCCGATCGGCCATTCCTGATCCTGAGGGGCAAGGGCGACCGCGAACGGATGGTGCCGATTTCCGACCGCGCGCGCGCGGCGGTAGCCGAATGGCGCACCCATGTGCCGAACGGCAGCGCGTGGCTGTTCCCATCGGGCAAATCGCATCTGTCGCGGGTGCGGCTGTATCAGATGCTCAAGGCGCTGGCGGCGGAGGCGGGCATTCCGCCCGACCGGGTCAGCCCGCACGTGCTGCGCCACGCCTTCGCCACGCATCTGCTGGAGGGCGGGGCGGATCTGCGGGCGCTGCAATCGATGCTCGGGCATGCCGATATCGCGACCACCGAAATCTATACGCATGTCGATTCGAAGCGGCTGGTCGAACTTGTGAACGCGCGGCACCCCTTATCGGACTCGCGCTGAAGCGCTCCGGCTTTGGCCGACAATTGACGCGCGGCCCCCGCGACTCTAACCCGCCGCCCTTATGCGCACCTATCTGGATTTCGAGAAACCCATTGCCGAGCTGCAAGGCCGGATCGTGGAACTGCGCGACACCGCCGATGACGGCGCGATCGATATTTCCGCCGATGTCGCGCGGCTGCAGGCCAAATCCGACAAGCTGCTGCGCGAGACATATGCCAAGCTCACTCCGTGGCAGAAGACGCAGGTCGCGCGTCATCCGGAACGGCCGCATTTCAAGCATTATGTCGCTGCTCTGGTCGTGGATTTCATACCGTTGGGCGGGGACCGCGCCTTTGCCGACGACCAGGCGATCCTGGGCGGCTTCGGCACGATCGGCGGGCGGCGCTGCGTGGTGATCGGCCATGAGAAGGGCGACGACACCGCCAGCCGGCTCAAGCATAATTTCGGCATGGGCAAGCCCGAAGGGTATCGCAAGGCCATCCGCCTGATGGGGCTGGCCGACCGGTTCGGGCTGCCGGTGGTGACGCTGGTGGATACATCCGGCGCGTTTCCCGGCATTCAGGCCGAAGAGCGCGGCCAGGCCGAAGCGATCGCGCGGTCCACCGAAATGTGCCTGGGGCTGAGCGTGCCCGTCGTGTCGTGCATCCTGGGCGAGGGCGGATCGGGAGGTGCGGTGGCGCTGGCGGCCGGCAACCGCGTGTTGATGATGGAACACGCGGTTTATTCGGTCATCTCACCCGAAGGCTGCGCCTCCATCCTGTGGCGCACCGCCGACAAGGCGGCCGATGCCGCGGAGGCGATGAAGGTGACCGCTCAGGACCTGAAGACGCTGGGCGTGATCGACCGCATCGTCGACGAACCGATGGGCGGCGCGCACCGCGATCCGGCGGCGGCGATCGCGGCGCTGGGCACGGCGATCGGCGAGTCGCTGGACGAGCTGGCCCCGCTCGACGGGACCGCGCTGAAGCGCGAACGCCGTGAAAAATTCCTGGCGATGGGGCGGTTCTGACAAAATAAAGGGCGGCGGATCGTTGATCCGCCGCCCCGTTTAGATGGTATTGATTGAAGCTTAGGTAGCAGCGGTGCCGCCACCCATGTTGCTGTTGACCTTGCCGAAGGTCGACTTGAGCTGGTTGCCCAGGCCCTGCATTGCGGCAATCGCGGCAACTGCGATCAGAGCGGCGATCAGGCCGTATTCAATCGCGGTCGCTGCCTTGTTGTTGCGAAGAATCTTACGAATCATCTTCATTTCTGGTCTCCCGTTGTCTCAAGCTTCACTTCCCGGTCAAACCGGGCGAAGACCGGAATGACAATTCAAGGACTAGAGAGAAGAAGTTGCCAAAGGCTTAAGCTGCTTTACATGCGCGGGTGCGGTTCAGCGCGCGTTCTGGACTTTCTGCGAGACGTCGCCCCACATCGTGGTGGTCGTGTCGGCAAGCGTCTGCAGCGCCCCGAACATCGCCAAAACGATCATCGCCAGGATAAGGCCGTACTCCACGGCGGTCGCGCCGCGGCGATCGGCAAGCATTTTTCGCCATCCCCAATTCATCGCTCGCACCCCGCCCTCAACTACAGCAATAGACCCGCACGGTATCGCAAGGGGGGTTAACGAGTGACGAATAAGACAGGACTCCCGTTGATCGTTACAGCCGCGGCGCTGGTCGATCGCGACGGCCGGCTGCTCGTCCAGCAGCGCCCCGCTGGAAAGTCGATGGCCGGCCTGTGGGAATTCCCCGGCGGCAAGCTGGAGCCCGGCGAAACGCCCGAAGCCGGATTGATCCGTGAGCTTCAGGAAGAATTGGGAATCGCGACCGACGCGGCGTGTCTTGCCCCCGCCACCTTCGCCAGCGAAGCACTGGGTGACCGGCATTTGCTGCTGCTGCTGTTTATCTGCCGCAAATGGCGCGGCACGCCCGAGCCGTTGGAGGCCGCGGCGCTCAAATGGGTGCGCCCGGTGGAGCTGCATGCGCTCGCCATGCCCCCCGCCGATCGCCCGCTGATCGGGCTGATAGAGGCGCTGATTTAGTTTTTGGGATCTAGCTTTTGGGCTTCAGCGCATCGGCCAGGCTGGCGCCGCCGCTGCCGCGCCGTGCAGGCTTGGGTTGCGAGGGCGCAGGGGACCATGCCGTCAGCACGATCGCGTTGAAGCGCTCGCGCACTCTGCCGTCCGGCTCGGCCATGTCGGCGAAGGCGGCGGCAGCGCGGGCAATGATCGCACGGTCGAGCGATGCGCGATCATGCAACAGGCTGGTGGCGCCCATGCCGCGCAGATCGCGGATCAGCCCGAACACCGATGCATAGCGCACGTCCAGCGTTTCGACATCGGCGACCGGCAGTGCGAAGCCGGCGCGGACCAGCAGATCGCCGGCGCTGCGCACATCGACCTGCGGATGCAGCCGCGCGGCGGCGCGATCGCCGTCTCCCGCGCGCATTGCCGCACGCAGGGCGGGAAGCGAGCCCGCGCCCAGGAACGCCGCGAGGAACAATCCGTCGGGCTTCAGCGCACGCCGCGCCAGCGCCAGCGCGCCGGGCAGATCGCTGACCTGATCGAGCACGCCCGCCGACAGCACCAGATCGAAGCTGCCATCGGCGAAGGGCAGCCGATCCTCGTCGCCCTGCACCCCGCCCGACGCCCGCGCAAAGGCGAAGCCGGGATCGAGTCGGGCGACTTTCGCATCTGCGGGGAGGCCTGGGATCGGCGCGCCGTCGAAACAGCCCAGATCGAGGATATGGCGGAATTCGCGGGTGACGGACGACAGCCGATCGACCAGCCCCTCCACCATCCAGTCGCGCAGGAAGGCATGATCGCGCCATGCAGGCGCGATGCGGTCGCGGCGCAGGCGGCGCGCGCGGCGGTCGAATATCTCCGGGGCGGTCACGCGGGCGCTTGTGCCGACGCGCGGGCCATCGGACAAGGGAGGCGATGATCCGGCTCGCCGCGCCCCTCCGCCTTGCGATCGACACCGCGTTGCCGCCGCGGTGTCCGGCATGCGGGGCGATCGTCGCGGGCGATCACAGCCTGTGCGCGGGATGCTGGGCGAGCCTCTCCTTTCTCGGTCCGCCCTGGTGCGCGACCTGCCACGCGCCGTTCGACCAGGACCGGGGCGAGGATGCGCTGTGCGCCCGCTGCATGGAACACCCGCCGCGCCATGACGGGGTGCGCGCCGCCGTGGCCTATGGCGATGTCGCCCGCGGGCTGGCGGTACGGCTGAAGCATGGCGGGCGGACCGGCATCGCGGTGCTGATCGCGCGGTTGATGCAGCGGCATGCCGATGTCGCGGATGCGCTGCTGGTGCCGGTCCCGCTGCATCGCTGGCGCATCTGGGGGCGGGGGTTCAATCAGGCGGCGCTGATCGCGCGCGCTATAGGCGAAGCGCGAAATCTGGAGGTGGCGATCGACGCGCTGATCAGGGTCAAGCGCACGCCGATGCTGGGCGGGCTTGGCCGCACTGCGCGCGCCAGGGCGCTGGCAGCCGCGATCCGGGTCAATCCTGCGCTTGAGGTGACGGGGCGGACCATATTGCTGGTCGATGATGTTTATACCTCTGGCGCTACCGCGGATGCCTGCACCCGTGCGTTGAAGCGGGCAGGGGCCGCGCGCGTGATCGTCCTTGTCTGGGCGCGGGTCTTGCACAGCGGCGATGATTGACGACATGGAGGGGACGGTTGGAGATAAACATGGCGACGGTCGAGATCTACACCAAGGCGTTCTGCCCTTATTGTTCGCGGGCCAAGCGGCTGCTCGACGAAAAGGGCGTGGCCTATGACGAGTTCGATATCACCATGGGCGGGCCCAAGCGCGCCGAGATGATCCAGCGCGCCGACGGCCGCACCACCGTGCCCCAGATATTCGTCGATGGCGCGCATATCGGCGGGTCGGACGAGCTGGCCGCGCTGGAACGCGAGGGCAAGCTGGACTCGCTGCTCGCCGCATGACCCGCGCCGCCATCCTGCAGATGACCAGCGGCATCGATCCCGCCGCAAACGCCACGATCCTGGCCGCCGCGATCGAAGACGCGCGTGCGGGCGGCGCGGCGATGCTGTTCACGCCCGAAATGTCCGGCCTGCTCGACCGCAATCGCGAGCGAAGTGCGGCGCATATCGTTTCATCCGAACATGATCCGGTGCTGGCGGCGGTGCGCGAGGCTGCGGCCAAAGCGGGCATCTGGGTGCATCTCGGCTCGCTCGCGGTCAGGCGGCCGGACGGTTCGCTCGCCAATCGCGGCTTCGTCATCGACGGCGCGGGCGAGGTGCGGGCGCATTACGACAAGCTGCACATGTTCGACGTCGATCTGGCCAACGGCGAAAGCTGGCGCGAATCGAGCGCCTACACCGCCGGAGACTGGGCGCAGGTGGTCGATACGCCGCTTGGCATGCTGGGCCTCTCCATCTGCTATGATCTGCGCTTTCCCGCGCTCTACTCCGCCCTGGCAGATGCCGGGGCGGACATCTTCGCGATTCCTGCGGCGTTTACGCGACCTACCGGCGCGGCGCACTGGAAGGTGCTGATGCGCGCGCGGGCGATCGAGAACCACGCCTTCGTCATCGCCGCGGCGCAATGCGGCGAGCACGAGGATGGCCGGACGACCTGGGGCCGGTCGCTGTGCGTCGGGCCATGGGGCGGGGTGCTGCTCGACATGGGCGAGGGCACGGGGCTGGGTTTCGCCGAGATCGATCTGGCGGCCGTCGCCGAGGCCAGGGGCCGCGTGCCGGTGCGCGATCACCGTCGGGAAATCCCGCCGGTCGAGATCGCGACATGATCGTGTTCGATCTGCGCTGCGGCGGCGGCCATGTGTTCGAAGCGTGGTTTGCCTCGTCCGAGGCGTTCGAGGACCAGCGTGCGCGGAAGCTGGTGGAATGCCCCGTCTGCGCCGATGTGGCCGTTGAAAAGGCGGTGACCGCGGCGCGGCTGTCGGGCACTGGAGAGGGGCCGGATCCGAAGACGATGCTGCAGGCATTGGCCAAGGTGCAGGCGCAGATGCTCGCCAAATCGCAATGGGTCGGCAAGGATTTCGCGGCGAAGGCGCGCGCGATGCATGACGGCGATGCCCCGCATGCGCCGATCCACGGCCAGGCGACCGTCGACGAGGCCAAGGCGCTGGTCACCGACGGCGTTCCCATAGCCCCGCTGCCGCTGCCCGTGGTGCCGCCGGACGAGCGCAATTGATTCCCGGCCGCCGCACCGGTAACGCCCGTCCGAGTGCCCCGGTAGCTCAGCCGGAAAGAGCAACGGTTTCCTAAACCGCAGGTCGGGAGTTCGAGTCTCTCCCGGGGCACCATGGTCCCCTCCCGGGTCCCATTTCCCCGCCGCTGTCGCTGTGTCAGCGCGGGAACAGTCCGCGCAGCGTCGCCAGATCCTTGTTGATCCATTTGGCGTCCGCCGCGAACATTTCGTCGGTCATTCCCGGCTGGCGAAACAGCGTCAGCATGACCTCCGCCCCGTCGCCGTTCTGCACCACGCGCATCGGGATATGGATCGGCTCGCCCGCACCGGTATCGACGAGATGATCCATCACGCCATAGTCGTTTTTCGGGGTGAACCGCACGCGGATGCGTCCCTCCGAGCCATCCGCCACCCAGTCATCTCCATCTTGGCGGAGGTCGGATTCGGCAAGGCCGGAGGCCCATCTGGAGAAGAATTCCGGGCGCCAGATCGCATCGTACAGGCTACGCCATTCCTGGTTGATCGATACGCTGTAAGTGCGCGCGGGCAGCATGATTGGATCCTCGAGACGGTGGCTTCGAGCGATTCTAGCAATGGCCATCCGCGCTGTCGCCAACGCATGCACGCGTGCTCAATCGCATTGGTGCCGGATCACCGTGCCGGGCAATTTATGTGTCGGCCTGCCGGCGCGGAGGACGGCAACGCCGTTCACCAGGACATCGTCGATGCCGACGGGCGCCGCGGTGGGGTTCTGCCAGTCGGCGGCATCGTCGATCCGGTCCTGGTCGAATATGACGATATCGGCTTTCAGCCCCTCTCGCAGGACACCGCGATCGGTCAGGCCCATGCGCTGCGCCGGCCATGAGGTCATCTTGCGGACGGCGTCCTCCAGCGTGAGAACCCCGCGCTTGCGCACATAGTAAGCGAGGATGCGCGGGAAGGTGCCATAGGCGCGGGGGTGGGGCAGGCCAAGCGCGTCGACCTCGCCGAATGTGGCCGATGCGGCGGCGTCGCTGCCGATGCTGGTCCAGGGTTGCCTGAGGGCAAGTTCGATGTCGCGCTCGTCCATCATGAAGAACAGCGCCATCGCGCGGTTGGGGAGCGCGGCCAGTGCGATGTCCCACGCGACATCGGCCGGATAGCGGCCGAGCGCCTTGCCGATCTCGGCGAAGCTCTTGCCGCGATAGGCGTCGTATTTCGGATCGAACGCGTTGGCGAGGACCACCCGGTCCCATCCGCCCGACGCCTCGACCAGGTTCGACCAGCCGGGCTGCGATCCCGCCGCCAGCTCCCGCTTGAGCCGCGCGCGGACCTTGGGGTCCTTCAAACGCTCCCAGCCCTTTTCCTCGCCATCGGCGAACACCCAGTTGGGCACGGTGATGTCGATGCCGGTGCCGCCCGCGGTATAGGGATAGAGATCGGCGGCGATATCGACACCCCGCGCGCGGGCCGCCGCGATCCGCGCCACCGCCTGCGGCATCAGCTTGCCCGCCATCGGCGCATAGGCGGCCTTCAGATGAAATATCTCGACCTTGACCCCGCCCTGCTCGCCGATCGCGATCGCCTCGTCGATCGCCTCGACCAGCTTCGCGCTCTCGTCGCGCATATGGCTGGCGTAGAAGCCGTCGCATCGCCCCGCGACCTTGGCCAGCGCGATCAGATCGGCGGCCGATTGGAAGCTGTCGGGGGGATAGATCAGCGCGCTGGCGATGCCGAACACGCCCGCCTTCATCGCGGTGGCGATCTCGGCCTTCATCGCTTCCATCTGCGCCGGGGTCGGTGTGCCCGCGGCTTCGCCCATCACCTTTACCCGCGCCTGCGCCGCGCTGTAATAGGTGCCGAAATTGACCGCGATGCCCTGGCGCTCCAGCGTCGCAAAATAGCCGGTGATCTTCGCCGCATCGACCGGAGTTCCGCCCTCACCGGCAATCACCGTGGTCACGCCCATGCGCAGCTTGTTCTCGGCGCCGCCGCTTTTCAGCAACACCTCGCCCGACTGGTCCATCATGTCGATGAAACCCGGCGCAACATAGCGGTTCGCCGCGTTGATCTCGTCGCGTCCGCGCCCCGTCACCCGGCCGATCCTGGCGATCCGCCCGTCCTTGATCGCGACGTCGCCGCGCACCCAGGGATTGCCCGCGCCGTCGAGCAGCCGCCCGCCGCGAATGACGATGTCGTATTCGGGCGCCGGCGCCGCGCCGAGCAGCAGCACGGCGGCGAGGGCGATCAGCAGCCTCATTTCTCCGTCGGCACCGGGGTGAACAGCAGATCGTGATAATCATAGCTGAAATCGGCCAGCGGAGAGACCGCCTTCATCGTGATCCGCTCGACCTTGCCGTCCGCATCCAGCCCGAAGGTCACATAAGCGGGCTCGATCGCCTTGTCGGCGAACTCGGTGGTGAAGCTGTCATACTGCCAATGCTTGAGCGTCGCCTTCAGCCCCTTCGAATGCGGGAAGGCGACGGTCAGCCGGCCCTTGTCCGCGCGGATCGCGATCGTCCCGTACCACGGATCGGCATAGTCGCCGGCGTAGCGCTCGATCGGCAGCGACGGCCCCGCCTTGGCCTGGGTCGCGCCGGTGGCGGCCAGCGCCTTGACCGCCGCGGCGACGCGCTCGGTCTTGTAGGCATGCAGCTTTTCCGGCCACTGGCCCTGGGGCAGCCCCAGATAATGGTCGAGCAGCTCATACATCAGCCCGCGCACGACCTCGCCTTCCTCGCTGTTAATGGCGATCGAGAAGCCGATATTCTTGTCGGGGATCAGCACCACCGCGGTGAGCGATCCGAACACCGCGCCGCCGTGCCAGATGATCTTGGCGCCGCGATAATCCTGCACGTCCCAGCCGAGCGCATAGGTGTAGAACATCGGCATGGTCGGCTTCAGGCTGTCCGGCCGCGGGTCGATCGGCTGGATCTGCACCGGGTTCCACATCTCCGCCGACGCCGCCTCGCTGAAGAGCTGGCCCTTGCCGCCGGGCAGCTTGCCATGCGCCAGCTGGATCTGGAGCCAGCGCGCCATGTCGTTGGCGCTGATCGCCAGCCCGCCGGCGGGCGCGGCGTTGCTCGCCAGATCGGCGGACTCGTCGAGCGGCTCCTGATCGCCGAGCCCGCGGATCGCGCCGTTCAGGCGCCCGTGCGGCCGCCCCCGGTCGGCGGTGCCCAGCCGTCCGGCATCGTCGACGGTCGATCGCGTCATCCCGGCGGGCTTGTATATATTCGCCTTGATGAAGGCTTCCCACGTCTGGCCGGTCACCTCCTCGATCAGCTGCCCCGCCACGATGTAGAGGACATTGTCATAGGCATAGCCGCTGCGGAAACTCGTCGCCGGCTTGATATGGCGCAGCCGCCGGACGGTTTCCGCGCGTGAAAGGTCGCTGCGCGGCACGAACAACAGGTCGCCCGCGCCGAGCCCGAGGCCGCTCCTGTGGACGAGCAGATCGCGGATCGTCATCTCGCGCGTCACCCAGGGATCGTACATGCGGAAATCGGGCATGTGGTCGATCACCTTGTCGTCCCACTTGATCTTGCCGCGATCGACCAGGATGGCGAGCGCCGCGGTGGTGAAAGCCTTGCCGGTCGATCCGGTGGCGAAGATGGTGTCCGCGGTCACCGCGCGCGGCGCGGTGATGTCGCGGACGCCGTAGCCGCGCGCGAGCGTCGTCCGGCCGTCCTCGACGATCGCGATCGAGACGCCGGGCACGCCGAGCGATTTGCGCAGCGCCTCCACGCGTGCGTCGAAGCCCTTGGGCGGTTCGGCCCATAGCGGCGTCGCCGCGGCCAGGATCAATGCTGCGGCGAAATATTTCATAGGGCCTCCTGCGGAATATGCCGGGCATGCCACAACCGCCAGACGCCGAGCGTCATCAGCGGAACGACATAGACGGCGAGAAGAATGTAACCGAGCGCGCGGTAACCGTTGGCGATCAGCGCAACGAGGCCGAAGCGCCCCGCCAGCAGCATGCAGCCGACCAGCAGGACCAGCGCGATCGTCAGGCGCGCGCGGCGGGTCAGCACCGCGCCGCGGCGGCGGATCCAGGCCTTGTCGATCCGCTCGTTGATCGCATGGACCGCGCTCGCGCCGCTTTCGAGCAAAGCGGAAAAGATCATCAGCTGGAACAGCAGGTGGAACACCGGCAGGTTCATCCGCTGCAGCAGGAAGTCGGATGGCAGCGTCTCGCCCGCGATGCCGGGATAGAAGGCAACCATGCAGGTGAAGAACAGCAGCGCTGGGATCATCGCTAGCGGCCCGGCGATCACCCCGGCGATCACCGCGTCGCGGTTGCTCGTCATGTGGCGGACGACGGGCAGGATCACCACCGCGCCGATGATGTTGTAGCTGGCATAGGTCAGCCCGCCGATCGCCCATCCCTGCACCGGCGCGTCGAGCGCGAAGCCTTCGGCGATCCGTCCGCCGAAGCTGGTGAAGGCCAGCACCAGAAACAGCGCGTAAACCCCGTAGAGCAGATAGGAGACATATTCGAACAATCGCTCGACCGCGCTGTTGCCGAAGGTGACGAAGGCGAGGATGCCCGCCATCAACGCGAGCGTGCCGAAGATCGTCGGCAAGCCGAACACCGCCCCGGCGATGGCGCCCGCCGCCGCGCCATAGACCGCCAGGATCAGCACCACGAACAGGATATAGGCCGCCTCGAACACTACCCAGCCGGGGCCGAGCAGTTCCTTGAAGAAGCTCAGATAGTCGCGCGTCCCGGTCCTGAACGCGAACAGGAAGGTGGTGACGCAGACCAGGCTGAAGATCAGCGTCGCGAACAGCATCGCGATGATGCCGCCCCACGGCCCGCTGGGCAGGAAGAATTCGGCAAGTTCGCGGCCGGTCGCGTAGCCGCCGCCGATCACCACCGCCTTGAAGGCCAGGCCGGGCAGCAGGAACCGCTGGAACCGGCTTGGCCCCGGCGATTCCGCCGCCGCGCTCATGCGAGGCAGGCGTCGAGCAGCCGCTCGAACGCGTCGCCGCCGCGAATCGGGTCTGCGGCGGGCAGCCCGAGCCGCGCGCCCTCCGCGGCGATCACCCGTTCGGCCGTGGCCGCGTCGAGCGCGCCGGTGTTGAGGCTGATGCCGACACAGCGGATCGCCGGATTGGTCAGCCGCCCGAGCGCCACCGTCTGCGCGATCACATCCTCGATCGGCGGGAGCGTGTAGCCCGCGGTGCCGAGCATGTCGGTGCGGCCGGGCTCGTGACAGACGACGAACAGATCGGGCTGGCTGCCCTGAAGCAGGCCCAGCGACACCCCGGCATAGGCGGGGTGGAACAGCGAACCCTGCCCCTCGATCACGTCCCAATGGTCGGGCGGCGCGGCGGGGCTGAGCATCTCGGCGGCGCCGGCGATGAAATCGGCAACCACCGCGTCGATCGGGATGCCGGCGCCCGCGATCATGATGCCGGTCTGGCCGGTCGCGCGGAAATCGGCGTCGATCCCCCGCGCCGTGAAACCGCGCGCGATGGCGAGCGCGGTGTATTTCTTGCCGAGCGCGCAATCGGTGCCGACGGTGAGCAGGCGCTTGCCGCTGCGCCTGGCCCCGGTCGCCACCTTGATCCCCGGCGGCGGCGTGCGCACGTCGAACAGCTGCCGCCCCAGCCGATCGGCGGTGGCGCGCAGCACCGGCACATCGACCAGCCTGACATGCATCCCGCTAATCAGATCGAGCCCCGCCTCGAGCGCCTCGACCAGCGCGCCGATCCAGTTTTCCGCGATCACCCCGCCGGTGTTGGCGACGCCGATCACCAGCCCGCGGGCGCCGCGCAGGCGCGCTTCGGCGGGGGTCAGGCGCGGCAGCCCGGTCGTCACCGTCGCGCCGGCGAGCGCGAATTCGCCGACGCAGCGCTCGCCCGCCCAGTCGCGCAGGCCGAACGCGGTCTTGGCGAAGCCCGCCTCAATCGTGTCGCCAAGGAACAGGAGATAGGGCTGGGGCAATATCACCGAAGCGGGCTCCTCGGGCGTGCGTGACGCGATTACGCTACTCGGCATCGTGGGCGATCAGAACGAGAAACCGGCCGTCAGGCCGATCGTGCGTGGACGGATGACGCCAACGCCCGCGGCAGCGTTCGGATAGGTCGTGCCATCGAGCCCGTTGATCGAGGTTATGCCCAGGCTGTTGGTGAGGTTCTTCGCAAAGGCCTGGAGCCTCCAGCGATCGGTCTCGATCCCGGCCCTCAGGTCGAGCGTGGTGTAGGACGGCACCTTGCGGATATCCCCGTTCGGACCGCGCTCCGAAAAGTCGGCGGTGCGATCGCCGACCAAGCCCAGGGTGGTGCCGATGAACGCGGTAGTATCTGGGCCCACCGTCCATTGGTAATCGCCGCTCACGCCGAAGGTCCAGTTCGGGATATAGGGCAGGGGATCGCCGTCCAGGCCGCCGACGACCGGATCGGTGTCATCGGTGAGATAGGCATCGGTGTACGCCCCGGTCAACGATATGGTGAACCCCTGTGTCGGACGCGCGGCGGCGGTGAACTCGAAGCCCTTGCTGATCGCGGCGCCGCCATTGGCGTTGATCCCGATATCGTTGACGAACGCGAACAGCTGAATGTCCTTCCAGTCGAGATAAAAGGCCGCGATATCCAGCGAGAAGGTGCGATCGAGCCACTCGCCCTTGAGCCCGACCTCGTAGCTGGTGAGCGTGTCGGAATCATAGGTCAGCGGCGTGTCGGTGGGTGCGAGCGGCGGCAGCACATTGGGGCCGCCCGGGCGGTAGCCGGTCGCGACGCGCGCATAGACGGCGACGTCGTCGTTGATCTCGAAGCGCGGCGCCACCGACCAGGTGAACACCGTCTCCGACGATCGCGCATCCTCGAACTCGACCCGCCCGCCCGCGAGCGGCCCTTCGATCAGCTGGCGCGCGAGCTGCGTGTTGTGGCCGAGCCGCCCGCCGAAGGTCACGTCGAACCGCGGCGTCAAATGCCAGGTCGCGTTGGCGAATCCCGCGATCTCCTCATATTCCGAGCGAAGGAAGATATTGGCGAGCGGATCGAGACCCGGAACCGGCGTCTCGGTCTCGGCTTCGACGGCGATGATCTGCTGCGGATCGATCGCCGATTTCTCGTGCGTGTAATAGGCGCCGACAAGCCATTCGAAACTGTCACTGTCGGGGGAGGCCAGGCGCAGCTCCTGCGTGAACTTCTTGGTCGCGGTGGTTTGCACCTGGATCGCGCTGAGCGGGCGGGTGATGGGCGTATCGGTGATGACCGGCAGGCCGAGTTCCGCGGCGTCGGGTCCCAGCTCCGCCAGAAGGCTGACGGTCTGCGCCAACAGGAATGCGGGATCGACCTGGAAGTTCTGATTGAACGTGCTGTAGCTGGTGGACGACACCAGGCTGGCGAAGCCGAGATCCCAGTCGACGGTTCCGCTGTAGACGCGGTATTTGATGTCGGTGAACTCGGGATGATATTGCGACACCACCGGACCGCCATAGAGCGGCTTGAGCGTCACCGGATCGGCCTCGAAATAGTTGGATGCGTCGCTTTCGATATTCTGCGCCATCGCCGACAGGCGCAGCGAGAAGGTGTCGCTCGGCTTGAACAACGCGGAGACGCGCCCGCCGAACGTCTTCTGCCGGTTGACCTCCTCCTCGACGCGGGTTCCCTCGATCAGGTTGACATCGGGGTTGGTCAGGCTGGCGATCGGGTTGTTGCCGATCGTATCGATGAAGCCGTCATCGAAGCGGTAGAAGCCGCTGGCGCGGATCGCGACCGTGCTGCCGATCGGGATGTTGACCACCCCGGTCGCCGCATAGCCAAGCCCGCCACCCTCCACCGTCTCGACGGTCGCCTGGCCCTTCGCCTCGAACGCATCCAGTCTCGGCGGATTGCTGATGAACTTGATGACGCCGCCCAGCGAGCTCGCGCCGTACAATGTTCCCTGGGGACCGCGCAGCACCTCTAGCCGCGCGACATCGAAGGTGTCGAAATCGCCCGACAGGATGGCGCCGTTGGCGAGGCCGCTGCTCGACCCGAACGGCACTTCATCGAGATAGACGCCGACCGTGGAGGCGACCCCGCCGGTGTTGATGCCGCGCAGCGAGATGCGATTGACCCCCGGGGTATCGCCTTCGAGGCTGAGCCCCGGCACCAGCGCGATATAGTCCTGGAAGCTCGTCGCCTGCTGGCGCTCGAGCCGATCGCCAGAGACGACCGAGATCGACTGCGGGATCTCGATCAGCGTCTCCTCGCGCTTCTGCGCGGTGACGACGATGTCCTCGCCGGTCTGTTCCGCCGGGGGCGCGTCCTGCGCGGCGGCTGGTGTTGCCGAAAGGACCAGCGTGAATGCCGCCGAGGCGCATAACGTAGTGCGGATGCCGAGCATGTTCATTCCCCTTGCCCCGCGCGCCCTTTCCCGGGCACGTCGTTCCCAATTTTCGCATTATTGTCCGATTTGGGATATTATTGTCCTGATCAGAGAATTGTCAACGTAATTCGGTCTCCGCGATGCGCGCCGCATCGACCCTGCGGGTCGGCCCGTCGAGCAACCGCAGCAACCCAGCCGCGACAGTGGCGATCACCGCGAGCAATGCGAAGAAACTGTCGTGGTCGAGACGACTCCACAGCGTCCCGACCAGCCCCGCGGCGAGGCTGCCGGTGAAGATCGCGAGGAACCAGGCCGCGACGGTGGTCGCCCCGAGACCGGCCGGCGCGAGCCGCGCGAACAGGCCGAGCCCGGTGGGCAGGATGAACAGCTCGCCAAAGGTGAACAGCACGAAGAACAGGAGCAGCCAGAGCCAGTCGGCGTGTTCGCCGCCGCCTGCCCAGGCAACCGCGGCCAGCAGCAGATACGCCGCGGCGACGATCAGCGCGCCCAGCGCCATCCGCCGCGCGGGCGAGGAATCATGCCCCGCCTCGGCGCGCCTGCGCCACCAGACCAGCAGCGGCGGGGTCATCAGCATCACCAGCAGCGGGTTGAGCGACTGGAACCAGGTCATCGGAATGGTGAATCCGCCCGCGGCGCGATCAACCCCGGTATCGGCCCACAAAGCCACGGTGTTCCCGACCTGCTCATAGGCGCCGCGAAACACGGTGACGGCGAGCGCGATCGCGAGCAGCGCGGTGAAGGCGTGGCGGTGGTCGGCCCAGCGGTTCTGGGGCTGCGCTTGCCGCTCCACCCGGGGCGGCTCGGGCGGCAGATAGCGCTGGCCCCACAGATAGATCATCAAACCCGCAAGCATGCCGATGCCCGCCGCGCCGAAACCGTAATGCCAGCCGTAAAACTCGCCCAGCGTGCCGCAGATCAGTGGCGCGAGAAAACCGCCGATGTTGATGCCGACATAATAGACATTATACGCCCAGCCGCGCCGCGGATCGCCGGGCTTGTAGAGATCGTTGATCTGGCTCGGCAGGCTGGGAAGGAACAGCCCGTTGCCAAGTGCGATGGTCGCCAGCGCGACGTAGAACATCGCCTCGAACGCCATCATGAAATGCCCGGCGGCCATGATACTGGCGCCGATGATCACCGCGCGGCGCTTGCCCAGCAGCCGGTCGGCGATCACCCCGCCGATGATCGGGGTGAAATAGGCGCAGGCGGTATAGGCGCCGTAGATGAAGGACGAGGATTCCTGGCTCAACAGCAGCTGCTTGGTCATGTAATAGACCAGCAGCGCGCGCATGCCGTAGTAGGAGAATTGCTCCCACATATTGGTGAGGAACAGAACGGTAAGCCCGCGCGGCTGGCCGAACCAGGTCGGCGCGCCTTCAGAGCCTGCGTTCATGCGGCGACGGCCGCGCCCGCGCCCCACACGGCTTCGCCGCACCGGACCATGCCGCCTTCATATTCGAGACCGGGCACGCGGTCCTGCTTGAGGAATATTGGCCCGTCGAGATCGACCAGGTCGCACTGTTGGCCGAGCACGAATGCCGGCGCCATCGCAAGGCTGGTGCCGACCATGTTGCCGACCATCACGCCCAGACCCGCCGCGCGCGCCTCGGCGGCGATCATCAGCCCCTCGGTCAGCCCGCCGCACTTGTCGAGCTTGATGTTGAACACGTCGAACCGCCCGACCAGCCCGGCGACATCGGCGAGCGACAGCGCGCTCTCGTCGGCGGCGATCGGGATCGGCGAGTGATAGCCCTGGAGATCGGCTTCGCGACCGCGCGCCAGCGGCTGCTCGATCAGCGACACATCGGCATCGCGCATCGCCGTGACGAGCGCGTCGAGATCGCCGATCGCGAAGCCCTGATTGCCATCGACGCCGAGCCACACATCGGGCCGCGCGGCGCGGATCGCCTTGACGCGGGCGATGTCGAGATCGAGCTCGCCGGTCAGCTTCACCTTGATCGAACGGGCATGGGTGAAGCCGCGCGCGCCCTCGGCCATCACCGCGGGATCGTCCGCGCCGAGCGTGAAGGTGGTCAGCAGCGGCCGGGGCTCGGCCAGCCCCGCGAGCGCCCAGACCGGCCGGCCAGCCTGCCGCGATTCCAGTTCCCATAACGCGCTATCCACCGCGTTACGCGCGCCGCCGGGAGGCAGGATCGCGCGCAACTCCTCGCGCGACGGTCCCGCCTCGATCTCCCCGCGCGCCGCCTCGAGGGCGGTCATCATGTGCGCGACATCGTCGCCCAGATAATAGACCCCCGAGGCCTCGCCGCGCCCCCGCTGATCGCCGTCATCGAGCGTGACGATCACCACATCCGCGCTGTCGAACACATAGCCCGAGATGCGAAAAGGGGCAGCGAGCGGCAGCGTCTCCGCCGTAACGTTCAGCCTGAGCCGGGCCATCAATAATCCACCGTCATCGCCACCAGGCCGAAGGTGAAGGCGACATAGAGGACGGTGAGCGTCGCGATCAGGACCAGCACCGCCCAGAGCTTTCCCGTCCAGCGCCGTTTTTCGCGGAACGCCAGCACCAGGTTCCACGCCGCCAGCGCGACCGCCCCGACGAAGACGATCAGTCCGACGATCTGGAGCAGCCACAGCCACCAGTCCGACGCCGAGCTGAGATTGCTGATATTCTCGAGCGCGCTGAGGCCGCCAGCCCAGCCAGCGAGCACCGCCAGCACCAGACCCGCGAACAGCCGAACCCCGCGATAGGCGAGCCGCGCGCGGCCCTCGAGCGCGAGCGGCGCCTTATAGTGGCGGCGGACCAGCGCGGCGATCGGCCAGTGGAGCAGGGTGAGCAGCAGCACGCCAAGGCTCGCATAGAGCAGGGGCATGATCCAGCTCGCGGATTGCGCGCCCGGCACCCGCTCGAACGCCATGAAGGGCGAGACCTGATCGAAGCTCCAGCGCACCACCTTGCCATCGACCACCTTGGCGGCGAGCCGCTCGTGACCACCGACCGTGCGCCAAACAAAGGGTGCGATCTCCACCCATTTGCGCGGCTGTCCGTCGAGGCCGGTGAGGGCCGGGACGACCAGTTCGCCCTTGGGGCCGGTATTGATCTTCACCGCTCCGAGCAGGTTGGATATCGCCATGAAGCTGGTTTCGAAGCGGCGGCTGTTCTGCCATGTGCCGGCCATCAGCGCGGCGTGTTCCGCGGCGGTCTTGGCATCGACCTTGCCGTCCGCGGGCGCGATCGAGGGGAAATAGCGATCGGCGAAATCCTCGAACATCGCACCGCGCAGATTGCCCGCAGCACCTTCCTTGCCGAGGCTGTTGAACGAGACGTAGAAGCCGACATTCTCGGCCATGAACAGGTGCAGCGAGGTGTGGAATACCTGCGTGTCGCCAAGATGCGCGATCACCTGCCGCCCGTTGATGTTGGTTTCGAAGAAGCCGAGCTCCATCCGGTTGAGCGGCGGCAGCATGGTGAGCGGGCTGTCATGCATCGTCCGCGCGGTCTCGGGCTTGAGCAGCCCGGCCGCCTGGTTGAGATGCGAAATCATGAAGCGCGCCATGTCGGCGCCGGTGGAGGAGAGGCTGCCTGCGGGTGCGGGGCCGACGATCTCGAATTTGGAGGGTTCTTCCGATGCCGTGGGGTAGCCCGTGGCCATCAGCGGTACGAACGCCTTGGGCAGCGGCTGGCGGAAGGTCGAATGCGCCATGCCCAGCGGCTGGAAAATGCGCTGCTCGATATAGTCGTCGAACGGCGTCTTCGCGACGCGCTCGACGATGTAGCCGGCCAGCGCCGTGGCGTAGTTCGAATAGGCCGGCGTCGTGCCCGGCGCGAAGATCCGCGCCGGCATGCCCTTCTTCATGTAACCGCCCAGCGAATCGAGATTCTTCGGGTCATAGAACATGATATTCTTGGCATGTTCCTCGAAGCCGGCGGTGTGCGTCATGATCTGGCGCAGCGTGATCGGCTTGCCGTCGCGCGGCGGAATCTTGAAATCGAGATAGGTGTTCACATCGGCATCGAGATCGAGCCGGCCTTCCTCGACCTGCTGCATCACCGCGGTCCAGGTGAACAGTTTGGAGACAGATCCGGGGCGGAACAGCGTGCGGTCCGGATCGACCGGGGTGCGCTTGGCGACATCGGCATAGCCGAAGCCTCGCTTGGTCAGCACCTGCCCGTCCTTGACCACGACCACCACCGCGCCCGCGAGATCGCCGGTGCGCAGCGCATAGGGCATATAGCCATCGAGCCAGGTGTCGAGATCTTCCTTGGTCAGCGGGCGCTGGCCGGGCAGAGGCGCGACGGGGGATACAGGCGATGCGGCGACCGGCGTGGTCGCGCTGGGTGGCGCCAGGCTCGGCGCGAGACTGGGCGCCTGTTGCGCGACGGTCGCGCCGGCGGCCAGTGCCAGCAACCCCGCAGCAAGAATCTGGATAGCTCTCATAAATTTGCTCCCCCGTTAATGCCGCTGCGGGATTGCCAGCGCGCGCCCTAACCGATAGTTTAAGAGAATGCTCTGATTAGGACATCATGATCCTAATCGGAGAATTGTCAACCGGCCCGTAAAGGGGGAAGTGCGACCATAATGGCAGCAGATAATCCGACGCTCGGCGCCTTGCTGCGCGGCCTGCGCAATCGCGAGGGCTGGACGCTCAAGGAAATGAGCGCGAAGAGCGGCATCCCCGTTTCGACCCTGTCCAAGGTCGAGCATGACCGGCTGACGCTGACCTACGACAAGCTGCTCCTGCTCAGCCAGCGGCTGGGCCTGCGCATGTCCGAACTGTTCGCGGAGCCTTCAGAGGCGACCGAACAGCCCGTCACCGCGCGGCGCAGCATCGGCCGTATCGCCGATGCGGTCCGCGTAGAGACGCGGAACTATGACTATTACTATCTCTGCACCGAACTGCGCCGGAAGCGCATGATCCCGGTGCTGACCATCATCCGCGCCAAGACGGTCGAGGAATTCGGCGAGCTCGTCCATCATTCGGGCGAGGAATATATCTATGTGCTCAAGGGCCGGATCGAGATCCACACCGATTTCTACGACCCCGTCCTGCTCGAGGAAGGCGAATCGATCTACATCGATTCGAACATGGGCCACGCCTATCTGGCGGGAGAGGGCTGCGACGAAGCCACCGTGCTCGGCGTATGCTCAAGCGCCGACGAAGGGCTCATGCAATCCTTGATGACCCTGCATGGTGACGGTGAGACAGTCGCCCGGAACGGGTCCAAACCGGCCACGCGCCGCAGATTGACCGAGCTTGAAGTGCGGTCGGACTCGAGCCGGGATTAGGCCTGGGCGGGAAAGGGGATCACCTGGACGTCCGTCATACGCCCGTCATCCGTTCCGACTAGCGGCCGCGTTCTTTGAATGGCGGGAGTGATCGGTCGTGATGTCGTGCGTAGGCAGCCTGTCATGTCGAGACGACGGATGAAATCGTACCTCTCGTTTTCCCTCCTGCTCGCCTCCATCCTCGTGGTGCCGGCCCGGCCCGCTACCGCGACACCCCTTGACCGCCTGCCGCTCACGCAGAACGGCGGCACCTGGCGCTCCGGCCACGTGCAGGGCATCGCCGTGGACGTACAGGGCGGCTACATCTATTACTCCTTCACCAATCTCCTCGCGAAATATGATTTCAACGGGAAGCTCGTCGGTACGCTCGTCGGCTGGACGGGCCACCTCGGCGACCTCGATTTCAACCCGGCCGACGGGAAGGTTTACGGCTCCCTCGAATATAAGGAGGACAAGGCCTTCTACATCGCCGTGATCGATGTGCGCCGGCTCGACCGAGTCGGCGTCGAGGCGAGCGAAACGGAAATTTTCCGCACCGTCTATCTGCCCGAGGTCGTCAGCGACTATGCCGCCGACCTGAACGGCGACGGCAAGTTCGACGGCGATGACGGCAAATTCGGGGGCAATGTCGTCGCCTCGCCTGATCATCGCTACGGCTGCTCGGGCATCGACGGCGTGGCCTTCGGTCCCGCGTTCGGCCGCACCGACGGCAAGCGTTACCTGACCGTCGCCTACGGCATCTATGGGAATACTGCGCGCGCCGACAATGACCATCAGGTGCTGCTCCAGTACGACGTCGCCGAATGGGCTCGCTACGCCAGCCCGCTCAGCGAGGCCGCGCCGCATCACCAGGGCCCTGCGGCCGTACACGGCAAATATTTCGTCCGCACCGGCAACACGAGCTACGGCGTGCAGAATCTTGCCTATGACGAGACGCTGCGGCGCTGGTTCCTGGGCGTTTACCAGGGCAAGAAGGCGTCCTTTCCCAATTATCTGCTGTTCGCCGTCGAGGCCCGCGAGCGGCCCGCGCCGGCCGACCTTGTCGGCGTGCCCGGTGGCGGCGGCAAGGGCTGGGAACAGGGCCTGCTGCTTGGCCTGGCCGAAGACGGTCTGAAGGACCCTGCCACGGATATTCGTGGATGGAACCAGAAAGCCGATGTCGGCTTCCAGCCCGTCGGCCACGGGCTGTTTTATCTCGCTGCGAACTCCAAAGGCAAAGACGGGCAGAGCGCCGACCTCACGCTCATGCGCTGGACGGGCGACACGCAAAGGCCCTTCGTCCCCGTGAAGGCGGAGGAACTGCCCGAGCGGGTGAAAGACCCGGCGTCCGGTTCCTGAACAACGACTGTCACATTTGCCGACTAACCGAGGCCTCGACTCGTTGCGGGCGGCCTCTTCGAAGGATTGCTCGCGGTGGCACTGGTCTGCACCCTTCCGAGGACAGTTGATGCACGCGATCGATCGGGAACGGACGCGGTGGTTCCTTCGCAACATCCTGCCGCATGAGCCGGGGCTGAGAAGCTGGCTGGCCCGCCGTCAGCCGCTTGGTCTCGAGATCGACGACATCATCCAGGAGGCATACGCGATCCTTGCCGATCTGGAGACGGTGGACGGCATTCGCCATCCGCGGGCCTATCTCTTCCAGGTCGCGCGATCGGTCATCACCAAGCATCTGCGGCGCGCGCGTGTCGTTCCCATCCACACCGTCGAAAATCTCACGCAACTCGACCAGGCGGACGACTGCGCCTCACCCGAACAGACCGCAATCGATCGCGACGAGTTGCGGCGGCTGGCGCAAGCGATCGGGGCCATGCCGGCCAAGGTCCAGCAGGCATTCATCCTGCGCCGCGTCGAGGGCCTGTCGCAACGTGAGATTTCCGCGCATATGGCGATTTCCGAGAATACCGTCGAAAAACATATCTCGCGCGGGCTCCGCTTTCTCATTGATTGGTTTGGCCATGGCGGAAAAGCTCCGGCAGAATCCTCTAAGCAAAGAGAAATGGAGATTGCGCCTCTAGATGGCCGAACGAGAAACCAGTCGATACATTGACGAGAAAGCTGCCGACTGGATCGCGCGGCTCGATCGCGGGCCGCTTTCGGAGGAAGAATCACAGTCGCTCGAGGCGTGGCTGAGAGAAGATCCACGACGGCGCGGCGCGTTGCTGCGCGCCGATGCGGTGTCGATGCTGAGCGAATCGGCGCGCGCGCTGGGCCCTCAATTCGAACCTCGGCAATTCGTCGCGACCGAGTCACCAG
>JAESGW010000423.1_pt1 | contig 45123 bp, 39 predicted proteins | sample 9269791 | NCBI WGS metagenome assembly JAESGW01 (sample SAMN16773120, study PRJNA677053) | algae metagenome | isolation source: Aphanocapsa lilacina HA4352-LM1 and co-occurring heterotrophs from near cave... | place: USA: Maniniholo cave, near Haena, Kauai, HI | collected 2009-07-28
CCTCAGCCATCGAGGCCACCGAGGCCGGCGCGCGCAGGCCGCCCTGCACCAGCAGCAGCGCGATGCCGCTGTCCTCGATCATGTAGCCCAGGCGTTCCGCCGGGTACTCCGGATCCAGCGGCACATAGGCGCCGCCGGCCTTGAGCACCGCGAGGATGCCCACCATCATCTCCACCGAGCGCTGCGCCAGCAGGCCCACGCGCGTCTCGGGCTTCACGCCCAGCGCGATCAGGCGGTGCGCCAGCCGGTTCGCGCGCGCGTTCAGCTCCCCGCGGCCGAGCACCTGCTCGTCGAAGGCCAGCGCCGGCGCAGCGGGCTCGGCCCGCGCGTGCGCCTCGATCAACGCGTGCACCGCTCGCCCATCGCCGTGCGCGCTCGCGTTCTCGCTCCAGGCGGCAAGCAGCGCGCGCTCCGGCTCGCCGAGCATCGGTACCTCGCCGATCGCCAGCTGCGGCGTCTGCGCGAGCGCGCGCAGCAAGGCGACGTAGTGCGTCGCCATGCGCGCGATCGACGCGACATCGAACAGCTCCACCGCATGCAGCAGCGTGGCGTCGATGCGGCCGTCCTCGAACTCGAGGGTCTGCAGCGTCAGCTCGAACTGCGCATCCTCTTCCTCGAAGTCCAGCCGCTCGACGGCGATGCCCGGCCAGTCGGCCAGCGAACGGTGGTCGCGCCGCACATGGTTGAACATCACCTGGAACAGCGGGTTCACGCTGAGGCTGCGCTCCGGCCGCAGGGCGCCGACCAGCCGCTCGAAGGGCAGGTCCTGGTGCGCCTGCGCGCCGATCGCCGCGTCGCGCGTCTGCGCCAGCAGTTCGTCGAAGGACATGCGTGGATCGACTCGCGCGGGCAGCACCTGCGTGTTGACGAAGAAGCCGACGATGCCGGCGGTCTCGGGGCGATGGCGGTTGGCGATCGGCACGCCCACGCGCAGTTCGGACTGCGCGCAATGGCGATACAGCAGGGCATTGAAGCCCGCCAGCAGCGCCATGAACACGGTCGCGCCCTGCGCCTGCGCGCGCTGGCGCAGCGACTGCACCACGTCCGCCGGCAGCGTGACCGTGTGGTGCGCGGCGCGATAGCGGCCGTCGGCGCGGCGCGGCCGGTCGGTCCGCAGCGCGGTCGCCGGCTGGTCGGTGCCCAGGCGCGCGCGCCACCAGGCGAGCTGGCGGCCGCCTTCGCCCTCGTCGCCGCCCTCGTCGAGCCAGCGGTTCTGCCAGGCGGCGTAGTCGCCATAGCGCACCGGCAGCGGCGCATGCGCGGGCTGCTCGCCGCGCACCCGCGCCGCGTATTCGAGCGCGAGTTCGTCGAGGATCAGCTGGACCGACCAGCCGTCGGACACGATGTGGTGCATCACCACCAGCAGCCGGTGGTCGGCATCGCCGGTGCGCAGCAGCCGCGTGCGCAGCAGCGGCCCGCGCACCAGGTCGAAGGGCTCGGTGCGGATCGCCTCGACCCGCTCGTGCACCGCGGCATCGCGCGCCGCGTCGTCGAGACCGCGCAGGTCCTCGCAACGCAGATCGATCTCGAGCGAGGCCAGCACGCGCTGCATCGCCTCGCCATCGTCGCGCGCGCTCTCGACGAACACGGTGCGCAGCGATTCGTGCCGCTCGACCAGCGCCTGCAGGCCGGCGCGCAGCGCATCGGCGTCGAGCGCGCCGGCGAGCCGCAGGCCTCCGCTCAGGTGATAGGCGGTGCGCGCGGGATCGAGCTTCCAGAGGAACCACTGGCGCTGCTGCGCCGCGGACAACGGCGCCAGGCCGTCCTCCGAGGCATGCCGCGGAATCGGCTGTTCGGCGCGGCCGCTGTCGGCGCCGCCGCGCAGCCGCTGCTTCAGCCGTTCGCGCTGTTCGGGGGTGAGGTTGGCGCGGCGCGCGGCGATGTCTTGGATGTTGGACATGGTTTCTTCGGCGAACAGGTGCGGGCGGGCCATGGGCCCCGGGGGGAGCCAGGGCTAGGCGGCGTTCTCTATCTCTTCGATCAGCCGCGTCTCGACCAGCACGGCGAGCTCGCGGATGGTGGGCGCCTTGAAGAAGGCGGCGGGATGCAGTTCGACCTCGTAGGCCTTGCGGGCACGCGCGAGGATCTGGATCGCGAGCAGCGAATCGCCGCCGAGCTCGAACAGGTTGTCGTCGACGCCGACGCCGGCGATGCCCAGCATCTCCTGCCAGAGGCCGGCGAGACCCTGCTCGAGGTCGCCGTCGGGCGCGGCGTAGGCGGTGGAGAGCGCGGGACGCGGATGGCTGCGGCGCTTCTTCCGTACCGCCGGGCCGGTCTCGACCAGCGCCAGCATGCCGTTGTCGAGCTGGCCCAGGCGCTGCGCGAGGTCGGTGGTGGAGATCGCGACCTGCGCGAAGGCCGGGCCGTTGACGATGCGCTCGAGCGCGCGCGCGCCCTCGGGGCCGTCCATGCCGATGCCCTCGGGCAGCACGCGGCCCGCGGCCATGCCGAGGTCGCGCCAGGCGTCCCAGTTGACCGAGACCACCGGGTACGGCGCGCTGCGCTGCCACAGCGCCGCCAGCGCATCGAGGCAGGCGTTCGCGGCAGCGTAGTCGCTCATGCCGAGGCCGCCGGCCATGCTGGAGATGGACGAGCACAGCAGCACGAAGTCGAGCGGCTCGCCGCGCAGCGCCTCGAGCAGGCAGCGCGTGCCGCGCAGCTTGGGCGCGAACACCGCGTCGACGCGGGCGCGCGTGCGCTGGCCGATCATGCCGCTGTCGGCATGGCCGGCCGCGTGGATCACGCCATGCACCGCGCCGAAGCGCTCGCGCGCCTGCGCGGCGACCGCGCGCATCTGCGCGGCATCGGCCACGTCGGCCGACAGCGCCAGCACCTCGGAACCCAGGGCTTCCAGTTCGAGCAGCTGGCGCAGCTTCGCGCGCAGGGCCGGCGGCTGCGCGTCGTCGCCGGCCAGGCCTTCCCATTCGGCGCGCGCGGGCATCGGCGAGCGGCCCAGCAGCACGAGGCGCGCCTGCCACGAGGCGGCCAGGTGGCGTGCGACCGCGAGCCCCACGCCGCCGAGGCCGCCCGTGACGAGGTAGACCCCGCCTTGGCGGAAGCGCTGGATCGGCGTGCCCGATGCCGCCGGCAATGGCTCGTAGCCACGGACCCAGCGGTGCGGGCCGCGCAGCGCGATCCGCGTCTCGTCGGTGCCCGCATGCGCGCCCGCCGCCAGCTGCGCGAACAACCGCGCCTGCGCGCCGCTGCCCGCGGCCGGCAGCACCACGTCGGCCACGCGCGCATCGATGTGCGGGTATTCCTGGCCGATCACCTTGCAGAGGCTGAAGACGGTGGCCTTCTCGGGGCACAGCAGTTCATCGCCCGCGACGTCCTCGGACTGGGTGAGCACCGCCTGCAGCGACAGCCGGCGCTCGCCGCCCGCGGCGACGGCCTCGAGCGCCTGCGCCAGCGCGAACAGGCTGAAGAAGCCGCGCTCGAGCGCGGTCTCGGCAGCCGCATCGGCAGCGACGGGCGCGTCGGCATCGATACCACCCAGGTGATGGATGCGCGCGACCGGCCCGAAGGCCGATCGCACCTTGCGCAGCACGGCCTCGTGGTCGGCGCGCTCGCCGGCGCGCAGCGCGTAGTGGTGCGGCGCATGCTCGGCGAAGACCTGCGCATGGTCGACGCGCACGACCGCGTGGCCGGGCCAGGCCTGGCGCAGGTGCTCGACGAAGGCACGCTGGAAGTCGTCGGCATTGCCGATCACCAGCGTGCAGCCGTCGGCGGGCGCGGCGCCCGCCACGGGCTCGGCCGGGTCGAGGCGCTTCCATGCGGGCACGTGGAACGGGCCGCTGGCGGCGCCGGCCGGTGCATCGGCGGGCGCGGCCTCCTTCCAGTACGACTGGCGCTGGAACGCATAGGTCGGCAGCGGCACGCGGCGCGCGGCGCGGCCGGGATGGCAGGCCTGCCAGTCGATCGGCACGCCGGCGCACCACAGCGCGCCGATCGCGCCGGCCATGTGGCGCTCGTTGTGCAGCCGCTGCTGCGGATGACCCTGGCTCGACACGATGCCGGCGGCCGAGGCCGCCAGCGGATGCTGGCGCGCGAGGCCGCTGAGCGTTTCGCCCGGCCCCACTTCGAGCAGCACGCGGCCTGGCGTGCCCAGCAGGTGCGCGAGGCCGTCGGCGAAGCGCACCGTGCCGCGCAGGTGGCGGGCCCAGTAGGCCGGATCGACGGCTTCCTGCGCGGTGATGGGCCGGCCGGTGACGTTGGAGAGGAAGGGAATGCCCGGTGCCTGGCGCGGCACGCCCGCGACCACCTTCTGCAGCGCGTCCACGATCGGATCGGTCAGCGCCGAATGCGAGGCGATCGACACCAGCAGCCGACGCGGCAGCAGGCCGCGCGCGCTCATCCGCGCCTCGGCCGCCTCGATGGCCGCGAGCGGCCCGGCCAGCACGCACAGCTGTTCGCCGTTGATGGCGGCGATGTCGCAGCCGGTGGCCAGGAAGGGCTGCAGTTCGGCTTCGGACAGCGCGATGGCGGTCATGGCGCCGGGCTGCATCGACTGCATCAGGCGGCCGCGCTCGGCCACGATGCGCAGCGCGTCCTCGAGCCGGAACACGCCCGCGAGGCAGGCCGCGACGTACTCGCCGAGGCTGTGGCCCAGCATCAGCGCGGGCCGCACGCCGCGCGCCATCCACAGCCGCGCCATCGCGTACTCGGCGACGAACAGCAGCGGCTGCGTGTACTCGATGCGCGCGAGCCGCGCGTCGGCCTCGGCCTCCGCCTCCGGCGCGGGGTACAGCAGCGCGCGCAAGTCCTCGCCGAGGATGTTCTCGAGCAGCGCGCAGCAGCGGTCGACCTCCTCGCGGAACACCGGATGGTCGCGGTACAGCGCGAGGCCCATGTTGGCGTGCTGCGTGCCGCCGCCCGGGAACAGGAAGACGACCTCGGGCGCCGTCTCGGGCGCGCGCTGCGGCGCATCGAGATCGTCCGCGGCCGCGCGCAGCGACTGCAGCGCGAAGGCGGTGTCGCCCGCCACCACCGCGGCGCGCTGCGCGAAGGCACGGCGGCCGTTCTGCAGGGTCTGCGCGACATCGGCCAGCGATGCCTCGGGATGCGCCTCGAGGTGGTCGGCCAGCAGCGCCGCGGCCTCCCGCAGCGCGGCGGGCGCCTGCGCCGACAGCGGCAGCACCTGCCAGCCGCCCGCGTTCCTTTCGGCGCGAACGGCGGGCGCTTCCTCGAGCACCACGTGCACGTTGGTGCCGCCGATGCCGAACGAGCTCACGCCCGCGCGGCGCGGCACCGGGCCTTCGGGCCAGGGCTTCGACACCGTGTTGACGTAGAACGGGCTGTTCGCGAAGTCGATCCGCGGATTGGGCGCGCGGAAATGCAGGCTCGCGGGCAGCACGCGGTGGCGCAGCGCCTGCGCGGCCTTGATGAGGCCGGCCACGCCGGCGGCCGCGTCGAGGTGGCCGATGTTGGTCTTGACCGAACCGAGAGCGCAGAAGCCGCGCCGCTCGGTGTCGGCGCGGAAGGCCTGGGTCAGCGCGGCGATCTCGATCGGGTCGCCGAGCGTGGTGCCGGTGCCGTGGGTCTCGACATAGCCGATGGTGTCGGCCGACACGCCCGCGATCAATTGCGCCGCGCGTATCACCTCGGCCTGGCCGTCCACGCTGGGCGCGGTGAAGCCGACCTTGGCCGAGCCGTCGTTGTTGGCAGCGCTGCCCTTGATGACCGCATGGATGGTGTCGCCGTCGCGCAGCGCCTCGTCGAGCCGCTTGAGCACGACCACGCCCGCGCCGCTGCCGATCACCGTGCCGGCGGCCTCGGCGTCGAAGGCGCGGCAGTGGCCGTCGGGCGAGAGGATGGCGCCGGCCTGCCAGCGGTAGCCGCCTTCCTGCAGCAGGTTGAGCCATACGCCGCCCGCGAGCGCCATGTCGCAGTCGTGCGCCAGCAGCGCCTGGCAGGCGGTGTGCACCGCCGTCAGCGAGGTCGAGCAGGCGGTCTGCACGCTCACGGCCGGGCCGCGCAGGTCGAGCTTGTAGGCCACGCGCGTGCACAGCGAACCGCCCGAGTTGCCGCTCATCAGGCCCAGCAGGTCGGCGATGCCGCTGTGCGCGCCGAGGCCGAACGAGGGCAGCAGGTTGCGGATCAGGTAGACGTTGGCGCCCTCGCCCGCGTACACGCCGACCTTGCCCTGCCAGCGCTCGGGATCGCAGCCCGCATGCTCGAGCGAGGACCAGGCGCATTCGAGAAAGATGCGCTGCTGCGGATCGAGGGTCTCGGCCTCGCGCGGCGCGTAGCCGAAGAAGGCGGCGTCGAACTGGTCGAAGCCCTCGAAGCGCACGCCGGCCTTGACGTAGTCGGGCTCCTCGAGCACCGACTGCGGCACGCCCTGCGCGCGCAGCTCCTCGTCGGAGAAGCGCCGGATCGACTCCACGCCGTCGCGGATGTTGCGCCAGAAGGCATCGACATCGTCGGCACCGGGAAAGCGCCCGGCCATGCCGACGATGGCGATCTCCAGGCCGGTGGGTTCGCCGGGAACGGCGTCGAAGGACTCGGGCGTGGTCATCAGTGGACTCTTTCTGCCGCCTTGCGGCGTTGAAGCATGGCGGCGCGCTGGCGCAGCGCGCGCTCGTCGATGGCGGCCGACGCGGCGGCGGCCTCGGCACGGCCACCGCCCTGCTCGATGGCGCGCGCCAGCGACTCGACGGTGGGGTGCTTGAACAGCTGGACCAGCGGCAGCTCGATGCGCAGCCGGTCCTGCAGCAGGCGGTGCGCGCGGATCAGCAGCAGCGAATGGCCGCCGAGGTCGAAGAAGTTGTCGTGCTGGCCGACCTGCGGCACCTGCAGCACCTCGGACCAGATGGCCGCGAGCGTGCGCGCCACCTCGCCCTGCGGCGCCTCGTAGGCGCGCGCGCCGGCCAGGCCGTCGGGCTCGGGCAGCGCCTTGCGGTCGACCTTGCCGTTGGCATTGAGCGGCAGCGCATCGAGCACGACGATGGCGCGCGGCACCATGTAGTCGGGCAGCGACCGGCCGAGGCGCTCGCGCAGCGCGGCGGTGTCGACGGGCGCGTCGCCGCGCGGCGAGACGTAGCCGACCAGCGTCGCGCCGGCCGGGCCTTCCTGCGCGACCACCACCGACTCGCGCACCTCGGGCTGGGCCGCGAGCTGGGCCTCGATCTCGCCGAGCTCGATACGCAGGCCGCGGATCTTGACCTGGTGGTCGATGCGGCCCAGGTACTCGATCTGGCCCTCGGCGTTCCAGCGCACGAGGTCGCCGGTGCGGTAGAGCCGGTCGCCCTGGCCGAAGGGATCGGCCACGAAGCGCTCGGCGCTGAGGCCGGCGCGGTTCAGGTAGCCGCGCGCGAGGTTCACGCCGCCGAGATAGAGCTCGCCGGCCACGCCGCGCGGCACGCGGTTGAGTTCGGCGTCGAGCACCCAGGCCCGGGTGTCGCTGATCGGGCGGCCGATCGGCACCAGGCTTTCGCCATCGTCGCGGCAGGTCCACCGCGTGACGTGGATGGTGGTCTCGGTCGGACCGTAGAGGTTCTGCAGCGAGGCGCCGGCCAGGCGCCGCAGCGCCTCCTTCTGCGTCTCGGCCGGCATCGCCTCGCCGCCGCAGATGATGTAGCGCAGCCGCGTGCGCGACTCGATGCCCGGATGCGCGAGGAAGGCCTGCAGCATCGAGGGCACGAAGTTCAGTGTCGTGACCTGGTGGCGCTCGATCAGTTGCACCAGCCGTTCGGGATCGCGGTGGTCGCCGGGGTTGGCCACCACGAGCCGCGCGCCGGCCGTCATCGGCCAGAACATCTCCCACACCGACACATCGAAGCCGAACGGCGCCTTGTGCAGCACCGTGTCGTCGCGCGAAAGACCGTAGACGCGCTGCATCCAGGCCATGCAGCTGTGCAGCGCGCCGTGCCGCACGGCCGCGCCCTTGGGCCTGCCGGTGGAGCCCGAGGTGTAGATCACGTAGGCGAGGTTCTCGCCGTGCAGCGCGACCTCGGGGTCGGATTCGGGCTCGCTGCCGAGGTCGAGGCTGTCGATCTCGAGCACCCGGAGCCCGCCGCGCGCGGCGATGCAGTCGCGCGTGGCGCGGTGGGCGAGCAGGAGGTCGATGCCGCTGTCGTCGACCATGTAGGCCAGGCGCTGCGCCGGGTAGTCGGGGTCGAGCGGCAGGTAGGCGCCGCCGGCCTTGAGGATGGCGAGCAGGCCCACGACCAGCTCGACGCTGCGTTCCATCGCGATGCCCACGCGCGCATCGGGCCGCACGCCAAGCGCGACCAGGCGGTGCGCGAGGCGGTTGGCGCGGCGGTTGAGCTCGGCGAAGCTCAGGGCCTCGTCGGCGAACAGCAGGGCGATGGCCGCGGGCTGCTGGCGCGCATGGCGCGCGATGGCGCGGTGCACCGGCTCGGCGCCGGGCTCGCGCGTGGCATCGACGCTCCAGCGCGCGATCTCGGCCTGCTCGCTCGCCGCCAGCAGCGCGACATCGCCGACCGCGCGCGTGGCATCGCCCGCCAGGGCCTCGAGCAGCGCGAGGTAGTGGCCGGCCATGCGCTCGATGGTGTCGGCGTCGAACAGCTCCGCCGCGTAGATGAGGTCGAGCCGCGGCGGACCGTCCATGCGCTCGCGCACTTCGAGCACGAGTTCGAACTGGGCCTCGAGGTCGGGCAGCGCATGGTCCTCGGCATCGAGGCCGCCGAGCTGGCGCAGCGCGCCGCGGTCCTCGAGCAGGTGGTTGAACATCACCTGCACCAGCGGGCTGTGGCTCATGCTGCGCTCGGGCTGCAGCAGCTGCACGAGCTGCTCGAACGGCAGGTCCTGGTGCGCCTGCGCGCCGAGCACCGCTTCGCGCGCCTGCGCGAGCACGCCGGCCAGCGGCGTGCGGCCGTCGATGCGGTTGCGCAGCACCAGGGTGTTGACGAACAGGCCGATGATCCGCTCGAACTCGGGCCGGCCGCGGTTGGCGACGGCGGCGCCGACACGGATGTCCTGCTGGCCGGTGTAGCGGTGCAGCAGCGCATGCAGCCCTGCCAGCAGCACGATGAACAGCGTGGCGCCCTCGGCCTGGGCCAGCGCGCGCAGCGTCGCGAGCAGCGGCGCGGACAGCTCGAAGCCATGGCGCGCGGCGCGGTAGCTCGCGCGCGGCTGGCGCGGGCGGTCGGTGCGCAGCTCGAGCACCGGGTGCTCGTGGCCCAGCTGCGCGCGCCACCAGGCGGCCTGGCGCTCGGCCTCGCCGGCCGCGAGCCAGTCGCGCTGCCAGGCGGCGTAGTCGGCGTATTGCAGCGCGGGCGCGGCGATGCCGGCCGCGCGGCCCTGCAGGCGCGCGGCGTAGCCCGCGGCCAGTTCCTCGAGCAGCACCTGCATCGAGGCGCCGTCGGAGACGATGTGGTGCATCGCGACGACCAGCAACTGGGCCGCGTCGGCGGTACGCAGCAGCGCGACGCGCAGCAGGCCGCCTCGCGTGAGATCGAAGGGGGTGGCCTTGATGCGGCGCGCTTCCTCGGCCAGCTTGGCCGCGCGCGTTTCGGCGGGCAGCGCGCGCAGGTCGACGATCTCGACGCCGGCTTCGGCGGCCTCCTGGACCCATTGCATCGGCACGCCGTCCGCGCCCGCGCGGAACACGGTGCGCAGCGACTCGTGGCGCGCCACCAGGTCGCCGAGCGCGGCGCGCAGCGCATCGGCATCGAGGGCGCCGCGCAGCTGCATCGCACCGCTCATGTGATAGGCCGCGCTTCGGGGATCGAGCTGCCACAGGAACCATTGGCGCTCCTGCGCATGCGAGAGCGGCAGGCCCTGCGCGCGCTGCGCCGCGCCGAGCACGGCGACGGGCGCGGGACGCTCGCGCCGGCCCGTGGCCCGCAGCCGGCCCACGGCGGCCGCGCATTCGCGCAGGCGCGGCTGCTCGAACAGCAGCCGCACGGGGAAGTCGATCTCCCAGTGCGAGGCGATGCGCGCGGCGGCCTGCGTGGCGCTCAGCGAGTTGCCGCCGCGCGCGAAGAAGTGCGCGTCGCGCGGCAGCGCGGGCGCTTCGGCCTGGCGCAGCACCTCGCGCCAGATCGCATCGAGGACGCGTTCCGTGTCGTCGAGCGCCACTTCAGCGACCGCCTCGGTGGCGGGGCCGCCCTTCACGAAGCGGCCGCGCTCGTGGATCGCATAGGCATCGGCACTGCGATCGAGCCAGCCCGCGCGGCAGGCGCCGCGCTGCAGCTTGCCGCTGGTGGTCTTGGGCATGCCGCCCGGGTTGAGCAGCACCACGGCCGACAGCGGCTCGCCGAACACCTCGCTGACCGCGGCGCTCAGCGCCTCGACCAGCAGCTGCGGCGGCACCAGCTTCTGCATGCTGCGCGAGATCTCGGCGGCCGCGCCGATGCCCTCGCCGTCGGGACCATGGGCCGCGAAGACCGCGACGCGGCCCTTGCGCACCGCCTCGACCTCGGCCTCGATCACGCGCTCGATGTCCTGCGGGTAGATGTTGTGGCCGCGCACGATGATCAGGTCCTTGATGCGGCCCGTGACGTAGAGCTGGCCCTCATGGAAGAAGCCGAGGTCGCCGGTGCGCAGCCAGCGCAGGCCGTCGCGCTCGACGAAGGTCTCGCCCGAGGCGCTTTCGTTGCCCCAGTAGCCGGCGCCGATGCTCGCGCCGGCGATCCAGATCTCGCCGATGGCGCCCTCCTCGAGCACCGCGCGCGTGGCCGGATCGACGATCTCCACGCGGTGCTCGACCGCCACGCCGCCACAGCCGACCAGCACCGTGCCGTCCTCGCCCGGCAGGCTAGGCGTGCCCTGCCCCGCGGCCAGGCCCGCGTTCGAGAAAGCGCGCGCGACCATGCCGTCGCCGCGCCGCCCGCCCGTGACGTAGAGCGTGGCCTCGGCCAGCCCGTAGCAGGGATAGGCCGCGCCGGCATCGAAGCCGGCGGCGGCGAAGCGCTCGATGAAGGCAGCCTCGGTGTCGGCGCGCACCGGCTCGGCGCCGGTGTAGGCCACGCGCCAGCTCGACAGGTCGAGCGTGGCGAGCTGCGCGTCCTTCACGCGCTCGAGGCACAGGCGGAACGCGAAGTCGGGTCCGCCGCTGAGCGTGGCGCGGTGGCGCGAGATCAGCTCGAGCCAGCGCACCGGCCGCTCGAGGAAGTGGCGCGGCGAGGTCAGCACCAGCGGGATGCCGCTGTAGAGCGGCTGCAGCAGGCCGCCGATCAGGCCCATGTCGTGATAGAGCGGCGCCCACGAGACGAACTTGTCGTCGGGCCCGATGCCCATGCCGACCTGGATCGCATGCTCGTTGGCCATCAGGTTGCCGTGCGTGACGATCACGCCCTTGGGTGCCGAGGTCGAGCCCGAGGTGTATTGCAGGAAGGCGATGTCGTCGTCGCCGGGATCGAAGGGCTGCCAGGACTCGGCCAGCGCTGCGTCGACCGCGTCGACGGCGAGGATCGCGGCACCGGCGAACTGCGTCGGCGCGGTCTCGGCGATGGCCGCTTCGAGCGCCGCGGTGGTCAGCACGCAGCGCGCGCCGCAGTCGGCGGCCACGCCCGCGAGGCGCGCGAGGTGCTGGGGCCGGGCCGACTCGGGCGGGAAGATCGGCACCGCGATCACGCCCGCGTAGAAGCAGGCCAGCATGGCGATCGCGTAGTGCTCGCCGTTGTCGAGCATGACCAGCGCGCGGTCGCCGCGCGACAGGTCGCGCTGCAGCCGCGCGGCCAGCGCGCGCACGCCGTGCTCGAACTCGCCGTAGCAGAAGGACTGCTCGCGCGGAACGCCGCCGATTTCGTCGACGACGGTGAGCCAGGTGTGGTCGGCGCGCTGCCGCGCCAGTGCGCGCAGATGGGCCACGAAGTTGCGCGGGCGCGCGGATGCGGATGCCGGCGCCGCTGCCTTGCTTGTCATTTCTCTAGCCTCCAGACGATCGAAAGCGGCATCGCGGCCGCGTGTCATTGGGGTGCATCCCTGCACCGTCGCCGAGCCCACCGCCTCATGTCCTGGCCATCGTCAGACCAGCGAAGGGGTCGCGTGGCGGCCGCCCGGCACGACCGCTCCCGGAGCGAGCCGTCGCGACAAGGCCTCGAGGAACGCGCCTTCGCCATGCCGCAGGAAGAAGTGGCCGCCATCGAACCAGTCGAGCGTGACCGCATGCGTCGCCTCGCGCGACCAGGCCTCGACACGCGCCGCGTCGATGTCGTCGTCGCGGCCCGCGAAGACATGGATCGGCAACGGCAGCGGCGGCCGTTCGCGCTGGCCGAAGCTTTCGCAGATGCGGTAGTCGGCGGCGAGCACGTCGAGGGTGATGCGCATCAGCTCCTCGCTCGCGAAGACCTCCTCGGGCGTGCCGCCCTGCCTGCGCAGGTCGGCGATCAGCGCCCGGTCGTCGTTCCTGTCCGCGAAACGATCGGGATCGCGGCACGAAGGCGCCGCGCTGCCGGACACCAGCAGCGCCCGAGGCAAGGCACGCCGCTCGTCATGCAGGCGCCGCGCGATGCCCCAGGCCAGCAACGCGCCCATGCTGTGGCCGAAGAGCGCGAAGCGCCCCTGCAGCGCCGCGGCCTGCTCGGTGCACAGCCGCGCCACGAGCGCATCGAAGTCCTCGACGAAATCCTCGCCCATGCGCGCGCCACGGCCCGGCAGTTCGACGGGCACGATCCGCAGCCATTGCGGCACGAGGCGGCGCCAGCGCAGGTACATGGTGGCGCTCGCGCCGGCACAAGGCAGGCACAGCAGCGCGAGCTCCGGCGTGCCCACGCTCAACCGATCGCGCCTTCGGTGGCCGCGGACCGACCTTCCTGCGCGGCCATCCATTCGCGCAGCGAGCGGGGGCGCATGTCGGTCCAGGTCTGCTCGACATAGGCCAGCACCGTCTTCTTGTCGCCCTTGACGCCGTCGACGGCGGTCCAGCCGCTGGGCACGGCCTTCCAGTGCGGCCAGATGGAATATTGGTCTTCGTGGTTGACCAGGACGATGAAGGTTTCGTCTTCGCGGTCGAAACAGCTGGTAGACATCGAGGCATCCTTGTGCGGTTGAACATGGGAAGCGCCGGCGACCGCCCGTGCGGGCGTCGCGTGGAAGGGCGCTCCTGCTCAACAGGACGCTTCAGCGGGTCATCTGTTCATTTGCACGGGGTCGACGGGCCCCGGATGCGGACGCGCGGGCGAGGCGCTCGCCGCGCGTCGATGCGTCAGTGCTTGCCGGGCGCGTGGCCGGCGTCGTCGTGCGGGATGTCGTCGCCGCCGATGTCGTTGACGGGTGGCACCATGCCCGCGAGCAGCCAGAGGCGGGCCGCCTTGTCGTAGGCGCGGCGGTGGGCCGGGTCGGCCGCCAGCCAGGTCGTCATTTCGTCCCGCGCCGCGTCGTCGAAGGTGTCGCGGTCGTATTCCCGCTGCACCCACGTCCACGCGGCATTCCAGACGGGATCGTCCTTGTCTTGAGTCATGCCAGAAGGTGGTTCGCTTTGTTCTTGCCGGTGCCGGTGGCCCCTTGCTGCCAGCGCAGCAGGCACGAACCATACCAAACCATGCCCATGCCTCGATGCATGGACGGTCATCGGCCCTCAGTCGGCGTCGAGCAGGTGGGCACAGCCCTTGATCGCGGCCGCGGCATCGGCGATCAACCCGTTGACGAGGCCCAACGCGCAATCGAGCCGCGCCGCGATCTCGCGCTGCGTGAGCCCCTCGAGGCGATAGAGCTCGAAGACCAGCCGCGTGCGCGGCGGCAGCCCGGCCAGCGCGCGATCGATCGCATGCAGGACCTGGCGCTCGCGCATGCGCCGATCGGGCGTCTCGACGTTCGGGATCTCGAGCACTTCCACGTCCACGTCGAAGGTGCGGTAGTTCGCCTCGACACGGTGGCGCCGGCAGTAGTCGAGCGCCATGTTGCGCACCACCTGGCAGCAGTAGCCGATGGGTTTCTCGGCCAGCCGCACGGACGCGCCGTCGACGATCTTCAGATAGGCGTCCTGCACGACGTCGTCCGCGAGGTCCGGGGTGTTGACGATCTTGCGGGCGACGCGCCACAGCTGTGCTCGATGGGCGATGAAGACTTCTCCGAGCGAGGGCTCGGACAAATGCGATGGCATGTGCAACACCTCTTGAGAGCGGGACGAAGTGGACGACGCGAATCCTGGAGGCTCTGGATTACTACTTTGGTAATCCAAAAAAGAATAAGAATCATTCCTATCTATAACCATGTTTCCGGGCACCTCTGAACTCGCGTTCGGGCGAGAAATCAGGACGAAAAAACTTGGGGGGACTGACGTTGCAGCGGGACCGGAACGATGTTCCGCGAAAGGAACATCAGGCCCGCATTGGCTTGCGCGGTGGCGGGCGATGATAGCCCAGATTGTTTGACAGGCATGCGTCAGGCATTGCATGCCGGCCATGCGGCACGTCGACAATCCAGCGCCCTGCTTCACGGCATTGCAGCATCGGCGGCCCTCTAGAATTCCGCCCCTCAGCCCGATCGCGTCTCCATGAACATCGTCGTCAACGAAGAACTCAAAGCCTATATCGATCCCCTCACGCCCGAGGAGCACGAAGCCCTCGAACGCAGCATCCTGACCGAAGGCTGCCGCGATGCGCTGGTGCTGTGGGGCGACGTTCTCGTCGACGGCCACAACCGCTATGCGATCTGCCAGAAGCATGGCCTGCCGTTCCAGACCGTGCAGAACACGCGCTTCCAGTCGATCGAGGACGTGCACCTGTGGATGATCGACCAGCACCTGGGCCGGCGCAGCATCTCGGACTTCGTGCGCGGCGTGCTCGCGCTGCGCAAGAAGGACATCGTGACGGAGCGCCGCGCGCGCTCGGCGAACGTGTCGTCTTCGACCGCCGATGCCGAAGCGCCCGCGAGCTCGGCCGCGAGCGCCGACGATGCGAGCGTGCCGCCGCCTCCACCGCTCAACAGCCGCGAAGCCATCGCCAAGGCCGCGCGCATCAGCAGCACCCAGGTGCAGATGATCGAGAAGATCCAGAAGCAGGCCGCGCCCGAGGTGGTGGCCGCGGTGAAGTCCGGCACCATCTCGATCAACGCGGCTGCTGCCGTGGCGAGCCTGCCCGCCGAGGAGCAGGTGGCCGCCGCGAACGCGGGCAAGGACGAACTGAAGCTCGCGGCCAAGCGAGCGCGCGAAGCGAAGCGCAAGCCGCGCGAGGACGATGCCGAAACCTCGTCCGACACCGAATCGCCGCCGTTCGATGTGGCCGATTCCGAGCAGGTTCAGGCGCTGAAGCAGCGCGTGGCGGCGCTCGAATCCGAGAACAAGGCGCTGCGCGAGCAGATCGCCACGCTGCAGCTGCAACTGGCGGCCGCCTGAGCGCGCGGCCGCGGGCACCGCGTCAGAGCGCGATCTCCGTCACCTTCGCGCCCTGCACCGAGACACCGGCCTCGAGGCCGACGTTCGTCAGCACGAAGCCCACCACGGGCTGGCGGATCGTGTTGGTGTCGATGCTGCCGTTGGCACCGATGGTCGCGACGGCCACCGTGGCATCGGCACCGGCCGTCCATCCCTTGCTGCTGCGGAACTTGTCGAGCGCGGCCTGCGTGGTGAACAGGTAGATCACGGCCTTCGACTGCGCGCCCGCCTGGAAGCCGATCGAGCCCGAGGTGGTGCTGTAGTAGGACTGCGTGCGGCCGTTCACGCGCAAGGCGCCGCGGCCGTATTCGGCGCCCACGCCCATGCTCGCGCCGACCACGGCCGGGAACACCAGCACGCCGCTCGATTTGGCGACCAGCTCGCGCGAACCGCGCACCGAGTCGTAGAGCTTGGACAGCGAGGCATCGACCTGTGCGTCGATCGATGCGCGCGAGGACGCGCTGCTGGCCTGGTTCTCGGGACGCGTGGTCGTGCAACCGACGAAGGCAATGCTGCTCGCGGCCACTGCACAGGCGACGGCCACCGTACGAAGCGAAGAGATGGGCATGGCGAACTCCTTTGCTGAAACATGACGCAAACCGTGCCCGCGACGATGCGGGCCTGGCCATGCTACGGCGCGCATATCGCTCCATGGCGCGTTGTGGAAGACCGCCTACGCCAACTCAAGCCGATGCAGAAGGCACGTTCGAGCGGGCCAGCGCCACCGCGTCGGCACCCGCGGGGAAGCGCAGTTGCCCCGTCTCGTCGTTCGCGGCGCGCCACACGGTCTCGGCCACGTCGGATGCCGTGGTCACTTCCGAGATGCCCGCGAAGGACGCGAAGACCTGCTGCGCATAGGCCCCATAGGCCGGCGGGATCAAGCCCTCCATGCGCGACTGGCCGTTGCTCGTGAAGTTCGTGCTCGGCGCATAGCCTGGCTGCACCAGCTTCACGCGCACGCCGAAGGCCGCGAGTTCGTGCGCCAGCGAGCCCGTGAAGCCTTCGATGGCCGTCTTGCTGGCCGTGTAGACCGCGACCAGCGGCATCGGTGCCAGCGTGGCGCTCGAAGTCACGTTCACCACCACGCCGGCGCGGCGCGCGCGGAACTGCGGCAGCACCGCCTGCGTCATCGCCATCACGCCGAAGGTGTTGGTCTCGAAGACTTCGCGCGTGGTGCTCATCGGCGTCGCCTCGAAGGCACCGAGCAGTCCGATGCCCGCGTTGTTGACGAGCACGTCGATGGGTCCGCTCGCCTCGAGCGCGGCGGCGATGCTCTGCGGTTTCGTGACGTCGAGGGCCACGATGCGCAGCCGCTCGTCGCGCGGCAGCAGGTCTTCGCGCGGCGTGCGCATGGTGGCGATCACGCGCCAGCCCTGCGACAGGAAATGGCGCGCGGTCTCGAGGCCGTAGCCGGACGAGCAGCCGGTGATGAGGACGGTTTTCATGGGTGTTTGCTGAGTGGTTGACATGGAAGCGAACGATATCCAGAGAAAACCGGACCATCTACAATGAAAAGTCCACGATTCTTTTGCAAGCGTCCGGCCATGAACGATCCGCTCTCAGAGGTCATCGCGCTGCTCAATCCGCGCGCCGTGTTCTCGAAGGGCATCAGCGGCGCTGGTCGCTGGGCCGTCCGCTATTCCGATTTCGGCCAGCCCAGCTTCTGCGCGGTGATCAGCGGAAGTTGCCGCCTCGCGGTCGAGGGCGAGGAAGCCATCGCCCTCGAAGCGGGCGACTTCGTGCTCATGCCGGCGACGCCGGGCTTCACGCTGTCGAGCTTCGAGGCAGCCGCACCCGTTCACCTCGATCCCAAGCTCGCGCCCGCACCCGAAGGCGAGGCTCGCCACGGCACGCGCGATGGCCCACCCGACGTGCGCCTGCTCGGCGGCTATTTCGTATTCGATTCGCCCGATGCGGCCTTGCTGGTCTCGCTGCTGCCCACGCTGGTGCATGTGCGCGGCGTCGACCGGCTGTCGGTGCTGGTGCGCCTGGTCGGCGAGGAGTCGAGCGAGGAGCGCTCCGGGCGCGAGCTCGTGCTCACGCGCCTCGTCGAGGTGCTGCTGGTGGAAGCGCTGCGTTCGTCTTCCGGCGAGGATGCGCCACCCGGCCTGCTGCGCGGACTGGCCGACGCGAGGCTCGCATTGGCGCTGCGCCAACTGCACGCGGATCCCGCGCGACCATGGACCATGGCGCAACTCGCGCGGCAGGCCGCGCTGTCGCGCTCGGCCTTCTTCGATCGCTTCACGCGCGCCGTCGGACTGCCACCGATGGAATATCTGCTGGCCTGGCGCATGGCGCTCGCGAAGAACCTGCTCGAACATCACGATCTCGCGATCGCCGAGGTTGCCCAACGCGTGGGCTACGGCTCGGCGAGCACCTTCAGCACGGCCTTCAGCCGGCATGTGGGACTGCCACCTGGGCGCTACGCACGGCGTGCGTAATCTCCTCGCGCGGGGCCGCATGCACGTGCCTGCTACAATGCGCCTTCGCTCGGACCACCTGAGCGTTGCCTGGCCAGGCAAGCTGAATCTCACACCAGCGCGTCGAAGTCACTACGACGAGAAAAACAACAATGACTTCCGCAAAGGAATCTTTGCCGTAGCGTGGACCGCGTAAGAGTTCACGACCATATTTCCAAAGCCCGCCTCGTGCGGGCTTTGTTCGTTTTGGGCCACCGTTCGCGCACGATGACCGGCCCAACAAGGAATCGAAACCCGAAAAGACAAACGGGCTACGTGATTTCTCACGTAACCCGTTGTTTTATATGGCGGAGTGGACGGGACTCGAACCCGCGACCCCCGGCGTGACAGGCCGGTATTCTAACCAACTGAACTACCACTCCTGGTAGACAACGTTCACTCCTTGCGGAGCCGAGTGTTGACGACTCGTGCCTGCTTCACTTGCATGAAACTGGCGACCCTACGGGGATTCGAACCCCGGTAGCCACCGTGAAAGGGTGGTGTCCTAGGCCTCTAGACGATAGGGTCAAAACCTTAGGAACCGTGCTGCGATCAGCACTTCTTCTCTTCTCGACACTTTTGATGGTGGAGGTAAACGGGATCGAACCGATGACCTCTTGCATGCCATGCAAGCGCTCTCCCAGCTGAGCTATACCCCCTCTTTGACATTCCAGTGCTTCTTTTCAGAATCACCTTGTGTCGGTGTCGAGCCTCAAATTATAGACCGATTTTTAGGCCACTTTCAAACGCTCGATGATTTTTTCTTTAGAAAAAATCGCGAGGACCGCATCGAGCGATGGCGTCTGTGGCGTCCCCATCACGAGAACACGCACCGGCATCGCCAGAGCAGGCATCTTGAGCGAATGCGCAGCCAAGGTTTCCTTGATGGCCGCGGCGATCGTCGCCTTGTCCCACGTCGGAAGGGTGGAGAGTTTATCCGCAAGTGTGGCCACCGCAGGCTTCACCGCATCGGTGATGTGTTGCGCACGATCCGCTTCGCTCGCGTGGACGTCTGCATAGAAGGCCGCGGCCCAGTCGGCCAGTGCGACGGTGGTCTCGCAGCGGTCCTTGAACAGCGCGCAGATGGCGACGAGCCGATCGTCGGCCTCGATGCCGCGCTTCTTCAGTTGCGCGGCCACCAGCGGCGCGAGCGCGTCGTCGCTCTTGGCCTTGATGTACTGCGCGTTGACCCATGCGAGCTTGGCCGCGTCCCATTGCGCCGGGCTCTTCGACAGGTGCGAGCCGTCGAACCAGCTCACCATCTGCTCGCGCGTGAACAGCTCGTCGTCGCCGTGGCTCCAGCCGAGACGCGCGAGGTAGTTGAGCATCGCCTCGGGCAGGTAGCCGTTGTCCTCGTAGGCGGTCACGCTCACGGCGCCGCGGCGCTTCGAGAGCTTCTGGCCGTCGTCGCCGAGGATCACGGGCACATGGCCGAACTGCGGCAGCGGTGCGCCGAGCGCGTGGAAGATGTTGATCTGCCACGGCGTGTTGTTGATGTGCTCGTCGCCGCGGAACACGTGCGTGATGTTCATGTCCCAGTCGTCGACCACCACGGCGAAGTTGTAGGTGGGCACACCGTCGGGCCGCAGGATGATGAGGTCGTCGATCTCGCGGTTGTTGATGGTGATCTCGCCCTTGACGAGGTCGCTCCAGGTCACGTCGCCTTCGGGCGGATTGCAGAAGCGCACCACCGGCGGCACGCCTTCGGGAATGGGCGGCAGCACCTTGCCGGGCTCGGGGCGCCAGCGGCGGTCGTACAGGGTCTTCTCGCCGCGCGCCTTCTGCGCCTCGCGCATCTCGTCGAGCTCGGCGGGCGTGGCGTAGCAGTGGTAGGCCGTGCCGGCTTCGAGCATCTGCGCGATCACGGCCTGGTAGCGCTCGAGACGCTGCATCTGGTAGATCGGGCCCTCGTCGTAGTCGAGGCCGAGCCAGTGCATCGATGCGAGGATCTGGTCGGTCGAATCCTGCGTGGAGCGCGCGACGTCGGTGTCCTCGATGCGCAGCACGAACTCGCCGCCATGGTGGCGCGCATAGGCCCACGAATAGAGCGCGGTGCGCGCGGTGCCCAGGTGCAGGAAGCCGGTGGGAGACGGAGCGATGCGGGTGCGGACTTTGCCGGTCATGGAGGCGGGATTCAGAAATTCAGGGTGGAAAGGCCGCGCGACAGGTCGGCCTTGATGTCGTCGACGTGCTCGAGGCCGACCGCGAGGCGGATCAGGCCCTGGCCGATGCCGGCCGCCTGGCGCTGCGCTTCGGACAGGCGACCGTGCGAGGTGGTGGCCGGATGCGAGATGATGGTCTTCACGTCGCCGAGGTTGGTGGCGATGCTCACGACCTCGGTGCTGTTGATGACGTGGAAGGCGTTGGCGCGCGCGGTCTCGGGATCGCCGCCCTTCACGATGAAGGACACGACCGCCCCGCCCTGCCCCGCCTGCTGGCGCATCGCCAGCTCATGCTGCGGATGCGAGGCGAGCCCCGGGTAGTACACGCGCTCGATGCCCGGCTGGGCCTCGAGCCATTGCGCGACGGCCAGCGCGTTCGCGCAGTGCGCCTGCATGCGCACGTTGAGCGTCTCGAGCCCCTTGAGCACGACCCAGGCATTGAACGGCGACAGCACCATGCCCGCGGTGCGCACCACCGGGCCGAACACGTCGACGATCAGCTTCGAGGAACCGCAGATCGCGCCCGCCATCACGCGGCCCTGGCCGTCGAGATGCTTGGTGCCCGAATGGATGATCAGGTCGGCGCCGAGCTCGGCGGGCCGCTGCAGCGCGGGCGAGCAGAAGCAGTTGTCGACCGCGAGCAGCGCGCCCGCCTCGTGCGCCACGTCGGCCAGCGCGCGAATGTCGCAGACCTCGGTCAGCGGATTGGTCGGCGTCTCGGCGAACAGCAGCCGGGTGGTGGGACGCACCGCGGCGCGCCACTCGGCCACGTCGGTCTGCGAGACGAAGGTGGTCTCGACGCCGAACTTGCCGAACTCGCGCCCGATCAGGTTGATGGTCGAGCCGAACATCGAGCGCGAGCACACGACGTGGTCGCCGGCCTTGAGCAGGCCCATGCACATCATGAGGATCGCGCCCATGCCGCTGGACGCGGCGATCGCGGCCTCGGTGCCTTCCATCGCGGCGAGCCGGCGCTCGAAGCTGCTGACGGTGGGGTTCGAGGTGCGCGCGTAGGTGAAGCCTTCCTCGGTGCCGGCGAAGCGGCGGGCCGAGGTCTCGGCGTCGGGCTGCACGAAGCCGCTGGTGAGGTAGAGCGCTTCGGAGTGCTCGCCATGCACGCTGCGTTCGAGCGCGGTGCGCAGGGCCAGCGTGTCGCGGTGCAGGCCGGGAGGCAGGGGTCGATCGGTCACGGAAACTTTCGGGCGCGAGGCCAACGAGGAATGTCGGAAGAAGATCAGCTCAGGTTGGGCAGCGCGAGGCGCGAGGAATCCTCTTCGGTCTCCTCGATGCGCGGACGGTTGCCGTTCATGCGCGAGATGGCTTCGGTGTCGATGTCGCCGGTGACGTAGACGCCGTCGAAGCACGAGGCATCGAAGCCGTCGAGCTTGCCGTTGAGCGAGCCGATGGCGCGCTTCATCGCATCGACGTCCTGGTAGATCAGCGCATCGCAGCCGATCAGCTCGCGGATCTCTTCCACGGTGCGGTCGTGCGCCACCAGCTCGTCCTTGGTCGGCATGTCGATGCCGTAGACGTTGGGGTAGCGCACCGGCGGCGCGGCGCTCGCGAGGTAGACCTTGCGCGCGCCGGCGTCGCGCGCCATCTGCACGATCTCGCGGCTGGTGGTGCCGCGCACGATCGAGTCGTCGACCAGCAGCACGTTGCGGCCCTTGAACTCGCTCGCGATCACGTTGAGCTTCTGGCGCACCGACTTCTTGCGCACGCCCTGGCCGGGCATGATGAAGGTGCGGCCCACGTAGCGGTTCTTGACGAAGCCCTCGCGGTACGGAATGCCCAGCAGGTGCGCGAGCTGCGTGGCGCTCGGGCGGCTCGATTCGGGGATCGGGATGATCACGTCGATCTGGTTCGGCGGCACGGTCGAGACCACGCGCTTGGCCAGCGTCTCGCCGAGGTTCAGGCGCGCCTGGTAGACCGAGATGCCGTCGAGCACCGAGTCGGGACGCGCCAGGTACACGAACTCGAAGATGCAGGGATTGAGCGTGGGCGCCTCGGCGCACTGCATCGAATGGAGCTGGCCCTGCATGTCGACGAACACCGCCTCGCCCGGCAGCACGTTGCGCTCGAAGGTGTGGCCCGAGCCCTCGAGCGCCACCGATTCGCTGGCCACCATCACGGTGCCGTCGGCACTGCGGCCGATGCACAGCGGGCGGATGCCGTAGGGATCGCGGAAGGCCAGCAGGCCGTGGCCCGCGATCAGCGACACCACGGCGTACGAGCCGCGCAGGCGCTTGTGCATGCTGCGCACCGCGGCGAACACCTCGGCCGGATTCAGCGGCACGCCGTGCGATGCCTGCTCGAGCTCGTTGGCGAGCACGTTGAGCAGCACCTCGGAGTCGCTCTCGGTGTTGGTGTGGCGGTGGTCGGTCGAGAACAGCTCGGCGCGCAGTGCGTGGGCGTTGGTCAGGTTGCCGTTGTGCACCAGCACGATGCCGAAGGGCGCGTTGACGTAGAAGGGCTGCGCCTCTTCCTCGCTGTAGGCGTTGCCCGCGGTCGGATAGCGCACCTGACCCAGGCCGACGCTGCCGGGCAGCGCGCGCATGTTGCGGGTGCGGAACACGTCGCGCACCATGCCCTTGGCCTTGTGCATGAAGAACTTGCGTTCCTGCAGCGTGACGATGCCGGCCGCATCCTGGCCGCGGTGCTGCAGGAGCAGCAGCGCGTCATAGAGCAGCTGGTTGACGGGTGCGTTGCTGACAACGCCGACGATTCCACACATGAAGCGATCCTCTCAGGGCAGGTAGCTTGCCAATTTTTCGGGCAATGCAGGCTTCAGGCTCTGCAATGCCGCGTCGAGAACAACGGCGCTGCGCGATTCGTGCCACCAGGCACTGTCGCTCAACGCCAGCAAATGAACAACCACTGCCAGCACCAGCAGCGCTACCGCGCCCCGGGCCGCGCCGAAGGCACCGCCCAGGATCCGGTCGACCGGACGCAATCCCACGGCGGCGATCAGCTTGCGCGTGAGCGAGGCCACCAGGCCCACGCCGAACGCGACCGCCACGAACAGCAGCACGAAGGCCAGCGGATAGCGCCAGGACGCCTGCGGATCGCCGGCCGGCAACCAGGCCGCCACATCGGACGCGAACCACTGCGCCACCACGAAAGCCACTACCCAGCCGACCAGCGAAATCACTTCGAACACCAGCCCGCGCACGAGGCCGAACAGCATCGACACCACGATGAGCGCGACGGCGATCCAGTCGAGCAAGGCCACGGCGGCTACGGGGCGGTGGCGAATTACAAGGTGAGGATCGCGGCCGACAAAGACAAGGCCTTCACCCGCTCGGCGGCCTTGTCGGCCTCGGCGCGCGAGCCGAAGGGACCGACCCGCACGCGCGTGCGTTCGCCGTCGGCCGTCTTCGCCACGTTCACATAGGTCTTGAGGCCGGCCTTCTCGAGCTTCTGCCGCACCTCGCGGGCCTTGTCGGCATCGGCGAAGGCACCGACCTGCACCACGAAGCGGCCGTTGTCGTCCGACGCGGCGGCGGGCTTGGGCGTGGCGGGCGCGGCGGCGACGGGCCTGCCTTCGAGCAGCGCGCGGGCACGGGCGCCGTCGTCGACCGCGGCGGGCTTGGGCGCGGGCTTCGGTTCCGGCTTGGCCTCGGGCTTGGGTTCGGGCTTCGGCTTGGCCTCGGGTTTGGGTTCGGGCTTGGGCTCCGGTTTCGGCTCGGGCTTGGGTTCGGCCGGCTTGGCCGGCGCGGGGGCGGGCGCCGGCGCGGCGTTGACCGGCTTGCCCGAGGCGTCGATCTCGGTGCCGTCGGCGGTCTCGGTGATGATGCCGCCGCTCGACGCGGCCGGGGGACGCGACGGCGTCGCGGCGGCCACGCGGGTGTCGCCGTTGTCGCTGCCGCTGGTGGCAGCGGGCGCGGGCGCCTGGGGCACCGGCAGCGGCTTGACCTTGTTGCGGTCGGGAATCTCGATCGGGATGTCGACCGACACCGGGCGCGGCTGGGTGTCGAACAGCAGCGGGAAACCGATCACGCCCAGCAGCACCAGCACCGCGGCGCCCAGCAGGCGGTGGCGGGCGCGACGGCGCATGGATTCGACACTTTCCGCCGGCACCGCAGCCGGTGCGCTGCGTCCTTCGTTGCCTTGTGGGCCGCGCGCGCGGAACTTGAAAAACGCCATGAAGTTCGGTCCCTGAAGGAGTGCTGCGAGTGATGCGGGAAGCTGCGGAATCCGGCGAGATCGACCTGCGAATCGGCCGCCGGGCGACAAGGTTTAGGACAGGTGTTTGGCTTGCAGCCGGGGGGTGCCATGCTCGAGCACGCCGCCCACGGTGAAGAACGATCCGAAGACCACGATTCTATCAGCGGGGTCCGCGCGCTCGATGGCCACCTGGAGCGCCTGCATGGGGCCGGCGAAGACCTCGCCGGCGGCGTCCTTGCGCGTGTTCTGCGCCTGCCATGCGGCCAGCAGGTCGGCCGCCTTGGCGGCGCGCGCGGTCGGCAGGTCGGTGAAGTACCAGCGGTCGATCAGCGGCCCGATGCGCGAGAGGATCGGCGCCAGGTCCTTGTCCGCCATCACGCCGAACACGGCATGGGTGGTCGGGTAGAAGCCCATTGCGTCGAGGTTCTCGGTCAGCGCGGCCACGGCGTGCGCGTTGTGCGCCACGTCGAGCACCAGCACCGGCTGGCCCGGCACGATCTGGAAGCGCCCCGGCAACTCGACCATCGCGAGGCCGCTGCGGATCGCCTGTGCCGTCACCGGCAGCTGCTGGCGCAGCGATTCGAGCGCCGCCAGCACGCCGGCCGCGTTGACCAGCTGGTTGGCGCCGCGCAGCGCCGGATAGGCCAGCCCGCTGTAGCGCCGGCCGCGGCCGCTCCAGCCCCACTGCTGCTTGTCGCCCGAGACGTTGAAGTCGCGCCCGAAGCGCCAGAGGTCGGCGCCGATGGCCTCGGCATGGTCGACCACGCTCTGCGGCGGCATCGGGTCGCTCACGATGGCCGGCTTGCCGGCGCGCAGGATGCCCGCCTTCTCGAAGCCGATGCTCTCGCGGTCGGGGCCAAGGAATTCCATGTGGTCGAGGTCGATGCTGGTGATCACCGAGCAGTCGGCATCGATGATGTTGACGGCGTCGAGCCGCCCGCCCAGGCCCACCTCGAGGATCGCCACGTCGGGCTTCTCCTCGATCATGCAGCGCAGGATGCCGAGCGTCGTGAACTCGAAATAGGTCAGCGGCAGGTCACCCCGGGCCTTTTCCACGGCTTCGAAGTTTGCTACCAATTTGGAAGCATCGACCGATTGGCCCGACAGGCGCAGCCGCTCCTCGAAGTGCACCAGGTGGGGCGAGGTGAAGACCGCCGTGCGATAGCCGGCGTGCATCAGGATCGACTCCAGCATGGCGCAGGTCGAGCCCTTGCCGTTGGTGCCGGCCACCGTGATCACGGGGCAGCCGAAGCGCAGCGCCATGCGCTGGGCCATCTCGCGCGCGCGCTCGAGTCCGAGCTCGATGTTCTTGGGATGCAGGCGCTCGGCGCGCTCGAGCCAGTCGTTCAGGGTTTCCATGGAGGCCGGGATTGTCGCCCACCCGCCGCTCGCGCATCATCGGCGCCATGACAACCCCTTCGACCACTCTGTACGGCATTCCGAACTGCGACACCGTCAAGCGCGCCCGCGCCTGGCTTGATGACCACGACATCGCCTACGGCTTCCACGATTTCAAGAAACAGGGCGTGCCCGAGGCCGAACTCGACCGCTGGCTGGCCGCGCTGGGCTGGGAGACGCTGGTCAACCGCCGCGGCACCACCTGGCGCAAGCTCGACGACGCCACGCGCGAATCGGTGGTCGACGCCGCCTCGGCGCGCGCCGTGCTGCTCGCCAATCCCAGCCTGATCAAGCGGCCGGTGGTGGACTGGCGCCAAAAAGCGCGCCAGGCCGACATCACGGCGGGTTTCGACGCCGAACAATGGGCCAGGTCGCTGTAAGCGCCTGTGAAAAACCGTGCTGTGAACGCCGTGTAAATGCCGGAACCCGCCTGGCGGGCCGGCGTCGAACCCAGACCGGGCGCGGCCGGGCAACCCTCGCAGCGCACCGCGTCCGATCCGCAGGAGTCTCCAACATGAATACCCAGACCATCCGTACCGTCCTCGGCCTCTCGCTGGCCGGCGTCCTCGCCGCCAGCGCGGGCCTGGTCCATGCCCAGTCGGGCCAGACCGTGCAGGCGCGCGTGCTCTCGGCCACGCCGGTGCGCGACGGCGCCGGCACCAGCTACAACGTCACCTACGAGTACAACGGCCGCCGCTACACCACGCGCACCGACTACCAGCCGGGCGCCACCATCCCCGTCGAGGCCAACGCCTATGGCGTGACCACCGCGCCGGTGACGCCGCAGAACCGGCTCACGCCCTATCCGGTCGAAAGCGACAACCGCGGCTATGCCCAGCAGCAAGGCCAGCAATACAGCACGGGCTCGCCCTGGGACGACGTCGTGCCCGAGCCGGGCGTGGTGGTATCGGGCACGCAGCCGGCCCCGGTCTATGCCCAGCCCGCCTACCCGGCCGCGGTCTATCCGGCGCCGGTCTACGTGCAGCCGGCCTATGCCTATCCGCAGCCCTACGTCTACCCGCCGGTCGGCATCTCGCTGAACCTCGGCTACTCGCGCGGCTGGGGCGGCGGCTACCGGGGCTACGGCGGTTACCGCGGCGGCTACGGCGGCTGGCGCGGTGGCGGCTACCACGGCTGGCACCACTGAGCCGGCCGGCCGGCCAGGCGCCGTCGGCCAAGCCCCTAAAATCGAGGACTTCTCCAACCCCTGAGGGGTGCGCCGCCCGCGCGGTGCCGTCCTCGACCAGCCGAACGCCCCCGGCGCCGGCGCCATTCCATGACGATTACCGACACCCTGAACAGCGCCGCTGTGGCCACCAAGGCCAATGTCTACTTCGACGGCAAGTGCGTGAGCCACAGCCTCACGCTGGCCGACGGCACGAAGAAATCGGTCGGCGTGATCCTGCCATCCACCCTGACCTTCAACACCGGCGCCCCCGAGATCATGGAAGGCACCGCCGGCAGCTGCGAATACCAGCTCGCGGGCAGCACCGAGTGGATCGCCTCCGGCCCCGGCCAGAAGTTCGACGTTCCGGGCAACTCCAGCTTCCAGATCCGCGTGAGCGGCGAGCCCTACAGCTACATCTGCCACTTCGGCTGAACCGCACGGAGCCACCCAGCATGTCGACCATCCTCCAAAACGTCCCCGCCGGCCAGAAGGTCGGCATCGCCTTCTCGGGCGGCCTCGATACCAGCGCGGCGCTGCACTGGATGCGCAACAAGGGCGCGATCCCCTACGCCTACACCGCCAACCTCGGCCAGCCCGACGAGCCCGACTACGACGAGATCCCGCGCAAGGCGATGCTCTACGGCGCCGAGAACGCGCGCCTGATCGACTGCCGCGCGCAGCTCGCCAACGAAGGCCTGGCCGCGCTGCAGGCCGGCGCCTTCCACGTCACGACGGCCGGCGTCACCTACTTCAACACCACGCCGCTGGGCCGCGCGGTCACCGGCACGATGCTGGTGTCGGCCATGAAGGAAGACGACGTCCACATCTGGGGCGACGGCAGCACCTACAAGGGCAACGACATCGAGCGCTTCTACCGCTACGGCCTGCTGACCAACCCGGGCCTGAAGATCTACAAGCCCTGGCTCGACCAGGTCTTCATCGACGAGCTCGGCGGCCGCGCCGAAATGTCGGCCTTCATGCAGCAGGCCGGCTTCGCCTACAAGATGTCGGCCGAGAAGGCCTACTCGACCGACTCCAACATGCTCGGCGCCACGCACGAAGCCAAGGACCTCGAGCACCTCAACAGCGGCATCCAGATCGTGCAGCCGATCATGGGCGTGGCCTTCTGGAAGGACGAGGTCGAGGTCAAGCGCGAAACCGTCTCGGTGCGCTTCGAGGAAGGCGTGCCGGTCGCGCTCAACGGCGTGAGCTACCCCAACCTGGTCGAGCTGATCCTCGAGGCCAACCGCATCGGCGGGCGCCACGGCCTGGGCATGAGCGACCAGATCGAGAACCGCATCATCGAGGCCAAGAGCCGCGGCATCTACGAGGCCCCCGGCCTCGCGCTGCTGTTCATCGCCTACGAGCGCCTGGTGACCGGCATCCACAACGAGGACACCATCGAGCAGTACCGCGACCACGGCCGCCGCCTGGGCCGCCTGCTCTACCAGGGCCGCTGGTTCGACCCGCAGGCCATCATGCTGCGCGAAACCGCCCAGCGCTGGGTGGCGCGCGCGATCACCGGCGAGGTCACGGTCGAGCTGCGCCGCGGCAACGACTACTCGATCCTCAACACCGAGTCGCCGAACCTCACCTACAAGCCCGAACGCCTGAGCATGGAGAAGGTCGAGGGCGCGTTCACGCCGCTGGACCGCATCGGCCAGCTGACCATGCGCAACCTCGACATCGTCGACACGCGCGAGAAGCTCGGCATCTACACCAAGACCGGCCTGCTGGCCTCGAGCCAGGGCGCGGCGCTGCCGAAGCTCGCGAACGACGACAGCGGCAAGTAAGCCCATCCGCCCATCCGGCTTCGAATGAAAAAAGCAGGCCTCGCGCCTGCTTTTTTTTGGGGTGCGACCGGCGCGAGGCGCTCAGTCCCCACCGCCTCCGCCACCGCAGCCACCACCGCAGCCGCCGCCATCCGCACCGCCGCCGGAAGAATCACCACCGCCGCCATCGCCGCCGCTCGATTCGCTGCCGCCGAAGCCGCCCGCGTCACCGCCGCAGCCGCCGCTCGAGGAACCGCCTTCGCCGAAGCTCGTGCCGCAGTGGGCATCGGAGCCGGCCTGCCGGTCGATGTCGCGGCAGTCGGGCACGTAGTTGAAGCCGCCCTCGATGCCGAACTTGGCGTCGAGCGCAAACAGCAAGGGCAGCCGCGCCGGCTTGCGCGGATCGATGCTCTCCTCCTTGCAGGCCCAGTACCAGCTGCGGCGCAGGCCGTCGTTGCGCTTGGGATCGCGCCCCAGCACCTCGGCCGGCGTGTGGTGCAAGAGGCCGCCGAAGGCCGCCTGGCACCAGTGCTGGTAGCCCTGGGTATGGAGGATGAACTCGTGCCAGGCGGTGTCGGCCACCTTCGAGGGCATGCCGACGAACTTGCGCCCGCTGCGCAGGTGCGCCATGAAGAACTGCCGCAGGCCGCGCAGCACCAGCTCGGCATCGCGCCGGCTCAGCTGCGGATGGGCCGCGATCAGCTTGTGGACCAGGAAGGGCGGCAGCCGCGCCTCGCGAACGAACTGGCGGCGCAGGCTGGTTTCGAACCAGCCCATCACCACCACCAGCAGGCCCGCGCCAATGAGCCCGAGCACCATGCTCCACCAGCGCCCGCTCGAGAACGCCAGCGCGGCAATTGCCGCCAGGATCACCAGCCGCCGCAGCCACACCAGCGCGAAGATGCGCCGGCGGTAGTTCAGGGGCAGGAAGTCGAGGTCCATGTCCCCGGGTGTTCAGACCACCACCGGCTCGGGCTCGAGCCGGATGCCGAAGCGCTCGTACACGCTGGTCTGGATCGCCTTGGCCAGCGTCATCACCTCGCCGCCGGTCACCGGGTTCTCGCTGCCGCCGCGGTTGACCAGCACCAGCGCCTGCTTCTCGTAGACGCCGGCATTGCCTACCGACTTGCCCTTCCAGCCGCAGGCGTCGATCAACCAGCCGGCCGCGAGCTTGATGCTGCCGTCGTCCATCGGGTAATGCACGATCTTCGGCTCGCGCGCGATGATGTCGGCGCACTGCTCGGGCGTGACGGTCGGGTTCTTGAAGAAGCTGCCTGCGTTGCCCAGCACCCGCCAGTCGGGCAGCTTGGCGCGGCGGATGGCGCAGATCCAGTCGAAGATATCGTTCGCATCGGGCGTGAAGTTGCCGGTCTCCTCCATCCTGCGTTCCAGGTCGAGGTAGCCCGCCACCGCCTTCCAGGGCTTGGGCAGCCGGAAGCGCACGCGCGTGATGAGCGCGCGGCCCGCCAGGCCGAAGTCGTTGGCGCCGCCGGCGCCGCGCACGTGCTTGAACACCGAGTCGCGATAGCCGAAGGCGCACTGGGCCGCGTCGAGCGTGAAGCTGCGGCCGGTTTCCAGGTCGAAGGCATCGAGCGAATCGAAGCGGTCCTGCAGCTCGACGCCGTAGGCGCCGATGTTCTGCACCGGCGAGCCGCCCACCGTGCCCGGGATCATCGCGAGGTTCTCGAGCCCCGGGTAGCCCTGCGCCAGCGTCCACTGCACGGTGTCGTGCCAGACCTCGCCGGCGCCGGCCTCCACGATCCAGGCGCGCGAGGTCTCCTCGACCAGCCGGCGGCCCTGGATCTCCACCTTCAGGACCAGCGGCTTCACGTCGCCGGTCAACACGATATTGCTGCCGCCGCCCAGCACGAAACGCGGCGCGTCGCGCCATTCGGTGTCGGCATGCAGCGCGGCCAGGTCGGCCTCGCTCGCGATGCGCACCAGGTGCTGCGCGCGCGCGACGATGCCGAAGCTGTTGTACGGCTGCAGCGGGACGTTGTGCTCCACGATCATGGGAGAATTGTCGCATCCAGCTACTGTGACACCTGAGGAGAGCCCATGCCGTCTTTCGACACCGTCTGCGAACCCAATCTGCCCGAGGTCAAGAACGCCGTCGAGAACACCGCCAAGGAAATCGCCACCCGTTTCGACTTCAAGGGCACCGCGGCCGCGGTCGAGCTCAAGGACAAGGAAATCACCATGACCGGCGATGCCGAGTTCCAGCTCGTGCAGGTCGAGGACATCCTGCGCAGCAAGCTCACCAAGCGCAGCGTCGACGTGCGTTTCCTCGACAAGGGCGACGTGCAGAAGATCGGCGGCGACAAGGTCAAGCAGGTCATCAAGATCAAGAACGGCATCGAGGGCGACATCGCCAAGAAGATCCAGCGCCTGATCAAGGACAGCAAGCTCAAGGTGCAGGCCGCGATCCAGGGCGACGCGGTGCGCGTCACCGGCGCCAAGCGCGACGACCTGCAGGCCGCCATGGCGCTGATCAAGAAGGACGTGCCCGATACCCCGCTGTCCTTCAACAACTTCCGCGACTGAGCCCCGGCCCATGAAGGCATTCGCCGTCGCCGCGTTCGTCCTGGCCGCGGTGGCGGCGCCGTCGGCCCAGGCGGCCGACTCGGTCATGCTGACCGGCACCATCGGCAGCCGCGCGATCCTGATCGTCAACGGCAGCGCGCCCAAGACGGTGGCGGTGGGCGAGAGCTTCCAGGGCGTGAAGCTGGTTTCGCTGCAGTCCGAGCAGGCGGTGGTCGAGTCCGAGGGCAAGCGCGTCACGCTGCGCATGGACACGCCCGTGAGCATCGGCGGTGGCGGCCCCTCGGGCGGCAGCGGCAACCGCATCGTGCTGCCGGCCGACAGCCGCGGCCATTTCATGACCCAGGGCCTGATCAACGATCGCCCGGTCACCTTCATGCTCGACACCGGCGCGACCACGGTCGCCATGTCGGTGGCCGACGCGCAGCGCATCGGCCTCGACTACAGCAAGGGCCGGCCGGTGCAGGTCAACACCGCCAACGGCGTGGCACCCGGCTACCTGCTGCGGCTGCGCTCGGTGCGCGTGGGCGACGTCGAGGTCTACGACCTCGAGGCCATCGTCTCGCCGCAGTCCATGCCCTTCGTGCTGCTGGGCAACAGCTTCATCAACCGCTTCTCGATGCGGCGCGACGCCGACCAGATGGTGCTCGAGAAGCGCTACTGAGACGAAGCTCGCGAATCAGGCCTGCGCGGCCGTCACCACGATCTCGATCTTGTAGCCGGTGTTGGCCATCTTGGCCTGCACCGTCGCGCGCGGCGGCGTGTTGCCGGCCGGGATCCAGGCGTCCCAGACCTCGTTCATCGCCGTGATGTCCGCGATGTCGGCCAGGAAGATCTGGGTCATGAGGATGCGCGACTTGTCGCTGCCGGCCTCGGCCAGCAGGCGGTCGACCATGGCCAGCACCTGCTGGGTCTGGCCGCGGATGTCCTGCGTGGTGTCGTCGGGCACCTGGCCCGCGAGGTAGATGGTGCCGTTGTGCACCGCGGTCTCGGAAAGACGCGGTCCGACGTGGAAGCGGGTGATGGTGCCCATGGTGATTCCTTCAGTCCTTTTTCTTTTTGGAGCCCAGTTTGGACTCGGTGCCGGCGGCGAGCCGGCGGATGTTCTCGCGATGCCGCCAGATCAGCAGCAGGCTCATGACGATGATGGCGACCAGCGCCGTGCGGCTCAGCGGCCACGCGATGCCGCCGCCGATCAGGTAGTAGGCCGGCGCGAAGAAGGCGGCGACCAGCGAGGAGAGCGAGGAGTAGCGGAAGAACACCGCGATGATCAGCCAGGTGGCGCCGGTCGCGAGCCCGAGCCAGGGCGCGATGCCCACCAGCACGCCGGCCGCCGTCGCCACGCCCTTGCCGCCCTGGAAGCCGAAGAACACCGGGTACAGGTGGCCGAGGAAGGCGGCCACGCCGGCCACCGCGGCCACGCCATCGTCCAGGCCCCATTGGGCGCCCCAGTGGCGGATCACGAACACCGGCACCCAGCCCTTGACCGCGTCGAGCAGCAGCGTGGCCAGCGCCGCGCCCTTGTTGCCCGAGCGCAGCACGTTGGTCGCGCCGGGGTTCTTGCTGCCGTAGCTGCGCGGGTCGGCCATGCCGAGCGCCCTGCTCACGATGACGGCGAAGGACAGCGAGCCGAGCAGGTACGACGCCACGATGGCGATCAGGGTAGGCAGGTGAAAGGTCAAGGCGGGTCTCCGCGGATCGGTGTTGTTCTTCGGGGGACGCATCGCCGCGCCGATGCGCCCCGGGCGGGACGCGCAGCGCCGACGATCGAATCGCAGGAGCCGGCTATTCTGCCAGCGCGCACTCCACCGGGGTCGCGCCCAGCAGCTGCACGCACACCTGCGGGTCGATGCCGATCAGGTAGCCGCGCCGCCCGCCGTTGAGCACGATGCGCGGCAGCGCGAGCACCGTCGCCTCCACGTACACCGGCATTTCGCGCCTGGTGCCGAAGGGCGAGGTGCCGCCCACCATGTAGCCGCTGTGGCGCTGCGCCACCTCGGGCTTGCAGGGCTCGACCGACTTGGCGCCGATCTGGCGCGCGAGGTTCTTGGTCGACACGGTGCGGTTGCCGTGCATCAGCACCACCAGCGGCCTGGCGTCCTGGTCCTGCATCACCAGCGTCTTGATCACCATGAACGGGTCGAGCCCCAGCATCTCGGCGCCGCGCTGGGCGCCGCCGTGCTCCATGTATTCGTAGGGGTGCTCGGTGAACGCGACCTTGTGGGCGCGCAAGAGCTGGGTGGCGGGCGTCTCGGAGACGTGGGCGTTCTTCCTGGCCATGGCGGGCGAGGCCGGCTCAGGCGGCCGGGTCGCGGATCTCCCAGCGGATCGCGTCGATCTCGGCCAGCAGCTCGGGCGACAGCGTCGTGCCCCAGGCATCGATGTCCTCGTCGAGCTGCTCGACCGTGCGCACGCCGATGATGGTGCTCGCCACCTGCCACTTGGTGTAGCAGAAGGCCAGCGCGAGCTTCACCGGCGTCAGGCCGTTGTCGCGCGCGAGCTGGTTGTAGCGGCGCGCGGCCTTGAGCGCGTCGGGCCGGCCCCAGCGCAGCTTGCGCACCGACTCGTAGCGCGTGATGCGCGCTTCCTGCGGCGCGTCCGGCCCGGTGATGCCGCTCTGGTCGTACTTGCCGGTCAGCAGGCCGTAGGCCAGCGGCGAATAGGCCAGCAGCGACACGCCGAGCCGGTGCATGGTTTCGTCCAGGCCGTTCTCGGCGCCGCGGCTCGCGAGGTTGTAGACGTTCTGCACCGTCGCCACCCGCGGCAGCCCGTGCTCCTCGGCCAGGCGCACGAACTCGTGCACGCCGTAGGGCGTCTCGTTCGACAGGCCGATGGCGCGGATCTTCCCCGCCTTCACCAGCCCGGCCAGCGCCTCGAGCTGTTCGCGGATCGGGGTCTGCGAGACCTCCTTGGCCGGGTCGTAGTAGATGTTGCCGAAGGCCGGCACGTGGCGCTCGGGCCAGTGGATCTGGTAGAGGTCGATCACGTCGGTCTGCAGGCGCTTGAGGCTCGCCTCGCACGAGGCCACGATGTCCGCGCCCGTCATGCCCACGCCTTCGCGCACCCAGGGCGTGTTGCGCAGCGGGCCCGCGACCTTGCTCGCCAGCGTCAGCTTCCGGCGCGCGCCGGGGTTGGCCGCGAACCAGTTGCCGATGATGGTCTCGGTCGCGCCGTAGGTCTCCTGGCGCGTGGGCACCGAGTACATCTCGGCCGTGTCGATGAAGTCGACGCCGCGCTCGAGCGAGCGCGCCAGGATGGCATGGGCCGTGGGCTCGTCGACCTGCTCGCCGAAGGTCATGGTGCCGAGGCAGATGGGCGTGACGTGAAGGTCGCTCTGACCGAGTCTGATTTTTTGCATGCGCGGAAATGTACCGCCGGGCTCCGCGGCGCGCTGGCGGGGGCGCCAAACCCGAGCGGCGCGGCCGTCACGCCACTGTCGTCTGGCGGACTGTGCGCATCGACCCGGCTCCTTATCATCGGAGCCATGTACCACGCCCTCCGTCCCTCGCGCAGCGAATTCGTGCCCGTGCGCAACCTCCGCTACCACGTGCGCCTCTGGGGCCAGCCCTCGGCCGAGCGGCCGCCGCTGGTGCTGGTGCACGGCTGGATGGACGTGGCCGCCTCCTGGCAGTTCGTGGTCGACGCGCTGGCCGAGGAGCGCTTCATAGTCGCGCCCGACTGGCGCGGCTTCGGCCTCACCGACGGCGGCGGGGTCGACAACTACTGGCTGCCCGACTACCTGGCCGACCTCGAATGGCTGCTCGACCACTACGCGGGCGAAGGCGAATCGGCGCGCCCGGTCGACCTCGTGGGCCACAGCATGGGCGGCAACGTCGTCATGCACTACGCGGGCGTGCGGCCCGAGCGCATCCGCCGGCTGGTCAACCTCGAGGGCTTCGGCATGCCCGCGCGCCAGCCCGAGGAAGCGCCCGCGCGCTACGGCCAATGGATCGACGAACTCAAGCGGCTGCACCGCGGCGAACTCGAGCTCGCCGGCTACTCGGCCGTCGACGGCGTGGCGCGCCGGCTCATGAAGACCAACCCGCGGCTGTCGCAGGACAAGGCCGACTGGCTCGCGAGCCACTGGTCGGCCAGCCGCGCGCAGCCCGACGGCAGCGCGCGCTGGCAGATCCTCGGCGAGGCCGCGCACAAGGTCGTCAACGCCAACATCTTCCGCGTCGACGAGGTGCGCGCGCTCTATGCGCGCATTGCCGCGCCCACGCTGATGATCGAAGCGGCCGACGACAGCCTGCAGGGCTGGTGGAAGAACCGCTACACGCTCGAGGAATTCCACCAGCGGCTGGCCTCGGTGCCCTCGGTGCGCATCGAGCAGCTGGCCGATGCCGGCCACATGCTGCACCACGACCAGCCGCAGCGGGTGGCGAAGCTGATCGAGGATTTCCTTACCTAGTCAGGCCTGCTGCACGGCGCGCCGCAACGCCGCGCGCGCCAGCAGCCGCGTCGAATCGAGCGTCGGCAGCGCCGAGTTCGCATCGCCGATGATCAGCGGGATCTCGGTGCAACCCAGCACCACCGCGTCGCAGCCCTCCTCTACCTTCATGCGCTCGATCACGCGCTGGAAGCTCGCCACGCCCTCGGGGCTGAAGATGCCGTTGACCAGCTCGTCCATGATCACGCGCCCGGTCTCGTCGCGCTCCTGCGCGTTCGGCCGGCGGTACTCGAGGCCGCGCGCCGCGAACCTGGACGGATAGACCTCGCTGTCGACCAGCCAGCGCGTGCCCGTGATGCCGATGCGCCGGAAGCCGCGCCGCACGGCCTCGTCGGCCGCCACCTCGGCGATGTGCAGCCAGGGCAACGGCGAACGCGGCGCCACGTACTCGAAGGCCTGGTGGATCGTGTTGTCGGGGCAGATCAGGAAGTCGGCACCCGCGGCCTGCAGCTTGCGCGCCGAAGCGAGCATCAGCTCGCCCACGCCGGCCACGTCGCCCGCATCGAGGCAGCGCACGTAGTCCGCGAGCGAGGGCGTGTGCATCGACACCTCGGGATGCGCATGGGGCCCGAGCAGCGCGGCACCCTCCACGCAGATGGTCTTGTAGCAAAGGGCCGCGCCTTCGGCGGAGCAGCCCACGATTCCGATGTGTTGGGTCATGCCAGCGATCCTATGACCGCTGTCCGCATATGCAAGCTTGCGAATATTCGTTCGCGCGCGCGGCAGCGGCTCCTAGAGTGCCCGGTTCAGTTCTGGAGCCTCTCTCTCATGCGCCCTTTCGCCCTTTCCCGCCGCCTGGCCCTGGCCGGCGGCCTCGCCCTCACGCTGGGCCTCGCGGCCGCGGCCCAGGCCGCCGACCTGCGCGTCGGCTTCATGCCGGGCCCGTACCGCGACGCCTTCACCAAGGGCATCGAGCCCCAGCTCGCCAAGCTCGGCTACACCGTCAAGTACGTCGAATTCAGCCAGGGCGTGCAGCCCAACGACGCGGTCGAGCGCGGCCAGATCGACGCCAACATCTTCCAGCACACGCTCTACCTCAACGCCACCAACCAGCAGCAGAACTTCGATCTGGTGCCGATCGTCCACGTGCCGACGCCGCCGATGGGCCTCTATTCGCAGCGCCACAAGTCGCTGGCCAGCGTGCCCGACGGCGCCACCGTCACGCTGCCGGCCGACCCGGTGAACGCGGCGCGCGCGCTCAACATCCTCGCGGCCATCGGCTGGGTGCAGCTCAAGGCCGGCGTGAATCCGCTGAGCGTGTCGGAGCGCGACATCGCGAGCAATCCCAAGCGCCTGAAGCTGGTGCCGCTCGATGCTGCGCAGGCACCGCGCTCGCTGGCCGATGCCGACCTGGCGGCCGTGCAGGGCAACTTCGCCGTCGCCTCGGGCCTCAAGCTCACCGAAGCGCTCAAGCTCGAGGACATGACCCTGCCCTACGTCAACGTGGTGGCGGTCAAGCGCGGCAACGAGAACGCGAAGTTCGCGAAGGACATCGTCGCGGCCTACCAGTCGGCCGAGTTCCAGCGCGTCTTCCTCGCCAATCCCGTGTGGGCCGGCTACCGGCTGCCCGACTACTTCTCGAAATGATCGCCCCATGAGCGGCTCCACCACCCGCGGCGCGCCTCCCCGGCGGCTGCACCTGAACGTCAACATCCTGCACTCGGGCTTCGTGCCCTCGGCCTGGCGCCTGCCCGAGGCCGACCCCTGGGCCTTCGCCGACATCCAGCACTACATCCGCACCGCGCGGATCGCGGAAGCGGGCAAGCTCGACGCGATCTTCCTGGCCGACAACGCGGCCATCGTCGACCAGATCCACTTCCGCCCGATCACCGCGCTCGAGCCCACCATCCTGCTGGCCTGCGTGGCCGCGGCCACCACCCACATCGGGCTGATCGCCACCGCCTCGACCAGCTACAACGAGCCCTACAACATCGCGCGCCGCTTCTCCACGCTCGACCACGTGAGCAATGGCCGCGCGGGCTGGAACATGGTGACCACGGCCGACCTGCCCTCGGCGCGCAACTTCGGCCTCGAGGCCACGCCCGACCATGCGAAGCGCTACGCACGCGCCTCTGAGTTCGCCGACATCGTGAAGGCGCTGTGGGACAGCTGGGAAGACGGTGCGTTCGTCGGCGACAAGGCTTCGGGCAGCTTCGTCGACGCCACCAGGGTGCACGCCATCGCGCACCGCGGCGAGCACTTCGCGGTGCAGGGTCCGCTGAACCTGCCGCGCGCGCCGCAGGGCCATCCGGTGCTGGTGCAGGCCGGCGCCTCGGCCGACGGGCGCGAGCTCGCCTCGCGCCATGCCGAGGCCGTGTTCTCGGCCTCGCAGTCCTTCGAGGAATCGCTGGCCTACGCACGCGCCCTCAAGACCCGCGCGGCCGAGCTGGGCCGCGGCCCCGACGCGGTGAAGGTGCTCGCGGGCCTCACCACCATCGTCGGCGGCACCGAGGCCGAGGCGCTGCGCCGCCGCGACGAGCTGGTCGACCTGATCCCGTGGGACTACAGCCTCACGCGCATCGCGGGCACGCTGGGCATCGCGCCCGATCGCCTCAAGCTCGACGAGCGCCTGCCCGAGAACCTGCCGCTGCCCGGCAATGGCAACGGCAACCACACCTTCTTCAACGCGGTGGTGGCGGCCGGCCGCACCCATGGCTACACGGTGCGCCAGCTGATCCGCGAGCTCGCGGGAGGCGGCGGCCACCGCGTGATCGTGGGCACGCCCGAGCAGATCGCCGACGACATCGAGCACTGGTTCAAGGGCGGCGCGGCCGACGGCTTCAACCTGATGCCCGATGCGCTGCCGCACGGGCTCGAGCATTTCGTCGACGGGGTGGTGCCGATCCTGCAGAAGCGCGGGCTGTTCCGCACGGAGTACGAGGGGCGCACCCTGCGCGATCACCTCGGGCTGGCGCGGCCCGAAGGACGGACGGCGCAGCGCCTGGCGGCCTAGAAAGAAGAAAGGGAAACGCCGCCCGGAGGAGCGGCGGCGGGCCTCAGCCCTCGTCGGCGTCGTTCCCCGTCAACGACAGCACCTCTTCGACGAAGGCCTCGAAGCCCGGCAGCGCCGCATGCGGCAGCGCATCGTCCGCGCCCTCGCCGTCGTCGAAGAACACCCGGGCCCGCCCCACCGGCAGCGCGACCCATTCGCCGGCCTCGAGCAGCAGGCCCAGATAGCCCTCGCCTTCCGGCACATAGAACAACCCGGCCTGCCCGAGCACGCGAACCTCCTCGCCCGCGAGCGGCGCGGGGGCGTCCTCGCGCCCCCATCGCACGCCCTGCGCGGCCAGCCGGTCGGTGATCCAGCCGTCGCACACATGGGTGTCGCTCCAGCTCGCTTGCGCATCGAACACGGCCAGCACGGGCATGGGAAGGTCCCTCTCAGAAAAGTAGTTGGTTTATTGCAGGAAGCTGGGCTTCGCGTAGCCCTGGAACTTCGTGTCGACCACCGCCTTGAACTCCTTCGAGTGGTAGGCCTCCACGAGGTCCTTGGCCCAGGCGGTGTTCTTGTCCGCGGTCTTCACGGCCACGACATTCAGGTAGTAGTCGGGCGTCTTCTCGAGCACCACCGCTTCGGTGAGCTTCAGGCCCGAGGAGATCGCGAAGTTGCCGTTGATGATCGCGTACTCGGTGTCGCCGAGCGAGCGCGGCAATTGTGCAGCCTCGAGCGGAATGAACTTCAGCTTCCTGGGGTTGTCGGCCACGTCCTTCTCGGAAGCGCGCAGCGGATCCACGCCCTGCTTGATCGTGATCAGCTTGTTCTGCTCCAGCAGCACCAGCGCGCGCGCCAGGTTGCTCGGGTCGTTCGGCAGCGTCACGCGGTCGCCGTCCTTCAGGTCGGCCAGCGTCTTGCGCTTGGTCGAGTACACGCCCAGCGGCGCGATCGGGCCCTGCACCAGCTCGGCCAGGTCCAGCTTCTGGTCGGCCGCGAATTTCTTCAGGTAGACCTGGTGCTGGAAGAAGTTGGCGTCGAGCGAACCCTGGGCCAGCGCGAGGTTGGGCTGCACGTAATCGTTGAATTCGACCAGCTTCACCTTGTAGCCCTTCTTCTCGAGGATCGGCACGATGCCTTGCTTGAGCTGGTCGATGTTCGAGCCGGCGGTGCCGCCGATCGTGAGGTTCTTCTTGGCGTCCTGCGCCTGCGCCGGCAGCGAGAGGCCGCCGAGCGACAGCGCGGCGAGGGACAGGGCGAGGACGGAACGGCGCAGCAGTGCGGTGGTCATGACGGAAGGCTTTGCAGGAAAAGAGAGAGGGGGAAAAGGAAAAACGAATCAACGCTTGTCGAGCCTGCGCGCCGCGGTGTTGCCGACGAATTGCAGGATCTGTACCAGCACCACGAGCAGCGCCACGGTGAGCACCATCACGTCGGTCTGGAAGCGGTAGTAGCCGTAGCGAATGGCCAGGTCGCCGATGCCGCCGCCGCCCACCACGCCGGCGATCGCCGAGTAGGAGAGGAAGCTCACCGCGAGCACCGTGAGCGCCAGCACCAGGCCCGAGCGGGCCTCGACCACCAGCACGCGCCAGACGATCTGCAGCTCCGAGGCGCCCATCGCATGGGCCGCCTCGATCACGCCGCGCGGCACCTCGCGCAGGCACTGGTCGACCAGCCGCGCGAAATAGGGAATGGCCGCGAAGGACAGCGGCACCGCCGCGGCCAGCGGCCCGATCGAGGTGCCCGCGATGATGCGCGTGAACGGCACCAGCGCCACCAGCAGGATGATGAAGGGGAAGGAGCGCACCGTGTTCACGAGCCAGTTCAGGATCAGGAACGCGGGCCGGTTGGCGAGCGACTGGCCCGGGCCGAGCAGGAACAGCAGGATGCCCAGCGGCCCGCCGATCAGCACCGCGGCCGACAGGCCGATGGCCAGCATCATGAAGGTCTGGCCGGTCGCGACCCAGAGCTCGGGAAGGATGGGGGCGATGTTCTCAAACATAGGCCACCTCCAGCGCGCTGCGTTGCGTGGCAACCGGGGCGCTGGCCGAGGCGGCTTCGCCAGCCTCGCGCGCTTCGCGTGCATCGCGTTCGCGCCGCCGCACCAGCTCGTCGATCTCGCGGCCCAGCGCGGTCTTGCGCGCCTCGCTCGGCGCGGCATCGACCTCGAACTGCTCGACCAGCCGGCCCTTCTCGAGGATCGCCACGTTGCGGCACAGCACCTCGACCACCGACAGCTCGTGCGTCACGATCACGATGGTCACGCCGATCTTCTGGTTGATGTCGCGCAAGGTCTCGAGCAGCGAGCGCGTGGTCTCGCTGTCGAGCGCCGAGGTCGGCTCGTCGCACAGCAGCACCTGCGGGCGCGGCGCCAGCGCGCGGGCGATCGCCACGCGCTGCTTCTGGCCGCCCGAGAGCTGGGCCGGGTAGGTGTCGATCTTTTCCGACAGGCCCACCAGCGCCAGGCATTCGCGCACCCGGGCGTCGATCTCGGCACGCGAGTGGCGGCCGTGGATCTTCAGCGGGAAGGCCACGTTGTCGAACACCGTGGCGTTCTGCAGCAGGTTGAACTGCTGGAAGATCATGCCGATGTTCTGGCGCGTGTCGCGCAGCTCGCGGCGCGACAGCGTCGTCAGGTCGCGCCCGCCGACCAGCACGCGGCCCGCGTCGGGCCGCTCGAGCAGGTTGATCAGGCGCAGAAGGGTCGACTTGCCGGCGCCGCTCTTGCCGATCAGGCCGAACACGTCGCCCTGCTGGATGTCGAGCGACAGCGATTGCACGGCGTCGAAGACCTCGCCGCTGGGCAGCGCGAAGGACTTCTGCACCGACTGGAGGCGGATGACCGGTTCCGCGCTGCCGCGGGCCGGGTCGGACGATGGGTTGCTCATGTCTGGGGGAACCAAGGAACGGATGCGTGCGGCCGCCAACAGGAACACCGGCCACGAATTCGCAAAAAGGTGGCGAGTATGAAAAGAAAGGCATCGAAAGGGAACGAACAAATCGGGCGATGCTTATTCCCAAAATCACATAAGAAGGCGCCAGACTTCAACCACATACACCATAAAGCGAGCAGGGGCTCCCATATGGATATGCGCATTGGTTCGTTCCCATCGCGCCCGCCTGCTGCCACATTCGCGCCTTTCTTTTTCGAGCGCGCAGCGCCACTCCAACCATGCACAGCATCCTTCGCCGCCGCAGCCTCCTTGCCGCCACCCTGGCGGCTTCCCTCCTCGGCGGCATCGCCGGCGGCGCCCAGGCCCAGGACAACAAGAACACCGTCAAGGTCGGCATCTCGGTCGGCAACGCCGAGCAGATCTTCGAGGTGGTGAAGAAGGTCGCCGCCAAGGACGGCCTCACGGTCCAGGTCGTGGTCTTCAACGACTACCAGTTGCCCAATGCCGCGCTCGCGGCCGGCGACCTCGACGCCAACGCCTTCCAGCACCAGCCCTTCCTCGACAACCAGATCAAGGCGCGCGGCTTCGACCTCGTGCCCGTGGGCCTGACCATCACCGCGCCGCTGGGCTTCTATTCGAAGAAGCTCAAGAGCATCGACCAGCTGCCCGAGGGCGCCGCGGTCGGCATCCAGAACGACCCGTCGAACGGCAACCGCGCGCTGTTGCTGCTGCAGCAGGCCGGCCTGATCACGCTCAAGCCCGAGGCCGTGAAGAACAACACCGCGACCCCGCTCGACGTGGTGACCAACCCGAAGAAGCTCAAGCTGGTGCCGCTCGACGCCGCGCAGCTGCCGCGCTCGCTCGACGACCTCGCGATCGCCGCCATCAACAACGACTACGCCGAGAAGGCCGGCCTCTCGTTCAACAAGGACGCCGTCATCAAGGAATCGCCCAAGGGCCCCTATGCCAACCTGATCGCCGTGCGCCGCGCCGACAAGGACAAGCCCTGGGCCAAACGCCTCGTGGCGGCCTACCAGTCGCCCGAGGTCAGGAGCTTCATCGAGACGCAGTTCAAGGGCGCGCTGGTTCCCGCGTTCTGACGCCGCCGCCCCACGCGCCCTCCCGGCCCCCCTGCGCGCGCCGCGCCCAGGGGGCTTTTCGCCTTTGGCGGCACTGGAATGGCACTGCCCATGGGGTCATCCGCCACCCGTGAGAAAATGGCGGGTTCCCTGGAGGGCACGCCTCTCCTCCCCTCGCCAACCCACACAGTCAGGACCACCCCATGGACGCAGAACAAATCAACCAGATCGGCGCAACGCTTGCGGACCTGAGCGCCCGGACCGTGGATCTCCGGAGGTATCTTTGACTACGATGCCAAAGCCGAACGTCTGAGGACGGTCAACGCATCGCTCGAAGATCCCAACGTCTGGAACGACCCCAAGAAGGCCCAGGAGCTGGGCAAGGAAAAGAAGTCGCTCGACGACGTCGTCGTCACGCTCGACCGCCTCACCAGCGGCCTCGCGGACAACACCGAGCTCTACGAGATGTCGAAGGAAGAAGGCGACGTCGACGGCCTGCAGGCCATCGCCGATGACGCCGCCACGCTCGAAACCGACATCAAGCAGCTCGAGTTCCGCCGGATGTTCAACAACCCGGCCGACCCGCTGAACGCCTTCGTCGACATCCAGGCCGGCGCCGGCGGCACCGAGGCCTGCGACTGGGCCAGCATGCTGCTGCGCCAGTACACCAAGTACGCCGAGCGCAAGGGCTTCAAGATCCAGCTCGAGGACGAGACCCCGGGCGACACCGCCGGCATCAAGAGCGCGACCATCAAGGTCGAGGGCGACTACGCCTTCGGCCTGCTGCGCACCGAGACCGGCGTGCACCGCCTCGTGCGCAAGTCGCCGTTCGACTCCTCGGGCGGGCGCCACACCAGCTTCGCGAGCATCTTCGTCTACCCCGAGATCGACGACTCCATCGAGATCGAGATCAACCCGGCGGACGTGCGCACCGACACCTTCCGTGCCAGCGGCGCGGGCGGCCAGCACATCAACAAGACCGACTCGGCCGTGCGCCTCACGCACATCCCGACCGGCATCGTGGTGCAGTGCCAGGACGGCCGCAGCCAGCACAGCAACCGCGACGTGGCGTGGAAGCGCCTGCGTTCGCGCCTGTACGACCACGAGATGCGCAAGCGCATGGAAGAGCAGCAGAAGCTCGAGGACAGCAAGACCGACGTGGGCTGGGGCCACCAGATCCGCAGCTACGTGCTGGACAACAGCCGCATCAAGGACCTGCGCACCAACGTCGAGATCTCGGCCACCCAGAAGGTGCTCGACGGCGACCTCGACGTGTTCATCGAAGCCTCGCTCAAGCAGGGCGTCTGATCCCGCCTCCTCCTTTTCGTCACCACCGCAACCACCCGCGCAGCCCCGCATGAACCTCAACGGCAAGGTCGAAGCCCTGATCTTCGACATGGACGGCACCATGATCGACTCCATGCCCTGGCATGCGCGCTCGTGGGTCGAGTTCGTGGCGCGCCACGGCCTGGTGCTCGACGTGAGCGACATCCTCGCGCGCACCACGGGCCGCACCGGCGCCGAGTGCATGCGCGAGCTGTTCGAGCGCGAGCTGTCCGATGACGAGTGCCAGGCGCTGGTGCACGAGAAGGAAGAGATCTACCGCGCGATGTTCAGCGACAACTTCACCGAAGTCGCCGGCTTCACCGCCTTCGCCAGGGCCGCCGTCGCGCGCGGCCTGAAGGTGGCCGTGGGCACCGCGGGCGACCGCCACAACATCGAGTTCGCCATGTCGCGCCTGAAGATGGACCCGCTGCCGCTGGCCATCGTCGGCGGCGACGAAGGCTTCAGCGGCAAGCCCACGCCCGCCATCTTTCTCGAGGCCGCGCGCCGCATCGGCGTGGCGCCCGAACGCTGCATCGTGTTCGAGGACGCCCCCTTCGGCATCGAGGCCGCGCGCCGCGGCGGCATGCGCGCCGTGGCCGTGTGCAGCACCCACAGCGCCACCGAACTCGCCGGCCCCCACGTGATCGCCGCCGTGCGCGACTACAACGAACTCGCCCATTCGAATTTTCTGGAGACCCTCGATGCCGTTGCTGCCTGATTTCAGCGGTGCCCAAGCCGCACCGAACGCCATCCGCCGCGAAGACTACGCACCGCCGGCCTTCTGGATCGACACCGTCGACCTCACCTTCGACCTCGACCCGGCCAAGACCCGCGTGCTCAACCGCATGCGCCTGCGCCGCAACCCTGACGTGCCGGCGCAGCCGCTGCGCCTGGACGGCGACGAGCTCAACCTCGCGCGCGTGCTGGTCAACGGCCAGGGCGCCTCGTTCCGCATGGAAGGCGACCAGCTCGTGCTCGACGGCCTGCCCGCGGCGGAAGAAGGCTCGTTCGAGCTCGAGCTCTTCACCACCTGCTGCCCCATCAAGAACACCAAGCTGATGGGCCTGTTCGTGAGCGAGGACACCTTCTTCACGCAGTGCGAGGCCGAGGGCTTCCGCCGCATCACCTACTTCCTCGACCGGCCCGACGTGATGGCGATGTACACCGTCACCCTGCGCGCCGCCAAGGCCGCCTACCCGGTGCTGCTGTCGAACGGCAACCTGGTCGAGCACGGCGACCTGCCCGAGGGCCGCCACTTCGCCAAGTGGGTCGACCCCTTCAAGAAGCCCAGCTACCTGTTCGCGCTGGTCGCGGGCAAGCTGGTGGCGCGCGAGCAGCGCATCAAGGCGCGCAGCGGCAAGGAACACCTGCTGCAGGTGTACGTGCGCGCCGGCGACCTCGACAAGACCGAGCACGCGATGAACTCGCTGATCAACTCGGTGCTGTGGGACGAGGCCCGCTTCGGCCTGCCGCTGGACCTCGACCGCTTCAT